>Ga0310099_100002_pt1 | contig 98745 bp, 105 predicted proteins | sample LakMicMISRFREDD7_FD_194449 | JGI IMG/M metagenome (GOLD analysis project Ga0310099, IMG submission 194449) | Enriched freshwater cyanobacterial communities from Lake Michigan, Michigan, United States - MI23.SRF.RED.D7 | ecosystem: Environmental > Aquatic > Freshwater > Lake | place: USA... | reverse complement strand
AAGCTGATCAGCGACGAAAAACGGCTCCGCTACACCGGAACCGAATACATCAAGAGCGAAGCCGAAATGCTGCAGCTCTTCGGCGATCACCTGGACGCAGGCGTGATCGAACGGGCGGTCGCCAACACCGCCCGGGTCGCCGACAAGGTCGAGGACTACGACATCCTCGGCCGCTACCAGATGCCGCGCTTTCCGATCCCGGATGGGTTCACGGCCCCCGGCTACCTGCGGCATGTGAGCGAGGAGGGCCTGCGCAGGCGTCTGGGGCTGGGCGATGGTGAAGCCTTTGAGGCGACCTACGGCGAACGGCTCGATTTTGAGTTGCAGGTCATGGAGCAGATGGGCTTCCCCACCTACTTCCTGGTGGTGTGGGACTACATCCGCTTCGCCCGTGACAACGGCATCCCGGTGGGCCCCGGCCGCGGCTCGGCGGCGGGTTCGCTGGTGGCCTATGCCCTGGGCATCACCAACATCGACCCGGTCACCAACGGCCTGCTGTTCGAGCGCTTCCTGAACCCCGAGCGCAAGTCGATGCCGGATATTGACACCGACTTCTGCATCGCCCGCCGCGGCGAGGTGATCGACTACGTCACCCGCCGCTACGGCGACGACAAGGTTGCCCAGATCATCACCTTCAACCGCATGACGTCGAAGGCGGTGCTCAAGGACGTCGCCCGGGTGCTCGACATTCCCTATGGCGATGCCGACCGGCTGGCCAAGCTGATCCCGGTGGTGCGGGGCAAACCCGCCAAGCTCAAGGAGATGATCGGCGACGAATCGCCGGCTCCCGAGTTTCGCGACAAGTATCAGAACGACCCCCAGGTGAAGCACTGGGTCGATCTGGCCATGCGCATCGAAGGCACCAACAAAACCTTCGGTGTGCATGCCGCCGGTGTGGTGATCGCCGCCGATCCACTCGATGAACTGGTGCCGTTGCAGCGCAACAACGACGGCCAGGTGATCACCCAGTACTTCATGGAGGACGTGGAGTCGATGGGGCTGCTGAAGATGGACTTCCTCGGCCTCAAGAACCTGACGATGATCGACAAGACCATCGATCTGGTGGCCAGCAGCTGTGGCGAAACGGTGGATCCCGACGCTCTGCCTCTGGATGACGAAGCCACCTACGGCCTGCTGGCCCGCGGTGATCTGGAAGGCATCTTCCAGCTCGAATCGAGCGGCATGCGCCAGATCGTGCGCGACCTCAAACCCTCGTCGCTGGAGGACATCTCCTCGATCCTGGCCCTGTACCGGCCGGGCCCGCTCGACGCCGGTCTGATCCCCAAGTTCATCAACCGCAAGCACGGCCGCGAGGCGATCGACTTCGCCCACGAGAAGCTTCAGCCGATCCTCAAGGAGACCTACGGAATCATGGTCTACCAGGAGCAGATCATGAAGATCGCCCAGGACCTGGCGGGTTACTCACTCGGGGAAGCCGACCTGCTGCGGCGGGCCATGGGCAAGAAGAAGAAGAGCGAAATGGAAAAGCACCAGAGCGTTTTCGTCAACGGTGCCAGCGAGCGAGGCGTCGATCCCAAGCTCGCCGAAGGCCTGTTCGAGCAGATGGTGCTGTTCGCCGAATACTGCTTCAACAAGAGCCACTCGACCGCCTATGGCGCGGTGACCTACCAGACGGCCTACCTCAAGGCCCACTACCCGGTGGCCTACATGGCCGCCCTGCTCACGGTCAATGCCGGCGACAGCGCCAAGGTGCAGCGCTACATCGCCAACTGCAATGCGATGGGCATTGAGGTGATGCCACCCGACATCAACGCCTCTGGCATCGACTTCACCCCGGTCGAAGGGCGCATCCTGTTCGGTCTTTCGGCGATCCGCAACCTGGGCGAGGGTGCCATTCGCCAGCTGCTCGAGAGTCGCCGTGCCGATGGTCCGTTCAGCTGCCTGGGCGAGCTGTGCGACCGGATCCCAGGCCAGCAACTCAACCGCCGCGCGCTGGAGGCCCTGATTCACTCGGGCGCTCTCGATGCGCTCGAGCCCAGGGCCAACCGGGCCCAGCTGATGGCCGACCTTGATCTGGTGCTCGACTGGGCCAGTTCGAGGGCCCGCGACCGGGCCAGCGGCCAGGGCAACCTGCTCGACCTGCTGGGTGGGGGTGGCGCCGACGGATCGGCGATCCCGGCCAGTTCTGCCGCGACGGCCCCCAAGGCCGCCCCGGTGAGCGACTATCCCAGCAATGAAAAACTGCGTCTCGAGAAGGAGCTGGTGGGCTTCTATCTGTCGGACCATCCGCTCAAGCAGCTGAGCCGCCCCGTGCAGCTGCTCTCCCCCCTGGCCCTGGCAGCCCTGGAGGAACAGGCCGACAAGGCCAAGGTGAGTGCGGTGGTGATGGTGAGCGAGGTTCGCCAGGTCACCACCCGCAAGGGCGACCGCATGGCGGTGCTGCAGCTCGAAGACCTCAGCGGCAGCTGCGAAGCCGTGGTCTTTCCCAAGACCTACGCCCGCCTGGCCGACCATCTGCTGACCGACACCCGGTTGCTGCTCTGGGCCTCGGTCGACCGTCGCGACGAACGGGTACAGCTGATCGTCGACGACTGCCGGGTGATCGACGAACTCAAATTGTTGATGGTGGAGCTGCCGGCCGATGACGCCGCCGACATCACCATTCAGCACCGCCTGCGTGAATGCCTGCAGCGGCACCGCCCGGGTCAGGAGGACTCGGCCGCTGCCCGGGTGCCGGTGGTGGCCCTGGTGCGAGACAACGACAGCCTGCGCTACGTGCGCCTGGGCCCCCAGTTCTGCGTCGACAACCCGATGGCCGCCATGGCGACCCTGAATGAGGCCGCCTTTGCTGCCCGGGTCAGTTCACCCCTGCTGGCCGCCTGATCGCATGGCCCGCAGCGACTGCCGCAGGCGGCCGATGTTGAGTCCCAGCTGTTCGGTACCCAGCAGGGTGCCGGGTTCAGCCTCCCAGCTGGCCGAGAGCACGCCATAGCTGAGACCGAGCACCCCCAACAGAAAGAATCCGCCTGAGGCGATCAGGGTGACGCCGGTGGGGACCTCGATGATCTGACGGCTGATCAGCAGGTAGCTGACCACGAACACCGCCATTCCCATCACCGAGGGAATACCGCTGGCCACGGCGATGCGCCGGGCCATGCGATTGGCGACCACATCGGGAATTCCCGACTGTCGCCCGGTTCCGGATTTACCGGCTCCGCCTTTGGAGCGGGCTCCTGACCGAGCGGCCGGTGGCTGGGGACCGAGGCCCTTGGACGCCATGGGGACACGCCTCAGCCGCGAATGCCGAGCTTGCTGATCAGCTGGCTGTAGCGGTCTTGGCTGATGCCGCGCAGATAGCCGAGCAGGCGCTTGCGGCGACCGATCATCTTGAGCAGGCCCTGGCGCGAGGAAAAGTCGTGCTTGTTGGCCTGCAGGTGGCCGGTCAGCTGGCTGATGCGCTCACTCAACATGGCCACCTGGACCTCGACCGATCCGGTGTCGGACCCGTGGGTCTGGTGGTTGTTGATGAGTTCCTGCTTCTTGGTCGTGGTCAGCGGCATGGGCGGCTCAGGGCGCCCGCGGCGGCCCCGTACACAGCAAACAACCATCCTACGACCTGGAGTCAGGCCGCATCGCGGGACAACCAGCGAAGGCAGGCCCTGATCCAGCCATCGGGATCGTCGGGTAAGCCCTCGCCATCGGGGCCCTGCCCCCGGGCCGCCACCGCCCGCATCGCCCGCTGAATCTCGAGGGCCTCATAGCCCAGGGCAGCCAGGGTGAGGCGCACCTCTTCGCGGCCGGAGCCACTCAGGGCTGGCTCGTGCTCCAGCCCGGCATCGGCATCGTCGGCCTCGCCATCGAAAGCGTCGACCAGGTCGCTGAAACGCTGCTGCAAGCGGCTGCGCAGCTCCACGGAGAGACGCTCAGCCGTGCGCTTGCCGACGCCGGGAGCCTGGGCCAGGCAGCGCAGATCGGCCTGGATGATTGCCGCGACCAGCGCCCGCGGCGCCAGCTCGCCCAGCAGGGCGAGGCCCACCTGGGGGCCCACGCCGCTGACGGCCACCAGCTCGCGGAACAGATCCCGTTCGCAGCGTTCGGCAAATCCGTACAGCGACCAGCCGTCATCGCGGATGATGTGGTGGACGTGCAGGGTGAGCCTGGCACCCTGCGGCGGCAGCTCAGCAAACTGGCGGCGGCTGAGCTGGACCTCGTAACCCACACCGGCCACCACCAGCACCACGCCAAACCGGTTGGCCTGCTGCCAAGGATCCTGAACCTGCCCCTGCAGCCAACCGATCATCGTCGCCGTTTCACTGCCCCCATGCTGCCCGCCCTGCCAAGCCCCAGACCCTGGCAGCCCTGGCGGGCCCTGAAGCGGCTGGCGGTGCTGGCCCTGCTGCTGCTGATGCCCCTGGGCCTCTCGGGCTGCGGCCGTGGCGGCGCCCCACCCCAGGCCACCGTGCAGAGCGCCCTGGCCCTGCAGATCGAACTGACCCAGGGCGCGATCGCCGCGGCCCTGGACCTGCCCCCGGCCGGCACCCCCCGGGTGAGCCATGTGCGCATCGAGCGACGCAGCGGCGTGCGCATCGGCGCAGGGCAGGGTCTGCGGCTTGAAGGGCATTTTGACTGGCAGCTGGCAAACGACCCGGTCAAGGTCGACAGCCCCTTTGAGATCTATCTGCAGCGCGGCGAACGCGGACAGAGCTGGCGACTGGCCCGGCCCGGCGGCGGCGATGCCGAGGGTCAGGCCCAGCAGTGGCTGATTGATCCCCTGCCGATCAGGAGCTGAGCAGGCGGCGGTCGCTCTGGCTGATCAACGTGGCCGCCAGCACCAGCAGGGCACCCCAGAGGGTGGCGGTGCCCAGCGGCTCGGCAAAGACCAGCCAACCAAGCAGCACGGCAAAGGCGACCTGCACGTAGCTGATCGCCGTTGCCCGCGCAGCCGGCAGGGCCGTGAGGCCCTGGGTCAGGTAGACCTGCCCCAGCTGGGTGAACACCCCCACACCGAGCAGGGCCAGCAGCTCGCGCATGGTGGGCAGCACCGGATCGATGAGCACCGGCGGCAGCGTCAACACCAGCGCCACCAGGGGGAAATAAAAGACGATCACCAGCGGATGCTCGCTGTGGCGCAGGGAGCGCACACTCACGTAGGCCAAAGCCGTGCTGAAGGCCCCCAGCAGCGCCACGAGCACCGCCAGGGGGGGCAGCGACGGCCCGACACCCCCAAGCGCCGCCGGTAGCAACCAGCCGGGGCTGGCCAGCAGCACCACCCCCAGCCAGCCCAGGGCAACGGCCAGCAGCACCCGTTTGCCGATGGGTTCTCCCAGGTGCAACCAGGCCAGCAGAGCGGTGAAGGTGGGGTAGCTGTACTGCAGCACGGTGGCGGCAGCCAGCGGAAGCAGCGCCAAGGCGCGGTAGACGCACAGCAGCGCCAGGGTGCCGATGGCGCCGCGCCAGATCAGCAGCCAGCGGTGGTGTCCCCAGGGCGCCACACCGGCCCGGCGCAGCAACCACCAGCTGAGCACCAGGCTGACCACCGCCCGGGCCAGCACCACCTCGGCCACCGGTATGCGGCCGCCCACCAGCTTCACGCACACCCCCATGAGCGCGAAGAACAGGGCACTGACCACCATGGCCCAGGCCGCGGGGATCGACGTCTGGGGGGCGATCGTCATCGAACCATCGAAGCACTGACGATCGGCCGTAGCGTGGCTACAAGACCCCTGTCGCCCAGACCGACCCGTTTGTGACCCCTCGCTTCGGCAACCTTGCCCTAACAGCCCTGGCGGCCCTGAGCCTGGCCCTGTTGCCCCGCTCGGGTGACGCCCAGGTGGGCTCCAACATGAAGGATCAGATGATCTTTCACTTCTGCAGCAAGGCGATGACGGCCGACCTCGAAAAGGCCGGCAAGACGCCCCCCAGCGGCATGGTCGACCACACCTGCGCCTGCGTGGTGCAACAGATCAACGGCCGTGCCTCGATCGAGCAGGCCAAGGCGATCTGCCAGGCCCAGGCCCAGCAGAAGTACGCGCTGCAGTAACCGCCGTTGAGCCAACCGCGCCTGCACCCCCGCACGATCGAGGCCGTCAAGGAGCGAGCCGACATCGTTGATGTGGTCGGTGAGCACGTGGTGCTCAAGAAAAAAGGTCGTGAATTTGTTGGCATCTGCCCCTTTCACGACGACAAGTCGCCGTCGATGACCGTGTCACCGGCGAAGCAGTTCTATTACTGCTTTTCCTGCGGCGCCGGTGGCAACGCCATCAAGTTCCTGATGGAACTGCAGCGCACCAGCTTCAGCGAGGTGGTGCTGGAGCTGGCGCGCAAATACCAGCTTCCGGTCGAGACCCTCGACGGCCCCCAGCAGGAGCGCCTGCGTCAGCAACTGTCGCGGCGCGAACAGCTGCATCGGGTGATGACGCTGGCCGCGGGGTTCTTTCGTACGGCACTGCAACAGCCCCAGGGACAGGCCGCGCTCAGCTACCTGCGGGAACAACGGGGCCTGCAACCGGCCACGATCGACGCGTTCGGGCTGGGCTATGCCCCCGAGGGCTGGGACGGACTGCTCAACCATCTGCAGCGGGTCGAGGGCCTCGCCCCCGAACTGCTGGAGGCCGCGGGTCTGGTAGTGGCCCGCAAGGGCGGTGAGGGGTTCTACGACCGCTTCCGCCACCGTCTGATGGTGCCGATCAAGGACCGTCAGGGTCGGGTGATCGGCTTTGGCGGCCGCAGCCTGGATGGCAGCGAACCGAAATACCTCAACTCACCCGAGACCGAACTGTTTGAGAAGGGGAAGCACCTGTTCGGGCTCGATCTGGCCGCCGACGCCATTCGCCGCGATGACCGGGCTGTGGTGGTGGAGGGGTATTTCGATGTGATCGCGCTCCACGCCGCGGGCATCAGCAACGCGGTCGCCGCGCTGGGCACGGCGCTCAGCAGCCAGCAGATCACCCAGCTCTGCCGTTGCTGCGACAGCAAACGACTGATCCTCAACTTCGATGCCGACGGTGCCGGGGTGCGTGCCGCCCAGCGGGCCATCGGCGAGGTCGAGCAACTCGCCCTGCAGGGGCAGCTGGAGCTACGGGTGCTGCAACTGCCGGCTGGCAAAGATCCCGACGAGTACCTCAAGCAGCACGGCCCGGGCGACTACCGCGCCCTGCTCGATCAGGCGCCGCTGTGGCTCGACTGGCAGATCGAACAGGTGCTGGCGGGTCTGGATCTGAGCCGCTCCGACCAGTTCCAGCGGGCCGTCGGCGGGGTGGTGGGCCTGCTGGGCAAGCTGCCGGTGAGCGCGGTGCGCAGCCGCTATCTGCAGCAGGTGGCCGAGCGCCTGGCAGGAGGGCAGGCGCGCCTGGCGCTGCAACTCGAAGAGGACCTGCGTCAGCAGGTCAAGGGCCAGCGCTGGCACGGCCGCTCCAGCCGCTGGGAAGGCCCGGGCGAAGCCGGCCTGCGCGAGCGGGCCGAAGCCGAGATCCTGCGGCTCTACCTGCATTGCCCCACCGAGCGGGCCGCGATTCGCCAGGAGCTGCACCGCCGCGAGCTCGAGGACTTTGCACTGCAGCACCATCGCCTGCTGTGGGCCGCGATCAGCACCCTCGAAGAGGACAACCTGGGCAATGGTCAGCTCGAGGCGATCAGCCGCGGCCACGCCGATGGCCATGCCCTTGCCGACCTTGATTTACCTCGGCTCCTGGGCGATCAGCTGCTGATCGATCAGGGCGAACTGCTCAACCGGCTCACGCCGCTGCTCGAACCCACCGAGGTGCAGCGCGCGGCCCTGGGCCAGCCCCTGCTGCAGCTGCGCGGGGCGGCCGCCACCCTGGAGCGGCAGAAAAGCCTCAAGCGCTGCAGGCATCTGCTGGACGCCTGGAGCAGCCAGCGCCTCAAGACCCTGGAGACCTGCATCGCCCGGCTGCTGCAGGAGGGCGAGGGCAAAGGGGCGGGCCCCGCCAACCCCACGGCCACCAATCCGGGGCTCGACATGGAGGCCCGGATTGACAGCCTCTTCGCTGAGCTGAACCGGGATGCCCTGCGCTTTCAGACGCTGTACTACAGCGAGCGCAAGCATGTGGAGCATCTCGACGATCAGCGCCGCGCCCGGCTGCACGAGGTGGCAACGGCGCCACAATGAGACGGCGCCACAATGAGGCGTGATCGTCACCCCCCACGGCCAAGCGATGGTTCTGCGTTCTTCTGTGCTGCTCCTGGGGCTTGGGCTACTCACGGGTGCACCGGCAGCCCTGCACGCCCAGGGCCTGGTGCCCGACAGCCAGATTCGGGCCATTAACACCGCCCGCAACGCCGCGGTGACTGCCAACGGAGGGCTCTCGGTCTACCGGCCCGCCAAGTGCATGTTTGAGACCACCAATCCGTTCAACAAGTGCCTGATCAGCAACGATGACAACGGCTTCGTCTTTCGCTTTCTGGGAGGTCCTCCCGGCTGGCAGCAACTGAACCTGCAGCCCACCCTGCAGACCCAGATCCGCATCTCCAGCGATGGCCGCACCGTGCTGCAGACCATCTACAACGGCCCGCCGCAGTCAAACGGGCAGCAGTGACAGAATGAACTCTCTGAGTGGCCCAGGCTGAATGGCTTGCCCTCGCTGCGGCTGCCGCATCATCAGCAAACTGGGTAAGGGCCACGCCGGTCAGCTGATCTGCGCCGACTGCGGCCTGGATCTGACCGCCAGGCTGGCGCTTCAGCGCAACGGCACCGGACTGGGCAGCCAGTTCATGACGATTGTCATGATTTCGGTTTTCGGCATCACAGCGATCGCGTTGATGGTGATCAAGGACCGTCGCCCCGAGAGCCTGGATCCAGGCACTGCGGGCACTGTCGATCTCAACAAGCCCCGTGACAGCGAGAGGGGCCCGTTGCGATGGATCGTTGTGCCGCGTCTGCCCGGACCCATGAATCCCTGAGGGCTTCACGGACAGGGCTTCAGTGAGCGCGTCAGTCGGGCTCCTCGAGATTGAACCGCTTCCAGCCCGCCAGCACGCCGAAGATCGCTTCAGCGCTGATCAGGCCCACGAAGGCACCGAATTCATCGACCACCACCCGCAGCGATGACGGGTCACCACGCCTGAAACTGGTGAGCAGCCGGTCGGCCCGGATCACCTCGGGCACGTAGGCGGGTGCCTCGGCCAGGGCCGCCACGGGCTGGTCGGTGGGGCCAGCGGCCAGGGCGGCAAGAGCCACCTCGCGGCGCAAAACCCCCATGACCTCATCGACCTCCTTGCCCAGCAGCACCCAGGCCGAGCCCGCCGGGGCAGCCACGATGGCATCGGCGGCCTGAGCCAGGCCCAACTCCACCGGCAGGGTCAAGGTGGCGACCCGCGGCGTCATCAGATCGCGGGCCGTGAGGTCGTTGAGGGCAAAGACCTTGCCGATCATGGCTGCCTCATCGGCCTCGATCTGGCCCTGCTGGCTGCCGAGGCGTGCCAGCAGGTGAATCTCATGCTCATTGGTGGTCAGTTCGGCCGTGGCCGTCAACGACGGCATCAGACGCTCCAGCAGCACCAGCAGGGGCCGCATCAGCCGCTGCAGCAGCAGCAGAGGCCGTGAGACCGCCAGGGCGATCGGCATGGCAAAGGAATTGCCGACGGTCTTGGGGAAGATCTCCCCGAACAGCATCACCACCACGGTGAAACCGATGTTGAACAGCAGCAGGGCCAGCTCGCTCTGACCGAGCCGGTCGAAGGCATGACCGGCCTGCACCCCCAGCAGCATCGATCCCGAAATCTGGAACAGGTTGTTGAGCACGACCAGCAGGGCCAGGGAACGGCCAGGGCTGGTCTTGATGCGCTCCAGGGCGACGGCTCCACCGACCCGCTGCTTGGCCAGGGTGTGCAGCTGGATCGGATTGACCGAGAGCAGCGCCGCCTCCGAACCCGAAGCCAACGCCGAGCCCACCAGAATCACGCCGGCCAGCAAGGCGAGCACAACAAGCGGATGCATGGCGAAGGCCGAAGCCGGTGTGAGGGTGTCGCCTCTTTTTAACCTGCATCCGGGCTGGCACCCATGGGGCGCTGCAGACTGGTTGTCATGAACAGGAGTCCCGCAGCCCAGACCTTGAGCCGCCTGCAGCACTGGCGGCACCGGCTCACGGTTCCCCAGTTCACGGCGGTCACGGGTCTGCTGGTGATCGCCGCCGGCACCGTGATCCTGGCCTCACCCCTGTGCTCCACCGATGCGGTCGGCCTGTGGGAAGCCCTGTTCACGGTGACCTCCGCGATCACCGTGACCGGGCTGTCAATCATTGACGTGGGCAAGGATCTCACGCCGATCGGGCAGGGTGCCCTGGCCGGGCTGATCATGGTGGGGGGCCTGGGCCTGATGGCCATCACCACCTTTCTGCAGGGATTCGTGCAGGGGCGCAGCGGCCTGCGTCAGCGCCTCGACAAAGGCCGTGCCCTCGACGAATTCGGCGTCGGCGGCATCGGCCCCACCTTTCATCAGATCCTGCTGGCCGCCAGCTGCCTGATCGGCCTGGGCACCCTGATCCTCTACAGCTTCGGTTTCACCGACATCGAAAACCGCGGCGCCCGGCTGTGGGCAGCCCTGTTCCACTGCATCAGCGCCTATAACAACGCCGGCTTCGGCCTCTGGGCCGACAACCTGGTGGGTTACCAGTTCAATGCCGTGGTCTGCGGCGTGATCGGCTCCCTGATCGTGATGGGCGGCATCGGCTGGCGGGTCACCAATGACCTGTTGAACTTCAAGTTTCGATTGCGGCGGCTGCGCAACCTCAGCCTTCACACCCGCCTGGTGCTGCGCTCCACCGCACTGCTGATCGCCATCGGCACCCTGGGGTTGCTGTTCACCGAACAGTTCAGCCCCGATGGTGTGGTGCAGAAACTGGGCCTGCTGCCCCGCCTGCAGGTGACCCTGTTTCAGTCGATCACCACCCGCACGGCCGGCTTCAACACGGTGCCGTTGTCGATCGAGACGATCTCCGACGCCGGCCTGCTGCTGATGATCCTGCTGATGTTCATCGGCGCCAGTCCGGGGGGCACCGGCGGCGGCATCAAGACCACCACGTTTGCGGTACTGGTCGGAGCCACCCGCTCGACACTGCAGAACCGTGAAGGAGTGGTGATCCGCAACCGGCTGATCCCGGCGTCGGTGGTGCTCAAGGCGATCGGCACGGCCCTGGCTTCGGCTGGGTTTGTGGTGATCATGACCCTGCTCCTGGGCATTGCAGAAGCCATTGGCGGCAAGACATCCGGAGCCGGCTTCAGCTTTATTGAAAACCTCTTCACCTGCATGTCGGCCTTCGGAACCGTGGGGCTCGACGTTGGCGTGATCGCCAATCTGGGACGCTGGGCCCAGGCGGTGGTGATGATCTCCATGTTTGTCGGACGTCTCGGAATCCTGCTGGTGCTCTCCGCGATCTACGGCAACCGGCCTCCGTCGAGGGTGGGATATCCGCGCGAAGAGGTGTATCTGTGAGGCCCTGGCCTCGACAGGTCAGGAGTCCCATGCAACCACTGCAGCCGATCCTCGCGTTCCACAGATGACAGCCTTCCTTGCGGCCGCCCAGCAACCCGCCGGCGCCATCACCCTGGTGATCTTTGCCACGGCTATCGTGCTGTTCATCACCGGTTGGCTCGCACCCGAGGTCACTGGCCTGTTGGCCGCGGCCCTGCTTGTGAGCTTGCGGGTGCTGAAACCTGATGAAGCGGTACAGGGCTTTGGAAGCCCGGCTCTCATCACCCTGATGGGGCTGTTTGCCCTGTCTGCAGGATTGTTTCGCAGCGGAGGGCTCGATCGCCTGCGCGCCCTGATCGGTAGCGATGCGATACGCAGTCCCAAGCGCATGATTGCCCTGATGGTGGGGGTTGTCGCTCCGATCTCCGGATTCATTCCCAACACCCCGATCGTCGCGACGCTGCTCCCAGTGCTGGAAAACTGGTGCCATCGCCGCGGCATTTCACCATCCAAGGTGCTGCTGCCACTGTCCTTTGCCACCGTGCTGGGCGGTACGATTTCACTGCTTGGCACCTCAACCAACCTGCTAGCCAGTGACGTGAGTCGGCAGCTTGGTTTTGGCCCTTTGGAGCTGTTCAGCTTCACTGCAATTGGCATTCCTGTCTGGCTGATCGGTGGGCTTTACATGATTCTGGTCTCTGACCGATTGCTGCCCGATCGTGGATTGGACCATGACGATCTAATTGGCTCCCTGGCTCGAGAGGGTTATCTCACTGATGTCTTGATTCCGGAAGGATCCGAACTGATCGGTCAGACCCTCCACCGCAGCCGCCTACAACGTCGCTTTGATATCGACGCGCTCGAATTGCACCGTGGTGGACAAACATTCAGTGCCCCTCTTGCCGATCTCAACCTGCAGGCAGGCGATCGGTTGTTGTTGCGTTGCAACCGCGACAACCTGCTGCGTCTGCAGCAAGAACACACTGTGACGCTTGCGCCGATCAATGACGAGCAAGGCGACCTGCGGGAGCTCGCCGGTGATGTCGGATCCCCCATGCGCGTGGTTGAAGTGTTGCTCCCCAATGGCTCAACCATTGCCGGAACCAGCGTTCGAGATCTGCGGTTTCGTCAGCGTTACAACGCCACCCTGCTTGCTGTGAGGCGCGGCAACCAAGTCCTGCGCGAGTTGCTGGGGCGCGTTGTGCTGCATGCAGGAGATGTGCTGCTGTTGCAGGCTCCTCTCGATGCAATCCGTGGCTTGCAGGACAGCAACGATCTCGTTCTGCTCGATGAACTGGAAAAGGACCTCCCCACCACCAACCGAAAATGGGTCGCAGTTCTTGTTGCAACACTGGTGATCGTGTTGCCATTATTCAAGGTCATCAACCTTATGGCGGCAGTACTGCTGGCTGTGGTGATCATGGTGGCGACAGGCTGTCTACGCCCCGGTGAGCTTCAGCGCTCCATTCGCTGGGACGTGATTCTGCTACTCGGTTCTCTGTCGTGCTTCAGCGAAGCCATGCAGAAAACAGGCCTGGCCGAAGCCCTGGCCACTGATCTGCTGCATGCTCTCGAGGGATGGCCGACCTATGGGGTCCTATTGGTAGTTTTTGTGATGTCCCAGTTGTTCACGGAGACCCTGAGCAATGGCACGACGGTTGTGCTTCTCATGCCGATCGCTACTGCGATTGCAACAGGCCTTGAGCTACCACCGATGGCCTTCATCTATGCCATCACAATTGCCGCCAGCCAAAGCTTTCTCACACCAATCGGCTATCAGACCAACCTGATGGTGTACGGACCAGGTCGTTATCGTTTTCTAGACATGACGCGCTACGGGGCTCCTCTCACTATCGGCCTCGCTCTGGTCGTTCCCTGGCTGATCTGTCGCCAATTCGGCCTCTAAACATGGCAGCGCCTAGGCCAAGTGAATTTCAAGATCTGTGATTCACCGCAATGGTGATTCATTGAGACTGTGATTCATCGAGACGATTGGCGACTCACGGCAAGAGCTGCAATCGGCCATCCAGATCCGACTTGGCTGTGCATTGCTCCGACATTGCCATCCGCATGCGATCCAACAGGATCCTCAGCCCAATTGATCGCCTCCAGCAATCAGGATGAGGGCTTTGATTTCTGCGCCACATCTAAATCGTAGGCATGTTTGTGCTGCAGGTAAAAATCAAGCGCCTCAAGAACAACCGTGCCAAATGACTTAGCCTCAAGGATCGCTAACAGACGCAGCGCACGATGCATTTCATCAGCCACTGAAACCGTGATTCTTCGCATTGACTGACCAGCGCCAACCCGCATCAAAAAAGAGAGCATAAGTCAAAACTATTAGGCATTACTGTGAAAGCAAAAATGCAGATTTACAGCACCTCAGCTATAACTGTGAAGTCCCTCGCCCGCTTGTGCATCGCTGCCATGCAGCCGGCTCAGCGGGTCCCGCCCGAGCGCGGTGCTGCGCTGGCGTAGCCGGGATCCAGCCAGCATCGCGGCAGAGGCTCGCCCGAAGGAAACCGCAACTCGGCCTTGAGAAACGACTCGGGATCCTGCAGTTCTTCGCCCGCGTGGAAGCGGCCTTCCACCCGCAACGCAAACGGATCCATCAGGGGCTTCAGCTGCCCCACCTCAACGAGGCTGCCGTCGGGGCAATAGGTCAGAAACATGCGCAGCGCGGGGCAAGGGAACACGGTCCGCTCCAACCTCCCAGCTCCGGCATGCGCGCGGCTCTCGGCTCAGCAACACCGCTGGCCATGCGCCGCAGTTCTCTTCACCACTGCGGCATCGGGCCGTCAGCCCGGGCTGGCACCGTTACACCCGGCAGGCATTCAGCCGCCAAGGCCTGATTTCCACCATGCTCCTGTTCAGCACCCATCGCCCCGCCCGACTCTGGCTTGCGCCACTGCTGCTGGTTCCCGGCCTGATCGGCAATGTCTGCGCCGCGGGCGCTGCCCAGGTGGGCACCAGCCAGGGGGTCAACTTCGGCCAGGCCGTGATCAACAGCTCGTGCACCGTGACCACCGGCGATGGATCGATCGGCGTACGCACCAACCGCAGCCTGATCACCTCCGACAGCGCCGAAACGGGCAATTTCACCGGTACCCGGGCCGCGGCCTCGATCTCGGCCCTGAGCAACCTCACCGACAGCGCCGTTCTCAAGGTGGAGAACCCCACCCTGGGTGGCGGCACAGCGGCAAGCAGCGCGCAGGTCAAAGTTGGGACCACTGGCGCCACCTGGGGAGCTGCGGGCGAGGTCAGACTCGGAGCCGACGGCACCCTTGAGAGCACCCCGGTGCACGTGCGCTTCAGCACCACCGACAACAACAATCGCTTCGCCACCGGCACCTACACCGCCAGTGCCACGGTGAGCTGCTACGAATGACCCTGTTGGCGAGGCCCCTTCGGCGGGGTCTGGCGGCTCTGGGGCTGGTGCTGCTCGGCATGCCGAGCGGGCCGGCCCTGGCCTTCGGCCAGGCGCCTCTCAGCCTGAGCGAGCGCAGAGGTGTCGTACAGCTCAATAATCCGGGCCAACGCAGTCTTCGCCTCCACCTTCAGGTGTTTGCGGCGGTGCCGCAGCAGGGCCGCGCCAGCGCCGCCCTCACCCCCCTGCCGCTCGAGCAGGCCGAGCGACTGATCCGCCTGCGGCCCAGCCAGTTCCGGCTGGCGCCAGGAGCGAGCCGCACTGTTTCCTACACCGTTCTCGATCCCAGCCAGGACTTCTTCTTATGTGGCGTCTCGCTTCAGGGACTGTTCACCGTGCGGGTGTGCTCGCGCTGGCGCTCGGCGGCGGCAGCCTCTGCGGCAGCCTTCCCTGGCAAGGCGCCTTAGCGCAGATCTTTCTGGCTCCGACCCAGCAGTTTCCCCAGGGCTCACGGGTCTCGATCGACCTGGGGGGCCTGCGCTGCAACGCCGATGGCGGCGCGCTGCCGAGCCTCTCGCTCTCGGCCGGGGCCTACCCCGACCAGTGGGGCAACAACGTCAACGTTGCCCCCAACGCCAGCAGCAGCATCGGCAACCAGAGCAGCCTGCTGGCCCTGGTGACGCTCAACATCCCGCTGGCCCGCAGCCGCAGTGAGTTCAGCTGTCAGACCCTGCTCAAGGACGCCCAGATCAAGGCCCGGATCGACAATCTGCGCCTGCTTGTCGAGGAGAACGTGATCAGCGAAAGCCAGTACCAGAAGGCCCTGCGATCCCTGTTCGGGGCGCAGTTCGTCGAGCTGGGCGTCAACGCCGCCAACCCAGCGGCCGGTGTGTCGGTGGTGCTGCCCTCAGCGGGCCAGAACGCGGGGGATCTGGGCCAGGCAGGTGGTGGCCGCCCGCGACAGCCGTGAACGGCGCATGGCCCAGGCGGGCTGCAGGCCGCAGGCGGCCCACTGCACGGCGCCGCGGCCATAGCGCCGGTTGAGCCCATCGATCACCGCCATCAGCCGCTCACGGCGCTGCTGCTGCTCGGGGGTGGTGGGCACTAGCAGGTGGTGCTGCAGCAGGTCATCGGGTTGCAGCTGTTGCAGCAGCACACCGGCCTTGACCAGAGCCCTGTGGGGGCGAAACAGGCGCTCGGCCAGGGGCAGGGCCGCCGCCAGCAGCACGGCCGTGTCGTTGCTGGCCAGGGGCAGGGTCACCGTCGCCGAGGCGCTGTAGAAGCTGGCGGGTGCAAACGGACTCGTGCGGACAAACACGGTGATGGCGCCGGCCCGCTGGCGCTGCTGGCGCAGCTTCTCGGCCGCCCGCACCAGGTAGGTGGCGATCGCCTCGCGCAGCTGCGCGAGGCTCTGCACCGGCTCGCTGAAACTGCGGCTGACGCAGGTCTCCTGCTTGGCCGGCGCCACGCTGATCAGCGGCAGACAGGCGTGACCCTGCAGCTCCTGCTGCAGCCGCAGCCCCACCACACCGCACTGGCGGCGCAGCTCGCCGGCCGGCATGTCGCGCAGGGCGCGGGCATGGGCCACCCCCCGCAGGCGACACCAACGGGCCAGGCGCCGGCCGATGCCCCAGACCTCTTCAATGGCGATGGTCTCGAGCAGGGCCTCGACATCGGCGACGGCGGCCAGATCGAGCACGCCACCACGGGCTGGATCGACCTTGGCAGCCCGGTTGGCGATCTTGGCCAGCACCTTGGTGCCGGCGATGCCCACCGCCACCGGCAGCCCCAGATGGCAGAGCACCTGGCGGCGCAGGGCACGGCCCCAGTCGCTCAGATCGCCGCCGGCAGGCCTGTGCAACAGCCCGAAGGCCTCGTCGATCGAGTAGATCTCGAGGCTCTCGACCCAGCGCTCCAGCGTGCTCATCAGCCGCTGGCTCATGTCGGCGTAGAGGGCGTAGTTAGAACTGCGCACCACGACCCCGTGGCGCTCGAGCTGGGCGCGCACCTTGAAATAGGGCGTGCCCATGGCGATGCCCAGGGCGCGGGCCTCGGCACTGCGCGAAACGATGCAACCGTCGTTGTTGGAGAGCACCACCAACGGGCGGCCGATCACGGCCGGATCGACCACCGCCTCGCAGGAGGCATAGAAGTTGTTGCCATCGATGAGCACCGTGGCCAGCGCCATACCCCCCTCTCAACAGCACCGGATCACGCAGCGGGCGACCCCCAGCAGCTGATGGTCGCCATCGGCCGGCAACGGCAGCAGCGGATAGGCCGGATGGGCCGCTGCCAGGGCCAGGCCACCCCGCCAGCGCACCAGGCGCTTGACGGTGAAGCCGTCGCCGAGCCGCGCCACCACCACCTGACCCGGCCGGGGCTCAAGACCGCAGTCGACCACCAGCAGGTCGCCATCGCCGATACCAGCCCCCTGCATCGAGACACCCCCAACCCGCAGCAGCACGGTGCAGCCAGGGTCACGCACCAGCAAGGCAGCCAGATCGAGGCCCAGGGCAAGCTCCCCACGACAGACCCCAGACTAGTACATCTGTACGAGGCGGCTGATGCAACAGCCGCACTCCAAGGTGGCCCTCAGCGCCGCGGCGCCGGACCCGCTTCAGTCAAGTCAGTTCAGGCCGAAGCTCCCCGGGGCCCACTCGGTGATCAGACGCTCGAGCCGGACCAGCTGGTAACGGTTGTGCTCACTGGGGTGATGGGCATAGCGCAGGCGCAGATCCCGCAACTGGGCCTCCAGCGCATTCAGCACAGGATGGTTGCTGTTCACAGACGGGGCCCGGATACCAACCAAATCTTAAGCGAAACGGAAGCGTTTCGCACCATGCCGGCGCGCAGGCGGCGCCAACCACAACAGCCAGGCGCCAGAGTCGGGGCAGTCGCCACAGCTGCCATGGGTCGCCCAGCCCCCGATCGCCACAGCAAATCCCAGCCCCCGACCCCCTCACCCATGGTGATCAAGCTGCAGATCGCGGGGGCCGTGTTTGTGCCGCCACTGCTGCTGGGCCTGTGGCTGCAGCATCAGGGCTTCTGGTGATGACGGGGCCGCTGGCCGGGCAACAGGTGATGCACGGCGTGACGCACCACCCCCCAGATCAGCAGATGGGGGTCGTCGCCGCTCAAGACCAACGGCGCGACCGCCGGATCAGACGCCACCAGGCGCCAGCGGGGCGCGCGCCCCTCGAGACGCCGCAACAGCAACTGGCCGCCATGGGCCACCACCACCGTGGAGCCACACCGGGGCGCGACGCTGCGGTCAACCACCAGCAGGTCGCCATGGCAGATGCCCGCGGCCGCCATGGCATCGCCCTCGACCCGCAGAAAGAACGTGGCGCTGGGATGGGGCACCAGCTCCACATTGAGATCGATCGAGGCGTCGACATAGTCGGCCGCCGGACTGGGAAAGCCTGCCGCCACCGCCTCGAGGGCCAACGGCAGCAGCCACACCACACCCCCCGGGCACGGCTCGCCCAACGGCACCAGACCAGCCTCGCGCCCCACCGCCACCACCCAGACTGGTACAGATGTTCGCATGCCCGGGTCGCTGGTGGTGGCCTCGCTCAGCCCGGGCGCAGCTCCTGACCGGGAGCCGCCAGGTCGCGGCGATGGGGCCGATTGCCGAACTGCTCGCGGGCCAGGGCCAGCAGCTGGGCCTCGCTGCAGGCCGAGGCATCAACGCCGACGCTGGCGACGATGCGCTGCAGCAGTGCGGGGTGACGGTGCCTGAGATGGCGCAGCAGCAGGTTGCGCAGGTCGCTCTCACCGTGGCCATGGCCCAGCAGCAGCACCGCATCGGCGGCCTCGATCGCCAGGGCGATCTGCTCGAGATAGGCATGGTCAAGGGGGGCCCGCTGCCCGGCGATGTCACGGTCGTGGCGATGGCTGAGGTTTTCACCGCTGGCCCAGAGGCCATGGGGCCGCAGCACGGCCTGATCGACGGCCTCGCCATCGAGGCGAAACAGACGGGTCTGGCGATGGTCAAGAACCAGCACCAGCCGCAGGGCCTGATCCCCGCGGGGGGCATCGGGCACGGGCTGGGGATGGCCGGGGCTGATGCCGGCTGCCGCCAGCAGGTGGCGCAGCCGCTGGATCGCCTCGGCATCGAGAGCGCCCGCAGGCAACCCACCACCACCGGCATGGATCCAGCTGCGCGGACCCCGGGGAAAGACCACCTCCAGGCGCGATCCCTCCCGGTGCAGGTCGGCACCGAGGGCCGCCAGCAGAGCCTCCACCTCGGACAGGCGCAGGCCATGGGGCAGGGGATGGCACCCGAGCAAGGCCAGGGTGCGCTGGTGATGACGGCTGAGTTCAGGCATCGCCTGGTGGGCCACGACTGCCCCGATGCTGACGACGCCGGGGTGGGCTGACGGCCAGGGCGGAACGGATCCGCCCAAGGGCAGAACAGGCATCCCTACCTATGGTCAGCAGCCCGAGATGCCCTGAGACTGATGGCATCGATTCGGAGGCCCAGACATGGATGACACTCCACCCCGCCAGACGCCAGGAGTGCGCTGACCGCAGGCCCCTGCTCCAACAGTCTTGTCCTGATCTGCGGTTCCCCGGTTCACAGAACCACCCGATGCATCGTTTCAGGTGCCCCCGGGTTCACGGGAGCCGATCCTTGGACACCATGGCCCCAGGTGCCGCCTTGAGCAGCTCCGAAACGAACTGATCACCCAGAAGCAACGACGCCGCATCACTTGGTGAACCAACGCCCCCGGAACGTCCGGGAGCAGCCACCAGATCAGGCCTGTCCGGCCTTGGCGTCACCATTCTGCAATCCCGTTTTCAAGTCGATTTCACTGCTTTTGTGTTCACCCAGGCCCGGCACCGATGGTGTCGGGCCTTTTGACGTGGGCGGGCCATCACCACAGCCGCGCTGGAGCACCTGGCGGCGCAGGACCTGCAACGGCTCTGCGACCGGGGCCTGGCGGGCATAGAGCAGCGCCCAGGCCAGGGGCACATCGCCGCTGTCCAACGCCCGATTGATGGCGGCCATCCAGGCATCGACCCGCTGGCCCAGGGTCCGCATCAGGCTGGCGGTGGAGGCCATGCGGGCAGGGCCGGCGGCCCGCAGGCGCACGTGGGCAAAGGCATCGGCGGCCGCGCCCAGGGGTTGCAGCCGCAGCAGCACCGACTGACCCGGCTGCAGGGGTGGCAGGGGCCAGAACAGGGGCAGGGCCAAGGGCCGGCCGGCGGCGGCCTGGCGGCTCCAGAGCAGCCGACCCTGAGCGGTCTCCACCCTCACCTGCTGCAGCGGTTCGACCACCAGCAGGGTGGGAAACGCGGTGGGCACCTCGCCGAAGGCATCGGCCTCGTCGACGGGCTCGACCCGGGGGGAGAGCACGCACAGCACAACCGGGGCCCCCTGGCGGGTCGCCGACCGGGCCGGGAGCGGTGCCGCCGCCCAGGAGCCCAGCCCCGCCAGCGCCCACAGCAGCCCAGCCGCCAGAGGCCTCAGCAGCATGCCGTGTCGCCGCCGGCCCCGGTTGTGGCAAACGGCAGGGCCCCGCCACAACCGGGAAACAGGCCGAAATGACGCTGAAAATCCCCCACAAAGCTGAAATGGGGCGCCAGCCGGCTCTGCCGCAGCATCCTGAAGGTGTTGCCGCAGACCGGGGCAAGCCGGCCGGTCTCGAAGTGGTGGTGGGCGTCGAGATCGAAGGCATGGGGCTGGCCGGCCGCCGTGCCCAGATAGGTCACCGCCTGACCGTGGTCTTCGCAGGCATCCTCGAGCTGATCGAGGTGGAACAGCCGATAGGTGGCCGAGAAGAACCGGGTCTCGCCGGTGCGCACCGCCAGCTCCGGATCGGTGATCGCCAGCGGCCGACTGCTCACCAGCCGCGGATCGGCAAAACCATTGCGGCGGGCCAGGCGCAAAAAATCGTTCCAGTACAGAGCGCCAGCCAGGCACTCGCCGTACAGCACCGGATCGCCTCGGAGGCCGGGATCAAGACGGCGGTCGGCATAGACATCGGCGAAATAGAACTCACCGCCGGGTTTGAGCAGGTGCCGCACGCCGGCCAGCACCGCAGCCTTGTCGGTGGCCAGGTTGACGACGCAGTTGGAGACCACCACATCGAAGCTCGCAGGTTCCAGGCCGAGCTGGTCGAGCTGCTCGATCAGCCCCTCCACGAACCGCACGTTGGCGTAGCCGAACTGCTCGGCGTGCCAGGCCTGGTGGGCCGTGGCCACCGCCAGCTGCTCGGCGGTCATGTCGACCCCCACCACCACGCCGTCAGCACCCACCAGCTGCGACAGCAGATAGACATCGCGACCGCTGCCGCACCCCAGGTCGAGCACGCGCGCGCCCTGGAGCAGGGGTGGCGCCACCAGACCGCAGCCGTAGTACCGGGCGCTCACCTCCGGATGAATGCGGGCCAGCAGTGGCTTGAGTGTGGCCGGCACGCTGCTGGCATCGCAACAGGCGCTGGTGCGCAGATCGGCACTGCTGCCGAGGGTGCTGCCGTAGTACTGGCGCACACCCTGCTGCACAGCTTCGGCAGTGGTGGTTGCTGGCATGGGTTCGACACGGTGTGCTTTCAGGATGATCCCAGTTCAGGGATCAACGCAGGGCCCCACCACAGCTCGATCCGCTCCCGGCAGTGCAGCCAAAACAATGGCGCTCAACGGCGATCGGCGCTGCAGCGGGATCCCACTGCAACAGGTGAGCCAGGTGCAGCGGCGGCTGACCAGCCAGAGGCAGGCGCAGCATCTGGTTGAAATCGCAGTCGAAGAGCTGTCCCTGCCAGTCGACGCTGATCAGGGAGCGGCACATCACCTGGCCGAGGTTGGCGGGGTTGTGACTGCGCTGCAGCAGCTGCTGATAGGCCGCCAGCTCGCCGCGGCGTTGCAGCTGATCGGCGAAGCGTGCGATCGGCATGTTGGCCAGGGCCAGCAGATGGTTGAAGACGATGCCGTAGGCCTGGTCCAGATGCCGGCGGTAGGCCTCTTCCAGCTGGAGCTGGGGTGGCGGCAGGGTCGGCCCCTGGGGGTTGAACACCAGATCGAGCGTCAGCCCGCTGCCCACCTGGCCATAGCCCAGGGCGTTGAGCTGCTGCAGGCCGGCGATGCTGCGTTCGAACACCCCCGCACCGCGTTGCCGATCGACGTTGTCCTGCAGGTAACAGGGCAACGACGCCACCACAGAGACACCCTGGTCGGCCAGGAACGCCGCCAGATCCTCCTGGCCAGACTCGCTGAGGATCGTGAGATTGCAGCGGTCGATCACCCTGACGCCGAGGGCCCGCGCCTGGCGCACCAGCTCACGAAAACCCGGATGCAGCTCGGGGGCCCCGCCGGTGAGATCGAGGGTCGCGATGCCGCGGGCTGAAAGCACCGGCGGAATCAGCGCCAGCGTGCCGGCCTCCATCATCTCGGTGCGGTTGGGCCCCGCATCCACATGGCAGTGGCTGCAGGCCTGGTTGCAGCGGTAGCCCAGGTTCACCTGCAGGGTGGTGAGGGCGCCGCGCTGGAGTGGCGGAAATAGGGTCAACGGCGCCGCTGCGATGGCGCTCATGCCCGAACATCCCTCGGGATGGCTTGTGCAGCAGCCCACGACAGGCTGAACATGGGCAGAACCGCAGCGCGCCCATCCTGGCGCCCCGGAACCCAGCCTGACCGCCATGACCGACCTGTTCACTCCCCTGCAGCTGGGTTCACTCGCGCTGCCCAACCGCATCTGGATGGCGCCGCTGACCCGCTGCCGCGCCGAGGAGGGCCATGTGCCCGGAGCGCTGATGGCCGAGCACTATGCCCAGCGGGCCAGCGCCGGCCTGATCGTGGCCGAAGCCACGATGGTGATGGAGGGCCATTCGGCCTTCTGGCATGAACCGGGCATCTACAACGAGGCCCAGATCGCCGGTTGGCGGCTCACGACCGATGCCGTGCACCGCGCCGGCGGCCGCATCGTGCTGCAGCTCTGGCATGGGGGCCGGGCCTGCCATCCGCTGCTCAACGGCGGCCGCCAGCCAGTGGCGCCCAGCCCCATCGCGATCACCGGCGACGAAGTGCACACCCCCGAGGGCCAACAGCCCTACGTGGTGCCACGGGAACTGGGCGACGACGAGCTGCCCGCCATCGTCGAGGGCTTTCGGCTGGCGGCTCGACACGCGATGGCCGCCGGCTTTGACGGGGTCGAGGTGCATGGTGCCAACGGCTACCTGCTGGATGCGTTTCTGCGCGATGGCAGCAACCGGCGCTCAGGGCCCTACGGCGGGTCGATCGAACACCGGGCGCGCCTGCTGCTGGAGGTGCTCGAGGCGGTCGCGCTCGAGACGCCGCTGCTGGGGGTGCGGCTGTCGCCGCTCAACGGCTACAACGCCATGGCCGATTCGGACCCGATCGGCCTGATCACCTGGCTGGCCAGCCGGCTCAATGATCTGCCGCTGGCCTACCTGCACATGATGCGGGGCGACTTTCTGGGTCAACAGCAGGGCGATGTGGTCGGCCCGGTGCGCGAGCATTACAAGGGCCTGCTGGTAGCCAACATGGGCTACACCGCCGCCGAGGCCAATGCCGCCATCGCCGCCGGTGGCCTCGATGCGGTGGCCTTCGGCACCAGCTTCCTGGCCAACCCTGACCTGCCGGAGCGGTTCCGCCAGGGGGCCCCGCTCAACCCGGCGGACCCCGCCAGCTTCTACAGCTCCGGTCCGGCGGGCTACACCGATTACCCAACCCTCAACGCCAACTGATGAACCCCCAGCCATCCACCGACGTGTTGGTGATCACCGCCAGCAACGGCGAGAACCTCAAACTGGCGGAACGCTTCGCGGCAGCCGCCAGGGGGCAGGGTCAGTCTGCCGAGGTGCTGGATCTGACCGCGGTGGCGTTGCCGTTGTTCAGCCCCAGGGCCCTGGGCAACGGCACCCCTGACGCGCTGGCAGGCCTGCAGGCGATCCTGCAGGCTGCGCCGCGTTGGGTGATCTGCGCCCCTGAATACAACGGATCGATCCCGCCGGTGCTGACCAGCGCCATCGCCTGGCTGTCGGTGCAGGGTGACGACTTCAGGGCGCTGTTCAACGGCCGGCCGATCGCCATCGCCACCCACTCGGGCGGCGGTGGCCACACACTGTTGATTGCCCTGCGCCTGCAGCTGGCCCACCTGGGGGCCCATGTGGTGGGCCGCCAGCTGGTCAGCAACAACGCCAGCCCCGCCAAGGACAGCTCGATCACCGACCTGGTGGCCCGCTTGCTGCGCCTGCCCCCCGCTGACGCCTGAGGTTCTCGCCATGCCCCCTGGCACTCAGACGCCACAACTGCCGCCCGGCCTGGTCTGGCGAAGGGCCGGCGAACGCTTCCACAGCCGCAACGGCTGGCTCGACAGCTGGCACACCTTTTCGTTCGGCGGCCACCATGACCCGCAATGGATGGGCTTCGGTCCCCTGCGGGTGATCAACGACGACACCATCGCCGCCGGCCAGGGCTTCGGCATGCACCCCCACCGCGACATGGAGATCGTCACGGTGATGGTCGCGGGCCAGCTCAACCACCGCGATTCGATGGGCCACAGCGCCGTGCTTCAGGCGGGGGAGGTGCAGCGCATGAGTGCCGGCACCGGCATCGTGCACAGCGAAATCAACCAGGGGCCAGGGCCCTGCCGCCTGCTGCAGATCTGGATCGAACCGAGCCGCACGGGTCTCACGCCCGCTTACGAGCAGAAACCCTTCGTTGTCTCAGGCGACTGGACACCCCTGCTCGATCCCCGGGGTGAAGGTGGGGCCATGGCGATCCACAGGCCCGTGCGGCTGTGGCGGGCCCGGCCCGCGCTCGGCAGGCCACTGCCGCTGCCTCTTGAGACAGCGCCACTGACATCGCCACTGATTTGGCTGCAGTTGATCGCCGGCCAGGCCCAGCTCAACCTGGCCGCCGCACCTGGGCCGCTGAGCCTGTCAAAGGGCGACGGTGTGGGGCTCACCGCCGGAGACGCCACGCTCACCAGCAGCGCCGAAGGCACCGATGTGCTGCTGTTTGCCATGGCCTGACAGGGGCGCGACCGCTGCCGACGCGCTGCAGATCGGCGCATACATTGAGACCGCCCATGGGGATGGCAACGCCCCGCCAGCTGCCGATGTTGAATCCACCCCACGGCTACAGAACCCTCGCCATCGTGGGCCTGGTCAGCAACATTCTGGCCCTGCCGCTGGGGATGGCCGCCATCGTGGTCGACCCCACCTGGCGCACCGCCAACATCGCCGTGGTCGCCGGTGCCGTGTTGCCAACCGCGGTGGTGGGCATCGTCGCGTCGACTGCCCTGCTGCGGTGGCGACGCTGGGGACAGGTGCTGGCGATCGTGACCCTGGCCATGGCCCTCACGGCAGGGGTCCCGTACGCCATCGTGCGACTGGTGCTGGTGGATCAGAACAGAATCCTGACGGCGGTGCTGGCCGCCCTGCTGACGGTGGCCAGCACCGCAACCCTGGTGTTCTGGTGCAGGCCTTCGGTCCGCCGCTACCTCAGTTGAAGCCAACCGACAAGGGGTTGCAGCGGGCGATTCCGAAAGATGTTGTGAAGACGACAGACCGATCGCTGCAGCGGGTCAATCATGAGATCAGTGTGTTGGTTGCGTTGTGGAACACGTTCTGCCCGCGGGTCGCTCCGGCGTGCGGCAGTACCGCCTGGTCGATCACAGTGGTTGCCCCCATCCGGTGCTCGACGACCTTTATGAATCCCTCGATGCCGCCTGGGACGAGGCCAGGGGTTGGTGGCATGAGCAATTCGGCGGCGACCAGGGTCCCGTCGGCATCGGCATCGAGGTGAGCACCGGTTGCGGCAGCTGGCGCACACTGCGCTATCCGGGCTGCTAGGCGGCCAGGCTCCAGCTTCAGCGGGGTCGCGTCAGCCTGAGATCTGCCGTCAGATCCGGTGGAGGCAGCAGGGGCGGCAGATGGGGCGTGGGGTCGTGGGCCAGGTCGCCGCGGTCGCCACTGCGCAGCTCAAAGTGAAGGTGGGGGCCGGTGGCCGAGCCGGTCATGCCCAGGGTGCCGAGCGCATCGCCCTGGCTCACGTCGGCCCCCACCGCCACATCGATACGGTCCAGATGGGCGTAGAGCGTCTGGATCCCGCCTGGATGCACAAGCATCACGGTGAGGCCATAGCCACCCAGCGACTCGGCCAGCACCACCCGCCCCGCCTGTGCTGCCAGCACAGGGGTGCCCTGAGGCGCAGCGAAATCGACGCCGGTGTGCATGCGCCAGGCCGAGCGGCGTTCCGAATAGCGCCAGCCCCAGGGGTCGATCTGCAGTGCAACCTGCGCCAGCGGATAGGCCAGGGCGGGCAACGCAGCGGCGACGGTGCTGCCACCGAAGGCAACGAGGGGGGCGACGGAGACCGTCAGCGGCACCGCCGTCGGCATCTGCACCGGTTGCTCGACCCCAAGCACCGCCCCGTGCACAGCTCCCCACCCCAGCAGCAGGCCAGCGCCGATCAGACCGATCCGGCGCGACAACCGAGCTCTGACCACGGGGTTCACCACCGATCGGGCATGTAGATGCGCAATGTGCCGTATCCAAGTGGTGCTGGCGAGGGGTCTGGACCACTGGGGAAGGCCGTGACCTGGAACATGTAGGTGTCGGCCATGGAGGGATTGCTCCACGGCTTGAGCATCAGCGTGACCGTATTGCCGGGTTGCACAGGCTGCGGAAACACGACCCTGAAGGTGCGCTCCGCCTGATCGAAGCGCACCTGCACCGGCACAGCGGGGCCCTGCTGGCGAGGTCGCCCCAGGAAGGCGCGACTGGCTTCGACATTGAAGGGAAACCAGCGATCGACCCCCCTGGTCTGGGTGATCACCAATTCGCCCAGGGAGGCGCCGGCAGCCGGATCGAGTTCAACCGTGAAGTAGTACTCGGCAAACGGTTGCCAGACCGTGGTGTAGTAGCTGATCAGGTCAACCGACCAGGGTGGCCTGCTGAAGTAGGTCCTGCCGTTGAGTTCCAGGGCCCGAGCATCGATGCTGAGCGCCAGGACCCCCAGCACCGCGGCAGGGACCCGATGCCGCAACCGACGCAGCAACGGTCCTGGGTGGAATCGAACCATCAGCATGATGCAGCTGTGGCTGAAACTAGTCAGATCAGGCTGATCAGACTGAGCCCACAAAGCCGATCGGATCCTGATCGCGGCGGTGCTGGCGCGTCAGGGCCGGCCCCTGGGCTCCAGGGTCGCCGCGGTCAAGCCGGGCTGTGGCCTCGAGAGCCTGCCGCAGCAGGCGTGCTGCATGGAGACCCATGTCACGCGGAACGCTGACACGGTCCCTCAGGTAGCGCAGCGCCGCGGCCGTTCCATCAGGAGGCCGGCAGACGGCCGGCTCAGGAACCAGCAGGCCCAGAGCGGCCCTCAGGGCCGCATCGACCCGTGGACTCTCGAGGGCTGTGGCAGCGGCCATGCGCCTGATCAGGGTAGGGCCATGGCGCAGCACCCGCCCCAGGGCCTCCTGAGCCGCCGCCGCCTGCGGGGCCAACCATGTGGTTTCGGGGTCAGGCTCCTGCACCGGCCAGGGCCCGGCGTCGATGGCAGCAGCCAGCTGGCGCTGCTGGGGCGTGCCGCTGGCATGGCAGCCCCCCATCTGGGGCGGCAGATCGTGCGCATGGGTGTGAAAGTCGCTCTGGGTGCCCCGGTAGGTGGAGCGAAGCTCCAGCGCCGCAAACCAGGCGTGGATGCCGGGGTGCTCCCGGCGCAGCAGAAAACCCTTGTAGTAAGCAAGGCTGGCGCCCATGCGCTCGAGGTAGGGCACAAACACCAGATCTGCGGTGACCGGTTCCTGACCCAGCAGAAACGGCCCAGGGGTTGACGCCAGCGCGTCCTCCATCGCCGCGGCCAGACGCTGGAACTGCTGGCGGCAGCGCTGCTCGTCGGTGGCGCTGAGCCCCGGGGTGCACAACCACTGGCACCAGGCCCGAAACAGCAACCGTTCGAGCTGCCGCAGCTGCAGCACGGTCGGATCCTCGAAACCCAGAGGGCCGAGCGGCCCGAAGGTCTGCTCCAGCACGGCCAGGATGCGATCGCTCTCGGTGATGAGGCGACCATCGAGCTCAAGGGCGGGCAACATGCCCGAGGGCACCAACCGCGTGAACCAGGCTTCCTTCTGCCCGTAGCAGAACATCGTCACCTTGCGGATCCGGTAGGGGATCCGGCGCTCCTCGAGCCACAACCAGATCTTCTGGCAATACGGACACCAGGCGTGGTGATCGCGGTAGAGGGTGACCCGCACCGCCGATTCACTCTGGCCAAACAGACGCACGGTCGCCTGGGCAGTGGTGGGGCCGTGACAACGCTGGTGCTCGAGCGCCCCAGCCTCAGGGGGTGCGGCCCACTGCCGCAACGAATCCCAGCTCGGAGCCTGCATGGATCGGCAGAGGGCTGGAAGGACCCTAACGGGATCGCCCCAAGCGGCAGGCCCTGAGACCGACAGGGCTCACACTGCCCCTACGGTGATCCTTAGCATCAGGCAGACTTTTTTGCTCCAGCGATGTTTGACGCCTTCACCAAGGTCGTTGCCCAGGCTGATGCCCGCGGCGAATTCATCAATGCCGGTCAGATCGACGCTCTGGCTGCCATGGTTGCTGACAGCAACAAGCGCATGGATTCCGTCAACCGCATCACCTCCAACGCTTCCGCCATCGTCACCAACGCTGCTCGCGAACTGTTCGCTCAGCAGCCTGCGCTGATCGCCCCCGGCGGCAACGCCTACACCCACCGCCGCATGGCTGCCTGCCTGCGCGACATGGAGATCGTTCTCCGCTACATCACCTACGCCGCCTTCACCGGTGACGCTTCGGTGCTGGAAGACCGTTGCCTCAACGGCCTGCGTGAGACCTACCTCGCCCTCGGCGTTCCTGGCGCTTCCGTGGCAGAAGGCATCCGCAAAATGAAGGACGCCGCCATCTCCATCGCCAACGATCGCAACGGCATCACCCCCGGTGACTGCTCCGCTCTGATGAGCGAAATCGGCACCTACTTCGATCGCGCTGCCGCTGCTGTGGCCTGAGCGTCTGGCCTGAAAGCATGTGATCGACACGACCCCCGGAGCACGCTCGAGCTCCGGGGGCTTTTTGTGCCTGGCCGTACCTGGCCGAGAGAATTCAGACTCCCAGCGGTGCAGCCAGACAGCTGAGCTGCAATCCTGCGGCCAGGGCATCGCGGCACAGCTCCTGGCGGGTTGCGGCACTCAACCGCAGTGAACCTGCGGCAATGCGATCCCAGGCGCTCGGCTCGAAATGGGTCTGCAACCAGAGCAAGCCCAGGATCGAACGGGGCTGAAGCAAATAAGCGCTGTCCAGTTCCAGCAGCACCAGATCCACGAAGGGCATCAAAAAGCTCCCCCCATTGGAGTGGAGGGAGCCAGCGGCTGATGTCGCCGTTGCAACCGATTGAGCGGCTGCTCAGTACTGGCCCATCAGGCCTGGTTGACCTGATCGGCAGCCGTAGCGACCTGGTGGCGGTAGACGTGACCGCGGTAGTGGAGCTCCTGGCTGGGATCAACCGGAGCCGCTTCATGGTTCAGGGGTGCCTCAAAGTGCTGGCCCCGGTAGGTGTGCTCCACAGGGGTAGATGCGAGGTGCTCGTGGGTGGCGTTGTCATAGGCAACGCCGCGGTACTGGAGTTTGGTCATGGAATCGGGCCTCGAAGAGTCGGGTTGTGAATTCCGCTTCGTGGGAAGGAGCGTTGCTTCGCCTTGCGGGGGGCTACTTCCGGTGAGCCAGGGCCCGGCAGGCGACTCACCCAACGTTTTGTCCTTCAATACAAAATTACCGCAAGAAAAATGTTCGCACCGAACATATGGCGCTTTTTGTAACATCGTGAGGCGGACATTGTGTATCAGCCCAGACTTCGGCCGTCCAAAGTGCAAGCCAGGCAGGCCCAACGCCTTGGGAAACTTTTTGGTTTCGTAGCAACGGTGACCGCATCGGCCCCCGTTGTCACAAATCATCGGGTGATCGGCGGACCCTGCCGCCGTCCACACAAACGCTCGACATGACCGTTGCCTCCCCGCTTCCGCGGCGGCGCCAGCCGAGGAGTCTTCAGCAGGCCAGCCTGCTTGAAGCCCCTGCGCTGCTGATGCGCAAGATCCGTGGACTGACCTCGTCCAGAACCCTCGCCTGGCTCGCGTGCGTACCGATCGCGCTGTTTGGGCTGGGGCTGTTCAACCTGGCGGCCCATGCCGCTGAACTTCCGGAACTGACGCCGGCCTTTCTGGCCAACAACCTGTTCCTGTTCATCTGCGCGATCCTGGTGATCTTCATGAACGCCGGCTTCGCCATGGTCGAAGCGGGCATGTGTCGTCAGAAAAACGCCGTCAACATTCTGGCCAAGAACCTGATCGTCTTCGCCCTGGCGGCGACGGCTTACTGGTTCATCGGCTACAAGATCATGTACAACGCCAGCTGGGTGATTCCAGGCTGGTTCAAGTTCGGCGGCCTGTTCTTTGACCCGACCGTGACCCCCGAGATGGTCACCGAGGGCAAGTTGGTCCCGAGCGTTGACTTCCTGTTCCAGCTGGCTTTCGCCGGCACTGCAGCCACCATCGTTTCAGGCCTGGTGGCCGAGCGCATCAAGTTCGGCGAGTTCATTCTCTTCTCGCTGGTTCTGGTCGGCGTCCTCTATCCGATCTCGGGCTCCTGGCAGTGGAACGTCGGCGAAGGCTGGCTCAACAAACTGGGCTTCATCGACTTCGCCGGCACCTCCGTGGTGCACTCCTTCGGTGCCTGGGCTGGTCTTGTGGGAGCCATGCTGCTCGGACCCCGTATCGGCAAGTTTGTCGACGGCAAACCGCAGGCGATTCCCGGTCACAATCTCGCCATCGCCACCCTGGGCTGCCTGATCCTCTGGATCGGCTGGTATGGCTTCAACCCGGGCTCCTGGCTGTCGCTGGCCCCCGAGGTTCCTTACATCGCCGTGACCACCACTCTGGGTGCTGCCGGCGGTGGCATCGCCGCCACCCTGTTGAGCCAGTTCACCGGTGGCAAACCTGACCTGACCATGACCATCAACGGCATTCTGGCCGGCCTGGTCGGCATTACTGGTGGTTGTGACGCCTATTCGATGCCTGCGGCCTGGGTGATCGGCTTCATTGCCGGAATCCTGGTGGTGTTCTCGGTGGCCATCGTCGACAAGCTCGGCATTGATGATCCCGTGGGTGCTTTCTCGGTGCATGGCACCTGTGGCATCTGGGGCACCCTGGCCGTGGGCCTGTTCAACATGGACAAGGGCCTGTTCACCGGTCACGGGTTTGCCCAGCTGGGCTTCCAGATCGTGGGAGTGGTGGCCTTCGCCGTCTTCGCCATCGTGACCAGCTGGATCGCCTGGTCGATCATCGGCGCCATCTTCGGCGGCATCCGTGTCACGGAAGCCGAAGAGAAAGAGGGTCTCGACATCGGCGAGCACGGGATGGAGGCCTATCCCGATTTCGCCTCTGCCAAATAAGCCCCAGCGCTCACTGCTGAAGCACCCACCCCAAACGTGGGTGCTTCTTTGTCAGGCGTTCTCTCAACCTCGACCACGCCAACTCCTTGCTGAGCGACTCGCACCGCTCAGCAAGGATCAAAAAAGTGTGTCGGTTGTTACGACCAGGGCCATCCTCGTGCCGGATTGTGGCTTGGTGAACATTGGAGGCCCTTTCCTTCATGGCCCAAGTCCCCATGGCTGGCGGTGGTCCCACGCCACTGGCCGTTTTTGATCGCTTTCGTACCAGGGTGCTGGCGAAGGTGCAGGAGCCCGAGCTCAGGCGCTATGCCGTCATGATGCTCGCCTTCGGTGCCGGTCTGCTGCCCCTGATGGCGGGATCCGCCAAGGCTGCACTGCAGAAGGTGCCCACCGATGGCGCTGACACCCTGCTGATGCTGATGGGTTCAGCACTGGTGTTGCTCATGACCCCAGGTCTGGCGTTCTTCTACGGCGGCTTCACCCGCGCCAAGAACGTGCTCAACACCATGATGATGAGCTTCTTCCTGATGGGGCTCATCGGTGTTGTCTGGGTGGTGATCGGCTATTCCCTCTCGTTTGACACCGGCTTCAAGAGCCCCTTCATCGGCGGACTGGGCCAGATGTGGCTCAACGGTGTCGGTGGCGAACTGGGGGATGCCCCCCTGGCCGACGGATTCGCCATCTCGGCCTCCTCGTTTGCCCTGTTTCAGGGAATGTTTGCCATCATCACCCCCGCCCTGATTTCGGGCGCCCTGGTGGAGCGCATCAATTTCAAGGCCTGGTTCTGGTTCTCCCTGCTGTGGAGCCTGTTCATTTACTGCCCGATGGCCAAGATGGTCTGGGGTGGCGGTTACCTGGGACCCTTTGGTGAGATCGGCGCGATCGACTTTGCCGGCGGCACCGTGGTGCACATCGCCGCCGGCGTGGGCGCCCTTGTGTCGACCGCCATCGTTGGCCCCCGCACAGGTTTCCCCGGCAGCAAGCGTCCGCCCCACAACGTGCCGTTCATTCTGCTGGGTGCCGGTCTGCTGTGGTTTGGCTGGTTCGGCTTCAACGGAGCCAGCTACTTTGCCGCCAAAGGAGCAGGATTCTCCTTCCAGACCACAACCCTGTCGGCCTCGGCAGCACTGCTGACCTGGTGCCTGATCGAGTGGTTCCGCGATGGCAAACCCACCGCCGTGGGTGCTGCCACCGGAGCTGTTGCGGGACTGGTGGGCATCACCCCCGCCGCAGGATTTGTGTACATGCCCCAGGCCTTCATCATTGGTGTGGCCACAGCCACCGCCTGTTACATCGCCGTGCAGGTCAAGGCGGCCATCCAGTTTGATGACTCGTTGGATGCCTACGCCGTCCATGGTGTGGGTGGTACGGTCGGCGCCCTGCTGACCGGCCTGTTGGCCGCCCCAGCCCTGGTGCCCGCCGACTACTTCCCCAAGTCGGCTGAGATCCTGGCCAACGGCGGCAACGGTGCCCTGTTTGTGGCCCATGTCAAAGCCGTGCTGATCAGCTACGGGTTTGTGGGCCTCGGCACAGCCATCATTCTCTGGATCGTGGGTGCCGTGGTCGGCCTGCGGGTCACCCCCGAACAGGAAGAGCGCGGTCTCGACTTCGTCGCCCACGGCGAAGAGGCCTACGACCCGATGACCTACTGAGGCTCGCCCCACCATGAAACAGATCACCGCAGTGGTCAGGCCGTCCAAGGTCGACGCCATCAAAGACGCCCTGGTGGCCATCGATGTGGTCGGGATGACCATCAACGACGTGCGCGGCTTCGGCCGTCAAAAAGGCCAGGTCGAGCGTTATCGCGGCAATGAATTCACCGTTGAATTCATTCCCAAGATTCGGATCACCACCATCGTCTCCGACGACAAGGTGGAGGCCGCCATCGAGGCCATCAGCCATGCGGCCCGCACCGGCGACATCGGAGACGGCAAGATCTTCATCACTCCTGTTGATGAAGCGATCCGCATTCGCACCGGAGAACGGGGTTCAACCGCGCTCTGAGCGAGGGTGAGATCCACAGGCTCCAGCTGCTGATCCAACGCCCTCCCCTCGGGGAGGGTTTTCCCTTGCCCGGACAGCAGCAGGGCTGTTTCTAAACTGATCTGCTTACTGCCTTTCTGGGTTTTGCGACGGACGCGCCGGTTGCACGCGCCGATTCTTGTGCTGGCGGCTCCGATGCTGGGGGCGGGGCTGGCCTTGGCCAATGGCAACCAACCACTCCAACCCCGACTGCCGGGCGAAGAGAGCAGCCCGGTCCAGACGGTGCAGCCCGAACCGCTGCGAGCCGAGCCGCAGCAGCTGCGCCATCAGCCGCCCCGCAGTTTTGATGCCTCGCTTGACGACCTCGTGCGCCAGGGGGTGGTGACACCGCAGGAGCGCGCGCGCTTTCGCAACGGTTCGATCAACACCCCCTTCGATGTACCGGCGCACCGGCAGGCCTGCAGCAGCGGGGCCCTGTCAGCGCAGGAATGCCGCACCGGCGTGGTGCTGCGCTGGCGCGGCCGCTACGGCGGTGGCGAAGGCGTTGCCGGCACTGTGGTGGAGCGACTGGGACGCGATGGGCGACCCTTGCCGCCGCTCACAGTTCCGGTGTCGGCCCTGTTGGCGGGTGCGGGCGGCAACTTCAGGCTCAGTGACGTGTTTGCCGTAACGCCGCGGCCGGCACCGATCCTGGGCAATGGCAACCGCAACCTGCTGTTTCCCCTGATCGGATCCGCCACCACCAGCAGCAGCTTCGGCTGGCGGCTGCATCCGCTTCTGGGCAACTGGCTGCTGCACGCCGGCAAGGACCTGGCCGCGCCTGAAGGAACCCCCGTTGTGGCGGCCCTGGCCGGCCGGGTGATCAGCAGCGGCCTGGCCGGTGGCTACGGCCTGGCGATCGAGCTGGAACACGATCGCCCCCGCCGCCGCACCCTCTATGGCCACCTCAGTGAGCTCTATGTGAAAGCGGGCGAACGGGTGCGCCAGGGCGAGGTGCTCGGTCGTGTCGGCAGCACGGGGCTCAGCACCGGCCCGCATCTGCACTTTGAGCTGCGGCTGCCGGGCAGCGGCGGCTGGGTCGCCGTCGACCCCGGCGATCTGGATCCGGGCAGCGGCGGACGCGGCAGTGATGCGATCGCCCTGCTCGTGGGTGAGTTGCTGCGCGCGTTGGAGCGACCGTCCCAAAGCTGAGCCAGAAGCCAATTGGGGCGGCGAGATCTAGGTTGCAGACAGCACAGAATCACCACGGCAGTGGCAGCCAGGACGATGGAGATTGCCGGCGCAGGCCTGGGCGTGTGGGCACCCCCGGCCGATCGGCCCGATCCGATCGCGGTGCTGCGGCACCAGGAGGCGGATCGCCTGCCCTGGCTGGTGCCGGTGCGCCACAGCCGCATGGCCCAGGACGCCTTTGCCTTCTACCGCGGCACCCCGGCGGTGATGGCCCATGACCTGGGCAACGCCCCCAGCACAGACCTGGAGGTCCAGCTCTGCGGTGACTGTCATCTAGCCAACTTCGGCTTCTATGCCTCGCCCGAATGGCATCTCCTGTTTGACATCAACGACTTCGACGAAACCGTGCGGGGCCCCTTTGAGTGGGATCTCAAACGGCTGGTGGCCAGTGCCGTGCTGGCGGCCCGGGACCTGCAGCTCGCAGCGGAGCAACAGCTGCGAGCTGCCCGGCGCACCGCCCGGGCCTACCGCAAGGCGATGCAACAACTGGCTGCCCAACCGTTGCGGCAGGTCTGGGCTGAGCGCCTCGATGCCGATGGCTTCATCCAGCAGGTCGAGCATCCACCACTGAAGCGCCACCTCGAGAAGGTGGGCGCCAAGGCCCGCTCCCGCACCCACAGCGAAGCCGCCGGCAAGCTCTGCGAGATCGGTCCCGATGGCGCCCTGAAGCTGCGTCACGACCCGCCGCTGATCTGGCGCCATGCCCTGCTTGAGCAGCAGTGGACCGGCGGCATCGACTGGCGGGAGCTGGTTCAGGAACAACGGGATCGCTACCTGGCCTCACTGCCGGCCGACATGCGTCACCTGCTGTCGCAGTACCGCCTGAGCGACACCGCCCTCAAGGCCGTGGGAGTGGGTTCGGTGGGAACCCGCTGCGCCATCGGCCTGTTTGTGGGGCCCCACCCCGATGACGTGCTGATCCTGCAGAGCAAGCAGGCCGAAGCCTCGGTGCTGGCGCCCTACGCCAGCACACCCCCGCCCAGCCACCACGGCCAGCGGGTGATCGAGGGCCAGCGGCTGCTGCAGACCGCCAGCGATCCGTTCCTGGGCTGGCTCGATGGCCACCAGGCCGGGCTCCAGTACTACTGGCGCCAGCTGCACAACTGGAAGGGCTCGGTCGACCTGGGCGCCCTCGATGCCAGAGGGCTCGAGCTCTACGGCGAGCTGTGTGGCCGGGTGCTGGCCAAGGCCCATGCCCGCTCGGGCGATCGCATCGCCATCGCCGGCTTTCTGGACGCGGGGAAAGCCTTTGACCAGGCGATGGAACGCTATGCCGTGGCCTACGCCGACCAGGCCGAGCAGGACTACACGCTGTTCCTGAACACGATCAAGGAAGGACGGATTGAGGCCAGCCTGCTCTACTGAGCAGGCACGTTGAATCACGATCGGCGCTGCGGCACTCAGTTGCTGGCGATACGGCCGTCGCGAAAGTGAATCACCTGCTGCGCCCGGGCAGCCACATCGTCTTCGTGGGTGACCATGACCACGGTCATGCCGCTGCGGTGCAGGTCGTCGAAGATGTCGAGCACCTCGGCCGTCGTGCGTGAATCGAGGGCACCGGTGGGTTCATCGGCCAGCAGCAAGGCCGGATTGTTGATGATGGCCCGGGCGATGGCGACCCGCTGCTGCTGGCCGCCCGAGAGCTGATTGGGCCTGTTGCCCAGGCGCTGCCCCAGACCGACCCGCGTCAGGGCGCTGCGGGCACGTTCCTGTCGTTCGTCGTGGGGGATGCCGGCGTAGATCATCGGCAGCACCACATTCTCAAGGGCAGTGAGATGGGGCAACAGATGAAACTGCTGAAAGACAAAACCGAGCTCCCGGTTGCGTAGATCGGCGAGCTGGTCATCATCGAGGGTTTCCACCTCGATGCCGTTGAGCCGGTAGCTGCCGGAGGTGGGCCGGTCCAGACAGCCCAGAATGTTCATGGCCGTGCTCTTGCCCGAACCCGAGGCGCCCATGACGGCGATGTAGTCGCCCTGGGCGACCGACAGGCTCAGATGATCGAGGGCGCGCACCTCGGCATCGCCGCTGCCATAGGTCTTGCAGACGTCTTCGAGGCCGGCGACGCGGGCCATTCAGCCCAACGGGGGCAGGCCGGTGGCGGCTGCGGCGATGGCCCGCTGCAGCATGGGGGTGCCGGTCACAGCCTCACCGGCCCATGAGAACAGAGGATTGGAGAGGATCCCGCCGACCGCTGTGACCACGACGCAACCCACGAGGGCAGCGCGCAGGGCCGGCATGCCCCGCAGGTTCCAGCGCAGATCGGGATAGGCCTTGACCACCTCGGAAGCGTCCTGGGGTTCCTTGACGACCATCATCTTGATCACTGAGATGTAGTAGTAGATCGAGACGACGGAGGTCACCAGACCGACGACCACCAGCAGGTACTGGTGATCAGCCCAACCGGCGAAGAATAGGTAGATCTTGCCGAAGAAGCCCAGCATCGGCGGAATGCCGCCCAACGACAGCAGGCACAGGCTCAGGCCCAGGGTGATCAGGGGATCCTTCTGATAGAGGCCGGCGTAATCGGAGATGCGGTCAGAACCGGTGCGCAGTGAGAACAGAATGATGCAGGCAAACGCCCCGAGATTCATGAACAGATAGGCCGCCATGTACAGCACCATGGCCGCATAGCCGTCTTCGGTGCCGCACACCAGACCGATCATCACGAACCCAGCCTGGCCGATCGAGCTGTAGGCCAGCATGCGCTTCATCGAGGTCTGGGCCAGGGCCACCACGTTGCCCAGCACCATGCTGAGCACCGCCAGCACGGTGAACAGCAGCTTCCATTGCACCGAGAAACTCTCGAAGCAACCCACCAGAATGCGCAGCGCCAGGGCAAAGCCAGCGGCCTTCGAACCGACCGACAGGAAGGCCACCACAGGGGTGGGCGATCCCTCGTAAACATCGGGGGTCCACTGGTGAAAGGGCACTGCGGCGATCTTGAAGGCCACAGTCGCCAGCACGAAGACGAGAGCCAGGGCCGCCACCGGGGTGGCGCTGCTCTGCAGCGCCAGTGCCACGGCATCAAGGCCCGTCGAGCCTCCGGTGAGCCCGTAGAGCAGGGAGGCGCCGTAAAGGAAGACCGCCGCCGCCGCCGAGCCGACCAGCAGATACTTGAGGGCGGCTTCCGAACTTCGGGCGTCGCGCTTCATGTAGCCCGAGAGCAGGTAGCTGGAGACCGAGAGGGTTTCCAGCGACACGAAGATGCTCACCAGGTCGGTGGAGCCGCACAGCAGCATGGCGCCCAGGGTGGCGGCCAGCAGGATCGCGGCGTATTCGCCGATCGGTGTGCCGCTGCGCTCCACATAGCGCCAGCTGAGCATCAGCGAAATCAGGGTCGACGCCGCCACCACCGCCCGGAAGGCGATGGCCAGGTTGTCGGCCAGAAACGAACCGAGAAAGGCTGGTTCTGCAGGGTTGTTCCACTGCAGGGCAAGCAGCACCAGGGCACCACCCAGGCCGCCGTAGCAGATCGGTGGCACCCAGCGGGCCGCCGCCTGTTCACCGGCCAGGTCAACCAGCAGGCTCAGCAGCAGCGCCACCAGCACAGCCGCTTCGGGTGCGATGGCATCCGCATGGAGCTGCAGCGACAGGGTGCTGAAATTCACCGGAAGAGTTGCCAGCATTGCTCGCCGCGACTGTAGCGGCGCTGCCCTGCAGTTCAGTCATCGGGGCCCGGGCTCGCGCACACGGCACGCCGATGCGATAAAGAGGGAAGCGGTTCACCGCCTCAGCTGTGGGTCATACCCTCGTCATCGTCGAAAGCCCCACCAAGGCGCGCACCATCCGCGGCTTTCTGCCCAAGGACTTCCGGGTGGAGGCGTCGATGGGGCATGTGCGCGATCTGCCCAACAACGCCAGTGAGATCCCAGCGGCGTTCAAAGGGGAGAAATGGGCCAACCTCGGTGTGAACACCACCAACGGCTTCGAACCCCTCTACGTGGTGCCGAAGGACAAGAAGAAGGTGGTCAAGGAGCTCAAGGACGCCCTCAAGGGAGCCGACCAGCTGCTGCTCGCCACCGACGAAGACCGCGAAGGCGAATCGATCAGCTGGCACCTGCTGCAGCTGCTGGCCCCCAAGGTGCCGGCCAAGCGCATGGTGTTCCACGAGATCACCAAGGAAGCCATCGGCCGGGCCCTCGAGCAGACCCGCGAGCTCGACATGGAGCTGGTGCACGCCCAGGAGACCCGCCGCATCCTTGATCGTCTGGTGGGCTACACGCTCTCGCCCCTGCTGTGGAAGAAGGTGGCGTGGGGGCTGAGCGCCGGCCGCGTGCAGTCGGTGGCGGTGCGCCTGCTCGTGCAGCGCGAGCGGGCCCGCCGGGCCTTCCGCAGCGGCAGCTACTGGGACCTGAAGGCCCGGCTCGAGCAGGCGGGCGGCGGCTTTGAGGCCAAGCTCAGCCATCTGGCCGGCGAGCGCATCGCCGGCGGCGGCGACTTCGACGAAAGCACCGGCGCCCTCAAGGCCGGCAGCAAGGTGCGTCTGCTGGCCGAGGCTGAGGCCAGGGCCCTGCAGCAGGCGGTCGAAACGGCTCCCTGGCGGGTGGCGGCGGTCGAGGAGAAACCGACGGTGCGCAAGCCCGTGGCCCCCTTCACCACCAGCACCCTGCAGCAGGAGGCCAACCGCAAGCTGCGCCTGTCGGCCCGCGAGACGATGCGCACCGCCCAGGGGCTCTACGAGCGCGGCTTCATCACCTACATGCGCACCGATTCGGTGCATCTGAGCGACCAGGCGATCGGCGCCGCCCGCAGCTGCGTGGAGGCCAAGTACGGCAAGGATTACCTGAGCCCGGCCCCCCGCCAGTTCTCGACCAAGGCCCGCAACGCCCAGGAGGCCCACGAAGCGATCAGGCCCGCCGGCGAGAGTTTTCGCGACCCTGCGACCACCGGCCTCGACGGCCGCGACCTGGCCCTCTACGAACTGATCTGGAAGCGCACCGTGGCCAGCCAGATGGCCGATGCCAGGCTCACGATGCTGAGCGTCGATCTCGAGGTCGACGGCGGCGCCCTTGGCACTGCCAGCTTCCGGGCCAGCGGCAAGCGCATTGACTTCGCGGGCTTCTTCAGGGCCTACGTGGAGGGCAGCGACGATCCCGATGCGGCCCTGGAGGGCCAAGAGGTGCTGCTGCCCGGCCTCAAGGCCGGCGACAGCCCGGCCTGCAAGGGCGTCGAAGCCCTGGGCCACCAGACCCAGCCGCCCGCCCGTTACAGCGAGGCGGCCCTGGTCAAGATGCTCGAGAAGGAAGGCATCGGCAGGCCGTCGACCTACGCCTCGATCATCGGCACGATCGTGGACCGGGGCTACGCCACCCTGCAGAACAACAGCCTCACCCCCAGCTTCACGGCGTTTGCCGTCACGGCCCTGCTCGAGGAGCACTTCCCCGATCTGGTGGACACCAGCTTCACCGCCCGCATGGAGAACAGCCTCGACGAGATCTCCCATGGGCAGGTGCAGTGGCTGCCCTACCTGGAGGGCTTCTACAAAGGCGAGAAAGGCCTCGAAACCCAGGTGGCCCAGCGCGAGGGCGACATCGACCCCGGCGCCTCGCGCACGGTCGAGCTCGAGGGCCTGCCCTGCGTGGTGCGCATCGGCCGCTTCGGCGCTTACCTCGAGACCAAACGGGTGGCCGACGACGGCACCGAGGAACTGCTCAAGGCCACCCTGCCCACCGAGATCACTCCGGCCGATCTCGATGCCGAGCGGGCCGAGCTGATTTTGAAACAGAAGGTCGACGGACCCGAGTCGCTCGGAGAAGACCCCGAAACCGGCGAGCAGGTCTACCTGCTGTTCGGCCAGTACGGCCCCTATGTGCAGAAGGGCCAGGTCAGCGACGAGAACCCCAAGCCCAAGCGCGCCTCGCTGCCCAAGGGCGCCAAGCCCGAGGAGCTGAGCCTCGAGGACGCCCTGGGGCTGCTGCGGCTGCCGCGGCACCTGGGCGAACACCCCGATGGCGGCAAGGTGCAGGCTGGCCTGGGCCGGTTCGGCCCCTATGTGGTGCACGACAAGGGCAAGGGCGAGGGCGAGAAGGACTACCGCTCGCTCAAGGCCGAGGACGATGTGCTCGTCATCGGCCTGAGCCGCGCCCTCGAGCTGCTGGCGATGCCCAAGAAAGGTCGCGGCGGCCGCACCGCCCTCAAGGACCTCGGCACCCCCGAGGGGGCCGACGAGGCCGTCCAGCTGTTCGATGGCCCCTACGGCCTCTACGTCAAACAGGGCAAGGTGAACGCCTCGCTGCCCGAGGGCACCACCGCCGAAACCATCACCCTGGAGCAGGCCGTCGAACTGCTGGCCGCCAAGGCCGCCACCGGCAAGGGCAAAGGGCGTGCCAAGGCAGCCGGTGGCACCACCCGCAAGGCCGCCGGCAGCAAAGCCCCGGCCAAGCCCGCCGCCAAGAAGCCACCCGCCACAACCAAGAGCGGCCGCCTCAGGGCGAGTGCGGTGCGGATCGTCCGCGCCGCCGACAGCCCATGAACCGCCGGCGCCCAACCCGTGCCGCGGCGGCGGTTGCGACCCTGCTGCTGGGAGGCTGCAGCGGCACCCCCTTGGGAGACCGGCTGGCCAGCAGCTTTTCGAGCGCACCCCAGATTGCAGACCAGGCAGCAGACCAGCCCGCACGCCAACCGGCCACAACGGCGGCATCGGCCAGCCGGGTCAAGCCGGCTGCCGCCCAGCCCCCAACCCCCGGGGGGGCTCGGGTCGAAGCGGCGCGGCCGGCAGCAGCCCCCAGCCGGGCCATGGCACCGGCGCCCTACCGGATCACCATCCGGCTGCCGAGCGGAGACCCTTCGGCGCCGGCCGAAGTGGTCACCCAGGCCCTGCGGGCCGCGGGGGTTCCGTTTGAAGTCGAGATGATCGAACGCATCACACCCGGCGCCGCCGCTGCCCCTGGCGCCCCGGCAGCGGCGCCGCTGCCAGCACCGGCTCCAGCGCCGCGCAGCCGCTGACGCGATGGCACCCCAGCCCCTGAGCCAGCGCCAGGCGCGCCAGCTGACCGAAACGGCCTATCTGGCCGCCGCCACGGCCCTGCTGTGGATTGCGCTGTATTACCTGCCGGTGGGCAGTCCCCTGTTTCGGCTGGCGCTGCCCCTGCCCCTGGCCCTGTTGCAGCTGCGCCACGGCGGGCGCCAGGCCCTGGAGGGTCTGGCGGTGACCGGCCTGCTGCTGCTGGCCCTGATGGGCCCCATCCGCGGGCCGCTGGTGGTCTTTCCCTACGGGTTCCTGGCCCTCTGGCTGGGCTGGTGCTGGAAGCAGCGCATCAGCTGGTGGTGGAGCTGGGGCATCGGCAGCGTGATCGGCGCTGCGGGCTTTCTGGTGCGGGTGGCGGTGCTGTCGGTGCTGGTGGGTGAAAACCTCTGGGTGGTGATCACCGGTGCCGCAGCCGGGCTGCTCGAGCGGCTGCTGGGACTGGTCGGGCTCGCCAGCGGCCTCGAACTGGCCCAGGTGCAGCTGGCCGCCGTGCTGCTGGTGTGGCTGCAGAACGCCATCGTGGTGCTGGCCCTGCACGCCGTGGCCTACTGGATCTTTCCGCGACTGCGCAGCCCGATCAGCGAACCGCCGGCGGCGCTGCGGGCGCTAGTGGCCCTCGATCCTCTGTGAGCGAGCTGGCCGGGCGCTGGCAGCAGGTCCGCCCCCTGCTGCTGCTGGCGGCCACGGCCACGGCCGAGGTGCACGGCATCTCGGCGGCCGGAGCGACGGCCGCCTCGCGGCGCCAGACCGCGGCCGCCGATGCCGAACTGCTGCTGCTGGGGCCCCTGGCGCCGCGGTCCCAGGCCCTCCCGCCCCTGCCGGCTGGCGTCAGCCCAGCCCTGATCAGCCATGTGGGGCTGCGGGAGCTGGGCCTGCTGCCGCGCACCCTGGTGGTCGACCTGGGCTGTCCGGTGGCTCCCCGGATTCCCCACGTGCGCCTGCCTGCACCCGAAGCAGGCGGGGCGGCCGCCTGCGTCAGCACGGGTGCCGCCATGCCGGCGGCACGGGTGCGGGCCCTTGTGGAGCGGGGGCGTCGCTGGGGCCGCAGCTGGCCCGCCGGTGACCCCCTGCTACTGGCCGAATGCGTGCCGGGAGGGACCACCACGGCCCTGGGCGTGCTCGAGGGTCTGGGAATCGCCGCAACCGGGCTGGTGAGCGGCAGCCTGCGGCGGCCGGCCCATGGGCTCAAGGCCGCCCTGGTCAACCGCGGCCTGGCAGCGGCCGGACTGCGGCCGCTGCCAGGCCCTGAGGGGAGGGCGGGCCAGGACCCCATCGGGGTGCTGGCAGCGGTGGGCGATCCCATGCAGGCGCTGGCGGCCGGCCTGGTGCTCGAGCTGGCCGGCCGGGGTGCACCGGTGCTGCTGGCCGGTGGCAGCCAGATGGCGGCGGTGCTGGCCCTGGCCCTGGCCCTGGCACCTGCCGAACGGCGCAGCGCCATCGCGGCGGCGGCCCTAGTGGCCACCACCGCCTGGGTGGCCCGGGAGCCCGGCAGCGATCTGTCGCTGCTGCTCGAGCGCATCGGTGCGCGCCTGGGGGTGCAACCCCAACTGGCGGTGACACGGCTGCGATTTGACCGGTGTCACAACCGCGCGCTGCGCGATTACGAATGCGGCTTTGTCAAGGAAGGGGTCGGTGCCGGCGGTGTGGCGGTGCTCTGGGAGCTCAGCGGCCGCCCGGCCCACGTCCTGGCCCAGGCCTGCGACGAGGCCTGCAGCCTGCTGGCCTGAGCTCCCGGGCGGCCTAGGGTCAACCTTTGCCTTGGCCGCCGTGCTCAGCCGCCGCCAGTTGCTGGGCCAGGGTGCGGCCCTGCTACCGCTGGCGCTGCTGGGTAGCTGCGCCCGCAGCACCGGCCCAAGGCTGCTGGCCTGCAAAGGGGCGCTGCCCAAGGCCTGGCTGGCCAGCCTGCCCAGCCCCTGGAGCCTGCAGGAGCACGAGCGCAGCCAGCAGATCGTGGCGGCGGCCCGTGACGCCGATCTGCTGCAACTCAGTGATGGCTGGGCCTCGAGCCTCCCTCCGGCGACGCTGCAACCGCTGGGTGCCCCGGCGTTGCTGGCCCGTCTGGCCGCAGCCGCCGGGCCGGTCAGCCGGCTGTACGGCCCGCCCCAGAGCCAGGCGCTGGCCTTTCCCTGGGCGTTCAGCCCCTGGGTGCTGGCCTTGCGCAACCGCCCTGATCTGCTCGATCAGGCGCGCCAGAGCTGGGATGTGCTGCTGGATCCGAGCCTGAAAGGGCGCCTGGTGCTGCCCTCCAGCCCCCGCATCAGCATCGAGCTGATGGGGGCCGATGCCAGCCGGCTGCGGCGGCTGCGGCAGGCCGCCCTGGCCTACGACGAGGCCGATGGCCTCAACCTGCTGCTGATGGGCAAGGCCAGCGCTGCCGTGTTGCCGCAGCAACGGCTGATCCCGCTGTTGCGCCAGGACCCCCGCCTTCAGGTGGTACTGCCCGCCACGGGGGCGCCCCTGAGCTGGCAGGTGATGCTGAGGCCGACCCAGGCGACGGCACCATTGCCGCTGGACTGGCTGGCCCGGGTGCTGGAGCCGCCCCTGCTGCCACGTCTGCTGGCCGCGGGCTGGGTGCCTCCCCTCCCCGCGGCCGAGCTGCAACAGGCCCTGCGGGTGCTGCCGGGGCCCCAGGCAGCGCTGCTGCTGCCGCCGGAAGCCGTGCTGCAACGCTGCTGGAGCCAGCCGCCCCTGCCCGCCGCCCAGCGGCTCGCCTGGCAGACCCTGTGGGATGCCGCTGCCCCCTGAGGTCTGGCCGACAGCGGCCTAGTCGTCCCACAGACGGCGTCCGGGGCGGGCCACCAGGCGCCGGTGGGTGTCGGCCAGCAGCTGGGGAATCGGCAACTGATGCGGGCAACGGGGCAGGCAGGCACCACAGGCGGCGCAGGCCTCGGCATTGACCGTTTCCCACCAATGGCCGGCCCGGTTGATCAGGTTGTAGCGCTCCTGCGCAAACCCCTCGAGACCATGGCCCACCGCCAGGTTGCGCAGCCGCAGCAGCGCCGGGATCGGCACGTCGTTGGGGCAGGGCAGGCAGGCGCGGCACTGGCCGCATCGCTCGCCGCCGAGTCGCCCGCGGCCGGCCTCATCCAGACGCGCCAGGGCCTGGTGCTGGGCAGGACTGAGCCAGGGCTGCCGGGGTCTGGCCGCAGCGACGATGGCTTGGGCCATGGCCAGATCGCTGGGTTGGGCCGCCCCCAGGGTGAGGGTGGAGATCCCCTGATCGAGCAGAAAGCGATAGGCCAGCTCCAGCGGATGGAACGGGGCGCAGTCGGCGAGCAGTTGTGCTGGCGGGTCGTAGAGGCGGCCGCCCTTGTCGGCCGGTGAGATCGCCATCACGCCGATGCCCTGGGCCAGGGCGGCGCGGGCCAGCGGCAGCCGCTCCTGGTCAAACCAATGCAGATGAAGACTGCAGAAGGCAAAGCGGTCGCTGGCCAGGGCCCGTTCGATCAGGGGCGTGCTGCCGTGGCTGCTGAAGCCGATCTGGCCCACCAGACCTTCGCCCGTGGCCCAGGCCAGAAAGGCCGCACCGGGGCCGCTGAGAGCCCAGTTGAGGTGCTCGCTTCGGTTGATGCCGTGCACCGCCAGCCCGTCGAGGCGGGCTACCCCCAGCCGCCTGAGCATGGCCCGCAGCTGCTCCTGGGCCGTGGGCAGGTCTGACCCGGGCAACACCTTGCTGGTGATCAACCAACCGCCTTCAGGCACCACCCCCTCGCCCTGCAGCCGGGTCAGGCCCTGGCCAAGAAAGGTCTCAGCGGGCCCATAGGCGGCGGCGGTCTCGATGTGGTTGAGGCCCGCGGCCACGGCTGCACGCAGCACAGCCTCCATCTGGGCGGCGCTGTCGATGGCGCGCATGGTGCCCAGCGAAAACGGCGAGACCGCCGGCAGGCTGCCGAAACGGCGCCAGGGCAACTCAGCCACCAGGCTCGCCTGGGGTTGCGGGCGGGGCGGGCGGTTCGCCTTCATCGGCCTGGGGGGCCGGCTGGGGCTCTGGCTGGGCCTTGCTCAGGTGGCGCACCAGCTCAGCGGGAGAGGTGCTGTCGAGAAAGCGACGAAAATCTTCGCGGTCTTCGGCATCGGCCTCGGCATCGACCGGGATCGACGCATCGGCCACCACCTCCTCGAGCATCCAGATGCCGCTGCCGGTGCGCAGGGCCAGGGCGATGGCATCGCTGGGACGGGCATCAAGCTCCTGCTGCTGGTCGTCCCCCGGGCCGGTGAGCTTGAGCACGGCCCGGAAGGTGCTGTCTTCGATGGTGTGCACGACCACCCGCTCGAGGGTGAGCCCGCCGGCGGCCAGCAGGCTGGCCATCAGGTCGTGGCTCAGGGGCCTGGGGGGGATCTGTCCACTCATGCCCGCCAGGATGTTCTGCGCCTGGGCCTGGTCGATCCAGATCGGCACCTGGCGACGGCCCGAAGGATCCCTCAGCAGCACGATCGGGCTGCGGCTGGCCGCATCGAGGGCGATGCCGGCGACGCTCATCTCGACCATGGCCGTGGTGCGTCTGCTGTCTGATTATGACCAGCAGTGGAACGGAGCGCCGCAGCCATGTTCACCGGTCTGGTGCAGGCCATCGGCACCCTGAAGCGCTGCGGCAGTGGTGTGCAGGTGCTGTGGCCACCCCACGAAGGGCTCAACGCACCGCTGAGCCTGGGAGACAGCGTCGCCGTCGACGGGGTCTGCCTGACCGTGGCCGACCTGCTGCCCCATGGCTTCAGGGCCGACGTGAGTGACGAGACCCTGGCTCGCAGCACCCTGGGCGCCAAGGCACAGCGCGGCGAGCCGGTGAACCTGGAGCCGGCCCTGCGCCTGGCCGATCGCCTCGGTGGCCATCTGGTGAGTGGCCATGTCGATGGGCTGGGGCAGGTGGATGCCATCGCCAGAGCCGGTGAATCCTGGCGGCTCGAGCTCAGCTGGATCAACCGTCACTACGGCCGCTATGTGTGCGACAAGGCCAGCGTGGCGGTCAACGGCATCAGTCTCACGGTGGCGGGCAGCGAGGATCAGGGCTGCCGCTTCTGGATCGCGGTGATCCCTCACACCTGGAGCCGTACCACCCTGCATCGGCTCGAGGTGGGCCAGGTTGTCAACCTGGAAGCCGACCTGCTGGCCAAATACGCCGAACGGCTGCTGCAACCCACGGCCGATTCAGCGGCCAACAGCAAGCTCGACCAAGCCTGGCTGCAGGATCACGGCTGGAGCTGACAGCTCCAGGGGCCATGACTACGGTCTGGGCAGTGCTTCCGCGTTGCCATGGCCTCAGACCTTGAACGTGAACGGACCACCATCCAGGGGCTGCGGGCCTTCACCATCGGCGAGGGCATCGTGCTGCTTGTGCTGGGGATCCTGGCCCTGGTGTTCCCGATCATTGCCTCGGCCTGGATCACCGTGATCGTGGCGATCGCCTTCCTGGTGGGAGGCATCATCGGTTGGATCAGCAACCTCTCACGGGCACGACGCCTCAGCCGGCTGCACTGCTTCTGGCGACTGGTCGTCTCGACGCTGTTTCTGGTGATCGGCCTGTGGATCATCCAGCAGTTCAGTGCCGGGCCACTGGCGGCGGGCCTGCAGGTGGCTGCTTTGGCCTACGCGGTGGGAATCGTGTTTCTGGTGGAGGGGATCGTGGCGATGATCGTCTCCCTGTCACACACCGAACGCAACGGCTGGGGATGGGGATTGGCCAATGGTGTGGTGACCCTCATTCTGGGCATTCTCATCCTGACCATGCAGGGTGTGATGGTGCTCCAGGTGCTGGGCATCCTTGTGGGGATCAGCTTCCTGTTCAGCGGCATCGACCTGCTGGCCTTCAGCGCCGCCTTCCACCGCACCGAAGATGCCTGAGTCTGGAAGCCCAGGCGATCAAGGCTGCGCGTCGGGCTCGATCGGCGACAGCCAGATCGAGCCCGTTTCTTTGTGCAGTTCGATGCGGAACTCCTGGCCGGGCTCCAGCCCCATGCGCCGGGTGTAGGCGTGACCGATCAGCAGATTGCCATTGCCATGCACACGGGTACGGAATTCGGCCTGCCGCCCCTTGCTGCCCCCGCCGGCACCGGCCGGCATCGCTGAAGGCATGACATAGCCCTTGGCCTCGACCAGGGCCCGGTAGAAACTCTTCTTGAGCAACCTGCCACTGGGACCCACGTAGCCACACGCCCGCGCAATCTGATCTTCAGGTCTGTTGCTCAGGGATCGGGCCTTGGCCAGCAGTGCCTGGCCAACCAGCATCTGTGAACCTGCCGAGGCTGTGTTGTCCCTCTCCAGTGCCATGACGAACCGGTTCTGTGGAAACTGCAGGCAGATATCGAAATTGTGCCCATTCCAGGCCTGGATCGGCAAGGGGATGGGGAAAAGAGGATCCAGATCTGTGATCTTCTGCGCGATCCGTGCCGTTGCGGATCAATCAGAGCAGATAAAGGATGCCGTAGAGCACAACCCAGATCCCATCAACAAAGTGCCAGTACAACTCTGCAGCCTCAAGGCCGAAATGACTGGCGGCGGTGATGCGACCACCGGGGCGCGCCTGCCAGTAGACCACCAGGATGCAGATCACACCCAGGGTTACGTGAAGACCATGGAACCCGGTCAAGGCATAGAAGGTGCTGGCAAAGAGGTTGTCGCGCAGGCCGAAGGGCAGGCTGAAGTACTCCACCATCTGCCCTGCCAGAAATGCGGCTCCAAGCGCCGTGGTCACCAGCAACCAGGCCTGGGAACGGGTCATCTGACCGGAGCGGCAGGTGACGCCGGCCCTGTGGAAGGTCAAGCTGCTGACCAGCAGCAGCACGGTGTTGATCGAAGGCAAGATCAGTTCCAGTTCATAGCTTGAACCTTCAGGTAGTGGATTCACCGCCTTGAAGGTGAGGTAGGCAGCGAAGAAACCCGCAAAGGTCATGCCGTCGGCCACCAGAAAGGTGGCCAACCCGAACAGCCGATGATCGGCATGGGAAGCGTGGGACTCGCTCTCAGGGGCAGCGACAACAACGGAAGCGGGGGTGGTCTGGCTCAGGCGGGTGTCCATGGTCGTGAGGTGGTGGGTGGCTTGGCTCAGGACTTGCCCGTGGACCAGAGATCACGGCCGCTCAGCCCGCCGAGATCCATGGCACCGGGGTGTTCGCCATAGCCGTAGGGCTCGGTCACCAGCGGCGCCTCTCCGGCCCAGTTCTCGACAGGGGGTGGTGACGTGGTGAGCCATTCGGGGGTCAGGGCGCGCCACGGGTTGTCGCCGGCGAGGGGGCCCGAGACCGCCGTCAGCACCACGTTGATCACCAGGGGCAGGGTGCTGATGGCCATCAACAACGCGCCCACACTGCTGACCTGGTTCCAGGTGGTGAAAGCGGGGTCGTATTCGGCGACCCGGCGGGGCATGCCATTCAGACCCAGCCAGTGCTGGGGGGCGAAACAGAGGTTGAATCCGATGAAGGTGAGCAGAAAGTGCAGACGACCCAGATCTTCATTCAACAGACGACCCGTGAACTTCGGATACCAGTGGTACAGCGACGCGAAGATCACGAACACCGAACCGCCGTAGACGATGTAGTGGAAGTGCGCGACAACGAAGTAGGTGTCATGCACATGGATGTCGAATGGCACCTGAGCCAGCGCAACTCCCGTGATGCCCCCGAACACGAAATTGAAGATGAAGGCGCAGGAAAACAGCACGGCGCTGTTCAGCGCAATTTTGCCGCCCCACAAGGTGGCGAGCCAGTTGAAGAACTTGATTCCGGTGGGAACGGCAATGAACGAGGTGGCGATCGTGAAAAACAGACGCATCCAGGGAGGCGTACCACTGGTGAACATGTGGTGTGCCCACACGATCAATCCCAGCACCACAATGGCCATGATCGAATAAACCATGGTGGCGTACCCAAACAGCGGCTTGCGGGCATGAACCGGCAGGATCTCACTGACGAGACCGAATGCCGGGAGCACCATGATGTAAACGGCCGGATGCGAATAGAACCAGAAGAGGTGTTGATACACCACCACGTTGCCACCGAGGGCAGGGTTGAAGAATCCTGTGTGAGCGATGATGTCAAAGCTCAACAGGATCAGGGTGCCTGCCAGAACCGGCGTGGAAAGCACCACCAGGATGCTGGTGCCGAGCATGGCCCAGCAGAACATGGGCAACTGCATCATCTTCAGGCCCGGACGCCGGAGCTTGAGCACGGTGGCAATGAAATTGATGCCTCCGAAAATTGAACTGCCGCCCAGCAGCAAGACACTGAGAATCCAGACGATCTGTCCGGCCGCAGGGGTGGTCAGGCTCAGGGGGGGATAGGCCGTCCAGCCCGACTGGGAAGCGGCACCAGCGAGGAAATAACTGCTGATCAGCAGGATCCCAGCCGGAGGAATCAACCAGAACGCCACGGCATTGAGACGGGGAAACGCCATATCGCGTGCCCCCACATAGAAGGGAATCAGATAGTTGCCGAAGGCGCCATTGACCACCGGTACGATCCAGAGGAAAATCATGATCGTTCCGTGCAGTGTGAGCACCTCGTTGTAGGTGTCGCGACTGACGAAGTCAGACAATGGACTGGCCAGTTCGGTGCGGATCACACCGGCCAGCGCACCACCGATGAAATAGAAGAGAAATCCGCAGACCAGGTACTGAATGCCGATCACCTTGTGATCCAGGCTGAAACTGAAGTACTTCAGCCAACCCTGGGGCTGCAGACCCTGTTCAAGTTCGGCTGGATTGGCGACGGTCATGGGGGAGTTCAGATTGAGGCGACGGGGGATCGACTGAACGACAACGGTCAGGAGAACGGTGCAGCCGGTGCCTGGGCCACCTGAGCCGGTCGGTTGCTCTGCAACCAGGCATCAAACCCATCGGGCTCGTGCACCACAACGCTGGAACGCATGCCTCCGTGGTAAGGACCACAGAGTTCGGCACACACGATCGGGTAGGTGCCGGCGCGGGTGGGGGTGAAGGTCAGCAGGGTCGGCTGCCCGGGGATCACGTCCTGCTTGAGACGGAACTGGGGCACCCAGAAGGCGTGGATCACATCCTTGGCCTCCATGCGCAACTGCACGCTCTGTCCGAGGGGAACGTGCAGTTCGCCCGCGGTGATGCCGCTGTCGGGGTAGTGAAAGATGAAGGCGAACTGCATCGCCGTGACCTCGACCGGCAGCACGGCAGCGCCATCGCTGCTACGACCGATGCCACCCCAGATGCGCTCCTGGCCGTCTGGATCGACGGAACCCTGCTGCGTCAGCGACGCCTCCTGCACCATTGCCGCCATGGCGGCCTGGTCATGGGGGTTGTGGTCATGGAACGACGCCATGCCTCCCATGCGCTCATAGATGTCGTAGCTGTAAATGCCGACAAACAACACCACCACCGCCGGGATCGCTGTCCAGACGATCTCCAGGGGGAGGTTGCCCTCGATGGCCAGGCCGTCACCGCTGTCGCCGGGACGCCGCCTGAAGCGCACGAGGCTGTAAAGCAACAGCCCGACGATTCCCAGAAAGAGGATGGTGCCGATGCTGAACAACACCTCGAACAGAGCGTCGTAGACCGGCGCATTGGCACTGGCATCAACGGGCAGCAGCCGCACGTTGTGCCCGACCCACAACCCTGCAAGGGTCAGGGCCATGCCGATCAGCAACGTGATCAGTGCAGAAGGAATGGCCATGGGTGCAGACCCGACAAGCCGATGGGCCCACGTTATGGAGATCGCCTGGCCTGGGTGAATCTGATGGGGATTTGCTCGCGAACTGAGATCAATCAGCACCTGCCCGCGCACCCGTCATGTTTCAACTCGCGCACCTGGCGAGCCACGGTGTCGCAGATCAGAACGCAATGGCTAGCTTGACGGCCACAGGCACAGGAGCCGTGCAGATCCGCTGGAGCGAGCAACGGCTTACGCAACGACTGGCACTGCTCTGTGCCCACCTGGTGGTGGCCCTTGTGGCCCTGGTGGGCATTGGCGGTGCCACCCGGGTCATGGAAGCGGGATTGGCCTGTCCCGACTGGCCCCTCTGTTACGGCTCCCTGCTGCCCGGAGGCCGCATGAACATGCAGGTGTTCCTCGAGTGGTTCCACCGCCTCGACGCGTTTGTGGTGGGCGTGGCTCTGTTGGTGCTCTGCGCGGTGAGCATTCTTCAGCGCCGCCGGCTGCCCGGCTGGGTGCCCTGGCTGGGCGCCATCGCCCTGGTTCTTGTGGCCATTCAGGGGGGGCTCGGCGCGATCACCGTGCTGGCGCTGCTGCCCAGCGTGGTGGTCACCGCCCATCTGGCCATGGCCCTGCTGCTGGTGGCCGTGATCAGTGCCGCCAGCCAGCAACTGCTGAGCGTTGACCAGCCCAGCCGGCAGGCCCGAGGCCTGGGCTGGATCTGGGTGGTGCTGGCCAGCCTCAGCCTGGTTGCGGTGCTGGCCCAGTGCCTGCTCGGCGGCGCGATGGCGACGCAGTGGGCAGCAGAACGCTGTCTGGCGAGCGGTCAGGACTGCCAATGGCTCACAGCCCATCGCCATCTGGGGTCGTTCGCCGCCGTGGCGGTCGCCGTTCAGGCGGTGGCAGCGCTGCGATTGCCCGTGAGGCCCCTGGTGCGCGGGCTCAGTCTTGCCGCTGCGGGTCTGGTGCTGGGCCAACTGGCTCTGGGTCTGAGTAGCTGGCATCTCCAGCTCACAGCGCCCCTGGTGACGGTCGCCCACCAGGTGGTCGCGGCCCTGCTGGTGGCGGTTCTCACAGCCGGCGTCAGCCGGGAGGTGGCCCATGGTTAGTGCAACGCTGGCCACCACGGCAGCCGCCACGCCCGCGAAGGCGAGCGCCAGGCCCCGGCTGCCTGCGTGGCTTGAAATCGCCAAGCCGCGCCTGATCCCCCTGCTGCTGGCCACCACCCTGGGGGGCATGGCCCTGGCCGAGGGATGGCCGAACAATGGCCTCACCATCACCCTGACCCTGGTGGGCGGGGCACTGGCCTCGGCTGCGGCCGGCATTCTCAACTGCCTCTGGGAGCAGGATCTCGACGGACGCATGCAGCGCACCAGCAGCCGGGCCCTGCCCAGCGGTCGGCTGGCGCAGAACGCCGCCTTTGCCATGGCGATCGCTTTGACCCTGGCCTCGGTGCTGGTGCTGTGCCTGGGCGTGAACCCCCTGGCGGCCGCGCTGTCGTTGCTGGGGCTCTGCAGCTACGTGCTGCTCTACACCGCCCTGCTCAAGCCACGCACCGCCCAGAACATCGTGATCGGCGGGGTGGCCGGTGCGATTCCGCCGTTGGTGGGAGCCGCCGCTGTCAGCGGTCACCTCACGGCCGGAGCCTGGTGGCTGTTCGCCCTGGTGATGGTCTGGACACCGGCTCACTTCTGGGCCCTGGCGCTGCTGCTGCGCGACGACTACCGCTCGGTGGGCATCCCGATGCTGCCGGTGGTCAAGGGAGTGGCCGTGACCGTGCGGGCGATCCGCACCTATGCCTGGCTGACGGTGGCGGTCAGCCTGCTGGGGGTCGTGGTGCTGCCCAGTGGCGGCCTGCTCTACGGGGTGCTGCTGATCCCCTTCAACGTCAGGCTGCTGCAGCAGTGCCACGCCCTCAGCCGCAATCCGGATGCCGCAGCACCGGCGCGGGGGGTGTTCCGCTGGTCGATCTTCTACCTGTTCGGCATCTGCCTGCTGCTGCTGCTGGCCCGCACGCCCCAGGCAGCCCATCTGCAGCTGGCCCCGATCATGGCCCTGCTGTCACCGGCCGGATCCCTTTAAATTCGAGCGAGTGCAGCGATCGGCAGAGGCTTGGGTTTGAGCGTGGGCTTCATCGAGCTGCAGCACCTGAACAAGCGCTACGGGGGTGGCCGCAAGAGCGCACCTGTGGTCGCCCTCGACGACCTCTGCCTGAGCATTCCGGAGGGTTCTCTGTTTGGCCTGCTGGGCCCCAACGGAGCCGGCAAGACCACCACCCTGAGAATCCTCTGCACGCTGCTGTCGCCCGACAGTGGCAGCGTCAGGGTGGGCGACCGTGATGCCCTCGCCGACCCCCGCGGGGTGCGCTCCCTGCTGGGTTACGTGGCCCAGGAGGTGGCGATCGACAAGATTCTGAGCGGCCGCGAACTGCTGCAGCTGCAGGGCGACCTGTACCACCTGCCGCGCCGCCGGCGTGACAGCCGCATCGACGAGCTGATCGCCCTGCTGGGCATGGATGACTGGATCGACCGCCGCTGCGGTGGCTATTCAGGAGGGATGCGACGGCGCCTTGACCTGGCAGCCGGCCTGCTGCACAGCCCCCGGGTGCTGGTGCTCGATGAACCCACCGTCGGCCTCGACATCGAGAGCCGCAGCGCCATCTGGACGGTGCTGCGGCAGCTGCGCGCTGCGGGCACCACCGTGCTGCTGAGCAGCCATTACCTCGAGGAGGTCGATGCCCTGGCCGACCAACTGGCCATCATCGAAGCCGGGCGCGTCATCGCCTGCGGGTCGCCGACGTCACTCAAGGATGCCCTCGGCGGTGATCGGGTCACCCTGCGGGTGCGCGAGTTCAGCGACGAGAACGAAGCCCTGCAGGTTCAGGCACTGCTCAAGGGCTGCCAGGGGGTGCGGCAGGTGGTGGTCAACCGGGCCCAGGGCTTCTCCCTGAACCTGGTGATCGAGCACGACGGTGTGATCGAACAGCTCAGACGTCAGCTGGCTGAGGCCGATCTGCCGGTCTTTGCCCTGGCCCAGAGCCGCCCGAGCCTCGATGATGTGTACCTGCAGGCCACGGGCCGCACCCTGATGGATGCCGAACTGGCGGTGGCGGGCAACCGTGACGCCAAGGCCGAACGCAAACAGAGCATGCGTTAAACGATGACCAGCGCCAATCCCACCCTGACCACCGGCTCCGACGCGACCTCGGCCCTGGCCGAGATCACCCAGGAGACCCTTGCCCTGACCCGGCGTCTTTTTGTGCAGCTGGCACGCCGCCCGTCGACCCTGGTGGCCGGCATGCTGCAACCGCTGATCTGGTTGATCCTGTTTGGCGCCCTGTTTGCCAACGCCCCCGCCGGGCTGCTGCCCGGCGGCATGAGTTACGGGCGCTTCCTGGGGGCCGGGGTGATCGTGTTCACGGCCTTCAGTGGTGCCCTCAATGCGGGGCTGCCGGTGATGTTCGACCGCGAGTTCGGCTTTCTCAACCGCCTGCTGGTGGCGCCACTGCGCTCACGCAGCTCGATCGTGCTGGCTTCGGTGTTGTACATCACCACCCTGTCGCTGGTGCAGAGCCTGGCCATCATGGTCACCGCTTCCCTGCTGGGATATGGCTGGCCAGGCGCTGCCGGGCTGCTGCTGGTGCTGGTGACCCTGCTGCTGCTGGTGTTTGCCGTCACGGCCCTGAGCCTGGGCCTCGCTTTTGCCCTGCCGGGGCACATCGAACTGATCGCGGTGATCTTCGTGGCCAACCTGCCGTTGCTGTTTGCCAGCACGGCCCTGGCACCGTTGAGTTTCATGCCGCCCTGGTTGGGGTGGCTCGCGGCCCTGAATCCCCTTACCTTCGCGATAGAACCGATCCGATCTGCCTACGCGGGTGATCTGTCCCTGGCAGCCGTGGTGCTGGAGGCTCCCTATGGAAACCTCACCACCGCCACCTGCCTGGGACTTCTCGCCGCCCTGGCCGCCGGATTGTTTCTGGCGATCCGCCCTCTGCTGGATCGCAAGCTCTCCTGACATCCGCAAGGAAGGCCGTGCCCGATCCTTATGTTTCTGACCTGCCGGAGCGTCCCGATCCGGAGGTTCTGCTGATCGACGCCGTGATCAGCCGCCAGGACGACCTGGCGGCTCGGCTGGCCCAGCAATGGGTGCACCGACGCGGCTGGTGTGACCTCGATGCCTTCATCGACGCCGGACTGCTGCGCACCTGCGGCCCGGAAGGGGTCGCATGGCTGCGTCAGCAGATGCGACACAACCCCGGCGACAGGCCGGCAGCTGAACCGCGGCCGTCGCTCGGAACCCTGTTTCAACAGGCCTTTGACGAGGCCCTGGCGCCGATCCGCCCCGATAGCCACGACGACGCCACCCCCAGCAGCGATCCCTGGGGGCTCGCACCGCAGCTGCAGCAACCGGCGCGTCAACCGGTGTTGGCCAAAGTGCCCGCGCCCCGCCCTGCCGACCTGGCCGAGCTGCGATCCTGGCTCCACAGCGACGCCGCCTGAGATGGGCACACCCCTGATCGCCTCGGGCCTGATCGTCTCGGTTCAGGCCCCGGGAGGATCCCCCCTGCGAGCTCCCGATGTGATCGCGGCCATGGCTGAAGCCAGTCTGCGCAATGGCGCCTCGGGGGTCCGACTGGAAAGCCCCGAGCACATCGGTGCGGTGCGACGCCGCTGCCCCGATGCCCTGATCATCGGCCTGTGGAAACGCACCTTTGCCGACAGCCCGGTGTACATCACTCCGGGTTGGCACGAGATCAGCGCGGTATGGGCCGCCGGTGCCGATGTGATCGCCCTCGATGGGACCGAACGGCACCGCCCCCAGGGGCAACCACTGGCTGAGCTGATCGCCCGCGCCAAACACGAGCTGGGGGCAACATTGATGGCCGACATCGACAGCCTGGCCAACGGTCTGCGGGCGGCCGAGCTGGGCTGCGACTGGGTGGGCACAACCCTCTTCGGCTACACCGAAGCCACGGCAGGCCTCAAGCCCCCCGCCTGGGACCTGCTGCCCCCACTGCGGGACGCCTTGCCGGCGGCGGTGCCACTGATCTGCGAAGGGGGCATCGCCAGTGCTGAGCAGGCCCGCCGGGCGGTCGACCTGGGGGCCGATGCGGTGGTGGTGGGAACCGCCATCACCGGGATCGACCTTCAGGTGGCGGCCTACAACAAAGCCCTCGGCTGATCGCCGAGGGCTCTGCAGGCGCAAGAGCGGCAGATCAGGTCACATCATGCCGGGCATGCCCATGCCGCCCATGCCACCCATACCGCCCATTCCTCCCATGCCATCCATGCCGCCACCCGGGGCTGCGGCAGCCGGGGGCTCGGGCTTGTCGGCGATCACCGCTTCGGTGGTGATCAGCAGACCGGCGATCGAGACCGCGTCCTGCAAGGCCAGGCGCACCACCTTGGCCGGATCGAGAATGCCGGCAGCCAGCAGGTCTTCGTAGACACCGGTGGCAGCGTTGAAGCCCTTGCCCAGGCGCTGAATTTCGGCGGCCACGACAGCGCCGTCGGCACCGGCGTTGCTGGCGATCTGGCGCACGGGCTCGCTCAGGGCCCGCTGCACGATTTCAACGCCGGTGCGCTCGTCACCGTGAAGCTGGGAGGCCAGGCCATCCAGACCGGCGGCCAGCTCCAGCAGGGTGGTGCCACCACCGGCGATGATGCCTTCCTCGATGGCGCAGCGGGTGGCGTTGAGGGCGTCCTCGATGCGCAGCTTGCGGTTCTTGAGCTCGGTTTCGGTGGGAGCCCCCACCTTGATCACGGCAACGCCGCCGGCCAGCTTGGCAATGCGTTCGTTGAGCTTCTCTTTGTCGTAGTCGGAGTCGGTGGCGTCCAGCTCGCGCTTGATCGAGGCCACCCGATCACTCACGGCACCCTGATGGTCGCCACTGGCGACGATGGTGGTGTCGTCCTTGGTGATGGTGATCGTGCGGGCACCGCCCAGATCGGCCAGCGTCACCTTGTCGAGGGTCATGGCCCGGTCTTCGCTCACCAGCGAGGCCCCCGTCAGGATGGCGATGTCGGCCAGCATCGCCTTGCGGCGATCGCCGAACCCAGGGGCCTTGACGGCCGCCACCTGCAGCACGCCGCGGTTCTTGTTGACCACCAGGGTCGCCAGAGCCTCACCGTCGATGTCGTCGCAAAGAATCAGCAGGGGCCTGCCGCTGCGGGTCACGGCCTCGAGCACCGGCACCAGATCGGCCACGGCGCTGATCTTGCGGTCGGTGATCAGCACCAGCGGGTTCTCGAACACGCACTCGCGGCGGTCCTGATCGGTGATGAAGTACGGCGAGGCATAGCCGCGATCAAAAGCCATGCCCTCGGTGACTTCGAGCTCGGTGGCCAGGCTCTTGCTCTCCTCGACGGTGATCACCCCATCGGCTGTCACCTTGGCCATGGCCTCGGCGATCATCTGGCCGATCTCGGCGTCGCCTCCAGAGCTCACCGTGGCGACCTGGCGGATGGCATCGCCGGCCACCCCCTGGGCACGGGCCTTGAGGCCCTCGACCACCTGGGCCGCGGCCTTCTCCATGCCCTTGCGCAGGACGATGGGGCTGGCGCCGGCGGCCACGTTGCGCAGGCCTTCGCGCACGAGGGCCTGGGCCAGCACGGTGGCGGTGGTGGTGCCATCACCGGCGGTATCCTTGGTCTTGGACGCCACCTGCTGCATCAGCTTGGCGCCCAGGTTTTCGAAGGGATCGTCAAGCTCGATCTCCTTGGCGATGGTGACACCGTCGTTGACGATGTCGGGGGCGCCGAACTTCTTCTCCAGCACCACATTGCGGCCCCTCGGTCCGATGGTCACCTTGACGGCATCGGCGAGGGCGTTCACGCCGCGCTCGAGCGCAGCACGCGACTGGTCAGAAAAGCGGATCAGCTTGGCCATGGGCCCGTTCAGCAGAGCGGTCTGGGCACAGGGTCCCATGCCGAGGCGACCGTTGACTGGTGGGGAAAGCCGAATCGTGGGCCGCCCGGAGCCTGCGGGATGCGCACCGGGCCGATAGGGTCAGGCCATGGAGGACCTGCTGCAGAACGCCCTGGAGAACGCGGTCGAAGAGGTCATGGGCCCGACCATGCCGAGCGCCAATCCCCTGGTGTTCATCCTGATCACGGGCGTCGGCCTGGCCATGGCCCTGGTCTATGTGCCGATCCGGCTGTTTCTGACCCTGACCGCCCGCAGCCGGCGCCTGCGGCTGCTGCAGCGGATCCGGCAACTGCGGGACGAGCTGAGCACCTGACTCAGCGGGTCTCAGCTCAGCGCATCACCATGCCACCGTCGACCTGCAGCACCTGGCCGGTCATGTAGGCGGCTGCGGGGTCGGCAGCCAGAAAACGCACCGCGCCGGCCACCTCGGCGGTGCTCCCCATGCGGCCCAGGGGGATCGACGCCAGGATCGGCTCCTTGTCGAGGTCCCTGGTCATGTCGCTCTCGATGAAGCCCGGTGCCACGGCGTTGACCGTGACACCGCGGCTGGCGAATTCGGCCGCCGTGCTGCGGGTCAGGCCGATCACACCGGCCTTGGCGGCGCTGTAGTTGGCCTGGCCGGGGTTGCCGAACAGGGCCACCACCGAGGTGATGTTGATGATGCGGCCGGCCCGTGCCTTGAGCATGCTGCGACTCACGGCGCGGGTGCAGAGAAACACACCGGTGAGGTTGAGGTCGATGACGCTCTGCCAGTCGCTGGTCTTCATGCGCATCAGCAGACCGTCGCGGGTGATGCCGGCGTTGTTGACCAGCACATCGAGGCGGCCTTCGCGCTCCAGCACCGCCTTGACCATGGCCTCGACCTGGGTTTCGTCGGCGACGTTGGCCTGATGGCTCCAGGCCTTGCCGCCGGCCGCCTCGATCTGGGTGACGACGGCCGCCGCCGCCTCGGGCGAGCTGGCGTAGTTGACCACCACCGTGGCGCCGGCAGCGGCAAGCTCAGCGGCGATCGCCGCACCGATGCCGCGGCTGGCACCGGTGACCAGGGCGACCTGACCTGACAACACTGGAGCGCTGGAAGTCATGGCGGACGGCGGCTGGAATCTGGCGGCGATCGTATGCCGCCGGCGCATCCACAGGCCCCGTGCGCCCTACTCGCGCATGGCGTCGATGCTGACCAGGGCCCGGCCCAGCAAGGCGGCAAACGCGGCCAGTTGCGCCTGGCTGCCCATCACCACCAACAACTGCCCCGGCGCCAGGGTGACCTCGCCGCCGGGATTGGCCAGCAGGCTGGGCTCATCGGGTGTGTAAGAACTGCCCCGGTAGAGATAGGGGTTGCGCAGATCGGGTTCGGGGTTGCGGATCGCCAGCACCAGGGCCCCGGTGCGACGCCGCAGTTCCAGCTCCGTCAGGCTGCGTCCGTTGAGTTCACCCAGCCGCTCAGGATCGGCTGACAGCCTGAACTCCTCGACCTCACAGTCGGTGCCGGCCAGCAACTCCATGAAGGTGACCGCCAGGGGGCGCAGGGCGGTGGCTGCCATGGTGCGTCCGCCCGCCACATAGGGACTGACCACCTGGTCGGCACCGGCCTGGCGCAACTTGCGGGCCGCCTCATCGCTGTCGGAGCGGGCGATCAGACGACAGCGGGGAGCCAGGCCGCGGGCGCTCAGCACCACATAAAGGTTGGCGGCGTTGCTGGGCAGGGCCGCCACCAGCGATCGGCAGCGGAGGATCCCGGCCTCGACGAGGGTTTCGTCGAGGGTGGCGTCGGCCATCAGCACCGGCAGGCCCGCCTCCTCGGCCGCCTGCCTGCGCTCGGGGTCCATTTCGACCACCAGCACGTCGACCCCCTCACGGCTGATCTGATCGCCGATCTCCCGGCCGATGCGGCCGTAGCCGCAGAGGATCACGTGGTCATCCATGGTCTGAACCCAGTTGAGAAAGCGCCTGTGGCGCAAGCGCCTGAAATAGCCCGCCTCCGAGAGGCCCAGCAGGCTCTGCACCGACAGCTGCACCACCACCAGGCCGCCCACCACCGAAAACACCGTGACAAAGCGGCCTGCCGAGCTGAGGGGCTCGACCTCCCCGTAGCCGATGGTGGGAATGGTGATCGCCACCATCCAGTAGCAGTCGCCCCAGTCCCAACCCTCGGTGAGGCGGTAGCCCAGCGCCGAGAGGTTGACCACCAGCACCAGGGCCAGCAGGGGCCGCAACCAGGGGTGGCGTGAGCGGGTCGAGGGCGGTCGGCGGCGCCGTTGCTGTCCCAGGGGCCATGGCCACGGCATGCGCGCGGGGGCTCAGGCGAGGCCCAGGGCCTGCAGCACCTGGGCCGGCGGCAGGTCAGCCAGGTCTGCCGGCTCCCCCAGGCCGTTGACGCCGGCGCGGGTGGGCAGGCTGGCGGCGGGGCGTCCCAGGGCCACCAGGGGCAGGCCCAGCAGCAGGGCCAGTTCGATCGTCAGCGGATCGCTGGCCAGCACCACATCGGCCCCGGCCAGCAGGGCAGCGCGCTGGCGTGCCCCCGCAGGATCTGTCGCCGTCAGGGTGCAACTGCGCAGGTTGGGCAGGCGGGCGGCAATCTGTGGGGTCAGCTCCTGCCAGCGGGACGCGGGCCAGTCGGTGGTGCCGCCCCGGGGGGCCAGCAGCAGCAGGGGCCCGTCACCGGCGGGCAGCCGCCCGGCGGCCTTGTCGATCTCGCCCTTGGGCAGGGTCAGCCTGAAGGCGGCGGCGTCGAGGGTCACGCCCACCGGGCGCAGGTAGGCCTCCAGGCTCTGGGCCGGCCAGCCACCGAGCTGGGGAGTGACCGTTTCGGTGGCTGAAAAACCCGTTGCGGCAAGTCGGTTCGGGATGTGGCTCATCGACAGCATCAGGTCGACCTGACGGCCACTGGCCAGGTTGATGCAGAGCTGGAAATCAGGCTCCCGCACCGACCCCAGCAGGTTGGCCCAGTCGGCCAGGTTGGCCGCCTCGAAGTCGAACGGAATCACCTTCTCCACGGCGCCCAGCAATCCCCAGCCGGCCGCCAGGGCAGGGGCGCAGACCACCTGCACGGTGGCCTTGAGCTGGTCGGCGACGGCCGCCACGGCCGGCATCGCCTGCAGCTGGCGCACGGCATCGCCCGCAATCAGGAACAGGGCGCGCATGGGCGGAGGGCAGGCACGTGGCCTGATTGTATGGAGAGCATCCGGATTGTCTTGCAGCGGTCAAGCCGCGGGGGGGCCAAGCGTGCATCTGCTGATCGCTGCAGCCGGGTCGGGTCGGCGCATGGGTGCCAGCGGCAACAAGCTGCTGCTCAACGTGGCCGGCAGACCCGTGTTGGCCTGGACCCTGGAAACCGTGCTGCGCTGCGAGGTGATCAGCTGGGTGGGTCTGATCGGTCAGCCGGTCGATGAAGCGGCGATCGGGGCCATCATCGAGGCGGCGGCGCCCCGCAAGCCGGTGCGCTGGATCGTGGGTGGCGATACGCGACAGGAATCGGTGAGCCGGGGGCTGGCGGCACTGCCGCCCGAAGCCACCGGGGTGCTGATCCACGATGGGGCCCGCTGTCTGGTGGAGCCCGAGCTGCTGGAGCGCTGTGCCGCCGCCGTTGCGGCGGGCCGGGCCGTGATCGCGGCCACCCCGGTGACCGACACGATCAAGCAGGTCGACGCCGCGGGCAGCATCACCGCCACCCCCGAGCGCAGCCGCCTCTGGGCCGCTCAGACACCCCAGGGGTTTGGCGTCGAGCAGCTGCGCAGCGCCCATGCACAAGCCCGTCGCGAGGGCTGGGATGTGACCGACGACGCGGCGCTGTTTGAGCGGCTGGGGCTGGCGGTTCAGGTGCTCGAGGCACCGGCCTCGAACATCAAGCTCACCACACCCTTTGATCTCACGGTCGCCGAGGCGGTGCTCAGCCAGCGCTGCCTTCGCGGAGGTTCTCAAGACTGAGGCTGCCCGCGGCGGCATCCAGGCGGGCCCGGCGGCCCAGTGGCAGGGCCGCGTTGCCGCCATCACCGTGGCCCACCGGCAAGCCAGCGATCACCGGAATGCCCAGATCGGCCGTGCGCTCGTGCAGCACCTGGGCAACGCTGAAACCATCGCCCTCAGTGTCATCAAAGTCAGTGTCGTCGCAGTCAGTGTCATCGCAGTCGTCGAAGCGCCCCAGGGCCAACCCCGCAAGCTGCTGGAGCGCCCCACAGAGGCGCCAGTGGGTGAGCATCCGGTCGAGCCGGTAGGGAGCCTCCCTCACATCTTCGAGCACCAGAATTGCCCCCTGCAGAGGCGGGCAATGGGGCGAGCCCAGCAGATGGGTCGCCACGGTGAGATTGGCCGCCAGCAAGGGGCCTTCGGCCACCCCCGGCTGCCAGCACTGCCCCTGCAGAGGCGCCAGGGGCTCGCCAAACAGAAGTTGGCGCAGCCGCTCCTGGCTCCAGGCCGGCTCGGCCGCCAGGGTGGTGAGCAGGGGCCCATGAATGCCGCCCGGCAGGCCCCGGGCCCGCTGGGCCCACAGCAGCGCCGTCACATCCGAGAAGCCGAGCATCCAGCCCGCCGGCAGGGCCAGAACAGGGTTCTCGAGCAGGCGTGCCGCCCCCCAGCCACCGCGCACGCAGGCCCACAAACTGGCGGTGCCCTCAAGATCGGCAGCCCGCTGCCGATCGAGCCCGGCCAGGTAGCCCCAGCGTCGTTGCAGGGCAGCATGGGGCTCGAGCTGCAGCCCCCAGGCGCGCAGCACGGCGATGCCGGCTTCGAGCCGCAGCAGGCTCTCGGGAGCCAGGGCCGAACTGGCGGCCACCAGCCGCACCCGATCACCCCGACACAGCGGTGGCAACGCAGGAGTCATCTGGGGAAGCCCACGACCAGGGCCAGCAACAGCAGCGCACCCAGCAGCACCTGGCGGGCAAAATGCCGGCCATAGGCCGAAGCCGGCAGATCGGGCCGCAGCAGTTGCCGCGCTTCGCGCTGCATGCCCGCTGCGGCGACACCCCACAACGGCCAGAACGGCAGGGCCACGCCCCCAACCAGGGCCGCCCCGGCCAGGCACGCGGCGGTGGCGCCGTAGCACCAGGCCACCACCCTGGGCGCCCGGGCCGCCAGGCTCAGGGCGCTGCTGCGGATGCCGATGCGCGCATCGTCGGGCCGGTCGGCCATCGCGTAGACGGTGTCAAAGCCGAAGGTCCAGCAGACCGCGGCCAACCAACACAGCGGCAGCGGCCAACCAGCCGCCAGCGACCCCCGCAGCGCCGCCCAGGGGATCAGCACCGCAAACCCCCAGCACAGGGCCAGCACGGCCTGGGGGTAGCCGAACCAACGCTTGGCCGAGGGGTACAGCAACACCGGTGGCAGGGTTGCCAGTGCCAGGCCCAGCACCCAGGGGCGGCTGCTCTGCGGCAGCGCCACGACCACCAGCAGGGCCAGCACCAGGCAGGCCAGCAACAGCAGCACCGCCTCGCCAACGCCGACCCGGCCAGAGGCGAGGGGGCGGGTGGCGGTGCGTTGCACCTGGGGATCGAGGCGGCGGTCCCAGAGGTCATTGGCGATGCAGCCGGCAGCGCTCACGGCCAGGCCCCCCAGCACGATCCAGCCCAGCAGGGGGAGAGGCGGCGGGCCCGCCGCCGCCAGCCAGAGGCTCCATCCGGCCGGAATCAGCAGGATCAGGCGCCCGCTGGGTTTGTGCCAGCGAAGCAGTTCCAACCAGGCGCCAGCGCGGCCGGGGAGCATCAATGGCGCTCGACTGGGCGCAAGTTACGCCGGCAAAGCGCAGCTTTGGTGGCAAAGTGACGCCGCCGCTGTGAAGCGATGCCCCAGGCCTCCAACCAGACCCGCCGGGTTGCCGCCATCGACATCGGCACCAATTCGATTCATCTGCTGATCGCCGCGGTCGACCCGGTGCTCGGCAGCTTCAACGTGGTCGTCACCGAAAAATCGACCACCCGCCTGGGCGAGCGCGATCTGGATCGGGGCGATCTGTCTCCCGCCGCGATCGAACGCGCCCTGCTGTCGTTGCGGCACTGCCGTGATCTGGCCCTGAGCCACGGGGTGGAACAGATCGTCACGGCGGCCACCAGCGCCGTGCGCGAGGCACCCAACGGACGCGAATTTCTCAGCACGGTGCAGGAGCAGCTGGGGCTCGAGGTGGATCTGGTCAGCGGCCCCGAAGAAGCCCGGCTGATCTACCTGGGTGTGCTCTCGGGCATGAGCTTCGGCGAACAGCCCCATCTGATCATCGACATCGGTGGGGGATCCACCGAGTTGATCCTGGCCGATGGGCGGGATGCCCGGGTGTTGAGCAGCACCCGCATCGGCGCCGTGCGGCTGCAGCGGGAGTTCTGCCAGAGCGATCCCCTGCCAGCCGAACGGCGCTCGTTTTTGATCGCCTACATCCAGGGGGCGATGGATCCGGCCGTCTCCCAGGTCAAAGCTGGCCTCCAACCGGGCCAGGTGCCCCAGCTGGTGGCCACCAGCGGCACGGCCATGGCCCTGGCGGCCCTGGCCGCAGCCGAAGACCCAAGGCCGCCCCTCAAACTGCAGGGCTATCGCCTGAGCCGCGAACGGGTCGATCAGCTGGTCAACCGGCTGATCGCGCTCACCCCCCAACAACGCCGCGAGCTGCCGGCGCTCAATGAACGGCGCGCCGAGATCATCGTGCCGGGAGCCCTGATCCTGCAGACCACCATGGCCAGCCTGCAGATCCCCGAACTGGTGATCTGCGAACGGGCCCTGCGGGAAGGTCTGATCGTCGACTGGATGCTGCGCAACCGCCTGCTCGACGACCGCTTCGCCTACCAGAGCACGATCCGCAAGCGAACGGTGCTGCACCTGGCCAGGGGGTTCGGCGTCGATCTGGTGCGGGCCGAGCGGGTGGCCAGCCATGCCCTCAGCCTCTACGACCAGACCCGCGGCGTCCTCCACGACGACAGCGGTGAGGGGCGTCAGCTGCTGTGGGCCGCCGCCATGCTCCACACCTGCGGCCAGCACATCAACATCGGGGCTTATCACAAGCACACCTGGTATCTGATTCGCCACGGCGAGCTGCTGGGTTACACCGAAAACGAACATCTGATGGTGGCGGCGATCGCCCGCTACCACCGCCGCAGCCTGCCGAAGAAACGGCACGAATCGTGGCAGCTGCTCGATGGCCGCAACGCACGCCACACCGTGGCCGCGATGGCCCTGCTGCTGCGCCTGGCAGCGGCCCTCGATCGCCGGCCCCAGCCGATGATCGAGACCCTGGGTGTGTCTGTGGAGCAGGCGACTGGCAGCGGTGCCACCATCGTGAACATCGCCCTGCAACCGATCACCACCGGGGGCGGGGAGCCTGAGCCCGACCTGAGCCTCGAGCGCTGGAGCCTCGAAGCCTGCGGCGGCTACGTGCAGGAGGCCAGCGGCGTCGAACTGAAGGTCACGACGAGCCCGGCCGCAGACCTGGTGCCTGCGGCTTAGGCGCAGACCCCAAGGGGGCTGAAGGCCTGAATGCAATCCAGCGGATGTCAGAGACCTTGCCCAGCGGTCTGGGCACCGCGGCACCCTGGCTCACCAGCACCAGGTCGGGGCGCCCGGCCCGCAGCAGCAGACCCTCACCCAGGGGGAAGCGCCGCTCCCCCACAAAGCTGCCGCGATAGAGGGGCTTGCCGCCGGCCAGGGGCCGCACCGTCAGCCAGCTGCGCTGGCGCGCGCTGATCAACAGCTCAACCGGCGCCTGGGCCCCAGGCCGCGGTGCCCCGGCCTGGGGGGCGGGAGCCGCCAGCGAAGGCTTGACGGTCCTGGCCGGGCTGCTCGGCTGCTGTGCAACCCGGAGCGAACGCCACAGGGATGGCTGCTGCCAGACCAGCGTCGCCGCCGCCAGCGCGCCGGCACCCACCAGCAGGGGCGCCAACCACCTCAACCTGAACCGCCGACCCGACTCACCCCAGGGGCGCGACGACAATGGGGCACTGGCCTCGCCCTGGGCATTGGAAGCTGCGGCAGCGGCCAGACGGGCCGCCTGCTGAAACATTTCAGTGCTCAGGGCGGGCTTGAGCGCCGCAAACGCATCACTGGACCGCAGCGACTCGATCTGGCTGCAGACATCGACAGCCAGCGTGTCGGCAATGCGGCGGGCCTGGGCCACCACAAACACGGGCTCAGGCAGGCGCCTCAGATCGGCCGCCTCAAAGGCCCGCAGCTGTTCCACCCCCATGTGCAGCTTGGCGGCCAGCGCCTCAAGGCTCAGGCCCTGGGCCTGACGCGCCCGCATGAGGACCTGGGCCAGAGCCTGCAATTCAGGAATCTCGAGCGGCGGCTCCAGCTGCTGCGCCTCGTCCAGACAAGACGAGGTGTCGGAAATCTGAGGATCGGCCGGCAACGGAGGCCTGTGCGCACTCGCTCACAATTCTGCTGACCCCGTCAAGCGCCGCCGCTGAGACGGGGCCGCCGCCGCCAACAAGGCCTGCGAAGACCAGAGAATGGTCCAGACAAGTGGGCGATACTGGATTCGAACCAGTGACCCCTTCCGTGTGAAGGAAGTGCGCTACCGCTGTGCTAATCGCCCGTGCCCAGCACCTGCCGGGGGTTAGGTCACCTTAAACCACGGCATGGCGTGGTTCTGCGGCAGGCCAGCATGGGACCCAGATCACAGGTGGATGGTGACGCAACGACCAGCGCATCCAGGCGCAGCAGCAGCCGCATCGGCAACCCAGACCGCTGACACCGTTGACGTTCTGATCGTCGGCGGCGGTGTCTGCGGCACTGCCCTGCTGTTTGAGCTGGCCCGTTACACCGATGTGACACGGGTGCTGCTGGTGGAGCGCTACGACCAGCTGGCCCAGGTCAACTCGCGCGCCACCAACAACAGCCAGACGATTCACTGCGGCGACATCGAGACCAACTACACCCTCGAGAAAGCGATCCGAGTCAAACGAACGGCCGAGATGATCGTTCACTACGCCGATCTGCTCGCACCGGAGGTGCGGGAGCGCTGCGTCTTTCGCACGCCCAAGATGGTGCTGGGGGTGGGCGCGGCCGAGTGCCGCTTCCTGCGGCAGCGGTTCACGACCTTCTCGCCCCACTTTCCGGCGATGGAATGGCTGGAGAAGGAGCAGATCGTCGACTGGGAACCCCAGGTCGCCCAGCGCAATGGTGAGCTGCGCAGCGAAGAGCTGGTGGCGATCGGGATCCGCGACGCTTACACCGCCGTCGACTATGAGGCCCTCTCGGCTTCCTTTGTGGAGCAGGCACGGGCGGCCACCCGCGGCAGCGACCGGCGCCTCGACGTCGAGCTCGGCATCACGGTGGAGCACATCGCTGTCGAAGACCACGACAACAGCGACAACACGACCTTTCTGGTGAGCCTGCGGCCCACCAAGGGCGACGGCCAGGGGGCACCGCGGCAGATCAGGGCCCGCCATGTGGTGGTCAACGCGGGCGCCCACAGCCTGTTGATGGCCCAGCAGATGGGTTACGGGCTGGAGTACTCCTGCCTGCCGGTGGCAGGCAGCTTCTACTTCACCCCAGACCTGCTCAGGGGCAAGGTCTACACGGTGCAGAACGACCGGTTGCCCTTTGCGGCGATCCACGGCGACCCCGATGTACGGGCCCCCGGCAAGACCCGTTTTGGCCCCACCGCGCTGCTGCTGCCGATGCTGGAGCGCTACAAACCGGCGTCGTTCTGGGAATTTCTCAAGGTGCTGCGGCTCGACTGGGCCGTACTGACGGTGTTCTGGCAGCTGTTCAGGGTGGCCGACATCCGCAACTACATCCTCAAGAACCTGCTGTTCGAAGTGCCCTGGCTGCGGCGCTGGCTGTTTCTGGCCGATGCCCGCAAGATCGTGCCCGACATGACACTGGCCGACCTCAGCTTCGCCAGGGGGTATGGCGGCGTGCGCCCCCAGCTGATCGACAAGCGGCAGCAGCGTCTAATGCTGGGCGAGGCCAGCATCCAGGCGCGGCCAGGACTGGTGTTCAACGTGACCCCCTCGCCCGGTGGGACCTGCTGCCTGGGCAACGGCGCCGCCGATGTCGAAGCGATTGCCGTTCGGCTGGGCTGTCGCTTTGACCGCGACCGCCTCGCCGCCGAGCTCTATGGCGAAACGGCGCCGCAGCCGGCCTGATGGCCTAGAGCCCGAAGGGGCTGCAGGCCTGCACCAGCCCGTCGAGGCTGGCCTGCACGGTCTGGGGAATCACATCCTGCATGGGCAGCAGGGCCAGCACCCGGCCAAACTCGGTGGCCTGCTCCTGGCAGTAGCGATCAGCCTTGGCATAGGCCGGTGCACGGCGAAGCTGCTGCAACGCCGCGACGCCAGCTGGGCAGGCACCAGGCCGCCCGAGGGCGATGCAGGGATTGACGGCCTTGGTCAGGGCCGCGAGCTGGGGACCAGCCTGGGCAGCCGGGGGGAACCCCAGAACTGGTGCTGTAAGGGCCAGGGCGCCGAGCAGCAACGCGCGGCAGGGCTTGAGCAGGGGCACGGTCTGACAACGCGTCAGGGGCGCTCAACCTTAAGCACCGCCGCGAAACAGGTGATTGTGAGCCGCCGAATACAGCCTGGAACGCGCCTCTGCCGAAGCCGCCAGGGCCGGGCTCACCACGTAGAGCGTGGTCCTGATCAACCCTTGCTCCCGACTGGTGCTGGCCATCTCGGTGAGCGGCACGACCTTGAGCCACTGGTCGGGCCAGCTGAGGCGGTAACCGATGGCCACCGGGGTCTCAGGGGGGTAGTGCTGCAGCAGCTGCTCCTGCACCTCCTCGACATGCCGGGCACTGAGGTACAGGCACAAGGAGGCCTGCAAAGCCGCCAGGCGCTCGAGCGATTCACGCTCGGGAGTGCCGGTGCGGCCGCCCGCCCGGCTCAGCACGATTGTCTGAACCAGTCCGGGAATGGTGAGCTCCTGCTGCAGGGCTGCGGCGGCCGCCTGGTAAGCACTCAGGCCGGGCACGACCTCCACCGGCAGGCCGGCATCGGCCAGCCGCACGATCTGTTCGGCCAGAGCGCCATAGAGGCAGGGGTCGCCGTCGTGCAGGCGCACCACCCGCTTGCCAGCCTGGGCCCGCTCGAGCACCACGGCCATCACCTCCTCGAGGGTGAGGCTGCTGGTGCGAATGCGCTCGCAGGCCTGGGGAGCCATGGCCGCGATCTGGGGGTTGACCAACGAGTCGGTCCAGACCAGGACCTCGGCCTGCTCCACCAACCGTGCCGCTCGCAGGGTGAGCAGGTCAGGGGCCCCGGGGCCCGCCCCCACGATCCAGACCGGATGCAGGGCGCTCATGCCGCCACTCCGCTGGGATCGGGCAGCGGGCGACGACGTCCATAAAGCCACCACAGACCCAGCGCGCCCACGGCGATGAGAACCAGGCTCATCAGCTGGGCCATGCGCAGCCCACCGCTGCAGAACGGCGGCACCCCCACCAGGCAGAGGGGATCGAGCCTGAGGCCCTCGATCCACACCCTGCCGCTGCTGTAGGCCATCAGGTAGATGCAGCTCATGGCTCCGGCAGGCAGCTGGATGCGACCCCGGCTGGCAGCCCTGAACAGCAGCAGCAGCAGGGCGCAGACCCCAAGGTTCCAGAGCGATTCATACAGAAACGTGGGGTGGAAGTAGAGCTGGGCCAGAAATTCGGGCGGGCGGTTGGCCGCCGGGATCGCCAGTTTCCAGGGCAGGTCGGTGGGCAGACCAAAGGCCTCGCTGTTGAAGAAATTGCCCCACCGGCCGATCGCCTGGCCCAGGGCCACGGCCGGCACCAGCACATCGAGCAGGGGCCAGAACCGCAGGCGTCGCCAGCGGCAGTAGAGCACGGTGGTCAGGGTGCCACCGATCAGGGCGCCGTGGATGGCAATACCCCCGCGCCACACCGCCAGGGCCGAGGGCCAGTCGGCGCTGTACTGACGCCACTCGAGCAGCACGTAGTAGAGGCGGGCACCGACGACGGCCCCCAGCACCAGAAGGGGCAGCAGATCGGCGATCAGGCCTGGGTCGATGCCCCGGGCACGGCCGAGACGCGTGGCCAGGGCCAGGCCCACCAGCACCGCCGTGGCGATCAACAATCCATACCAACGCACAGCAAAGGGGCCCAGCTGGAACAGCAGGGGCCCCGGTGATGTGAAGGACGCCAACAATGTGAATCGAGAGGGGTTCAGATCAGGCCCTCGGCCGCCTGCACCTTCTCAACCTGACGCTTCTTGAGCACCAGCATGATCTGGGCCAGGGCGACGGCACCGAAGAATGCCAGCAGGCCGATGATGCGAACCGGGCTCTGCAGCACGATCTCGGTGTCGATCTGGCCGAAACCACCCACATTGGGATCGTTGGTCAGAGCCGTACCGGCCTCGACGCTGTCGCCGACGGCCACCAGCAGGGTGGGACCGGCGGGAACGGTTTCATTGACGCTGCCACCCTCTGCGGTCTTGATCGCCACCACCTGGGCGCCGTTGTCGGCCGGGGTGATCGAGGCAATGGTGCCGGAAGCAGGGGAGGTGTAGACGGTGTTGTTGCTCTTTTCACCGGTGGGGTAAACCTGGCCGCGGCCGCGGTTGCCGCCCACATGAATGCTGTATTTGCCGAAGTGGATGGCGCTGTCGGTGGCGGGATCGGGCGCGAGGATCGGGAAGACGATCTCCTGGTGCTGATCGCCAGGCAGCGGACCGACGATGTAGGTGTTGGGCAGGTCGTCGGAGTACTGGGTGTAATAGATGCCGGCGGTCTCTTCCTTGAGCTCGTCACTCATGCGGTCCTGGGGGGCCAGGGTGAAACCGTCAGGAAGCATGATCACGGCACCCACGTTGAGACCGGTTGGGCTGCCGTCTCCTGAGACCTGCTGCACCGAGGTGTCGTAGGGGATCTCCACGACGGCCCTGAAGACGGTGTCGGGCATCACGGCCTGGGGCACCTCAACACGGGTGGGCTTTTTGGCCAGGTGGCAGTTGGCACAGACGATCTTGCCGGTGGCCTCCCGCGGGCTGGCGTAATTCTGCTGCGCCCAGAAGGGGTAGGCCCAGCTGGGGCTCACGACACTGAACAAGACGGTGCAGACCAGGCTCAGGCCCAACAGGGAACCGGAGAGGGAGGAAAGAAGACGGCGCATGGCAGGGCTGATGGTGGTTACAAAAGACGAGATCAGGCCCACCAGGGCTTGTCACCGGTGCGGAAGTCGGTCTCGCTCCACTGGCTGAGAAACACGTTGTCGTTTTCGACCGACACGTGCGCCAGGGCCAGAGACAGGGGTGCCGGGCCGCGCACCACCTTGCCGGTGGCGTCGTACTGGGAGCCGTGGCACGGGCACATGAACTTGTTCTGGCCGCTGTTCCAGGGCACCACACAGCCCAGGTGCGTGCAGATCGCGTTGATGCCATAGCTGCCGATGGCATCACTGCCCTCGACGATCAGATAGGTGGGATCACCCTTGAGACCTTGAACCAGGCTGCGGTCGCCCTCCTTGTGGGTGGCGAGCCAGCCGCTCGCGGTGACGCTGTTGCCGAGCTCGTCCTTGGCGGTGGTGCCGCCACCACTGCCGGCGGCCCGGGGCGGAATGAAGTAGTTGACCACCGGGTACAGGGCCCCGAGGGCCACACCGGTGACCGACCCGAAGGTCAGCAGATTCATGAACTGCCGACGGCCCATCCCGGGCACATCGCCGGCCGAGGAGGCTGCTGGAATCTGGGTCATGCGGGCAGTCCGGAAGCCGGCGCAACGTCGGGCCACATTAGAACTTGCCTTGCCCCGGCCGGGCCTCTGTGCCCACGGGCGGGCCCTGACCTGCAAGGTTCTGAAACTTGAGGAACCAGAACGGGTGGCGCCGGGGGTTCAAACCGGCGCAACAGTCGCAGCTGCGGCCAAGTGGCAGGCCGCAGACACCACACTTAGCTTTTCCTTTTGAGCGTCCGTGGCAGGAACGACTGAGATCCTCGACCTCAACGGCCTCAATGCAGCCGGCTACGGACGCATTGGTGTTTACATCAACTTAGGCTTCGAGCCCTATCCCGAGAACTACAACCCCCTACCGGATTCCGCATTCGACAGCTACACCCCGGATGCCGGTTTCACCTTGAACACAGGCCTGAGGACTCCACTGTTCACGGGGCCCTTTGAAAGCAGTCCTCTGCAAGCAGACGGGAATTACACCTATATCACCGATCAGTCGGGTTACACCTGGCTGTACAACACTTTCAACTACATGGCGATCAATCCTTTCAACCCGGAGGATTACCAGCCAGGCATTACCCGCTATTCAGCAGCCCTGCTGGGCCCTGCCCTGCCCGGCCACCTCCAGGTGGTTGTCAACGACAAGAACCAACCGCAGACCTTCAAAGCCAAAGACGAGAGCGGCAATCCCATTCAGCATTACTTTGCGACGGATTCAATCGGCAACCAGTTCATTCTGGGTTCCATCGATACCGCCTACGCCGCAGACCCCTTGGCTGCCTTCAATGCCGCAGTTCTGCCAGAGGGCTGGACCAAGGAGGTCAAAACACTGAGCGAAGATTTTACGATTTATCCGGGTTATGGCGACGGTAATCGCTGCAACTACAATCAATTCAGAGATAACATTACCAACAACTTCTTTCAGTTTGGTTTTTCGCCCACTGGCATCGGCATTGCCAGCGGCATTCCCGGTCTGGCCCTGGCTGGAGGAAACAATGACGATCTGCTCAAGGGAAGCGCGCTTGATGAGGTGATTTACGGGGCCCGAGGTGCTGATCAACTGTTCGGTCTTGGCGGCAACGATGAGCTCTGGGGTGATGACGGCGACGACGTGCTCACCGGGGGTCGCGGCAGCGATCGGCTAGCGGGCGGCACCGGCCTGAATACCTTCAGGTCCTCGGTTGACGGCTTTGTCGACACCACCATCATCAGGACCGATGGCACCGGCGGAAGCAGCAGTGCCGATCAGGTCGACATCATCGAGGCGATCGATGGTTTTGACCGCATCAACCTCGAGGGCGTTTCCTCAGCCCAGCTGAGTTTCGGATACGTGAACCATGCCAGTGGCCTTGGCCAGACCTACAGCGGCTTCGGCCTCTACGCCGAAGGGGTGCTTCAAGCCGTCTACACCGGCCACAACCTTTCGATTCGACACCTGCGTGCCATCACCGAGGGAGTTGCGGCTGGCTGAGTGTCGGCGGCTGGCTCAGGGATCAAAACGCCGCCGCGCCAATGGTTTCAAGCCGCAGCGCAAAGCATGCGAGGGTGTGGGGCTAAGGCCCTGCCCCTCTGGCCCATGGATGCCCCTTTGAGCGCCAGCGAGGTGATCGCCCTGCTGCAGCAGCGCTGGCAGGCCTCCTATGACCTGCAGCTGGTGCAGCGACGGGGCCGGGTCTACCTGCAGGTGATGTGGGCCTATCAGGAGCAGCAGTCCTTCCCTTTGAGCGCCGCTGACTACGAACGTCACATCGGCGAACTGGTGCTGGTGCTCAACAGCCTTGGTGCCGCTGAGACCGTGCGCCAATGGCTCAGCAGCTGCCCCGATCGGCCGCGGCTTGGCAAGGCCCTGTCGCTGGCGCTCGAGCTGCCCGCCGGCCGCAGCAGCGAATTTGTGCTCTAGGCGGGGCGCAGGCCCTCGGTGAGGGCCACCAGGGCCACACCGATCAGGAACAGCGCGGTGATGGCCCCGCTCAGCAGCAGCATGGTGAGCGGGTCGGTCGACGGGGTGAGCACCGCACCGGCCACGGCCGCCACCAGCACCACCCAGCGCCAGGCGCCCAGCATGGTGCGCCAGCGGACCAGGCCAAGGGCTCCAAGCAGCAGCTGCAGCACCGGCAACTGAAACGCCAGAGCGGTGGCGAGCATCAGCAGCAGCACAAAATCGAGGTAGCGCTCGATCGACCAGGCCGGTTCGACCACATCGGCGCCGTAGCTCACCAGAAACTGCAGGGCAGCCGGCACCAGAGCCCACCAGGCAAAGGCCAGACCCGCGGCAAACAGCACCGCCGAACCGGCCACGGCCGGGGCCACCAGCCGGCGCTCGCGGCGGGTGAGACCGGGCAGCACAAACGCCAGCACTTCGTACAACACGTAGGGCAGGGCCAGGGTGAGTCCCGCATAGCCCGCCACCTTGAGCGAGACCAGCAGAAACTCGCCCGGGGCCAGCTGCAGAAAGCGGATGCCATGGGCCGGCATCTCCAGCAGCCGCACCAGGGGGCGCACCAGCAGCAGGCAGCCCGCAGCGGCCACCACCACAGCCACCAGGCTGCGCAGAATGCGACGCCGCAGCTCTTCGAGGTGGTCGACCAGGCTCATCTCCACCTCGCCAGGGCACTCATCGAGCCGGGGCGCCACCCGAATCGGCGGCGGGGGCTCCGACCCGGTGGCGGTGCCGCTGCTGGTGCCTGCTGATGAACCGCTTGGCACGCTGTCGCTGTCGCTCATGGAATGGCCTCCCCCGGCAGGGTAGGGGCAGAAGCCAGCAACGCGGCCGCCTGGGCCGGAACGGCCCAGAGCACGGTGCCACCGCGATGGCGCACCGTGCCGGGCGCCGCCCCAGGAATGCGCTGCAGGTCGTCGGTGGGCACCATCACGACCGCGACGCGCCCGTTGCCGCGGGCACGGCTGAAGTAGGCCGCCAGATCGGCGGCGGCGGCCAGATCGGCATCGCCACATGGTCCTTCCGAGGCCTTGAGGACCACGTGACTGCCCGGACACTCCTGGGCATGGAACCAGAGGTCGCCGCGGCGGGCCTGGCGCAGGCTGATCCAGGCGTTCTGCCGGTGGTTACGGCCGACCTGCAGGCGCAGGCCCCCAGGTGAGCGCAGTTCGAGGGGCTGGGGAACACCCTCGGGCTGGCTGGCGCCCCGCCTCTGTCCCCGGCGCCTGCCGTCACCGGCCGCACCGGCGTCGAGGGCAGCCGCCAGGTCGAGAACCAGTGGCGTCAGCACCGCCTCGGTGTCGGCCTGGTCGAGGTAGGTCAGGCTGGCCTCAAGCCATACGAGGCGTTGCTGATGCAGGTCGATGCGGGCCTGCACCGCAGTCACCGAACGCCGCAGGCGTTTGGCCCTGCGGTAGAGCTTCTGAGCTTCCGACGCCGCCAGCGGATCGCGATGGGCTTCACAGAGCAGGGCATCGGCCTGGCGCTGCAGGTCGTCGGCCTGGTCGCTGCTGTGCAGCAGCGCCTGCTGGACCTCGAGCTGCTGCTGCTCCTTGTGACGCAGCAGCGCGAGGCGCTGCTGCCACTGCTGCTGAACCCTCAGATGCTGGCGGCGCTGAAGCCGGTCGCCGTAATAGGTGGCCAGGCCTGTGTTGACGCTGCAACCGGCGTTCTCTGCAGGGGCCTGCGCATCGGTCCAGCAGGCATAGCCATCGCCCTTGCTGGCAAAGGCAAAGTGGTGGTGCTGCAGGGCCCCGAGCCAGGCTGACCAGCGCCCATGCAACCGCTGCCACTGGTCAACCGTGAGGCTGGCGACCGGTGCTTCGCGCAGATGCGGTTCGACCAGCTGCATCACCAGGGCGGGGCTGACACCCTGGTAGCTGCGCAGCAGTGCCTCGCGCAGGGGGAGATCCTGCAGCAACAGGCGGCCCTGCCACTGGGCCAGCGACGCGTCGCGCGAGGGGGGCTCGCCCTGCAGGGGCGGCGGGCACTGGTAGGGGTCTCCGGTGGCGATCGGTCGCAGGCGCGAGTGCTGCTGGCGCACCTGGCGCGCCAGCGCCACGACCTGGCGCGCTTCATCGAGCAGAAACAGGTTGCTGTGGCGCCCCATCAGCTCGAGCACCAACCAGCGCTCCACCGGCTCCGAGGGGCGGCGGGCAAAGCCGAGTTCAACCACCCGCTCCCAGCCGCTCTGCACCAGGTCCACCAGGGCCAGCCCGCGCAGGCCGTGCTGCAACTGCCGCGCCAGGGTGCTGCCATCGCCCTGGCGCGGCGGCGGCGCAATCCCATGGAGCCTGGGCGCCTCGGCCAGCCAGCTGAGCTCAAGCCAGCGCACCCCATCAAGACTGCGCAGACCCAGCTGCAGGGCCTGCGGGCTTCCCTGCTGGGCCTTCTCAAAGCGGGAGGGCAACAACCATGGACGCAGCTCTGCCAGCACCGCCTTGAGGCTGGTGACATCCATGGCCTGGATCCTGGGCAGAGCGGTTGCCAAGGCTCGAAGCCGGCGGGCAAGGGTGACTTCTACTCTGCAGGCAGGTTCGTTCCTGTCCGCCGCCGTGACGATGACCAGCTCCAGTCTCGGTCGACTCACCGTGATCACCGGACCCAGCGGTGTCGGCAAAGGCACCCTGGTCAACCGCCTGCTGGAGCGGCACCCGGAGATCTGGCTGTCGATCTCTGCCACAACCCGCAGCCCCCGCAGCGGTGAAACCGACGGCGTTCACTACGTCTTCCTGACGCGATCAGACTTCGAGCAGCAGATCGAGGCCGGAGGCTTTCTCGAATGGGCCGAATTTGCCGGCAACCTCTACGGCACCCCACGCCGGCCGGTTGAAGATCAGCTGGATGCCGGTCGGCCGGTGCTGCTCGAGATCGAACTCGAGGGGGCCAGGCAAGTGCGGCAGAGCTTTCCGGCGGCCTTTCAGCTGTTCATCGAGCCACCCTCGCTGGCGGTACTCGAGCAGCGCATCCGCGGGCGCGGCACCGACAGCGAGGAGGCCATTGGCCGACGCCTGGCGCGGGCCCACACCGAGCTGGCCGCCGTGCACGAATTTGATGCCTCCCTGGTCAACGATGACCTGGAGAGCGCTCTGGCAGCCCTCGAAACCCACATGGGATTGGTTGCAACGCCAACCGCGGCGCCACCGGCACTGCACTGATCAATCCAACAACCCGGAGCATTCAACCGGCTCCTTAAAAAGTCTCATTAAAAAGGCGGCCCTTCTGGACCGCCGCGGCAGGGTTGGATCAGCCCGGAGATCAGAGCGGATGGAACAGGAGATCGGGGAAGAAGCGATTGAACTCGATCATGATCCCGGCGGTGACGGTGAACCAGATCGCTGCAAACACCGGAGCGGTGGTCAGAAACTTTTTCATGGGAAAGATGGCGATGGAGCGAAGCTGAATCAGCGGGGGGAGACGGTGATCTTGTCGTCGGCCTCGAGCAGCTTGCCGCCCTTGTATTCAGCCAGAGCTGCAAGGGGCCAGGAGGCTGCACCGATCGTGCACTTGAGCGCCAGCGGCAGGTCGATCTGGATCTCATTCATGGCGGCATCCTTACGACCGCGCACCGCAATGATGTAGCTGCGACCGGCCCAGCCGATGCAACCGGCGATGTAGAGGAACGCGATACCGGGAATCATGAAGTCACCGGCATGGGTCCAGCGACCATCAACGATCAGGTGGGGCAGGCCGTCAGCGCCGCACACAGCCTGGCTGTACATGGCGAAGCGGGCCTTGGCCTGGTCGGTCTTGGCAGCAGCGGCCCGTTGCTGGAAGCGGGCACTCTCACTGCAGGGGGTGAGACCGGCCACGTCGGCGTGGGCGGCGGGAGCCACACCGATCAGCAGAAAGACAGACAGCAGTGCTGCGAACAGGCGGGGAAAAAGACGGCGCATCGGATCGAGCCGCAGGGCAGGATGTCACCAGCGGACAGTAGGGGAGAAGCTCGGATCCAATGCCCACGGTTCTGGCCCTCGAAACAAGTTGTGACGAGTCGGCGGCAGCCGTTGTGCGCGATCGCACGGTGCTGGCCAGCGCCGTGGCCTCCCAGGTGGCCGAGCATGCCCGCTGGGGCGGCGTGGTGCCCGAAATCGCCTCAAGACGCCACGTCGAAGCCCTGCCGCAGCTGATCGACCAGGTGATGGTCGGCAGCGGTCTGGCCATGGCCGGGCTCGATGGCATCGCCGCCACGGTCACCCCCGGGCTGGCGGGCGCCCTGCAGGTGGCCTCGGTGACCGGCCGCACCCTGGCGCGGCTGCATGGCCGCCCCTTTGTGGGGATTCACCACCTCGAGGGCCACCTGTGCTCGGCCCTGCTGGGCGAAGCCCCACCCCTGCCCCCCTATCTGGTGTTGCTGGTGAGCGGCGGCCACACCGAACTGGTGCGGATCGACGCCGCAGGCGCCTACACCCGCCTGGGCCGCAGCCACGACGACGCCGCCGGCGAGGCCTTCGACAAGGTGGCGCGGCTCCTGGGGCTCGGGTATCCGGGCGGGCCGGCGATTGCAGCGGCCGCCGCCGAAGGCGACCCCCGCCGCTTTGCGTTGCCCAAGGGCCAGGTGTCGAGGCAAGAAGGCGGCTACTACCCCTACGACTTCAGCTTCAGCGGCCTCAAGACCGCCATGCTGCGCCTGGTGCGGTCGCTGGAGGACAGCGGCGCACCGCTGCCCCTGGCCGACCTGGCCGCCAGCTTTGAGCAGGTGGTGGCCGACGTGCTGGTTGAACGCAGCTGCCGCTGCGCCCGCGACCAGGGGCTTGACACTCTGGTCCTGGTGGGGGGAGTGGCCGCCAACCGGCGACTGCGGGCGCTGCTGAGCCAGGCCTGTGCGCAGCAGCAACTGCACTGGCACCTGGCGCCTCTGAGCTACTGCACCGACAACGCCGCGATGATCGGTGTCGCTGCCTGCCAGTGGCTCGAGCAGGGGGGCGACAGCCCGATCGACCTGGGCATTGCAGCCCGCTGGCCACTCGAGCAGGCGGCAGGTCTGCTGGAACGCCCAGCACCGTTCTGATCCGTTTATGGTGTCGGAGATCAAGGCTTCAGTGCCATGGCCCCTGTCGAGCAGGAAACGGTTGTGGACCAGCAATCGGTCGTGGACCAGCATCCGGTTGTGGAGCAGGAACCGGTGAGCCCCACGGAGCTCAATGCCTGGCGCCGCGGCTTCACACCCCAGGCCGAGATCTGGAATGGCCGGCTCGCCATGCTCGGGCTCTCGGTCGGCCTGAGCGTGCTGCTGATCGCCAGGCTGGCCAACCCCTGATTCAGGTGCGGCCCCGCAGGGCCTGGGCCAGTTCATTGGGCCGCAGGCTCTGGGCCAGGGCGTCGTCGGCACTGCATTGCCCCGCCTCGACCAGCTGCTGCAGCGCCTGATTGGCGGTCTGCATGCCGTCAAAACCGCTGCGGCCCATGATCTCTTCGATCGCCTCGAGCTCACCCCGCACGATGTAGTCCTTGCAGGCATCCGTGTTGATCAGGATGTCGTGAAAGGCGCAGCGCTTGCCATCGCTGGAGCGCAGCAGACCCTGCGCCACAACCCCCAGCAACACCTCGGACACGGCGCGGCGCGTCGCCTCCTGCTCGGCAGCCGGCACCATGCCCAGGATCCGCTCGATCGTCTTGACCGCCGAATTGGTGTGCAGGGTGCCGAACACCAGGTGGCCGGTCTGGGACGCCTCGATCGCGGTGGCGAGGGTGTCCTGATCGCGGATTTCACCGATCAGGATCACATCGGGGTCTTCGCGCAGCGCCGAGCGCAGGGCCTGGTGAAACTGCCGGGTGTGCTGGCCCACCTCCCGTTGACGCACCAGGGACCGGCGGCTCTCGTGCACGAATTCAACGGGATCCTCGATGGTGAGGATGTGGCGCGCGAGGTTGGTGTTGATCCAATCGACCATGGCCGCCAGGGTGGTGCTCTTGCCGGAGCCCGTAGGTCCGGTCACCAGGACCAGCCCCTTGGGCCGGGCGGCCAGCTCCTTGAGCACCGCCGGCAGGTTGAGGTCCTCGAGGCTGGCGATCTGCTGGGGAATCAGCCGCAGCACCATGGCCTGGCCCCGCAGCGAATCGAGCAGGTTGACGCGCACCCGCACGAAGCTGAAGGCGTGGGATCCGTCGTACTCGAGCTCGCGCTGAAACCGGTCGATCTCGGCCGGGCTGAGCAGTTCCCGCAGCCAACGGGCGAAGGTGGCGGCATCGGTCACCGGCAGACCGCTGCGCAGCATCTCGCCGCGGCTGCGGTACCGGGGCTCCTCACCGATGCCCAGATGCACGTCGGAATGGCCCTGGTCATGGGCGATGCGCACAATGGCCTCGAGCGCGAGCGACGGGGCAGCAGAGGCAGCAGCAGCTGGCAGGGGTGCAGCGGGCATGGGTGCCGCCGGCACGGAGGCAGCAGGCACAGAGGCAGCTGGCTGGGCCCCAGCCGGAAACGGGCTGGTACGCGGAAACAGGCTGGGAGACTCCGGCGGCGTCATCGCTGCGGCCAACGGCGGCGAGCCCCCAGCTTCGCGCCGCTGCGGGCTCTTGTCATTGGCAGCGCGCCACTGGCAGCGCGTCAGTGGCAGAGCAGCTTCAGGGGCCTGTCCGATGCACGAGTCCCATGACACAGTGGGCTGAGGACGGCTGCCACGCCTTGACGCCCCTTCCCCTGGTGACGATCGTGCTGGGCACCCGGCCCGAGGCGATCAAGCTGGCGCCGGTGATCCAGGCCTTTCAGAGGGATCCCGCGTTCGCCACCCGGGTGGTGCTCACAGGCCAGCACCGCGAAATGGTGACCCAGGTCATGGAGCTGTTCGGCATCAGCGCCGACCACGACCTGGCCCTGATGGCCCCCCAGCAGACCCTCACCCACATCACCTGCGCCGCGCTCGAGGGCCTCAAGCAGGAGTTCGCCAGCCACCGGCCCGACCTGGTGCTGGTGCAGGGGGACACCACCACCGCCTTTGCGGCGGCCCTGGCGGCGTTTTATGAGCAGATCCCGGTTGGCCATGTGGAAGCGGGCCTGCGCACCGACAACCTGCTCGACCCCTTCCCCGAAGAAGCCAACCGGCGGCTCATCTCCCAGCTGGCCCAGCTGCACTTTGCCCCCACCGAACGCTCGGCGACCAACTGCCGCGCCTCGGGGGTGGTCGGTGAGATCCTCACGACCGGCAACACGGTGATCGACGCCCTGCTGCTGATGGCGCAGCAGGCGGCCCCGTTTGCCCTCGATGGCTTTGATGCAGCCCGGCAGCGGCTGATTCTGGTGACCGTGCACCGCCGTGAAAACTGGGGCGAACGGCTGCAGAGCATCGGCACCGGCCTGCTGCAGCTGCTGCAGCGCTACGACGACGTGGCGATCCTGCTGCCGCTGCACCGCAACCCCACCGTGCGCGCACCGCTGCAGGCGCTGCTGGGCGAGCACCCCCGCGCCCACCTGTGCGAACCGCTCGACTACGACCGCCTGGTGGCGGCCATGCGCGAATGCACCCTGGTGCTCAGCGACTCGGGCGGCCTGCAGGAGGAGGCCCCGGCCCTGGGCAAACCCGTGCTGGTGCTGCGCCGCACCACCGAAAGACCCGAAGCGGTCGACGCGGGCACAGCCCGCCTGGTGGGCACCGATGCGGCCACGATCGTGAACGAAGCCTCGCGGCTGCTCGACGATCCCGCTGCCTACGACGCCATGGCCCGGGCCCACAACCCCTTTGGCGACGGCCAGGCCAGCGGCCGCATTGTGGAAGCGGCGCGCCGGCTGCTCAACGCCACAGGCGGCTGAACCCGGTCGTGACCCACGACAGGCGGGCGGGGTCGCTGCCTCAGCGCTTCTTCTTGGCCCAGGGCGGCAGGTCGATGAACACCCGGGTTCCCTCTGACAGCCCGCTGAGGATCTGGGTGCTGCGGCCGCTGCTCATGCCCAGCTCCACCGGCTGAAACCTGGGCTGGTTGCCCTTGCCCACCAGCAAAACCCCAGGGCGGCCGTCTTCGGTGACGACCGCCACGGTGGGCACCAGGGTCTGGGGCGGCACCCTGCCGATCTGAAAATCGATCTCGGCGGTCATGCCGATGCGCAGCTGTGTTGTGGGCTGGGCAAAGGCGAGTTTGACCTCAAACGAATTGACGTTGTTGGTCTTAATCGCCCGTGGTGCGATCTGGCGGATCCGCGCCGCAAAGCGCTGGTCGGGAAAGGCATCGACCTGCACGCTGGCGCTCTGACCCAGACGCAGGCGGCCCACATCGCTCTCGGGCACCTTGGCGACCACCTCCAGACCACGGGCCACCTCCACGATCGAGGAGCTGGTGGCACCCAGGCTGGAGGAGGCGGTGGTGGTGGGCGTCACAAAGGCACCGCGATCGGCGTAACGCTGGCTGATCAGGCCGTCAAAGGGAGCCCGCACCACCAGATCACCCTGCTCGACACCACGCTGCTGCAGCCGCTCGCGGGCGGCGCTGAGGGCCTCAAGGTCGACCCGATAGGCCGCGTAGGCGCGGTTGTAGTCATCGGCACTGATGGCACCGTTGCCAAACAGCTGGCGCCGGCGCTGCCATTCGCTGCGGCTGCGCTGCAGATTGGCCTGGGCCGAGCGCACATTGGCCTGCAGTTCCTGGCGGCGGTCGGTGAGATCGCCCGAATCCATGCGGGCCAGCGCCTGACCGCGGCGCACCCGATCCCCCTCATCGACCAACAGCTGCTCCAGCACCCCCTGGCGCTTGGGGCTCACGTTGACGCGCTCGATGGCATCGAGCTCGCCGGTGGCCGAGATCACCCCGGGCAGGCTGCCCCGCTGGGCCAGCACGGTGTACCGGGCCAACGAGGCCTTCTGGGCATTGGCGCGGCTCCACTGCATCGCCCCTGCGCCCAGGAGCACCACGGCCGTGGCACCCACGCCGATCCAGAGCCGCCGCCGCTGCCAAAGGGCACGGCGTGGCTGCGCTGGGCTGCCCACGGCCGCCAGGGGTCTGGAGGAGGGATTGGCGGGCTTGGGGGAGGTCAAGGCAGGAATGGCCCGCAGGGCGGCTTGCACCAGTCTCGCGGTCGGCGCGGCAGCCTGTGGGGCGGGCCCCCTGCCCGTAGATTCTGGGCATGCTCAAAGCCGGAATCGTCGGCCTGCCCAACGTCGGCAAGTCGACCCTGTTCAACGCCCTGGTGGCCAACGCCCAGGCCGAAGCCGCCAACTACCCGTTCTGCACCATTGAGCCGAACTCGGGCGTGGTGGCGGTACCCGACGCGCGGCTGCAGCAGCTCAGCGACCTGAGCAAAAGCAAGGAGATCATTCCGACCCGGGTCGAATTTGTCGACATCGCCGGCCTGGTGAAGGGGGCCAGCCAGGGCGAGGGCCTGGGCAACAAGTTTCTGGCCAACATCCGCGAAGTCGACGCGATCGTGCACGTGGTGCGCTGCTTCGACAACGACGACGTGATCCACGTGTCGGGCTCGGTGGACCCCTTGCGCGACGCCGAGGTGATCAACCTTGAGCTGGGGCTGGCCGATCTGAGCCAGGTCGAAAAACGCCGCGAGCGGCTGGTGAAACAGGTGCGCACCAGCAAGGAGGCCCAGCTTGAAGACGCAGCCCTGGCGCGCATACAGCAGGTGCTCGAGCAGGGCGGCGCCGCCCGCAGCGTGGAGCTCACCGACGAGGAAGCGTTGCTGATCAAACCCCTGGGGCTGCTCACGGCCAAGCCAATCATCTACGCCACCAATGTGAGCGAAGACGACCTGGCCGGTGGCAACCCCTGGTGCACGGCGGTGGCCGAGCTGGCCGCCAAGGAGGGCGCCGAAACCGTGCGCATCTCGGCCCAGGTGGAAGCCGAGTTGATCGAGCTCCCCGAAGAGGATCGGGCTGAATTTCTGGCCGGTCTGGGTGTCGACGAAGGCGGCCTGGCCAGCCTTATCCGGGCGACCTACAAACTGCTGGGCCTGCGCACCTACTTCACCACCGGCGAAAAGGAAACCCGCGCCTGGACGATCAAGGCCGGCATGAGCGCCCCCCAGGCCGCCGGCGTGATCCACACCGACTTTGAGCGCGGCTTCATCCGCGCCCAGACCATCGGCTACATGCAACTGCTGGAGGCCGGCTCCCTGGCCGAAGCGCGCACCAAAGGCTGGCTACGGGCCGAAGGCAAGGAGTACATCGTCGAAGAGGGCGACGTGATGGAGTTTTTGTTCAATGTTTAGGACTCAGCCGCAGCAAGAAGGGGCTTGGTAGCCTCAAAAAGGTCTTGTCCAACTTTTGTCCGATAAACTCGGCCCAATCCTTGGCTCCTGCTAATGCGCAGGGAGGCATATTCAGCTAATTTGTATTCTCACCATCTAACGCCAGTGATCACCTGCCCGCAGTGATTCATGGGAAAAACTCGTCTGAGGGATCAGTGAATCTGCGGTGGCTTGTCAGGTGAATGGCCGTGTCAGCGAGTGGCAGCATTGTCGGGAACAAGGAGGGGTAGGACCCTTGCTGTAACCATCGCCAGCACATCAGACGAAGCACGCTCAATCAGCTTCGCCTTCCTGGCACGCCAGTCAAGGCTCTTCAACTGATCTGAAAGAACCACACCGACGACGCCACTGCCCTCAGGCAAGGCCACTTCAAAGGGATAACCCTTGACGCGTGATGTCACTGGACAAAACAAGGCCAAGCCAACCTTCGCGTTGTAGGCCTTCGGTGAGATCACCAAAGCAGGACGCTTTCCAGCCTGCTCACTACCCGTCTGCGGTGTGAACTCCAGCCAGACCAAGTCACCCCGATCAGGGACATACGCAGCAGTCAACAGAAGATCTCCGCACCGACAGCAGAACCCGTATCGATAGAGGAATGGATGTTCTCCTCTGAGACCTCTGCCAAGAGATCGTCGAGGCTGGGGCGAGCAGGAACCGACGGCTTCACCACAAGCTCGCCATCCTTAGCACTCAAGCTAACTTCAGAGCCTGCGCCGAGGCCAACCTCCTCAGCCAGGCCGCGCGGGATCCGCACCCCAAGACTGTTTCCCCATTTCTGGACCCGCGTCTGCACAGCAACTCAGCGGCTATACAACGAGTATACCAGCTCTGGACTGTAACCGCTTCGCCCCCATCTCTCTAACGCTGCCGCTGAGTGGCAGGCAGAGGTCTCTGCTTCTATTTGAAATCCGTGATTGCCTGTCCACTCGAGCGGCACGATCGAAGGGCCCGCTCATCAGGCCACCACCACCGATTCTCGCTTGGCCAATCGCACTCAGACCACCTCGGCCTTCTCCTGAACTCCGGCACTCAGTTTTAACCCAAACGCAGAGATGACCTTGAGCACAGTGTCAAAACTAGGGCTGCGATCACCAGATAGAGCCTGGGCAATGAAGGCAGCGTCGCCATCAGCTTCCTCGATGCATGCCTCGAGATAGGCCGCCATTTCGTCAGGTGTTCTGAGTGTCTCAGCGACGTCGTAAGGCAGGGTCTTGATCTCCATCAACGGTTCTCCTTGATCTGACGAGCCAGCACGAGAGCGTCCTCGATATCTCTTGATTGTGATGACTTTGACCCGGATGCCGCCAATGAAACGCTCAATCCTGGCTTGAACGCGCGCTCAGGCCCTGAGATCACGCAGATCTCTCAGCCATTGCGCAAAGCGCTCTGTTTGCCTTGCTTCAGCCAGCTACGCGTTCGCAAGCTGCGGATTGACTGACGCGCGTTCTGCCTGCTCCTTTGAACGCCAGCGATTACCTGCCCGCAGGGGCATGCTCACCGTGGTGGCCGCCGTGGGTGAACTGCTCCAGCTGCACCATGCACTCCTCCACCAGCGCCGGGGCCGGCGGCACGAAGCGCGCATTGCCCGGTCGGGTGCCGCCGATCCAGTTCTGGCCAACGCGACTCAGATGCTGCGCAACGCCGCCAGGGTTCAGGCTGGCCAGCGCCCCGCTGCTCGACCCACCGGCCTGAAGCGACCCGTCTGGGGCTGCACCAGAATGGCTGCAGCCCAACACTCCGGCATGACGGATCAGCGGCCCTCCGGGTCTGACGACGACATCAGCCAACCCCACGACTTTGCGGTGCAGAAGCAGCTGCACCAGCAGATCCGCAACGATCCCGACTACGACGACTGGGAATACGGCACCGAACCCCTGCCCCAGGAGGCCTGGGTTCAGGCCAAGGGGTCTGAACCAGCCGCCGGTGGTCCCAGCCGGTAGAGAACCTCGGGAGCGTCATCGAGGTTGTCGTTGTCGCCTGCGGCGCCGCTCAGCACCGCCAGCAGGCGATTGCGTTGCTGACTGGCGATGCAGTTGACCAATGGCAGGCTGAGCAGCACCGCCACGAGCAGCAGCAACCAGACGCCGGCGCCATGGCCCTGGCCATCCAGCAGCCGACCCGCCAACAGGGGCGCAGCAAAGGCACTGACCGCAAAGCACTGCGAAAACAGCGCCATCGCCAGCCCCTGATGGGCCGGCGGGCTGAGCTCGACCACGGCTTCGGTCGCGGTCGGCAGAAACGCCGCCAGACCCACGGCCAGGGGCACCTGGGCCAGCAGCACCAGGGCCAGCCCCGCGCTCGCGCTGAAACCGCTGAGCGCCAGCAGCAGGGCGCCAACGGCGAAGGCCACCAGGCTGAGCCGCAGGCCCACCTGCACCGGTCGCTCGGCCAGCCAGCGGCCCAGGGGCCACTGGATCAGCAGCAGCAACGCCAGCTGCCCCCCGATCAGCAGGGCTCCCGAGGCTTCAGGCAGGCCGCGACGCAGCAGGCTGCCGCGCACCAGATCGAGGGGCAGCGCGCTCTGCATCAGCACCGGCACGGCGGTGGCCACCACCGAGATCAACAGAATCGGCAGCAGGGCCGGCAACCAGCGCCCCCATTGCACGGCGCCGCCCGGCCTGCCGGTGCTGGCTCCCCGCCCCGGGGGCAGGGGAGCCAGCACCAGCAACAGCCCCATGACCATAAGGCAGGCCAGATCGACGCCGTAGATGCCCCGCAACGGCCCGATCGCCGCCAGCAAGGCCCCCAGCAAGGCGCCAACGGCGATGCCCAGCGCATCGGCGGTGCGGGCCAGGGCATACCCCCGGGGCGACCCCAGGGGCCCGGCCGTGGCGGTGACCGCCAGTTCGATCGCCGGCCAGTACAGGCCCATGGCAACACCCTGGAGCAGCTGGCCGCGCACGTAGGCCGCAACGGTGTGGGCGGTGATCAGCTGCAGATCACCGGCCAGGGCCAGCAGCACCGCCAACAGCACCGGCCACGAACAGCGCAGGCCGCGATCCAGCAGCCAGCCACTGGCAAACCGGCCCGCGGTGCCGGCCAGGGCCGCCAGCGCCACACCTTCGGTGATGCTGCTGGCACTGAAGTCGGCGCGGTGAAACACCAGCGGCGTCAGATAGAGCACGCCGCCGGCGCCGATGGAACCCACCAGACGCACCAGCGACACGCGGAGCAACGACGGGGGAAACTGGCTCCACCAGGACGCGTGTGTGCTGGCTTCTGCCCGTGCCTGCTTCAAGAGCCCAACGCCCCATCGCCGCTGCACTCGCCAGTCTGCTGGTGAGCAGCACGGCCCTGCCGCTGCGGGCTGCCGAGGTGCTTCAGGTGCAGCTCGACGGCCTGAGTGTGCCGGTCGACCTCAAGGCGCTGGAGGCCTGGAGTCAGGATCCCGCCCGCGACCGCAGCGAGCTGGGGGTCTGGCTTGGGCTCCTTGATCAACGCAGCCGCAGCACCCTGGTGCAGCTGCTGCGGGAGCCGTTGCTGCGCGACCAGAGCCTGGGCAGCCAGCTGCTCAACAGCTGGGCCGGCGAACCGCTGATCAACGAGATCGCCGCCCTGCTGAGCCCCAGCCAGCCCAGGCAGCCGACCGCAACAGTTCCGGAGATCGCGACGGCGGGCATGCTGCGCCGCAGCCTCGATGACCTGCTCAGCCGCCAGCGGCAGGTCACGCTGCTCGAGCTGCTGCGGGCGCTGCCCGCTGAGCGGGTGAGCCTGAAGCTCGACGGGGTGATCGAGCTGGCCCAGCAATGGCGCCGGCAGCTGGAGTTGCAGCAGCGGGCACTGCGCCGGCTCGATGGCCTGGGGCTGCCCCAGCGGCAATCGAGCCCCCTGACCCTGAGCGAACGGCAAGGGGGCCCGCTGGTGGCGATGGCATTGGCCGTCAACCACCGACGTGAACCGTTGCCCCTGCAGATCTGGCCCAGCCAGGGCAGGGCGCGGGGCCCCTGGATCCTGCTGATGCCAGGCCTCGGCGGCAGCAGCGGGCAGCTGAGCTGGCTGGCGGCCAGCCTGGCCCAATGGGGCTGGCCCGTGGTGGTGCTCGACCACCCCGGCAGCAACGAAGCCGCCCTGCAGGCCTCGTTGATCGGCCAGCAGCCACCCCCGGGCAGTGAAAGCCTGGCCCAGCGCCTCGCCGACGTGGAGGCGGTGCTTCAGGCCCAGCGGCAGGGACAGCTGCCGGCCCTGGGAGCCCCAGCTGGAGCACCGGTGGTGCTCATGGGTCACTCCCTGGGCGGGCTGACCGCCCTGATGGCCGCTGGACTGACGCCCGAGGAGGGCCTGGGCCGGCGCTGCCGGCAGGCCCTGAGCCGCCTGCCCCTGTCGAACCTGTCGCGCCTGCTGCAGTGCCAGCTGCCCCAGGGCCGCAGCGGCCGCCGCCCGGCCCCGTCGCCGGTCACACCCGTGGCTGCGATCGTGGCCTACAACGGCTTCGGCAGCCTGCTGTGGCCCAGTCGCGGGCTGGAGGATCTCAAGGCGCCGCTGCTGCTGGTGGGCGGCAGCCTCGACCTGATCACACCGCCGCTGGTGGAGCAACTGGCCGTATTCAGCAGCCAGCGCCATCCGCGCAGCCGCCTGGTGCTGCTCGAAGGCGGCAGCCATTTTTCACCGGTGCGGTTGCCGGCCAACGACCAGGCCCTGTTTCGTCTCGGCGACGACCTGGTCGGCATCGAACCACGCAAGGCCCAATCGCTGCTGCTGTTGCTCACCCTTGAATTTCTCAAGGGGCTGGAGCAGCCGCTGCTGCTGTCTCCCCAGGTGCGCAGGCTCAGCGGCGTGCGCGCCCATGTGCTGGATCCACCCCTGGCCCGGCGCTGGAGCCACGCGATCAGAACTCCAGACGGGGATCCAGCCAGGCCACCAGCACGTCGACCAGCACCGTGACCGCGACCACCAGGGCCGCCACCACCACCACGATGCCCTGCACCAGGGGATAGTCGCGCTGGGCAATGGCCTCCTGCAGCCGCGCCGCGACCCCCGGCCACGAAAACGTGACTTCGATCAGCAGGGCCCCGCCGATCAGGGAGGCCACGGTGATGCCGGTGATCGTGAGCACCGGCAGCAGGGCATTGGGCAGGGCGTGGCGCAGGATCAGGCGCCGTTCACTGAGGCCGCGGCTGCGGGCCGCCTCGACGTAGTCGGAGGCCATGGCGCGCCGCAGATTGAGCCGCAGGGCATTGGCAAAGATGCCGCTGAGCAACAGGGCCAGGGTGCAGGCCGGCAGCACCAGATGGCGCAGGGTGCCGCTGAGGTTCTGCCATTGCCCCTGAAACAGTGCGGTGCGCAGGCTGTCGAGCAGGTAGAAGCCGCTGCCGACGGGTGGCAGCAGGGTCGGAGGAAAGCGCCCCCCCACCGGCAACCACCCCAACCAGACGGCAAACACCAGCTGGGCCAGCATCGCCAGCCAGAACGGTGGCAGCGCATAGGTGCCGATGCCAAAGAGGCGGGCGCCGAGATCCACCGCACCCTCGGCCCGGGCGATGCCGCTGAACCCCACGGCCAGGCCCACGACAGCCGCCAGCAGCAGCGCCACCAGGCCCAGTTCAAGGCTGGCGGGCAATGTCTGGCCGATCACCGATCGCACCGGCTGCTGGTTGGTCAGGGAGGTGCCCAGATCACCCCGCAATAGATCCAGCAGATAGCCGCCGTACTGACGCCACAGCGGTTGGTCCAGGCCCAACTGGGCCCGCAGAGCCTCCCGGGCCGCCTCCGGCGCCCGGCTGCCCAGCAGGGCATCCACCGGATCACCCGGCGCCAGGCGCAGCAACAGAAATACCAGGCTGGCCAGCAGCCACAGCATCACCGGTGCCAGGGCGAGCCGGGCCAGCACGTAACGGAGCAGGCGAATGGATCGGCTCATGGACGGTGCAACTCCTGCAGCAGCACCCGACCCGAACCATCAAAGCGCGGCTGGGCCACGCTGGTCTGCACCCAGATGCGCGGCTGCACCAGCCACAACGGCAGGTAGGGGCTGGCTGCGGCGGTCTGAGCCTGGATCCTGCGCAGCAGAGCGACGCGGGAACCCCCTTGGGCGCTGGCGCTGCGCCGGAGTTCGGCCTCCAGCCCCGGCCGGGTCCAGAAGCTGCCACTGGCGGCGCTGGAGCCCTTGAGACAACGATCGCCCTGGGATTGGTCACAACCCAGCAGCGGCATCAGGTAGTTGTCGGCGTCGGGAAAATCGCCCATCCAGTCGAGAATGATCAGCTGAAAAGCCCCATCGCCCAGCTGGCGATAGGCGGTGGTCGACTCCATGCCCTGCACCTTGAGGTCGACACAATCGCCCAGATCGCGCTGCAGCAGGGCCTGCCAGGTCAAGGCAAACAGGCGGTCGCTGGGGATGTTGGAGCGGAAGGTGAGCTCCAGCGGCAGGCGGCGGCCCTGGCAATAGCCGGCCTGGCGGTACAGCCTGCGGGCGGCAGCGGGGTCATAGGCGGGCCACGGTTCGGGCGTTCCCCCGGGCAGCACGGGAGGCACCAGCCCCCGCAAAGGCGCATTGAGGCCCTGGCTCACCCGCTGCACCAGCCGCCGGCGATCGAGGCTCAGGGCCAGGGCGCGGCGCAGGCCGACCGCATTCAGGGGCGGCTGGTCGCTGAGCAGGGTCAGATACCCGATCTCGAGCGCGGGACCGGTGGCCTGGCGCAGCTGGCCGCGCCGGGCCTGGCGCTGCAGCGCAGCCTGATGGTCAAGCTCGAGGCTGGTCGAGAGCAGGCCATCGACCTCGCCGCTCTGCAGGGCACCGAACAGGGCGGTGGAGTTGCCCAGGGCCACCAGGTCAAGGCCCCGGTTGGCCGCGGGACGCCCCCAGTACTGGGCAAACGGTTCCAGACGCTGCTGCTGGGGGGTGAAGAAGCTCAGCCGGTACGGACCGGTGCCCACAAACCGATCGCTCCACTGGCGGCGGCGATGGTGGCGGTAGGCCGTGGGCGACAGCGGCGTCAGATTGATCGCACTGAGCAGCTGAGCCATGGCCCCGAAGGGGCGCTTGAGGCGCAGCTCGATCGTGTGGCTGCCGAGGGCCCGCACGGCCGTCACCCGATCGCCCAGCAGATAGCTCAGCTTGCCGATCGCCAGAAAGCGCTCCAGGGTGAACACCATGGCGGCGGCATCAAAGGCGGTGCCGTCGTGAAACCGCACGTCGCGGCGCAACGTCACCTGCACCCGCAGGCCGTCGTCGCTGATTTGCGGCAGGCCGGTGGCCAGCCTGGGCTCGAGGCGGCCGTCGGATGTGATCGCATAGAGCGGATCGCCGATCGCGCTCAGCAGCTGCATGGCCCCAAAGGTGTAGGCCCCGGCCGGATCGACCGTGTCGATCCGATTGCGGCTGCCGATGATCAACCGCTGGGGATCACGCTGGGGTTTGCAGCCGCCCGCAAGCGTCAGCGCCGACCCAAGCGCCACCGCCGCAGCCAGCATGCGGAGGCGACGGGGCGCCACCGTCAAAGCGTGCGCAGACAGGCGGCCACCGCTTGCACCGCCGGCAGCGCCTCGATCGCGGCCATCGCCGCCCTGAAGGCGGATTCGACCACCCGATGGGTGATCACCACGATCTCGGCATGGCTGCCATCACCGCCGCCCTGGGGCTGGAACTGCACGATCGACTGCAGCGACACCCCCGCCTCACCAAAACAGGTGCCGATGCGGCCGATGACTCCGGCTTCGTCGCTGGTGCGCAGACGCACGTAATTGCGGTGCTGGGTGAGGGCTGGGTCGACCAACCGGCAGGGGCGCCAGCTGCCGGCCGCCAGCAGCGGATCGAGCGGGGCCGGCTGGCCAGGGGCAGCTCCTCCGCTCACCTGGCGGATGCCGGCGATGTTGAGAATGTCGGCCACCACCGCCGAAGCGGTGGGCCCGGCGCCGGCACCAGGCCCGTAAAACATGACCCGGCCCACCGGATCGCCTTCGACCAGGATCGCGTTGTTGACCCCGTGGACGCCGGCCAACGGATGGTCCCTGGGCACCAGGGTGGGGTTGACGCTCACATCGAGCTCGGCCGTGCCATCGGCGGCCACACCCACCTGCTCGGCCACGGCCAGCAGCTTGACGCCGTACCCCAGCTGGTCGGCATAGGCCACATCGCGGGCATCGAGACGGTCGATACCGCTGGTCGGAATCGCGGCCCGGGGCACCACACCGCCGTAGGCCAGGGAGGCCAGGATCGCGATCTTGTCGGCCGCATCACCGCCCTGCACATCGGCAGCGGGGTCGGCCTCGGCGTAGCCGAGGCGCTGGGCATCGGCAAGCACCGCGCCGTAGGCCGCACCCTCGTCGGCCATGCGGCTGAGGATGTAGTTGGTGGTGCCGTTGATGATGCCGCTCACCCGTTGAATGCGGTTGCCACCGAGGGACTGTTTGAGGGGCTCGATGATCGGGATACCGCCGCCCACGGCGGCTTCGATCAGCACGTAGACGCCACGCTGGGCCGCCGCGGCGGCGATCTCCTCGCCGTAGCGGGCGATCACCGCCTTGTTGGCGGTCACCACCGACTTGCCGGCGGCGATCGCCCGCAGGATCAGGGTGCGGGCCGGTTCGAGGCCGCCCATCACCTCGACCACGATCGCCACGTCGGGGTCATCGACGACCTCTTCAGGGTCGGTGGTGAGCAGGGCCCCATCGAGGGCGATCGGCCTGGGCCGGTGCAGATCGCGCACGGCCACCCGCCGCAGGGCCAGCTCACCCACCAGCGGATGGCGTCCCTGGGGGCTGGCGAGGATCTGGGCCACCCCGGCGCCCACCGTGCCGAGGCCGAGCAAGCCGATGCCTATGGTCATACAACGGGGACAGACATGGCGCCGATCCTAGAAATCGCCTGGCTGCTCGCCGGCCAGGGCCCGGGCCTGGGCCTGCATGGCCCTGAAGATGTTGATGAAACCATTGGCCCTAGAGGGCGTCAGGCTGGCCTGCAGGCCGGTCTGGGCGATGAAACCGGGATCAACGGCCGCGGCCTGCTGGGGGGTGAGCCCCTCAAGCCCCTTGATCAACAGGGCCAGCAATCCCTTGGTGATGGCCGCATCCGAATCGCCCTGCCAGTGGAGCAGGCCGTCGCTGAGCCGGCCGACCACATAGACCTGGGAGACACAGCCCTTGACCTTGAAGACCTCCTGGCGGAACTCCTCGGGCAAGGGCGCCAGCCCCTTGGCCAGCCACAGCACGTATTCGTAGCGTCGCCGGGGATCGCTGGTGCCTGCGAGGCGCTGGACAATGGCGTCAAGCTCGGTGCTGCCGCTGGTCACGTTCAGCCCTGCCCGCGCCGGCCGCGCAGCACCAGGGCACCCACCAGGGCCAGCGCCCCACCACCCCAGGCCAGGGAACCGCGGTCGAGGGGAAGGCGAAAGCCCGCGGCGAAACCACGTCGCAGTGGCTGGGACGTCACGAGCGGCAGTTCCAGATAGTCGCGATGCCCGGGCCCCTGATCCACCCGCAGTTCCCAGGCGGCATCGACACTGACCGGCAACCGGAAGCGCAACTGCCCCTGGGCATCGGTCTGACCGAGGGCCACGGTCTGACCGCCGGGAGCCACCAGGGTCACGGCTGCTCCGGCGGCAGGCTCGCCGGTGCTGAAGTGGCTCTGGAGCACCAGGCCGCCGCCCAGATCAGCCACCCGTTCCAGGCTCGATTCGATGCCATGGGCAACGGCTGAGTGGGGCCCCAGGGCCGTCGCCAACAGCGAGAGGGCTGCTGCAGCCAGCAGCGGGCGGCGCACAACGACCATGGGTGTGATCGACAAATCGAGAAGATCGGCTCAGGAGGACTGCCAACGGCTGCGCGGCGACTTACCGGCCTGCACCATGTGGACCATCGAGGTCACCATCATCGAGAGGGCGCCGTTGGCCTGGCTGCGGCCCTCGAGCTCGGCGGCCAGCACCCGCTCAGCGGCCGAGGGTGCCCCTGCACGGGCCGGCTGAGCCGCGGTGGGGGTCAGGGCAAGGCGCTCGGGCACGTTCCAGCAGTGACGTCGTGCGCCGATCCTGGCAAAGCCGATGCCCCTGTGCGATGGCTGTGCACGCTTTGTCAAATCCAGTGGCATCCGTGTTCATCGAGCCAGCCGTCGAAGCGCACATCCCACGGATCGGCCGGCAGGGCGTCACACACGCAGGCCCGCGGCAGCACCACCAGGGCGGGCACCCGGCGCCAGCCAGGGTCGGCGCGCAATCGGTCATACCAACCACCGCCATAGCCCAGACGGAGCCCTGAACGATCGACGGCCAGGCCCGGCACCAGCATCAGGGCCACGTCCTGGGGCTGCAGCGACGGCGCCGCAGCAGGCGGTGCCGCTATGCCGCAATCGTCGGGCTGCAGGGGCAGTCCGGGCTGCCAGGGCCGATAGCGGAGCCGGCCCGCGGCCACGGCGGGCAGCGCCAGGGGCCACGACAGACCCTGCAGCCAGGACCGCAGGTCAGGCTCATCGATCAGGGGCCAGCACAGACCCACATGGCCCCGGGCCGCGAAAGGCTGCCGACGGCGCGCGAGCAGGTCGGCGAAGTCGGCCGCAGTCAGTTGATCCAGCCGCTGCTGCAGGGCCGGTCGATGCATGCGTCGCAGGTCCCGGAAACGGGCGCGCAGCTCCCGTTTGCTCAACGCTGAAACCATGTGCTCAACGCTGAAACCATCCGGTGAGCGCCACCGCCAGGGCATCGGCGGCATCGTCGGGACGGGGCGGTTCACTGAGATCCAACTCGCGCATCACCGCTTCGAGCACGTCGTCCTTGCAGGCATGGCCTGAACCGGCCAGGGCCAACTTGATCTGCATCGGCGGAAACTCCACAACCGGCACCGCAAAGCGGGCCAGGGTCATCATCACCACACCACGGGCCTGAACCACGGCGATGGTTGTGCTGGAGCGGTAGAAGAAGAACTTCTCGACCGCCGCCAGCTCCGGACGCCAGGCCCGGATCAGCTGGCGCAGATCGCGGGCGATCTCGACCATGCGATCCCCCTCGCTGCGACCCGCGTCGGTGCGGATGATGCCGCAGTCGAGCAGGCGCTGGCTGCGCCCCGCGACCTCGATCACCCCGTAGCCCACGCGGGCCAAGCCAGGGTCGATGCCGAGGATGCGCACTGTCTTAGAGCCGGTAGGGGACCAGCACAGTCCCCAAGGCTTCGGGGAAGTCGCGGGTGTTGCGTGTCACCAGCTGCAGGCGATGGCAACGGGCCGTCGCCAGGATCACCGCATCGGGGAGCTTGAGCGCCAGGCTGCGGCGGCAGCTGACCGCTTCTGCGGCGATCGCCTGGCTCAGCTCCAGGCGACGAAAGCCACCCAACCACTGCTCGACTGCTTCTGCCTCAGCAGGCTGACAGCCCACCAGGATCTCCATCCAGCTGATCACACTGATGGCCGCAGCGCTGCCGTGGCTCTCGATCCAAGCGAGGGCCTGAGCTTCGCCGCGCAGGACGTCGATCAGCACATTGGAATCGAGCAACAACCCCGGAGCCAAGGGCATCTCAGCGCTCCCATTCGCCACGCAAGACGCGCTCGTCGGCAAGGGCATCACCAGGGCGATCCCGCCAAAGGCCAAAGACCTGGCGGTGACCCTGACTCTGCTGATCCAACCAGCTGCTCAGGGCCTGGCGCAGGGCTTCAGCGCGGGAGAGGCCCTTCTGACGGCACAGCGCATCGAGCCGCTCGCGTTCAGCTTCGGGCAAATCGACGATGGTGCGCATCACCAGGCCCTGGATGATGACGTCATCTTATGCCGTTATCAATCAGGCCGCCAAAGCCAGTTCAAAAGCGCTGCGGTCGCTGCCCTCGGGCCGTTCGAACACCTTGCAGAACACCTTGACCACCCGATCACCGGAATCGATCGTCTCGAGTGGGTCCTTGCGCAGCCGGTGGCGCAGGCAGCAGGCAGCCACGCGGGCCACGTCGTCTTCGGTGACCTCGGTGCGGCCCTCGAAGGCGGCGAGGGCACGGGCGGCGCGGTTGGTGACGATGTCACCGCGCAGTCCGTCGACATCGAGTTCACCGCAAATGGCGCTGATGCGAATGCGCAGGTCGTCATCGATCTGCACCTGGGGCAACCGCTGCTGGGCGTCGACCACCCGCGCCTGCAGGGCATCCTGACCTGACTGAATGGCGTTGTTGAAGCCGTCGGGGTCGTTGTCAAACGCCGTGCGCTGATCGACCACCTGCACCCTGAGCTCGGGGTCGCGCACCGTGCGCACCTCAACGCTCATGCCGAAACGGTCGAGCAGCTGGGGCCGCAGCTCCCCCTCTTCGGGGTTGCCCGAACCGATCAGCACAAAGCGGGCCGGGTGACGCACCGAGACGCCCTCGCGCTCGACCGTGTTCCAGCCCGAAGCGGCCGAATCGAGCAGCACGTCGACCAGGTGGTCGTCGAGCAGGTTGACCTCGTCGACATAGAGCAGGCCGCGGTTGGCCTTGGCCAGCAGGCCGGGTTCAAAGGCCCGCACCCCCTCGCTGAGGGCCTTCTCGATGTCGATGGTGCCGCAGAGGCGGTCCTCGGTGGCACCCAGCGGCAGGTCCACCATCGGCACCTGACGGGGCTCGGTGGCCACTACCTCACCCTGCTCAAGCCGTTGCCGCACCTCGGCGCTCTGCAGATCGGGATCGCTCGGGGAACTGTTGTAGGGATCGCCAGCGACCACCTCGATCTCGGGCAGCAGGTCGGCCAGCGCCCGGATCGTGGTGCTCTTGCCGGTGCCCCGGTCGCCCATGATCATGACCCCGCCGATGCGGGGATCGATCACATTGAGCAGCAGGGCCAGTTTCATCTCCTCCTGACCGACGATGGCGGTGAAGGGGAACACCCGGCGCTTGCGGGCTTGCGTCACGGCTTGCTGGGAGCAGGAGATGCTGGCGATTGTTTCACAGGCACTCCGGACACCTCAGGGCCGGCCAGGGGCAGCAGGCTGAGCACCTGGGGGGGGCTGGCATCGGCGGGGTAGATCAGCCGCACCCGGAGGGTGCGTTCACCCCCCGGCGGCAGGGTCACCGTGCCCAGCGGCGGCCCTGGCTGGCCATTGCGCAGCACCACATGGAACCCCTGCCGACCGGCGGGGCGACCGTTGCTGCCATCGAGTCCGCTCACTTCAACGGTGCCCCGAAACATGACCGCCTTGGCCGGCAGGCTGTTAAACCGCAGGCCTCCCTGGGCCTGGTCACCCTTGAGGGGCGATTCAAAGGCCAACTGCAGGGTGGTGGGCTTCAGCCCGGTGTTGCGCAGCGGAAGGGTCAGGTCGTATTCGACGCCGTAGTTGCCATGGGCGGCCCAGGCCGTTCCGGGATAGAACGCCTTGAGCTCGGCGGTCTGCACCTGGGCCGTGCCCAGGGTGCCCCGCAGCAGCGACGCGATCGGCCAGGAGATCGGCGCCCGTCCTGCCGAGAGATAGGGCTGGCCCGGGTCGGTCAGGCGACCGGTCCAGACGCTGCCGCGCTGCACGCCGCTCACCCGTGAATAGGTGATCGGCCCCGGGGCTCCCCGCGGACTGGCCAGGTGCTCCCGGGGGCTCAGGCCGCCCGCGAGCACGGTTGCCCAGGTGTCGGCCGGGGGTGGCCGGTCATTGGGCCCGAAGGCCGCCAGGGTGGCCACCGAGAGGGGGCCATCGCTCTGGAGGCGCAACTGCAGGTTGCGGCCGTTGAGCAGCGGATCAAGCCCCCGCACCGGAATGGGCAGCACCAGCAGGGTGCTGGGCGCACCCGGCGCCAGGGTCCACTGGGCCGGGATCAGGGGCGTGCGGTATCGGCTCAACAGTTCGGTCGCCACCCGGCTGCCCGGGCCGGCATAGACCGGGCTGAGCCCCTGGGGCATCAGCGTGGGCAAGGGCAGAAACGGCGCGCCGGGCTGGCTCGGATCCAACGACTGGGAGAGGGCGGTCGAGCCGTTCAACAACCGCAGGGTCACCGCCTTGCTGCCCCGGGGCTCGGCAACCACTGCGAGCCACAGGGTTGAGTCCTGGGTCTCGGGTTTGCCGGCATACACGTGATGGCTGAACAGATCAAAACGGCCCTCGATCGCCACATCGAGATGGGCCGCGGGAACAGCTCGACCGGTGGGGGCAAAGGTCGACAGCAGGATCCCGGGCGCGGTGATCAGTTCAGGGTTGTTGTCGTTGAGCACCAGCACCCCATCGAGGCCGCCGGCCAGGGGCGCCACCACCTGGGGCCGCAGCACGGCGGTCTGCGCCTGCACCTGGGCGCTGGCCGTGGGGGCCACCCCGGCGGGGGCCAGCAGCAACAGCGCTGCCAGGGGCCCAGACAACCGCTGGCGTGGGGCGGCCATCAGCGGCGCCCCACGAGGGTTTTGGACACTTCGGCAGCCATGGCCCGAATCAGATCGGTGGAACGGGGATCATTGAACGGCCCTTTGACCATCAGGGCCAGCACCGCCCGCGCACCGGTGGGCAGCTGCACCAGGGCCGCATCGGCGTAGGCGATGCCGATGTCGCCGGTCTTGTTGTAGACGGTGATCCCCAGGGCGCGCAATTCGGTGTCGGGGTCGGCACTGTCCTGGCCCAGCCCCTGCAGCAGCCCCAGGGGGATCAGCGTGTTGGTTCGCGAGGTGGAGAGGATCTCGCGGAACAGGTCACGGGCCCGGGGTCCCAGAGGCTTGGCGGTGTCCACCAGGGCGATCGTGCGGGCCAGGTCGTGGGCGCTGGTGGTGTTGGTGCCGTCAAGATCCGGCAGCCAGTTGTTGATCACCGTGCCGCCGAGGCCGAGGGCGGTGAACTGGGCGTTGACCGCGGCTTTACCGCCCAGGCGCTTGATCAGCAGGTTGGTGGCGGTGTTGTCGCTCACCCGGATCATCTCGGTGGCGGCCTCGAAAAAGGGAAAGCGGGTGCCCACGGGGCGGCTGGCCATCCAGCCGGCACCCCCACCGACCACCTCCTTGGTCATCGGCAGGGCTTCATTCCAGCTGAGTCGGCCGCTGTCAAAGGACTGCAACGCCACCAGCAGGATCGGGGTCTTGATGGAGCTCGCCGCAGGCAACGGCACCGTGCTCTGCAGCTGCGCGAAACGGCCGTCATCGAGAACCAGCAGGTACCCCGAAGCGGTCAGGTCCTTGTGCTTTGCGGCCAGGCGCTGCCATTGCCGTGACACGGCGGTGATCTCGGTGCGCGGTTCAAAACTGCCGAGAGCCGCAGCCCCCCGCCCCCCAGGCCCCGCCTGGGC
>Ga0310099_100001_pt1 | contig 263011 bp, 294 predicted proteins | sample LakMicMISRFREDD7_FD_194449 | JGI IMG/M metagenome (GOLD analysis project Ga0310099, IMG submission 194449) | Enriched freshwater cyanobacterial communities from Lake Michigan, Michigan, United States - MI23.SRF.RED.D7 | ecosystem: Environmental > Aquatic > Freshwater > Lake | place: USA... | reverse complement strand
AGGCCAGGGGGACAGCCAGCAGCTCCATATCAACAGCGACGTGGTCGCAGCAGTTGGCGATGGATGTCAAACAGCCAGAATTTCGCCGTCGCCCAGTTGGTGCTCTATGAGCAACAAACTCCTAGCCACGGCCACCAGCAGGTCAGTGGTGATCGTTGCCTGCTGTGGCAGCCGCTTCAGCTCCAGCAGGATCCTCTCCCATGTGCGCTCGGCAGCGCCATTGCGTGTTTTCCCCGTCCAGGAGTCGGTCTCCAGGAGTTCGACCACTTCCGCAACGGTTCTGGGCTGGGACCTCCGATGCTCAAGTGCTCCAGCAGGGTCGTCGTCCCACGGCATCCGCTCGGGCAAGACGCCGGAGTTCGATGAGACAGCTGAGGCAAGGTCGATGACCCTCTTCTCGGCGTTCAACAGCAGGCCGGGATGGGCCCGCAACCCAAGGTGGATGCGCTTTTGGACCCTGGCTCCAGAGGCTTCGGTGAAGTACCCCCGTCAGACCAGGTTGTTCCTTCGGATGAGGAGGTTCCCCCGGATGCCGCGCTCGTTCAAGGCCCTGCTGGTTTGGTCGAGCAGCTCGTCCATCTGGGGCTCATTTGGGCCTTAAAACGTGCCGGAATCCTCCCGCAAATGCCGGAAGCCTGCAATGAGGGGCGGGCCCTCGCATAACGGGAATGCAACTCAAAAGCCCTGCGGTGCAATGCTTTTGAGGCTCTCAAGGGACGGAGGGGGTGGGATTCGAACCCACGGTGCCTTTCGGCACGCCGGTTTTCAAGACCGGAGCCATCAACCACTCGACCACCCCTCCAGGTGGTTACCGGGCGGGCCCGGCCAGGCCATGATCCCATTCCCGCGGTCCCGGTGCCAGGTTCGGGATGTGTCTCGCGTGACGCGACCGGGATCGGGTGCCATGGTGGAGGGGTGTGGTCAGGCGCGACCTGTCGCGTTGCCTGCCTTCTGTCAGACCCATTTCTGCGATGGCCGTTGTCAGCACCGAACTGCTCGCCAGTCAGGCCCGCCTGCTTGCCGACATGATCGAGACCCTGCCGGTGAGCCTGGCCCCGGTCGATCAGCACGCCCGCTGCCGTGATCTGGTGGCCCAGCTCGAGCGCGCGCTCTCGGCACTGCCTGCGCAGGCCCTCGGCTGAGTGTGCTGGCTGGGCGCCGGTCTCAGGGCGCGGGGCACAGGCTGCGCTTGGTGATGGCGCTGCGGTTGGGTTGCCCGGCGATCACCAGCGTGGGATCGAGGCTGCGGAGCTCCTGCAGATGGGCATCCAGGCGCAGGCGCACCCGCCGCTGACGTTCCAGCTGGTCACGCTGCCAGAGGCGGCGGCGTTCGGCTTCGTTGGCGTTCCACGCAGCCATCGCGTTGAGGTGGCGCTCCTGGTCCAGTTCGCGGTCGAGCTGGCTGAACCGATCGGCCAGTTCGGGGTCGGGCGGCGCAGGTCGGCGGCTCGGTGCATACACCGCTGCCGTCAGGGTCTCCAGGGCCCGTTGATCGGCTTCGATCGCGTTGTTCAGGCGTGTCAGGGTTGCACGCTGCTCGATGCAGCGCGCATGGGCCTGGCGCCGCTGCTGGGCCTGCTGGTGCTGCTGCCACCAGCTGCCGCAGCCGGTCAGCAACAGGCCCGCCGCTACCAGGCTGATCACCAGAGAGCGACGGGCCAGGGGCGGCGCCACGGCGGCAGCTCAGCAGGGTTGGCTCAATTGTTGCTGGGTTTGGCCAGGGGCAGCAGGCACTTGTCGGAATCGCAACCGGCCGGGCCCGCCTCCAGCAGCTCGCCACCGTCGTAGCGCTTGAGGGCTTCAAAGAAGCACTCGGTGCGGCGTCGCTCGGCGACCTCGGCGTTCAGCCGCAGGTAGGTGGCGGCGTCGATCGGCTCGAACGGCAACCGCGGGAAGGTGGCATTGGCATCGAAGCGGGCCAGCAGCGCCGCCGAGATGTAGCCCTCGCCTTCCTCAATGGCGCGGTGAATGGCGTTGGCCAGGGGCTCCACCTCCTGGTCACGAAACTCGATCGTGGCGCTGGTGTTGTGGGCCGTGTAGTGCTTCTGCACCTGCATGTAGAAGTCGAACTGGGCCATGGCCGAGAAGTTGTTGATCTCCACCGCATCGGCGCCGGGCAGGTTGGCCCAGCTGACCTCGGTGGGGATCTCCACCAGCCACTCGGTGCACCGTGGATCGAACGGGTCGTCCAGCAACCGTCCCTGCTCGTCCTTGTCGCTCTGCGACGGCACGATCGTGTAGCCGTAGTCCATGCAGGCCAGGGCCACCGGATCGTTCTTGCGGAAGGTGATGCGGCGGATGAAACGCTGGGCCTTAGGCGGGTGCCAGCCGGGCGAGGCGCCGGTCAGCAGGCTCTTGGTGCCGGCCGGTTGCACGGTGGTGCAGCGGTTGGGGCGGCGCAGACCGTGGCGGTCGCAGTAATCCCACACGGCTTCGTTGACGATCTGCTTCCAACGGCTCAGGTAGGCCGCTTCCTGGGCCTTGAACGCCTGACCTTCGGCGGTGTCGGGGCGGCCCGCCTCCCACCAGGTCAGCCAGGGGGTGCCAAAGGCATGCACGAAGAAGTCGAACAGACCGGTGAAGCTGACGCCCACGATCGGATCCCAGGCGCGGCTCTGGCGGTAGCGCTCCACCTCGAAACGGTGGTTCAGCAGGCAGGCCACGGCCAGGCCGGCGGCCTTGAAGGCGTCCTCCTGGGCCTGGTGATCGGCGGGGTCGATCTGGTTGAGGTGGATTTCAGCCAGATTGCAGTGGAAGTCGGCGCCGAGAATCTCGCCGCAGGGGTTGAGGCCGTAGCGGCCCAGGCGGTGCTCCAGCTCGGCCGGCGTGATCTCGCTGTGGTGCAGGGTGAGCCAACGACCTGCCTCCTCGCGGCCCTGGTCGCAGTAGATGTCGACAAATTCGGCCCGCAGCTCGGGCGTGGGCAGCAGGTCGGCGTTGGAGCGGGCGATCGCTTCAGGGGCGAACTGGATGGCGCCCTCGCCGCTGTGGAACTGCTTGGTCACCGCCTCCAGCACGGTTTCACGGCTGGGCTTGGTGTGGAACACCCGGGTGTGGTTGGCCATGCGCAGGGCATCGCGCTCGGGGTCGATGCGCCAGTTGCCGTCGCTGTCCTGTTGCCACAGGTTGTCCTTGGCGCTGGAGGCGGCCGTGTCGTCGGCCGCGAACTGGCGCATGCCGGCGCTGCGGCGAATGTTGCCGGCCACGATCGTGACGGCGGCTTCGTCGATCAGCAGGCAGCACTCGACCGAGGTGAGCTGGCGGCCGATCGCCTTGCCCAGGATCTGGGCGACGCGGGGGTAGAGGTCCTTGAGCTTGACCGGATTGGCCATGCCGCCGAAGCCCTTGAGGGTTTCGCCCACCGGCCGCACGTCGGAGAGGTCGACACTGATGTGGATGTCGCCGTCGAAGCCCGTGTCGCTGCAGAGGTTGAGCAGCAGCTGGTAGCTGTCGACCCAGCCGCGGCGAGTGTCGCCCACCCGGATGCTCACCCGGTTGCCGTCAACGGTGTGGGTGGTGTGCTGCTGGCGGGAGCCCGCGGGTGTGGAGCCGATGTCGGTGACCCCATCGATCACCAGGCGGTTGCGCACCGCCGGCAGGCGATCGATCAGCCGCGGCTCGATGATGGCGCCGGTGCCGCAGCCCATCATCGCCAGGTCCATCATCAGACCGAAGGCATCCCAGTCGACCAGGTTGGTCGAGGTGCAGTTGTAGGCCCCCGAGAAGTTCTCGGACCGCTCGATCCATTCGGTGCCGCCGATCCACAGCCAGCGGCCCGAGGGCAGGGCCTTCTGCTGCTGCTGCATGCGGCGCAGCAGGGCCACCTCGTCAGCGTTGAGGTCACCCAGCTTGCGCAGGCCCTCGAGGTTGCGCTCGGCCACCTCGTGCCAGCTTTCGCGGCCTTGGGAGCTTTTGCGGCTGTAGGTCCGGTAGAAGACCGGATTGGCAGCCGGCGCCGTGGCCGGAAAGTCCTGGACCGCGGTGCTGCCCGGAGCTGCTGCGCTGGCCTGGTCGCGACTGGCCTGTTCGTTGCGTGAGGGGCGCGTGGCGGAGGCGGTCACAGGGCGCTCGGATCGTTCGGTCTCGGAACCATAACGCCACTGGTGGGGTGTGCAAGCAGTCGTTGCCACCAGGCACAGTGTGGGCCCTTGAGCCCTGGGTTGGTCGATGCAGCGCGTCTGTGAGCCCGAACTGATGGATGCTCCTGCCCAGGCCGCCGCCTATGCCGCCGCTGATTTCAGCGCCGGTGATCAGGTGGTGGTCGAGCGCGTGGTGGCCCTGCTGGCCGAGGTGCCGGCCCAGGCCCCGCCGTCGCTGATCGATCTGGGGTGCGGTCCCGGCAACATCAGCTTCGCGCTGGCCGAGCGTCTGCCGGCTGCCCGGGTGCTGGGGGTCGACGGGGCCGAGGCGATGCTCCAGATCGCCCGCCTGCGGTTGGCCGAGGCGCCGCAGCGCTGGCCGGGCCTGAGCGTGACCCGCGCCCTGCTCACCCCCACCGGGTTGCAACCAGCGCCGGCGGGCCGTTTCAGTGCGGTGGTGAGCAACAGCCTGTTGCATCATCTGCATGGGCCCCAGGTGCTGTGGACCGCGGTGCGCCAGCTGGCGGCGCCGGGGGCGCTGGTCTACATCAACGACCTGCGGCGGCCGGAGAGCCCTGCGGCGGTGCTGGCCCTGCGTGATCGCTACCTGAGCGATGCCCCGCTGGTGCTGCAACACGATTACGTGGCCTCGCTGCACGCCGCCTTCACGGCCGTCGAGGTGCAGCAGCAGCTGCTGGCGGCCGGCCTGGCCGACCAGCTGCAGGTGGCCGAGCGCGACGATCGCTACCTCGAGGTGTGGGGCCGCCTGGCAGGCTGAGCCGATGACCAGCACCAGCTCTCCAGAACTGGCGGCCCTGGCCGAGGCCGTGGCCCGGCGCCGCAACTTTGCGATCATTTCGCACCCCGACGCGGGCAAAACCACCCTCACCGAGAAGCTGCTGCTCTACGGCGGTGCGATCCAGCAGGCGGGCGCGGTCAAGGCCAAGGGTGAGCAGCGCAAGGTGACCTCCGACTGGATGGAGCTCGAGAAGCAGCGCGGCATCTCGATCACCTCGACCGTTCTGCAGTTCGACTACGCCGGCAGCACGATCAACCTGCTCGACACTCCGGGCCACCAGGATTTTTCGGAGGACACCTACCGAACCCTTGCGGCGGCCGACAACGCGGTGATGCTCGAGGACGCCGCCAAGGGTCTCGAGCCCCAGACCCGCAAGCTGTTCGAGGTCTGCCGCATGCGCCAGATCCCGATCTTCACCTTCATCAACAAGATGGACCGGCCCGGGCGTGAGCCGCTCGCGCTGATCGACGAGATCGAGCAGGAGCTGGGGCTCGCCTGCTGGCCGGTCAACTGGCCGATCGGCAGCGGCGAGCGCTTCAGGGGTGTGATCGACCGCCGCAGCCACACGGTGATCCTGTTCGGACGGGCCGAGCGCGGCAAGGCTAGCGACGAGCAGGTGCTCTCGGTCGCCGAGGCCCGCGAATCAGGCGCCGTGGAGCCAGACCTCCTGGATCAGGCCCTCGAGGAACTGGAGCTGCTCGAAGGCGCCGGTGCCGACCTCGATCTGGAGTTGGTGCACGGCGGTCAGCTGAGCCCGGTCTTCTTTGGCTCGGCGATGACCAATTTTGGCGTGCGTCCGTTTCTTGATGCCTTTCTGGAGCTAGCCCAGAAGCCCACGCCGCGGGCCAGCAGCGCCGGGGTCATCGAACCGGTGGCGCCGGGGTTCAGCGGGTTCGTGTTCAAGCTGCAGGCCAACATGGATCCGCGTCACCGTGACCGGGTGGCGTTTGTGCGGGTCTGCAGCGGTCAGTTCGAGAAGGACATGACCGTGCAGCACGCCCGCACCGGCAAGACGATCCGGCTGTCGCGGCCCCAGAAGCTCTTCGGCCAGGACCGCGAAGTGGTCGAAGACGCCTACCCCGGCGATGTGATCGGCCTCAACAATCCGGGCATGTTCGCCATCGGCGACACCATCTACACCGGCAGCCGCCTCGAATACGAAGGTATTCCCTGCTTCAGCCCCGAGATCTTCGCCTGGCTGCGCAATCCGAACCCCTCGGCGTTCAAGAGCTTCCGCAAGGGGGTCAACGAGCTGCGTGAAGAAGGGGCGGTGCAGGTTCTCTACGACACCGACGAGAGCAAGCGCGATCCGATCCTGGCGGCGGTGGGCCAGCTGCAGCTCGAGGTGGTTCAGTACCGCCTTGAAAACGAGTACGGCGTCAAGACCCGGCTTGAGCCCCTGGGTTTCGCTGTGGCCCGCTGGGTGGTGGGTGGCTGGCCGGCGCTCGAAGCCGTGGGGCGCATCTTCAACTGCAAGAGCGTGCGCGATGCCTGGAACCGGCCGGTGCTGCTGTTCAAGAACGACTGGAACCTGAACCAGCTGGCCGAGGACCATCCCGACCTTGCCTTGAGCGCTGTGGCTCCGGTGGTGAGCGGCGTGGAGCCGATCAGCCTCTGATCGGCAGCCACGGCAGCCGGGTTGGCCGCGCCAGAATCCGTGTAACGAAGGATCACAGGCATGGCTCAGCCACTCTGGCTGGTGCGCCCCCGCCCCGATGGGGGCTGCGATTACGTCAACTTCGTGCCCTCATCCGGGGTGGGTGGCAGCTTTACGGTCGAAATGCGGGAAGGCAGCCATCTGCCTCCCCAGATGCCGCTGCTCAAGCGCCGTCACCGGCTGCCGCTCGAAGAGGCCGAGCAGTGCCGCCAGCGGCTGCAACAGAAGGACGGCTTTCGCTCCTGTGAGCCCCTCTTCTGAATTCGCCTCGATACGCTCGATGCAGCACCGCTGCGGCTCTGCCCTCGGCCATGAACTCAAGCCCTGACCAGCCCCAGCCGGCGGCAGACCCGTCGCAGCCCTATGCCCTGCTCGGCGTCTCGGCTGACGCGAGCTTTGAAGAGGTGCAGGCCGCCAAACAGGCGCGCCTGGCCGAGGTGGGCGACGCTCCGCTTGAGAAGGCCCGCATCGAGGCCGCCTATGACGCCGTGCTGATGGAGCGCCTCAAAGAGCGCCAGCAGGGCCGCCTGAGCACCGCCGCCCGCAGTGCCTCGGCCCGCGAACAGCAACGGGCTGCCGCACCGGCCAAACCGGTGCTGCCATCCCTGCCCCGGCTGGGTGCCCTGCCCCGGCCGTCGGGAATGCCCCAGCTGCAGTGGTCGGTCCCCCGGCTCGCCCCTGCTGCCGAGGCCTGGATACCGCTGGCCGGTGGCGCCGCGTTGATCGCGTTGCTGCTGCTGGTGCCGGCAGCCAGTCCGGAGCTGCTGCTGGCCTTGGCCACCCTCGGAGCCGTGGCCCTGTTGAGGCGACGCAGCAACCGCTTCTGGGCGTCGGTGGGGTGGGCCTTCGGGCTGTTGGTGGTGGGTCTTGTGGCCGGCGGGTTGCTGAGCAGCGCCCTCTCCCCTGCCTTGCCCCTGGGCCTACCGCTGACCCTGGCGCAGGTGCAGAGCCTGCCGGCTCTGGTGCTGTTGGCCCTGGGGGCGCTGCTGATCGCCTAGCCCATCGCCCGCGGGGGGCCGCGATCTCAGAGCCCCAGCAGGCGGGGCAGCACAAAGGTCACCAGCAGCGCCACGCCATACAGCGCCAGGGCGATCTGATGCAGCACCCGCGCCCAGGCCCTGGCCCGCTGGCAGCGGCGCGCCAGGGCCGGATCGGCAGGGCAGGCGCTGCGCCGTTGGCGCCGCAGCTGCAGGCTGTTGAACAGCAGCAGGGCACCGGCAAGGCCGAACACCCACCTGGCGTGTTCAGACAGCAGCACCACGCCGGGCAGCAGCTGGACCAGGGTGGCCACCGCCGATCCCGCACCCAGCAGCACCAGCAGCGACGGCAGCACGCAGCAGGTCAGGGTGGCGGTGGTCAGCAGCAGACCGCTGACCATCCAAACCACCAGACGGCGCAGCCCGGCCATCAGCGTGCCGGGGTCGGTTCGATGCTCTGCAGCACGTAGCCGGCCTCCTTGATCGCCTGGCGGATTGTTTCGGTGTTGCCGCGGAAGCCCTCGCCGGTGCGCAGACGGATCGTGCGGGTCGCCATGTCGACGCTGATGTCGCTGATGCCGGGGATGGCCGTGAGCTTCTTCTGGATTCCCTGGGCGCAGAAGGCACACACCATGCCGTTGATCTTCAGCAGCCAGCTGGTGCCGGCCGCGGTAGCCGGACCTCCCAGGGTCAGCAGCGCCAGCAGGCTGCTCAGCAGAAACGGCCGCAGTGCCATGAACACGTTCATCAGCGGGCAAGGTTCATCAGAAGGTGTAGCGCAGGCTGGCGTGGGGGTGACCGTGCAGGCTGGCCCCCAGCTCCAGCACGTAGCGCCGGTGCAGGAGCCGCAGGGTCGGAATCACCTCCACGTCCATGGTGGTGCCTTGCATCCCCCTGACCTCGACCATGATCCAGGGTTGAATGCGTTCGTAATTGGCAGCTGTCAGGGCAACGCCGGTCTTGATCGAGGCCTGGTTGCGGCTGGCGCTGCTCGACTGGAGGGTTCGGGCGCTGATCGCGCCGTAGAGGCGCTGGGTCTCCGCATCGATCTGCACGGCTGCGCTGAGCGCGGCTTCCTGCAGGTTGGGATTGGTGCCCACGAGGCTGCTGACGGTGCCGGCCCCCAGGTCGAGCCAGATGTTGGCCTGGCTGCTGCTGCCGTTCCAGCGCTGCAGCAGCCGGGTGTAGGTCACGAAGCTCCACAGCTCGGCCTGGTCGGCGTTGCCCATGCCATGGACGCTGTGGGCTCCACCGCTGGCTGCAGGGCTGGTGCTGCCGCCGTGGTGGGGGTGCCCGCCACCGCCTTCATCGCTGCTGCCGTCGCCAGAACTGCCGCTGCTGGTCTCGATCCAGTTGACGCTCAGGCCGAAACCATCGTGGGTGGTCACCGCCCGGTTGAGGTCGGCGGTGCTCCAGGGGGGGCTGTAGGTGAGCTTGAGGGTCGTGCTGTCCTTGTAGGCCAGCGGCGCCGCCAGGCTTTCGGCTGTGGGGGTGGTCGCCGCAGCCAGGCCTGTGGCGAGCGCCAGCAGGCCCACCGGCCATCGCCGCGGCAGCCGGCGTTCAGGAGGGAGCGGTGGCCGGATCGAATTCACGGATCAGCTCCTGAAGTTCATCTCCACCAACCTGGTACACCTCGTTGCAGAAGTGACAGGTCAGTTCGGCCTGGCCATCCTCGGCCAGGATCGTGCTGAGTTCATCCCGGCCCAGCAGCCGCAGGGCATTGACACTGCGCTTACGGCTGCAGGGGCAGTGGAAGCTCACGGGTTGGTCGCTGCTGCCGTCACCGCTGCCGTCGCTGCTGCCGTCGCTGCTCAGGGGCACCGGATCGAGATCCGGAAAGATGTCGACCAGCAGTTGGCGCAGGTTGTCGCCGCAGGCGGCCAGGCGGTTGCTGAACCCGCTCACCTCGCGGCAGCGCTCTTCGAGCAGGGCGACCAGGGCCGGCTCCCGGGCGGCCTTGGGCAGCACCTGCACCAGCACCCCGCCGCTGCAGCGCACCCCCGAGCTGTCGATCTTTTCGCCGACAAACACCGCCGAGGGGGTCTGCTCCGAATGGAGCAGGTAGGAGGCGACGTCATCGCCGATACCGCCGCTCACCAGCTCCACGGTGCTGCTGTAGGGCTCGCCTTCGCCCAGATCCCGCACCACATGCAGATAGCCGGTGCCGGTTGCGGTCCTGAAGTCGAAGCTGTGCAGGCCATCGGCTTGGGGTGTCAGGTCCAGCTCGAGACCGGGGTTGCCCACGAAGCCCCGCACGCTGCCATCGCGGCCGGCATCCACCATCAGCCCCTTGAGCGGTCCATCGGAGGCGATGCGCAGGTTGACGCGGCCGTGGGCCACCTTCATGGAGCTGGCCAGCAGCAGCCCTGCGGTCATGGCACGCCCCAGCAGGGCGGTGGTCAGATACGAGAGCGCATGCCGGCGTCGCGCATAGCGGCTGGCCACGGTGGTTGTCACCGCCACCAGACGAATGCCGCCACCGGCAGCGGTGGCGCGCAGCATCCGATCGCTCATGCCACCGTTTCGACTCGATCCATCGTACGGAGCCTGCCCTGCTCCAGTTGCCAGCAGGGACCTGCGATCGGGGCAAACAGTTCGGGTTCGTGGCTGACCACCAGCACCGCCCGCTGGCGGGCCAGCCCGGCCAGCAGGCTCAGGATCTCGCCCCGCACGCTCCAGTCGAGCCCGGCCGTGGGTTCGTCGAGCAGCAGCACTTGGGGATTGCGCAAGAGCTGCACGGCCAGGGCCAGGCGACGTTGCTGGCCGCCGCTGAGCTGCTCAGGCTGTTGCTGCAGCGACAGGGCCCCAAGCCCCACCTGACGCAGCACGGCGGCGGCATCGTCGGCCGCCAGGCGCCGATGCCCGAGCTTGAGCTCCTGGCCCACGGTGAGCCCCAGGAAGTGGCGCTCGGGAAACTGAAACACCAGGCCGCAGAGCCAGCGGCGCTGGCGACCGCCCAGGCGCTGGCCCTGCCAGCGCACCACACCGGCGGTGGGTTCGGCCAGACCGCTGATCACCTCCAGCAGGGTGGTCTTGCCACAGCCGCTGCGGCCGGCCACCAACCCCAGCTGGCCGCTGCCCAGCTGCAGGTCGACGCCCGCGAGCACCGGCGCCTCGGCCGTGGCGCTCTGATAGCAGATGCCCGCAAGTTCAAGCATGGACCTCAGCATGCAGGGCCACGGGGCGCAGTTGCGTGTTTGATGGAACGGTTGCAACGCTGGGTCCATGGAGGTTCAGTTCCGCGAGATCGATCCGTTCAACTGCTGGATCTGGCTGCGCAGTCCGGATCCCCTCGGTCAGGGGGAGCGGGGCTACCTGGAGACCGCCTTTGACAGCTGGTTCTTTCTGGGCAAGCTCGGCGGCTTCAACGCCGAGAACCTGCAGACCCACGAGCAGGAGGGGGTCGAGCTCAGCTGGATGGGCTACGACAGCGACTCGGCCGATGCCGCCTTGCCGGCCCTCATGCACAACATGGGCCCCATGGAGTACCAGGGCTGCTGGGCCCGCTGCTGGGTCGATCTGGGCACCAGCGATGCCGTTGCGCTCGACGTGCTGATCAACACCCTGCGCCAGCTGAGCCTGGAGGTGGTCGAGCTCGAGGAGCTGCTGATCGGCGGTCTCAACGACGACTGGCCGACCGACGACCAGGGCGAGTCGCTGTTCGACGGCTGAGCGTGGGTCGCGAACTGCGCCGGTTGCTGCTAAGCCCCGCACGCCTTGCGGCTGCCGCTGCCACCGGTGTCGTGCCCCTGCAGCCCCCCGAGCTGCACTACCTGGCGCGGGTGTTGCGGTTACGGCCCGATGACAGCTTTGCGGTGGTCGACGGTGCCGGCCGTCTCTGGGAGGCCAGCCTGGTGGATGGCGCGGCCCAGCTGCACCAGCCCCAGGCGGAGCCGCTGCAGCATCAGCCGGCTCCCCGGACCCGCCTGCAGCTGGCCTTTGCCCCGCCCCGCCGTGACGCCGAGGTGCTGCTGCGCATGGCCACCGAGCTGGGCATCGATGCGCTGCAGCCGCTGCTGGCCGAGCGCAGTGTTGCCGAGCGCTGGAATGCGGTTCGGGCCGAGGGCCTGGTGCGTGAAGCCGTGGAGCAGTGCGAGCGGCTCTGGTCCCCGGAGCTGACGCCTCCCTGCCCTGCCCGCGACTGCTTTGCTGGGGCCTCGGGTCTGCGGTTGCTGGCCACCACCCGCAGCCACGCCCTGCCGCAGCTCGAGGGGCTGCTGGCCGAGCACAATCCGGGGGCGGGCTTCCCGGTCAGTGTGGCCATCGGGCCCGAAGGGGGCTGGAGCCCCGATGAAGAGCAGGCTGCCCTGGCCCAGGGCTGGATGGCGGTTCAGCTGGGACCCACGATCCTGCGCACCTCAACGGCGGCGGTGGCGGCGGCCACCCTGCTGGTCAACTGGCGCCAGCGCGAGCGTTGAGCACGCCAGCTTGAACGCGCCAGCTCAGCTGCGGAACATGCCGGCCGCCATCTGCTTGTAGCCGGCCAGGTTGGCTCCGGCCTTGCGGCGGCGGGTGGGCACAGCATTGGCCGGATTCAGGGCCTCCGGCGCGAACGTGACCACGCTGGCAGGAGGCTTGGCTTCCTGGGTGGCGCGCAGCTCGGCGGCAATGGCCTCAGCGGTGGTCAGCACCGGGCCGCCCGATGCCGCCGGGGCTGCTGCTGCCGGGGCCGCTGTCGTGACCGGAGCGGCTGCCGCCGCCGCAGGCTGCTTGGCTGGTTGGGCCGGTGCGGCGGCCAGTGCCACCTGGGCGGGTTTGGCCCCCTCGCTGCCCAGATCCAGGAAGAAACCGCCCTTGTTGTTGAGCACCATGGTGTTGGCCCTGCGTGGCCTGATTATCCGGTGCCCATGGCCACGGGCTGGGTCGGCCGTTGGGCAGTGCAACACAATGGGCCCATGACGGTTCTGCTGCACTGGACCGGGGCGCTGCTGCTCAATGCGGTGCTCATCGCCGCCGCCAGCCGCCTGCCCCTGCTCACCGCGGCCGGCTGGGTCCATGCCGCCGCCCTGGGCACGGTGCTGTGGGGCACCCTGGGGCCCCCGGGCTGGCTGGCGGTGGTGGTGTATCTGCTGCTGGGCTCGCTTGTGACCCGGCTTGGCTACGGCCACAAGCAGGCCCGCGGCCTGGCCGAGGCCCGTGGCGGCCGGCGGGGGCCAGAAAATGTCTGGGGCTCGGCCGCCACCGGTGCCCTGCTGGCCCTGCTCACTGGTGTGGCGCCTGCGGCCTGGCGCCCCCTGTTGCTGGTGGGGTTTGCGGCCAGCTTCGCGGCCAAGCTCGCCGACACCTGCGGCAGCGAGATCGGTAAACGCTGGGGTCGCCGCACCGTGTTGATCACCACCCTGCGGCCCGTGCCTCCCGGCACCGAGGGGGCCATCAGCCTCGAGGGCACCGCCGCCAGCGCCGCCGGTGCCCTGGTGATGGCCCTGGTGTGCGCGGCCCTGGGGTTGCTGCGCGGTGCCGGCCGCCTGGAGCAGGTGTTGCCGCTGGTGACCCTGGTGGGTCTGGTGGCCACCGTGATCGAGAGCGCCATCGGTGCCACCCTGCAGCGTCGCTGGGCCTGGCTCAGCAATGAACTGGTCAATGGCCTTCAGACCGCCATCGCCGCCCTTCTGGCCATCGGCCTGATGGCATTGGCCCAGCCGCTCTGAAGCGCCCTCACGAGCACGGCGTAGCGCTGCTGCAGCTGGCGTGGTCGCTGCCCCTGCTCGGCGGCCAGGGCCTGCCAGTCGCGATTCTCGACGATGCGGCCCCAGAGCAGCTGCCGATCGGTGGGGTCGTGCTGCGCCAGGGCCCGTTGCAACCACAGCCATTGCTGCTGTTGGTGCCGATCCAACGCCGGGCTGGCATCGGCGTTGCCGACGGGGTCGTGGCTCAGCCGTTCGATCAGGCTGGCGACAGCTCCATCGGCATCGGCCGCTGCCAAGGGAGCATCGAGGCTGCAGAGCCGCAGGGCCTGCTGCACCGCCGCCGCCTCCTGCAGCTGCTGAGCGCTGCAGCCGAGGGCGGCGCTCAGATCCTGTTGTCCCAGGGGCGGAAGGCCCTGGCACGCGCGACGGTTCTGCAGGCTGCAGACCCGTTGCTGCAGTTCGCGCAGGCGGCGCGGGGTCTTGAGGGGCTGGTTGCGATCCCGCTCCTCGTGCTGCATCGCCCCGCGGATGAACGGCACCGCATAGCTGCTGAGCTGCAGCCCGCGGCCCGACTCAAAGCTGTCGATCGCCCGGATCAGGCCGATGCAACCCACCGACACCAGATCGCCATGGCCCAGGCTGCCTTTGCCCAGCTGGCCTGCGGCGACGTGGTGCACCAGGCCCAGATTCGCCTCCACAAGCCGATTGCGAAGCAGCAACCGCTGCCGCGGATCACGGCACGCGGCCAGTGCAGCCAGCAGGGCGGTGTTGGTGGGGTTGTTGGGCATGGTCCAGGTTGAACTCCGTGGTTTCACGGTCTGCCAGTTCGCCCCAGCGTCACCTCCCCCTGCGGGGTGAAAAGGGCTCACCCGTTCGGGTGAGCGACTCAGGCGTAACCCGGCGTCACCCGCAGCTGCAGCTGCAGATCGGCCCACTGCAGCAGGGCCGGCCAGTGGCGCAGGCGCTCGTACACCTGTCTGTGCCCCTCGCTGTTGAGGTGCAGGCCATCGCTGCCCAGCCACTGAGGCCAGTCGGGATCGCTCATCAGCGACGCGAGCAAGGGCAGAAACGGCACGTCGGCCGCCAGGCAGGCCTCCTCCAGCAGGGCTTCGTAGCGCCGCAGATCGGCCAGGCTGTACCAGAGCACCTCGGCGTAGGGCATCGCCTCCTCGACCACCGGGGTGAGCCCGATCACCAACACCGGCGCGAGACTGCGGGCCTGGGCCAGCAGCTGCTGCAGGCCAAACAGAAACCCGTCGGGGTCCAGTTGCGGGCGACCGTCGGGCCGACCCACGCGGGCGCTGTCGTTGAGGCCGATGCCCAGCAGGATGCCTTGGGGCTGCTGGCGTCGGAGCTCGCCCCGTCGCCCCACCTCGGCCGTCAGGCGTGCCGCCAGGCGCTCGAGCCCATCGCCGCGCACCCCCAGGTTGTAGAGCACCGGTCCGCCCGGCAGCTCCATCCAGTGCCGGCGTAGCCGTTCGCACCAGCCGCCCTCGAGCGGATCCCCCCACCCATAGACCCCGCTGTCGCCCAGCGCGATGAGTTTCTTGGGGATGGGCAAGGGCATGGTTCGGCGGAGTCGGGTGTCTGGGTCAGGCCCCCAGCAACTGGCGGCGGCTCCGGTCGCTGAGATCTTCTCCCACCAGGGTCAGCAGCGCATAGGCCACCAGCAGCAGACCGATCTCCTGCCAGGCGAAGCCGCTGAGGCTTTCACGCAGCTGGCTGCCCAGGCCGCTGCCGCCCACCAGACCCACCACCACCGTTTCGCGCAGGATCACGTCACTGCGGTAGGCCCCATAGGCCAGGTAGGAGCGGGCCACCCGGCTGAAGCGTCCGTAGAGCAGGGCAAGGCGAGGCCCGCTGCCGCTGCTGCTGAGGGCCTGCTCGGGGGCGGGATCGGCGGCGCTGCAGGCTTCCTGCAGCAGCCTTCCCAGGATGCCCAGGTTGTGGAAGCCCAGGGCCAGCGCGGCCGGTAGCAGACCAGGTTTGAGCACAAACAGCAGCAGCAGCGCCGTCAGCGGTGGCGGCCATAGCCGCCCCAGGATCCAGCCCAGCTGCAGCAGGGCGCGGCCCGGTCGCCAGGGGGCCACCAGCAGCAGCAGCAGCGGTCCCACACCCACGGCCAGCGCCGCTGCCGTGAGCGTCAACAGCAAGGTTCCTGTGATCAGGCTTGGCCAGGGCAGGGCCAGGGCCTCCTGCCAGCCCCCCTGACCCAGCGGAGGCAGCGGTTGCCAGTGCAGCAGCTGGGCTGGATCAATTCGGAGCCACAGGGCAGCGCCCCAGGCCAGCAGCAGCAGCGCGCCCAGCAGCACCAGCATCTGCCGCCCCTGACGGCCAACGGTGCGGTGTTGCGGCAGGGGCCCCAGGCTGAGCCGTGCCGGCATGCTCCAGTGGCGCCGCAGGCGACCGATCAGGGCCTCGAGCGGCAGCATCACCGCGAGCAGCAGCCACAGGCCGCTCCACAGCTCGTGGAATTGCAGTGACTGCAGGCTCAGCAGCAGATCGTTGCCCAGGCCGCCCAGGCCAAACACGCCCAGCAGGGTGGCACTGCGCAGGGCGCACTCAAGCCGGTACCCCCCATAGCTGAGCAGGCCCGGCAGCAGCGGGGGGCCCAGGGCCGTCAGCAGGGCGGTGGGTGCGGGCGTCCCGGCGCTCAGCAACGCGGCCAGGCTGGCGCGGGGCAGGGCATCCAGCAGGTCGCGCACCACCCGGGCCACCAGGGCGCCGTAGGGGATCGCGATCGCGGCCACCGCCACCGCCGGCTGCAGACCGATCAGCTGCAGCAACAGCAGGCCCCAGATCAGCTCATGGATCGAGCGCGGAAGCGCCAGCAGCCGGGCCAGCAGATCGGCGGGCCAACGCTGCCCGCTGAGGCTCTGCCAGACCACCTGGGCGCTGGCCAGCCCCAGCGCCACCCCCAGCACCAGGCTCACGGCCCAGCCCACCAGGGCCACGGCGCAGGTGATCGCCAGCCCACGCAGCAGGCTCTGCAGCACCACCGGGTCGAGGCTGGGCTGCAGTGCGGCGCCGGCAAACTGGCCGACCAGCTCCCAGCCGCCCCCATGCAGGGTCTGGGGCAGCAGCAGCAGCAGCGGCAGCAGCACTGTGGCGGGTAGCAGCAGCAGCAGTGGTGGTGCCGGTTTCAACCCGCGTCTGCGGCGCCAGCGGCGTCCGCATACAGATCTGCCAGGGCTGCAGGGGTCAGGGCGCTGCGTGGCATGTCAAAGGCCACCTGCCCACCCCGCAGGCCGATGACCCGGTCAAAACCCGCCAGCAGGTCAGGCCTGTGCAGGCTGAGCAGCAGCGCCCGTGGCGACGCGCCCTCACGCAGCAACAGGGCAAGCAGCTCATGTGCCAGCCGTGGATCCAGGCTGGCGAGGGGTTCGTCGGCCAGCAGCAGTTCGGGCTCCTGGCGCAGCAGCCTGGCCAGGGCCACCCGCTGGCGCTGGCCGCCCGAGAGGGTCGCCACCGGTTCGGCCAGCAGCCCTGGTTCCAGGTCGAGGCGCTGCAATAGGTCGCGGCAGGCCTGGGTTTCCAGGGGTACCAGCAGGTTGAGCAGCGCCCGGGGCCAGCCCCAGGCCGCCAGGCGTCCGGCGTTGAGGTTCTGCTGCACGGTCAGTTCTTCAATCAGGCGCAGGTCCTGCCAGAGCATGCCGATGCGGCGCTGCTGGCGCCGCCGGGCCCGCGCCCCGGTGGCCCGTGGTTCCCCATTCCACAGCACCTGGCCCTGATCGGGCTCCAGCAGGCCATTGGCCACCGCCAGCAGGGTGCTCTTGCCGGCGCCGCTGGGGCCCAGCAGGGCCAGCCGTTCGCCAGGTCTGAGCTGCAGGCTGACCCCATCCAGGCGGGGCTGACGGCGTCCCCGTACGGTGATGTTCTGGAGGGTCAGCAGGGCTGTCAAAGGCGGGTTCTGTGGGAGTCCCGGACAGGGCGCAACCGCCCATCCTGCCGCAGCTCCCGGCCCTCAGGCCAGGGTGAGGCGGTAGACGATCAACGCCAGGATCAGCGCCACCAGGGACACCTCGATCAGATCGGGCCCGCGGGGATTCATGGCCGTCTCAGGGGCTCCGCCGTTCGAGGCTGGCGGCCGAGGGGAGCGCCAGCGCCAGTGCCAGCATGGGGATCTCGATCAGCCACTGGCCGCTGCCGAAGGTGATGAAGGCCAGGTCGAGAACGGCAATGCTGCGCAGAAAGAGCGACCAGGCCTCATCGCCTTCGTTGCTGGCGCGGGTCCAGATCACCAGGCCGGCGAGCAGCAGCACCAGATCGATCAACCAGACCACGGAGCGGCTGTGGCGGACTGGATCGATTCTGAACGCTGCGGTGCCCGCCCTGCCTCGATGGGTCAGCGGATCTTGCCCAGCTGCCGGCCCACCCGCTCGATCGGGGCATAGGCCTTGCTGTCGACCGGGGTGAACTGCTGGGCGCCGAACAGCTGCAGCACCGCCTTCTGCTCGGGGTTGAGGGGTCGCCAGCTGAGGATCGCGCCGCGCAGTTTGCTGGTGAAGCCCTGGCCGAAGCGTTGATCAAGGTTGGGCTGGCCGATCCAGTGGTAGTCGGGGTACCCGGGGGTGCGCCAGATGGCCATCACCTTGGTTCGGTTGGCTTTGCCGCTGCGCAGGTTGGCCAGCCAGACCTGCTCGTTGACCGCGCCGGCCTGGTAGGCGCCGCTTTGCACCAGGGCGATGGTGGCGTCATGGCTGCCGCTGAAGCCCGGGGCGCCGCCGGCAAAGTCGCTGAGCTTCACGCCGGCCTGCTGCAGGAAGAACTGCGGCATCAACCGCCCCGATGTGGAGCTCTCGGAGCCGAAGGTGAAGCGCTTGCCTTTGAGCTCCCGCAGGCCCTTGAGGCTGGTGATCGGTTGCAGGCCGCTGGCCTTGTTGGCGATGAAGACGGTGTGAAAGGCCGCGTCGATGTCGCGTTGGGCGATCAGCTGGGCACCGGGTTTCTGCAACCGGGCCTGCACGCCGGTCAGCCCGCCGAACCAGACCAGATCCAGGTTGCCGGTCCTGAAGGCACTGACGGCGGCGGCGTAGTCGATTACCGGCACGTACTGCACCGGCACGCCCAGCTGCTTGCCGAGCAGTTGGGCGACCTGGCCGTACAGCCTGTTCAACTTTTCGGGGTTCTGGTCGGGGATGGCGCTGATGCGCAGCACCGGGCGGCTGGCCTGGGCGGCGGCGGGGCGCAGGCTGGGCGTCAGGACCACCGTGCCCAGGGCCAGGCTCAGGCCCAGGGCGACGGCGGTCCAACGTTCTCGAGCGGGCATGGTCGACAGCAGATGAAAGATGGATTGGGTTGGGGCTGCTCAGGCCTCAGAGCGCCTGCAGAAAGCGGGCCAACCGTTCCAGACCATCATCGATCGTGGTCTCGGCAGCGGCACAGGACAGACGGATGCAGCGGTCGTCGCCGAAGGCGATACCTGGCACCACCGCCAGTCCCACCTCGTCGAGCAGGCGGTTGCACAGGGTCATCGAATCGAGGCCGTAATGGCTCACATCCGGGAAGGCATAGAAGGCACCCTCAGGCGGCTGCAACTGCAGCCCGGGGATCGCGCGCACTCCGTCGCTCAGGCGCTGACGACGGCTGTTGAACTGCGCGGCCATGGCCAGGACGCTGTCGCGTGGCCCGCTCACGGCAGCGAGGGCGCCGTACTGGGCAAAGGTGCACACGTTGCTGGTGCTCTGGCTCTGCAATGCCGCCGCGGCGCTGATCACGCTCTGGTTGCCGGCCAGCCAGCCGATGCGCCAGCCGGTCATGGCCCAGCCCTTGGCGCAGCCGCCCACGATCAGGATGCGCTCGTCCAGGTCGGGGGCCACCGCCGCCAGGCTGTGGTGGCTGTGGCCGGGTGCCAGCAGAAACTCGTAGATCTCGTCACAGACCACCAGCAGCTGGGGGTGGCGGCGTAGCACCGCGGCCAGGGCTTCGAGCTCGCGGCGGCTCAGCACCATGCCGGTGGGGTTGCTGGGGCTGTTGAGCACCAGCAGCTTGCTGGCGGGCCCGATCGCGGCGTCCAGTGCCTCGGGTGTCAGCCGAAAACCGCCGGCGGCATCGCTGGGGATCAGCCGCACCGAGGCTCCGGCCAGTTGGGCCATGTCGGGGTAGCTGAGCCAGAAGGGTGCCGGCAGCAGCAGCTCGTCACCCGGTTGCAGCAACACCTGAAACAGGTTGAACAGGGCCTGCTTGCCGCCGTTGGTGACCAGCACCTGGGCCGGCTTGGTGGGGACCTGGTTCTCCTGACTCAGCTTGGCGGCGATGGCCTCCCGCAGGGCCGGTTCACCGGCGGCAGGGCCATAGCGCGTCTGGCCGTTGGCCAGGGCACGGGCCGCGGCCTCGCAGATGAAGGCCGGGGTGTCGAAGTCGGGTTCACCGGCGCTCAGGCTGCAGATGTCACGGCCGTCGGCCTTGAGCTGCTTGGCCTTGGCGGCGATCGCCAGGGTCAGCGAGGGTTTCAGGGCCCGGGCCCGCTCCGACAGCCAGGCGCTCGCGGCTGAAGCAGAACTCTGCGAAGGCGACGTCGCCGGCATGGGGCAGGGGGCGTTCCGGCCATCCTGCCGCACGCCTTTGCATGGAACCGTTCGGGCCGAAACCAAACGACCACAACCTGCTCCTGCAGGATGGCCGCGGATGCGATGACAGCCATGCACCCGCCGCTCTCGCTGCAGAGCCTCGGGCAGCTGTGTGACAGCTGCCGGCGTTGCGGGTTGGTCGATCAGCGCCAGCAGGTGGTGATCGGTCGCGGCAATCCGGCTGCCCGGCTGATGCTGATCGGTGAGGCGCCCGGGGCCGACGAAGATGCCACCGGCCTGCCGTTCGTGGGGCGATCGGGTCAGCTGCTCGACGGCTTGCTGCTGCAGGCCGGCCTGGACGATGTCTACATCTGCAATGCGATCAAGTGCCGACCGCCGGGCAACCGCCGGCCCACGGCCGCCGAGCTGACGGCCTGCCGTCCCTGGTTGGCCGCCCAGATCTCGCTGGTGGCGCCCGATCTGGTGCTGTTGGTGGGAGCCACGGCGCTGGAGGCGGTGCTGGGCATCAAGGGCGGCATCACCCGCCTGCGGGGCCAGTGGCTCGAGGCCGCCTCAGGGCCCCTGGCCGCCAGCCTGGCCGGTTGCCGGCTGATGCCGATCCTGCATCCGTCCTATCTGTTGCGCTTTGGTCGGGACGTCGAGGGCAGTCCCAGGGCCCTCACCCGCCTGGATCTGCGTGCCGTGGGTGAGGCCCTTGCCGCACCCTGCGCCCCGGCGGCAATCCCCAGCTGACCCTGCCGCTGTGACAGCCTGGCTGCCGTTGATGGCTTGTGCATCGCCATGACCGCCGCCCTGGCCAGCCCCCAAGCAGTGTCCACGGACTGGGCCAGCAATCCCCGCTACGACACCCAGCTCAAACGCCGCAAGACCCGCAGCGTGCGCGTGGGAGACATCTGGATCGGCAGTGACCACCCGGTGGTGGTGCAGTCGATGATCAATGAGGACACCCTCGACATCGAGGGCGCCACCGCCGGTATCCGTCGGCTGCACGAGGCCGGTTGCGAGATCGTGCGCGTCACGGTCCCGTCACTGGCCCATGCCAGGGCCATGGGCGAGATCCGCCAGCGTCTGATCGACACCTACCAGCCGGTGCCACTGGTGGCCGACGTGCACCACAACGGCATGAAGATCGCGCTGGAGGTGGCCCAGCACGTCGACAAGGTGCGCATCAATCCGGGGCTGTACGTGTTCGACAAGCCCGACCCCAACCGCAGCGACTTCTCCGATGAGGAGATGGCCGCCATTGCCGCCCGCATCGAAGACACCTTTGCGCCGCTGGTGCAGTTGCTCAAGGCCGAGGACAAGGCCCTGCGCATCGGTGTCAACCATGGCTCGCTGGCGGAGCGCATGTTGTTCCGCTATGGCGACACCCCGCTGGGCATGGTCGAGAGTGCGATGGAGTTCATCCGGATCTGCGACCGGCTCGACTTTCACAACATCGTGGTGTCGATGAAGGCCTCGCGGGCCCCGGTGATGATGGCGGCCTACCGGATGATGGCCGACCGCATGGATGCCGAGGGGTTCCATTACCCCCTGCACCTGGGCGTCACCGAGGCGGGCGACGGCGACTACGGCCGCGTCAAGAGCACGGCCGGCATTGCCCCGCTGCTGGCCGAGGGCATCGGCGACACCATTCGGGTGTCACTCACCGAGGCACCGGAAAAGGAGATTCCGGTCTGTTATTCGATCTTGCAGGCGCTCGGGCTGCGCAAGACGATGGTCGAGTACGTCGCCTGCCCCAGCTGCGGCCGCACCCTGTTCAATCTTGAGGACGTGTTGCATCAGGTGCGCAGCGCCACCGCCCACCTCACGGGCCTCGACATCGCCGTGATGGGGTGCATTGTCAACGGCCCTGGTGAGATGGCCGATGCCGATTACGGCTATGTGGGCAAGACTCCTGGTGTGATCTCCCTGTACCGCGGACGCGAAGAGATCCGCCGGGTGTCTGAAACCGAAGGTGTCCCCGCCCTGATCCAGCTGATCAAGGACGATGGCCGCTGGGTTGACCCCTGATCCTGCTGCAGCGGCGACGGCCCGGCCACTTCGCTGAAACCGGGTTCGGCGGCTAGCTTGATCACAGGATTCCCGGCGGGATGGTGATGGTCAACAAATCGGTGGTGGTGCTGCTCGGTCTCAGTGCCTGCGCGGCCACCGCCGTGTTGGCTCGCGAGGCGGTCACCCCTCCAGGCGGAATGGCACGCATCAGCGACAGCCCCAAGGAGGTGATTGATCAGACCTGGCAGGTCGTCTTTCGCGATTACCTCGACACCACCGGCAAATACAACGACGAGCGCTGGCGCAAGCTGCGTCGCGATGTGCTGGCCAAGAGCTACGGCAGCTCCAAGGAGGCCTACGACGCCATCCGCGGCATGCTGGGCAGCCTCGATGATCCCTACACCCGTTTCCTTGACCCACGTGAGTTCAAGGAGATGCAGATCGACACCTCGGGCGAACTGTCCGGGGTCGGCATTCAGCTGAGTCTCGACAAGGACACCAAGGAGCTGGTGGTGGTCTCGCCGATCGAGGGATCGCCGGCCTCCCGCGCCGGGGTGCAGCCCAAGGATGTGATCACGGCGATCGACGGCAAGAGCACCAAGGGCATGAGCACTGAGGATGCGGTCAAGCTGATCCGTGGCCAGGCGGGCACCGCCGTCAAGCTGACCCTGCGCCGCAAGGGTCAGCCGGTGGAGTTGTCGCTGACCCGTGAGCGCATCGAACTGCACGCGGTGGATCATCAGATCAACACCACCGCCGACGGCTTCAAGGTCGGGTATATCCGGCTGAAGCAGTTCAACGCCAACGCCACCAAGGACATGCGCCTGGCGTTGAAGGATCTGGAGACCAAGGGGGTCAATGGCTACGTGCTCGATCTGCGCAGCAACCCCGGTGGGTTGCTGATGGCCAGCATCGAGATCGCCCGTCAGTGGCTCAACGAGGGCACGATCGTCTCCACCAAGACCCGTGATGGCATCACGGACGTCAAGAAGGCCAACGGCCGTGCCCTCACCGACAAGCCCCTGGTGATCCTGGTGAATGAGGGATCCGCCAGCGCCAGCGAAATCCTCTCCGGAGCACTGCAAGACAACAACCGGGCCGTGTTGGTGGGCCAGAAGACCTTTGGCAAAGGGCTGGTTCAGTCGGTGCGCGGCCTGTCAGACGGTTCCGGCATGACCGTGACCATTGCCAAGTACCTCACACCCAGCGGTCGCGACATTCACAAGCACGGCATCGCCCCCGACGTGAAGGTCAAGATGGGCGAGCAGGAGGCCCAGCGCCTCAGGCTCGAGGATCTGGGCACCCGCAATGACAGCCAGTACAGGGTCGCTGAAACCACCCTGGTCAAGAAGGTGCGGGCTGCCGGAAGCGTTGACAAGGCCTTTCAACCCGGCAATGCCAACCTCCCAGCCGCCACCTCTGCTGCCCCTGCGGCGTCGTCGGCCACGCCCTGATCAGAGCGCCTGCAGCAGGCCGAACGCGTCGTAACGGCGCACCAGGCTCAGGGCGATCCCCGGCTCCGGTTCCCACATCAGGGTCACGGCTTCGGCAAGCCCAGGCTCGCGGCCTGCCATGGTTGTCACGGTCACGCTGGGCTGCTGCTCCAGCCGCCATAGCCTGTGGTGTGGGTCGAGGCTCTGGGGCAGCACCTGCAGCGGCGCGGCCGGTGGTGTTGGTTCGTGGCCCGGTCGGCCCTCACTCACCAGCACCAATGTCTCGAGATCGCCCAGACCATGGCGCACCACGATGCGGCGGCGCTGTTCACCCCAGACCAGGCACAGCTCGCACACCCAGGACCAGGGGCCGATGCGGTCAGGTCCCAGGCTCCAGTGGCCTGCCGGGCTGATCTGCATCTCGGCAGGGGGCTGGTCGAACTGCATCGAGCGCACCCTGCCGCTGCTGCGGTTGGTGAGATCGGCATGGATCGTGCCCTGGCGCTCGGCCACCTCGAGGTGGCTGCCAAAGCGCTCCTGCTCGCAGCCCTGACCGTCGAGGCGAATGAACGTTCCCTGCCAGATGCCGGCGTTGTGGCGCAGCAGGGTGAACCGATCAGCGCCTGTCGGTTCTGAAGGTGTGTGCTGCGTCGGGGTTGCCGGTGACAATGGTGTCCTTCTCCAATGCAACGGGGGCCTGGGTTTGTGACAGGAGAGCCAGAGCCTGGGCCTCAGGGCACTTCCGCTGGTGCTGACACCGACTCGATCTGGGTGCACAAACCCTGGTGGTGCCAGCCCTGGACGATTGTCCTGACCGGGCTGGCCGTGGTCTCTGGCAGCTGGTTGGTGCTGCAGCGCTGGTGGATCACGGCCCCGCTCTCCCTTGCCGTTGTGCTCTGGTGGCTGGTGTTTCTGGTGCTGGTTCCCAGGGCCTACATGCAAAGCAGCAACCTGACGGACCGGTGAACCAGGGCCGCAGGCTCAGGCCGCTCCTGCGACGGGCTGCATCAAGCCTCCGCCGGGGCTGGAATCGTCGTCATCATTCTTGTTCTCACCCTGCAGCAGGGCGTACAGCCCAAGTGCTGCCAGGCTGATCACAGCCGAAACGGCTCCGATTCCACCGTCGAGACCGGTTCCCAGCGTGATCACCTCGCCCATGGACGACCCGTTACAGAACTTCTCAGAATTGTAACGGACTTTTGCGTGGTGTGTTGTTGCCGGTTCACACGGTCACCACGGCCGCGTTCTGCTCGCGCTGCTGTTCGGCCCGCTGGGCCTCGGTGAGGCCATCGGCGCCCGGGATCTGGGCGGCCATGAGGGCCAGCCAGCCCTTGAGCTCCTCGACCTGCTTGTCGATCGGCAGCACCCCCAGGCCGCGGGCCAGCACCTTGGCGGTGCTGCCGCTGCCGGCCTGGTAGACCAGGCGGCCATGCAGGTGCTGGGGCAGCCCCTGCCGCAGCAGCCGGAAGGCCGGCTCCTCCATGGGGGTCTCGAGCGCGATGTTGGGCTTCTCGGGTTTGATCCGCGAGAAGCCGCAGCCCCTGGCCAGCAGCTTGAGTTCCATCAGTTGCAACAGGGCGATCACCGGCGTCGGAAGGGCGCCATAGCGATCGATCCAGCCGGTGGCCAGCTCCAGCAGGGCCTCCTTGCCGGAGCAGTCGGCCGCCGCCCGGTAGGCCGCCATCTTCTCGTCGTTGTCGCTGATCCAGTCGCCGGGAATGAACGCGGTAATCGGCAGATCGATCTGGGTGTCGTCGACCCTGGGAATGTCCTGACCCTGGATCTCGGCCAGGCACTCCTGCAGCATCTCCATGTAGAGGTCGAACCCGATGGTCTCCATCTGGCCGCTCTGCTCGACACCGAGCAGGTTGCCGACACCGCGGATTTCCATGTCGCGCATGGCCAGCTGGTAGCCGGAGCCCAGCTGGGCAAACTCCTGAATCGCGCGCAGCCGTGCCCGGGCCGCCTCGCTCAGTGAGGCATCACCGGGATAAAACAGCCAGGCGTGGGCCTGGATGCCGCTGCGGCCCACCCGGCCGCGCAGCTGATACAGCTGGGCCAGGCCAAATTTGTGGGCGTCCTCGATCAGGATCGTGTTGACCCGCGGGATGTCGAGGCCGCTTTCCACAATCGTGGTGCACAGCATCAGGTCGGCCTCGCCGGCGTTGAAGGCGACCATGGCGCTCTCGAGCTCGCCCTCGGCCATCTGGCCGTGGGCCACCAGCAGCCGAAGTCCCGGCAGCATCGCCCGCAGCTGGGTGGCCACCTCCTCGATGCCCTCGACCCGGGGCACCACATAGAAGATCTGACCGCCGCGGTCGAGCTCCTGGCGAATCGCGCTGCGCACCGCCTCCTCGTCGAGGGCGGCCAGGTGGGTCTTGATCGGCCGTCGCAGCGGCGGCGGCGTGGTGATCAGGCTCATCTCCCGCACCCCAGACAGGCTCATGTACAGCGTGCGGGGGATCGGGGTGGCCGAGAGGGTCAGCACGTCGACGTCCTTGCGCAGGGCCTTGATCTTTTCTTTTTGGTTGACGCCGAAGCGCTGCTCTTCGTCGACCACCAGCAGGCCCAGCTGCTTGAAATTGGTGCCCTTGCCCAGCAGCTGGTGGGTGCCCACCACCACATCGACCGAGCCCTCGGTCAGGCCCTCCTGAATCGCCTTGCGCTCGGCTGCCGTGCGAAACCTGTTGAGCAGGCTCACCTTGAGCGGGTAGGGGGCGAAGCGCTCGCTCAGGGTGCGCCAGTGCTGCTGGGCCAGCACCGTGGTGGGAGCCAGCATCGCCACCTGCTTGCCGGCGGTGACGGCCTTGAAGATCGCCCGGATCGCCACCTCGGTCTTGCCGAAGCCCACATCGCCGCAGACCAGCCGGTCCATCGGTGACGGTTGTTCCATGTCTTGCTTGACATCGGCGATGGCCTTCACCTGGTCGGGTGTGGGCTCGTAGGGGAAGGACTCCTCCAGTTCGTTCTGCCAGGGCCCATCGGGCGGGTAGGCAAAGCCCGGTGCCTTGTGGCGTTCGGCATAGAGCTTGACCAGATCGAGGGCCACCTTGCGGATGGCCTTCTGGGCCCGCTCCTTGGCCTTGCTCCAGGCGGTGCCCCCCATGCGGTTGAGCTCGGGCGGGGCGTCGCTGGTGGCGCGGTAGCGGCCCAGGCTGCCCAGCTGGTCGGCGGCCACCCGCAGCAGGCCGTCGGCGTATTGCACCACCAGGTAATCGCGCGACTCGCCGCCGATGGCCAGCTTCTCGAGCTTCAGAAACTTGCCGATGCCGTGGTTGCGGTGCACCACGAAATCGCCGGGCCGCATCTTGTTGGGGTCAACGGTGCGGCTGGCGGCCTTGCGGCGCCGCCGCACGTAGCCGCTTGCGGCGAGGCTGTGCTGGCCGAAGAACTCCCGGTCGGTGATCAGTACCAGGCGCCAGGCGGGCAGCTGCAGCCCCTCAAGTTCGGCGGTGCCCCGGGTCTTCAGGGCCACCGGCGTGTTCTGCTCGACCAGCCGCTCGATCGCCGGGGTGTCGCCGGGGTTGGGCACGAAGCGGGCGATGCAGTCGTGCTCTTCGAGCAGGGCGACGGCCCGGCTCGGCTGGGCCGAGAGCAGCCAGACCGTGGCGTGCTCCTTCTGAAACCCCTTGATCAGGCCGGCCAGCTTGCCAAAGGCATTGGGGTAGGCCGGCACCGAACGGCTGGCCAGATCGAGCTGGTTGGGGTGGTTGTCGGTCTCGTGCAGCTCGCAGAGGTCGAATCCCGCAAAGGCTTCGCTCGCCTCGGCCAGGGCGGCGCCGGGGTCGCGATGCAGGCGCGGCGCCAGTGTGGTGCCCAGATCGGCTTCGACCTCGTCGTGGTGGTTCACCACGTGGTCCAACCACTGCTGCCCGTGGGCCAGGGCGGCACGACGTTCGTCAATGGCGATGAGCGTGCCCGGATCGAGGTAGTCGAGCAGCGAGGCCGGTTGGTCCCAGGCCAGGCCCATCAGTCGGCGCAGACCCTCAGCAGGCGTGCCGCCCTCGAGCAACCTGTCGAGCTCGACCGGGCTCAGCAGCTGCTCCAGGCCCTCAGGCATGGCATCGCGCAGGGCCGCGGCGATCAATGGCCCGTAGCCGCTGGGGGTGAGCCGCACCACCTCGATCCCATCGAGGGAGCGTTGGTTGGCGGGGTCGAATTCGCGCAGTTTCTCGAGCTCTTCACCAAAGAACTCGAGCCGCACCGGCAGCTCACTGCTGACCGGAAACACGTCGATGATGTCGCCCCGGCGACTCCAGCTGCCCTCCTGCTCGATGCTGGTGACCCGTTCGTAGCCCAGCCGGGTCAGGGTCTCCCCCAGCTCCTCGAGGTTGACGTTGTCACCCTTGCGCAGGCTCAGGCACTGGGCCTGCAGCGCGGCCGGTGGTGGCAGGTGGGGTTGCAGGGCGCGCTCGGTCGCGACGATCGCCAGGTCGTTGCTGCCACCGTCGTGCAGGTCCAGCAACTCGCTGAGCACCTGCAGCTGGCCCCAGGTGATTTCGCTGGTGACATCAAAGGCTTCGTAGGGGCTGGCCTCGCTGGTGGGGTACAGCTGGCAGCTGCGCCAGCCCATCAGCTCCAGCAGGGCGGCCCAGCGGCCCGCCTCCTCGAGCGTGGGCACCACCACCAGCAATGGGGCCTGGCGGCTGCGGGCCAGCGCACTGCTCACCAGGGCCCGGCTGGCCCGGCCGCCACCCCCCAGCCGCAACCGCTCGCTGCGGTTGATGCGGGCCGCCACCTCACCGGTCAGGGGCGCCTGCTGCAGCTGACGCACCAGGGCAGTGAGGGGCATGGTGTCGATGCAGCACAGCCGGCCATCTTGGCAACTCAGGGCGGCCCATCCACACTGGGCCACGTTGTTGGACACAGCCCTGTCCGGTTCCCACGCTCCCGATGGCGGCGTCCAGCCGGGCGGACCGGTTTCTGCTGGGGGCCCGTTCCTTGTGGTGGCGGGGTTGGCGCTGCTGTTCGGAGGGATCGCCGCCACCCTGGCGCCGCAGCCCGAGGCCGAGCAAAGACTCGCTGCCGGGATCACGGCTGTCGAGCCCCTGCTGGCCGAGCTGGAACGGGCCGATCAGCAGTGGCGTCCCCGCGTCGAACCCCTGCCGGGTGGTGGGTCCCGTTACTGGTACCGGCGCCAGCCGGATGAGGCGCCCCTGAGCCTGGTCGAGATCCGCAGGCTGGTGACCCATCCACCGCGCTTCACGGCCGAACGCCTGGCCATCACCAGCCTGTTGACCAGGCTGCAGGCCATCGGCGTCGTGGTGCGCTTAGAGCCCCCACGGCTGGTCGGTGCCGCCGGCGAATGGGATCCCGCAGCCCGCACGCTGCGCATCAAGCCCCAGATCGTGAGCCAGGGCAGCCGCGCGTTGGCGCGGGTGCTGAACCATGAAGCCATCCATGTGGCCCAGAGCTGCCGCGGCGGCTCACTGGGGGGGCGCCCGGTGCGGTTGGGGTTGTCGCAGGTCATGCCGGCTTCACTGGCCGCAGCCCTGCACGCCCCCCCCTACGACCAGGCCAGTGACTGGCAGAAGGCCCTCGAACGTGAGGCCTACGCCAACCAGCACGATCTGGGCCTTGGCCTGGTGCTGCTGGAGCGCCACTGCCGGCACGGTTAGTCCGGCGCCCCAGCCTGACCCGCGGCGATCAGCTCCCCTTCCAGCACCATGTTGAACGCCAGCAGCTGGCTGTCGCTGAGTTGCTGCCGGCTGCTGCGGCCGAACTGCGACTCCAGCAGCCGGCGCCCACGGCCGGCATCCCAGCCCAGTTGCCCGAGCAGCTGGTCGCACTGGCTCAGCAGGTCGCTGCGCTTCAGGGGCACGGCGGCGCTGTCGGGCTCGGCGCCTGCCGGCATGGCCTCCAGCACCTTCAGGTAAGCCATCAGGTCGGCATAGGTGGTGAGCCGCGAGCGGCTGCCATGGCCAAAGGCCCGCGCCAGATAGGTCGACTCCTGTTCCCGGCTCCAGCCCAGCCGCTGCAGCTGCAGATCCAGGCTGGCCAGCTCACTGCTCCAGTCTTCGGGGTCGGCCTGGGGCTCCTGCTCGGCGGGTTCGGCTGCCGGCTCCGGTAGCGCAGCGGGCTGTTCGGCATGGGCCTGTTCAGGGGCGACCTGGCCTGGAGCGACCTGGCCAGGAGTGACCGGGGCGGCAGCGCTGGGCTGCGGTCTGCCGGGGCGTTGGGGTTGCCCGCTGGTCTGGGCTGCCAGTTGGGCCGTGAGCCGGGTTCTGGCCTTCTCCTCGGCCTCCTCGGCGGTGGCACCCTCGCCCAGGGCCATGGCCAGGCAGCCCTCTGCTGCCATCGCGCGGGCCCGCACCACCCGCTGCCCGGTGGCGGCATGCACCAGCTCGATCTCGATCAGCATCGCCGGGTCCGGCAGGCCAGGTGGGCTTTCTAGAGTGCACCCTTGTGAGCCCCGCTGCAGCGGTTTGCGCCGGGATGGAAGCTGAGTCGATCCAATCGTTGCTGCCGCTGCTCAACAACGCCGATCAGTGGAGTGAACTGCTGCTGCTGCTGCCTCTGCTGGTGGCCCTGGAGGCCGTGCTGTCAGCCGACAACGCCATCGCTCTGGCCGCCATCAGCCGAGGTCTGCACGACCGGGAGCGCCAGCGGCTGGCCCTCAATCTGGGCCTCGCTCTGGCGTTGGTGTTTCGCCTGTTGCTGATCGTCGCGGCCCGATGGGTGCTCAATGTCTGGCCGCTGCAGCTGGCGGCGGCGCTCTATCTGCTCTGGCTCTGTGGACGCCATCTGCAGGGGCTCTGGTCGGGTCGCCACGGCGACGCTGCGGTTGGGGCTGAGACACCCGCCTCTGCCCTCAACACGCCCGACCCGACGGCTGTCGCCTCACTGGCTTCGGTGGTGGGCACCCTGGCGATCACCGATCTGGCCTTCTCGCTCGACAGTGTCGCTGCGGCGGTGGCGGTCAGCGATCGCCTCTGGCTGGTGATGGCCGGTGGGGTGATCGGGGTGATCGCCCTGCGGCTCACGGCCGGTTTGTTCATTCGCTGGCTTGAGATCTACAACCATCTCGAGACCGCTGGCTTTCTGGCCGTTGGCCTGGTGGGCATCCGCCTGCTGTTGCGTCTGGGGATGCCCGAACACCTGCCACCCGAGTGGGTGTTGCTGCTGGCAGTGGCCTGCCTGTTTGTCTGGGGCTTTTCGAGCCGCAGGCCCGTTGATGTGACCCCATGAGGGTCGAGTTGCGCCAGAGCGGCAGCGGCCGGTTGCTCGATCAGCTCGAGGTGGCCGACCTGGCTGACGTGCCCCATCCCGGTCGTTGGTTCACCTGCGAGGGACAGAGCTTCCTGGTGCTGCAGCGCAGCCATCGCTATCAGTACCGGGCGGGTCGCTATCAGCTCGCTGCTGTGGCCCTGCAGGTGAAGGCGCAGCAGCGACCGGCCGACGCCCGCCGCTGGCGACAGCAGTGGGTGATCGGCGATCCCGGTTGCCGTTTCAATGCCCGCAGCCCCTTGCTGCGATGTGCGGTGTTGCCCGATGGGCCGTGCGAGCGCTGCAGCCACTACGAGCCCGGCAACGGCCTGGGGGGCTGAATGGCCGAGGCTTTGCTATGGCATGCCTGCCGGCTGCGCGAGGGCCATGGGGTGGCATCGGGCCGCTCCAGCGCCTCTCCGTACCCGGCGGGCACCATCGCCCTGCAGTCGCCATTGTTTGCCGCGCGGGGCATCGACCTCAGTCCGTATTACCCCGGTACCTTGAACCTGGGGTTTGACGACACCCGCTGGCAGCTGAGCCGCCCCGATGCCCGGGTCGAGCAGCTGCACTGGACCGATCGCCATCCGCCCGAGACCTTCTCGTTCTGGTCGGTGGCCCTGCGCTGGCAGGGGCAGGCAGAGCCGCTGGCCGGGCTGATCTACTGGCCCCATCCCGAAACCAAGCGCGCACACCACCAAGATCCCGATCGGCTCGAGGTGCTGGCCCCCTGGATCAGCGGGATCGCGTCGGCCCAGGTGCTCGAGCTGGGGGTGGACCCGGGCCGCTGCCGGCGCATCCGTCCGCGCCGGTTGCAGGCCCAGCTGCTTGAGGCCTGCAAGTTCAGGGTGCTGGCGTCGCAGGAGGCTTTCTTTGCCGACTTCGAGCGCGGCGGTCAGCTTGTGCCGGCGTCTCTGCGCCATTGGCTCCAGGGGGTTCTTCCCCAGGCGCTGGCCCTCAGCGATGCCGAGCTCGCCGTGGTGCTGGCGCGGGCACGTGACCTTTACTGCGAGTCCGGTCCCAATGGTGCAGCACCCAATGGCGCAGCGCGCAACGGCATCGATGGCGACAAAACGGAGGGCTCCGCTGGGTTGAACTGAGGGTCTGCTTCTGATGGCCATGTCCTACGAGCCCGGATCGCCCCAGTGCCGCGTGCTGATCGACTGCAAGGGCCAGATCGAGTCGATGCTGCTGAGCCTCACACGCATCGATCAGACCGAGCCGATTCGCGCCCAGCTGATGGAGGTCCACCATCAGCTCGAATCACTGCATGGTCAGTACCGTCGCGCCGCATCCGACTCCTGAACCCCGGCCAGGTCCATCTCGAACACCTGACAGGTCGCGTACGCGCTGGCCAGGGTGGCGGCATGGGCCCGGCCGCGGGGATGCTCCTGATGACTGACCACGTAGCGCCCTGTCGTCTCGCGATGGATCAGACAGCCACTGCCGGTTTCACCCACGTAGGAGAGTTCGCCCATGACCGAGGTTCAGAGTCTCCTCTCTCTCTAGCCGTGATCGCCGGGAGCGTCCATGTGCGTGAGTCCACACAACACGGAGCTTCACTCAGGGGTCCAGGTGGTCGCCGCTGCGGGCCCCCAGTTGCTGCAGCAGGCTGGTACCGCTGCAGGCAGCCTTGCCCTCGAGCTGGGCCTGCCGGATCAGCAGCGGGCAGCCGCACGTGCTCACCACCAGTCCAAGCCCGGGCTCGCAGGCAAGCACGGTCCCGGGGGCATGGGTCTCAGCAGACCAGCGCTCGAGCAACCGATGCACATCGGGGCTGAGCTGATCCCTCAGGCGGCTGATCAGCGGTTCGCTGGCCAGCAGCTTGAGTCGCTTGCCCTGCCACTGGGTGGTGGCTCCTGGATAGAGGCCCATCACCCGCCGGTGAATTGACAGGGCGTTCTGGTTCCAGTCGATCCGGTAGTCGTCTTTTGTCAGCGGTCGGGCGTGACAGAGGCCGTCGGTGACCTGGGCCCTCACCCCCAGGCGTTCGAGCCGTTCGCACTCAGGCCCCGGCCCGGCCGCTTCGATGCGGGGCAGCGCTTCGACCAGGAGGTCGGCCGTCAGCTGGCTCAGCCGTGACCCCAGGGTCTGGGCGTTGTCGAGCAGGGCGATGGGCGTGCTGCGCTCCATCAGCACCGGGCCGGTGTCAAGTCCCTCCTCCATGGCCATGATTCCCACGCCGGTGACGGCATCGCCTTCGATGAGGCTCCACTGGATCGGTGCGGCCCCGCGCCAGCGGGGCAGCAGCGATCCGTGCCCGTTCCAGCAGCCCAGCTGAGGCTGTTGCAGCACCTCAGGCGGCAGGATCTGGCCGAAGGCCACCACCACCGACAGCTCTGCCCCCAGTTCGGCCAGCTGCTGCTGCAGTTGCGGCTCGCGCCGGATCCTGGCTGGGGTGAACACCGGCAGGCCCAGCTCCTGGGCCCGGGCTTTGACCGGAGAGCAGACCAGGTCCTTGCCGCGTCCGCGGCGCCGGTCGGGTTGGCTGACCACACCGACCAGCTGATGTCCGGCGTTCACCAGGGCATCAAGGCTGGTGACGGCATAGGCCGGTGTTCCCCAGAACAGTACCCGCATCGACCGGGTGCTCAGGCCTCTCCCGTGATCGAGAGTCCCTCGACCCAAACGTGGGGACACACCCCGTCAGGGGTCACCTTGGCCGGGCCTTCAAAGCCGATCAGATCGTTGAGGACGCTGCGGATGTCACCGGCCACGGTTGCGGCCTCGATCGAGATCCGTTGGCCGCCATCCATCAACCAGCCGTCGAACGGCAGCGAAAACGACCCCTGACTGGCCTTGACCCCGGCGTGCAGGGCCGAGAGCGAATCGATCAGCACCAGAGGGCCCTGATGGCGGCGGTGGTCAAGGCCTGCGGCACCCCCGGACGCGGTGGTGCTTCCGGCCGGTTCCACTTCGAAGTAGTCAGGTCCGACCGACACCTTGGCTCCCATGCCCGCATGGCCGGTGGGGGCAACACCGAAGGCTCGGGCCGTCGCCTCGGAGTGCAGGAACTGACGCAGCACCCCGCCCTCGAGCAGGGTCAGGCGCTGGGTCGGTGTTCCTTCGCCGTCAAAGCTCGAGGCGCCGATGTTGCCGGGATGCAGGCCGTTGTCGTGCAGGTTGAGAAACGGGGATGCCAATGGCTGGCCCAGCGATTCGCGACGCGAGAGGCTGACCCCGTCGAGCACGGCACGGGCATTGAACAGGCTGCTGAAGGCGCCGATCAGATCGAGGAACGCCTCAGGACTGAACACGCAGGTGTAGCGACCGGTCGTGATCGGCGCATAGTCGAGGTGGCTGATCGTGCGTTCCGCCGCCTCATCGATGCAGCCGGCGATGTCGAGGTAACCGGCGCCATAGGCCAGGCGTACGGCTCCGGCGCTGCGCGGCTTGCGACCGCTTTGCTCGGCCCGGGCATAGAGATACAGGCTGGCCGTGGTCATGGCCTGCTGGCGCGCGGCTCCGTCACTGTTGAGGTAGAGGCGTTGGCTGCGGCGCTGGGCCAGCCCGTTGTAGGGCACGGTCTCGATCGCCTCGTGGCGGCCCAGCAGGTCGCGCTCGGCGTCCTTGAGGGTGTCGAGCAGCTTGAGGATGTTGACCGGCTCATGCAAGGGCTGCTCCAGCGGTTGCAGCGCCGCCGTGGCCAGGGGCGAGAAAGCCGGCGAGTCATCGGGATTGCCGAAGGCGCTTGCCTCGCTGGCTCCCACCAGGGCGCGCTCCAACCCTTCGGCTGAGAGGTCGGAGGTGCTGGTGATGCCCACCAAGCCGTCAGCGTTCCAGGCGCGCACGGTGATGGCGCTGCGCTGGGCGGCCTTCATCTGTTTGGCTTCGCCCCGATCGACCTGCACCGAGGTGTCATCACTGCAGGAGGCACCCAGATCCCACTGCTGGATGCCATGGCGCCGGGCCAGCTGCTCCAGGCTCTGGCGCAGGGCTTCTGCATTCAATTGGCTGATGCTCATCAGCGTCCTCCCACGGTGATGCTGTCGACCTTGATGTGGGGCTGACCCACCGTCACGAAGATGCTGCCGCTCACCGAACCGCAGAACCCTGCAGCCAGCTCCAGATCGTTGGCACACATTGAGATGCGTGGCATCACTTCCTTGGCCTCACCGATGAGGGTGGCGCCTTTGACCGGACGGCTGAGCTGACCGTTTTCGATCAGAAACGCCTCGTCGACGGCGAAGTTGAACTGGCCCGTGGGACCCACGCTGCCGCCACCCATCGATTTGCAATACAGGCCCCGGTCGACCGAAGCGATCAACTGGTCAGGGGTGTGGGGACCTGCGGCGATGTAGGTGTTGCGCATGCGGCTGGCGGCGGCGAATCCGTGGCTCTGGCGGCGGCCGCTGCCGGTGCGCGCATGGCCGGTGCGTTGCTCGCCGGCGCGATCGCTCAGGAAGCGTTTGAGGATCCCGTTTTCGATCAGAACGGTGCGCTGGGGTTCCATGCCCTCGTCGTCCATGCTCAGCGAGCCGAAGGCACCACTGCTCAGACCCTCGTCGATGGCGGTCACCGCTTCATGGGCAATGGCTTCGCCCACCTTGTCGGCAAACGGGGTGGTGCCCCGCTCGACCTGGGTGGTTTCAAGCAGATGCCCGCAGGCTTCGTGGAAGATCACACCACCGAAGCGGTTGGCCAGCACCGCTGGCATCTGGCCGGCTTCGACGTAGTCGGCATAGAGCATGGTGGCGGCGCTGTCGCAGATTTCCAGCGCCGAGGCGTCGGCATCCCAGCGACGCAGGTCGTCGGGGCTGTCGGTGGTGCCGTAGCGCCGCCCGAGGCTGGCGCGGTGATCACCATCGGCAGCCAGCACGTTGAGCCCGAGGGACTGGTGCAGGCGAATGTCGCGGGCGAAGGTGCCGTCGCTGGCGGCCACCAGCACCTCCTGCCAGTCGCGGCTGTAGCTGCCGCGGCGCACCTGCAGGTGGTGGCCATGGCGCTCCAACCTGGCCGTGCCTTCGAGCAGCTTGGACGAGGCCTCGGCCAGGTCGGGGCATGCGGCCAGCCAGGAGATCTTGCTGCTGGCGTGATCACGCAGGCTGGGCAGCCCGTCGAACCCGACACCGCCCCCGGACCTGCCGAGTGCTTCGATCTGCAGGCCGAGCATGCCCAGGGCCTGCTCGAGCGCGCTCTGCAGACCCTGATCACTCAGGTCATTGGTGCTGACGAAACCATCGCGGGAACCCAGAAAAACCCGGATGCCTGCGCCCAGCCCGAAGGCTGGACTCACACTGGTGACGCGGTCCTGTTCGGCCAGAACGCCCAGATGGTCGGTACGTTCAAGAAAGACTTCGACCAGGTCGGCTCCTGCCTTGCGGCCGGATGCCAACAGCGGCTCAAGACGGACGCTCCAGTGGCTGCCGAAGCCAGCTGAAAGGGCATCGCCGGCTTGATGCGCTGGATCGCCGGCGCGTGTGGAGGTGATGGTCAAGGTGGGGAGCTCCGTTCAGCGAACGGCAGGCTGGAACCGGTCGCTGCGGATCGGGGCCATCAGGAACAGCTTGGCCATCTCGGCAGCGTTGGCAGCCCAGTAGGGAAGCTTGCGCAGCAGCTTCAGCGGGGCTGGGGCAGGACTGGCGTCGGCCTCTGCCAGGGCGTTGTTGTTGCTGACCAGCCGCTCCAGACGCACGTAGAACTTGGGGTGGTCGACATTCAGCACCACCGGGAAGACACGGGCCGACGTTTCGTTGGTCTTGGCGATCACGTACTTGTCGTAGCTGCGCGCGTCGAGGCCCAGGGCTTCGTAGAACTCTTTACGTGCGACGTCGCGCACATACATCGTGGCGAACACCGCCAGCAGGAAGAACCGGCACCAGAGCCGGGCCTGCAGCCCGCGCACGGTGTCGGGTTGGGCCTTCATCAGGGCATCGAAGAAATCGCCGTGACGGTTTTCGTCCTGGCACCAGTTCTCGAAGAAGTTAAAGATCGGGAAAATCTTGCTTTCGGGGTGCTTCTCCAGGTGACGGAAGATGGCGATGTAGCGCCAGTAACCAATCTTCTCTGACAGATAGGTGGCGTAGAAAATGAACTTCGGCTTGAAGAAGGTGTAAGCCTTGTTGGCGGTCAGGAAGCCCAGGTCAAGCTGCAGACCGAAGTCGGCCATGGACTTGTTGAGGAAGCCGGCATGACGGGCTTCGTCCCGGGCCATGTGGGCAAAGCACTCGGCCAGAAGGGGGTTCCTGTCCTTGATGCGGCGGCTGAGTTCCTTGTAGAGCAGGAATCCAGAAAATTCAGAGGTGCAGCTCTGCTCAAGAAATTCAATGAACACCCGACGGGTCTCGGGATCCAGCTTGTCTGCGGCACCTTCGAACGCCTCGTTGCGCACGAAATGGTGTCGGTTGTAGTCCTTGCGGAACTCCTCGCAGATGGCCTCGAGCTCCACTTCATTGGGCCGCAGGTCCATCGCCGCCATGGCGTCGAAATCTGTGGTGTAGAAGCGCGGCGTCAGAATCGTGTCCTTGACCGGCTCCTTGATCGCCGGCGCGTCGGAGCTGCCGAGCGAAGCGGTGGTCGGGTCGGCTACGGCGGACGGAGGCACCATCGGCTGCACAGGTGGCGTTGGTTGCATCGTAGAGGTCACGCCGCCGCCACCGGGTGCTTGTAACGGCTCAGTTGGGCCCCAGCCATTTCTGGCCATTGAGCCGTTGCACCAGGCGGGAGACCAGCAGGGCCAGGCTCATTTTCTTTTCGTCGATCAGAAACGACTCCAGCACCGTTGGTGAGCTGCCGGGCTCAGCCAGGCTCACGGTCTTGGCCGCGTTGATGTCGGCCGCGGTGAAACACAGCCAGAAGCGGCGCTCATCGCCGAAACCGCCCTTGACCATCCAGCAGGGGCTGCCGACCACGGGCATCGCACCCTGCTCGAAACTCAGATCGCAGGCCGGTCCACCGCTGCTGCTGATCTCCCGGGCCAGAGCCGGAATCAGCAGGTCGGGCACGAACCGCTCGAACGGCTGATCCTCTGGGGCCGGGGGTTTGACCTTGGCGGCAGGGCCTGGGGTGCTGGGTTCAGACGCTGATCCGCTCGCTGGTTCGCTCGCCGGCACTGACCTGCAGGGCAACTGTCGCGACTCTAGGAGTGGTGCCCGCCGGCTGGTCAGGCCCCCTCTGGTCGGGGCACGCCGTTCAGCCCCAGGCCTCACTGGTGGGCTGGTCCCAGCCGTCGTCGTTGTCGGCGCTGGCAGTGGTGGTGGTCGGTCGGGGGGCGGTGCTGCTGCGGCGAATCACCCGGAAGGGCACCTCAACCGTTGGTGCCGGTTCGCCCGGAGCCCGGCTGGGCCCGGCGCCGGCTGCGCTGGGTTGCGGTCGCTGCGGCGCCCGCCGCGGCGGGGTGGCAGCGCGCTCTGTGGTTGCCGCCCCTGACGGTGCTGCGGCCGTCCAGGCTCCCCGGGCGCCCTGGCGCAGGGCGAGGGCTGTGGCTGCCGCGCTCAGGCCTGCACCACCGGCCGCCGCTGCAGCGATCCAGGCTCCCAGGGGCAGGGTGGGCGAGCTCCAGACCAACAGGCGCAGGCTCACCCCCGGACGTGGATTCGCCGCGGCCAGCAGCAGCACCGCCAGCAGGGGTGCCAGCACCGGGAGCAACATCAGCTGACGCAGCACCTTCACGCTCGGCTCAGGGGCGACCCATCCATCGGTTCAGCGGAGCCAGCTCCTCGCCCAGCACATCAAACAGGCGAACCACCAGAAAATCCACCATGTCCTCAATGGTTCGTGGTTGGTGGTACCAGGCCGGCACGGGCGGCGCAATCCGCGCGCCCGCTTCGGCCAGGGCGGTGAGATTGCGCAGATGCACGAGGTTCCAGGGGGTCTCGCGCGGGCAGATCACCAGGGGGCGAGCCTCCTTGAGGTGCACGTCGGCAGCCCGCTCCAGCAGATCGGTGGCCACGCCGGCGGCAATCCTGCCGACGCAGCCCATGCTTGCCGGCAGGATCACCATGCCCCGGGTGCGGTAGCTGCCGCTGGCGATGCTCGCGGCCTGGTCGTTCCAGCGATGACAGCGCAGTTGTCCGGCGGTGCTGCCGGTACGGTCCCGCCAGAAGGCTTCCTGGGCTTCCGGTTCACCGGGCAGCTGGATGCCGAGTTCGGCCTGCCAGACCGTGATCGCCCCGCGACTGGTGACCAGCTCCACCGACTCGCCGGCATCCAGCAGGAGCTGGAGGGCCCGCTGTGCAAGGGGCTGGGCCGATGCCCCCGACACGGCCAGCACCAATGGAGGCCGCGATGTGCCCATGATCAGTCGGCGTCCGCAGCGTCGATGCTGTCGCCGGCGTGGTCGCCATCGCTCGCTCTGCCATCGACCGACTCGATGTCGACTTCGCCTTCAGGCAGAACCACGGCCAGATCGATCTGGTGCCGCAACGGATCCACCTTCTCGATCACCACCTCGACACTGTCTCCGAGCATGTAGGTGCGGCGGTTCTTGCGCCCCACCAGGCGGTTCTGGCGCGAACGGTATTCGTACCAATCGTCTTTGAGTGAACTCACATGCACCAGGCCTTCCACCTGGGATGGGGGCACCTCCACAAAGAAGCCGTAGCTCTGCACGCCGCTGATGGTGCCGCTGAGGGTCTGGCCCACCAGTGGCTCGGCCTGGCGCGCCTGGGCCATGGCCACCAGATCGCTGCTGAAGTCCTGTAGTTGTCGGTGGCGCTGGTTCAGCCGTTCGCTCAGCCCATGGTTCAGATCCTCGCTGTAGGGCACGAGCACCCCTGCGGCGAGCAGCGGCCAGTCGATCTGGCCATGGCAGCTGTCTGAAGCAAGATCCACGCTGGTCTTGTGGCGAATGCTGGGCCTGTCCTTGCCCTCCAGCAGCAGGGTCAGCAGCAGTTGCTGATTCCAGATGTCGGCGTAGTGCAGGGTCGGGTTGCACCACGGCGCCACGGCCGTTGCGGCGGCGGCCAGCGAGTGAAGACCCGGTTCATCTGACAGCTGAACCGGGTTCAGTGTGCCGCGCAGTTGTTGCTGCAGGGGGCGCTGCCGCTCGCTCTGGCTGAAGCACTGGGCGAGCTCGGTTGCGCTGGTGTCGCCCTCTTCACTCAGCTCAAGAGGAATCTCCAGGGCCAGGGCCGCTTTCACCACGTCATGCAGGTCGGCGGCGCTCGGCGCCGGGTTGACAGCGAAGATCGCCGGCAGTTCAAGGGCACTCAGATGCTGGCCAAGGGCGCGCTCGGCCAGCACAACGGCTTCCCGCAGGATCGCGTGGGGGTGGTGGGGCGACAGTGTCACCATCCAGCCGTCGCGGCTGGCATCGGGGGCGGGGGTGCGCAGATCGCCGAGCCGGTCGATCGCCGGCAGGGGCAGATCGAGATCAATGGATCCCGCCTCCAGGCGTTGCTCCCGCAGCCGGGTGCTCACGGCGATCAGCTGCTCGAGCAACGGGAGATGGTCCTTGAGCGGTTTGAGAGGGGCGGCCAGGGTCCGGCTTTTGGGTTTGCGCTCGGCCAGGGCATCCAGGGCTGCCGCGCTGGCGGCGGCATCGACCCTGATCAGGCTGCGGTGAAAGCGGAAGTGGAGCAGCTGGCCGTTGCTGTCGAGTTCGAGGGCCACCGACAGTGCTTCCTGGCTGTCGCCCGGCTTGAAGCCACAGGCCTTGCTGAGGGCCGCACTGAGCAGCGGCTGCCACTGGCCCCCCAGGCAGAGGGCTTCAGCCTGCTCCCGCAGCCATTGGTCGGTGCTGCTGCCGGGTGCCACCCGCTCGGCCACGCTGGGGGCGTGCAGCCACAGGCGCTGTCCCTGCTCGAGGGGCTCCAGTGAGAGCGCAGCCAGGGGTGGGGCTTCCTTGCCCTGCCAGGCTTCAAGCAGCAGGGTGGGCAGACCGGTCAGATCGGTCCTGTTGTCGCTGCCCGGCGCCTTGGGGGTGACCCGTGGCGCCGCGCCGCGGTCCTGCAGCCGATGCTTGGTCAGCAGCAGATCGAGGTCTGCGGCTTCACCGCCGTTGATCGGCAGGCTGCGGGTCACATGGCCAAAGGCCGGCCTCTGGGCCACCGGAAAGCGATCGACGACCACTTCAACAACGCTGTCGCCCTTGTCGTTGCAGTGCTTGCTGTCGTCGCTGGGCAGTTCGATGCTGGTCAGCAGGCGGTCATCGAGCGGTTGGGCGATGAGCCGCTCACCCTGCTGGTCCAGCTGTGCCAGCAGGCTTGTGGTCGTGCGCGTGAGGATGCACTGCACGCCGCCCTCGGGTGAACGACGCCGTCCGCCTTCGCGGGTGATCCGCACCAGCACCCGGTCGCCGTTCCAGGCGTGGTTGAGCTGGTGATCACGGATGTAGACGTCTTCGCCGCCGTCTTCGCGCAGGGCAAAACAGAAGCCTTTGCTGGAGCAGCGCAACCGGGCGGGAATCAGGCTGTCGTTGCTCAGCCGTTGCACCCCAGCGTCGTTCAGCTCGATCAGGCCGAGCCGACCCATGGCTTCGAGGCCGATGCGCAGGTGTTCCTTGTCACCCTTGAGGCTCAGCCCCAGGGCTTTTTCGAGCTTGGCAACGGGCAGGGGCTCGGCGGCGGGAAGCTGGTCGAGCAGGTCGGCGACCGTGAACTTCATGGTTGGGGCGGGCGAACGGCAGCAGGACGGGCACAGCTGGCGGCGGTCTGGAATCCCACGGCACGGTCCCTGCAAGAACGGGGGTGTCGCGCGGAAGTCCGGCTGCGATGGCTGGGCAGGAACGCTCAGGGCTCGAAGCGATGCCCTAGGACCCTGCGACTCCCGGAGGGAATGCTTCAATCCTACCGAGCCGTTCGGTTGTGGCAGGGCTCACTCTGGGGGCGTCCCGGCGTTGGCGAGGCTGCGGATGATCAGCTGCATGCCGATCAGCAGAAACCCCACGGCGGCGGCCAGTTGCAGCAGGTTGGTGGGAATCAGGCTCGACAGGGATCCGCCCGCCGCCGCCCCCACCAGGCTGGCCAGCACCAGGGCCGTGGCGCTGCCGGCAAACACCGCGCCAGGACGGCTGCTGGTGCCGCTGATAGTGACGATCGCCAGCTGGGTCTTGTCGCCCAGTTCAGCCAGAAACACCGTCGCAAAGGTGGAGGCCAGCAGGCCGAGAGGAAGTGCCATGGGTCTCAGCTGAAGTTGGGCAAGGTCAGGATGGCCTGCCGACCCAGCCACAGGCCGAGCACCACCATCAGGATTCCGGCAAGGCGCTCCAGCAGTTCTGGAGCCAGCAGCCGGGCCAGCCAGCGGCCGAGCACCACCCCCACCAGAGACGAACAGATCAGGGCCAGGGAGGCGCCGGCAAACACCACCAGGGGCTGGCCCGACTGGGCCGACAGCAGCAGGGCGGCCAGCTGGGTTTTGTCGCCGAGTTCGGCCAGAAACACCGTGGTGGCTGTCGTCACGAACACCGCTCCCCAGCCGGCTGCCGCCGCGCTGACCTCGCCCGCGTTGTCGGTGTTCACGGACTCCTGCTGGTCGCTCATCGCCGCCGTCCGTTGGCCCGCAGAAATCGCTTCATCACCTTGCCACGGCCGCCGTATTCGCTGCGGATCTGCTGCGTGCAGCAGTCGATGGCGAAGGCCTCACCCGCTGCGCTGCCCAGGCCGTCGGGGGCAAACAGGTTGACCAGGTTGCTCACCTGGCAGAAATCGGGGCGGTCGCTGTAGATGCGGCAGCGACGACTGCCGGTGTCGAAATGGCGGCACCAGCCGTCATCGCCAACCAGGGCAAGGTAGGTCTGCCGCTGCTCGGGGCTGAGGGCATCCAGGGCCTCCTGACGCAGGGCCGGATCCAGCCGGCAGCAGGCTCCGCAGCCCGTGATGCACTGCCACTGGGGTGTTGAGCCCGACCCTGGGGGCGCCATGCAGCTGGTGCGCTGATCCACACCAGCATGACAAGCCGTCACAGCCGCACAGCGAGATGCAGGGCCGGCCCATCGGGGCTTTTAATCTGATGGCGCAGCCGGACCTGCTGCAGGCCGCTGATTCCCGATCCCGCCCCGAGCCCGATGGATTTCCACCTGATCGCCAACTTCGCTGCTCTGGCCCTGATCACCTTGGCCGGGCCCGCCGTGATCTTCATTCTTTTCTACCGCCGCGGCGCTCTCTGAGCCTGCCCTTCTGAACCCTGGATGGGGATCTCAGGCGGCAAGTCCGAGGGCCACAGCCGCCTCATCCAAGAGGCGTTGAACGTAAGGATGGGTGCGGGGTCCGACTTGTTCGCCGCCGACCCCAGGTTTCTGCCCATGGCCCGCTGTGCCGTCGCCACGGGAACCGGCCAGCCCGGCCAGCCGCTCGGCAAGCGGTTGGCGCAGTTCGTCTCCGGCGGCATTGCGGACCACCAGATCGTCGCCGTCCTGCTGACACCAGTAGGTGCGCTGGTTTCGCTGCAGCACCACCACAGCCCTGTCGCTCTGGCTGGCTCTGAGACCCACCAGCTCGAGCTGCAGACGCTCCTGGCCCTGCCATTGGTCCTGGACCAGGCGGTAGGCGACATCGACATGGTCGGGCAGCTCGGCTGAGCCCTGCCAGCGCCAGCCCATGGCTCTGATGCGGGCGGGGCCCTGGCTCAGTTCAAGCTGCAGATGTCCGCCCCGCAGCAGCGTGCTGCGCTGCACCCGACAGGCGCGGCTCCAGAACACCGGGGCCGCCTGGCCGATGCCGAACGGGCCGAGACGCTGATGCTGCTGCCAGAAGCCGCGGTCGATGCTGCTGAGTGCCAGCAGGGCCTCAGGCTCCACCGGTAAACCCGGACCATGCTGCTGTTGCCAGGTGGCGGCCAGCCCGTTGAGGTCGTGATGCAGGGCAGCCAGCGCTTCGGCCCGCACGCTGAAGCCACCGGCCGCAGGGTGGCCGCCGAACCGCTCGAGGTGGTGCGAACAGGCCTGCAGCGCCGCATCGACGGCAAAGCCCTTGGGCGCACGCACCGAGGCCCTGAGACGACCGTCACCTTCGCCCGCCAGCAGGGCGGCAGGCTGGCCGAAGCGCTCGACCAGACGGGCGGCCACGATGCCGATCACGCCGTGATGCCAGTGGTTCTGGGCAATCAGCAGAAACGCACTGCGCCGATCGCCATCGGCCTCGAGCAGGGCCAGCGCTTCGGCTTCGATCGCGTCGCAGAGTTCGCGCCGCTGGCGGTTGAGGGCTTCGCACTGCCTGGCCAGCTCCAGCGCACGAGCCCTGTCGTCGGTGGTGAGCAGTTCCACCACCAGGTCCGGATCCCCCAGCCGTCCGACCGCATTGATGCGTGGCGCCAGCTTGAAGCTCACGGCCTGGGCATCGAGCGCCTGCTCGTCAAGACCCGCCAGCTGCATCAGGGCCTGCAGGCCTGGTAGGGGGCTGGCGGCCAAGCGGGGCAGTCCGTCCTGCAGCCAGCGGCGGTTCACACCCTGCAGCGGGGCCATGTCGGCGATGGTGCCGATGCAGAAGAGATTGAGCGCGATGTCCAGCCCCTCGTCATCACCCAGGGTTTCGCAGAGGGCGGCCGCCAGCACGTAGGCCAGCCCGACGCCGGCCAACCCCCGGTAGGGGGAGTCGCGCGGCGTCACGGCCGGGTGCAGCAGCGCCAGATGGGGCGGCAGCGTGGTGGGCAGGGTGTGGTGGTCCGTGAGGATCACCTCCAGCTGCAGATCGCGGGCCCTCTCCAGGGCAGCGGCAGCGCTGACACCGTTGTCGACCGTGATCAGCAGGGTGATCGAGCGGGCGGCGAGCTCCTCCACCATCGCGGTATTGAGTCCGTAGCCATCGTTCATGCGGCTGGGGATCGCCGCCACGGGGCGGGCTCCAAGCCGTTGCAGCACACCAACCAGCAGGGCGGTGCTGGTCATGCCATCGGCGTCATAGTCGCCACAGATCGCGACCGCCTCCTGCCCGCTGCAGGCCTTCCGCAGCCGCTGCACCGCCTTGCCCAGATCGGCGAAATGGTCGCTGGCCGGCGGCGGCGGCTGCGGCCGCAGCAAGGCCTCGATCGCTGCAGCGCTGGTGCATCCACGGCGCAGCAGCACCGCCACCAGCTCGGGCGCCAGCCTGGCGCGGCCGGCCAGTTGATCCAGGGAGGCTCTCTGGTGCGGCGTCAGGGGTTCAGGCAGTTGCCAGCGTTGCTCGTCGATCGGGGGCAGCAACGGGCACAGGCAACACCGTTCCATTGTGGGGGCTGTCGCCGATTGGTCCAGGTGCGCTTCCCCATGGGACGCTTGGACCAGCAACGGGGGTCGCTGTGGCCACGCTTCGGGCGCTGCTCTGGGATGTTGACGGCACCCTCGCCGAGACCGAGCGTGACGGTCACCGGCCGGCGTTCAACCGCGCGTTTGCGGAGGCCGGGCTGCTGGTGCACTGGGATCCCCAGCTTTACGGCCGCTGGCTGGCCATCAGCGGGGGTCGCGAACGCATCGCAGCCCAGCTGCGCGAGCTGGAGGGTGGTGCCCCCCAGCCGCAACGGGTTGAAGCCCTGCAGGCTGCCAAGCAGGGGCATTACCGCAACCTGATGGAACAGGGCTGTGTGCAGTTGCGCCCCGGTGTTGTCGAGCTGCTGCGCGAGGCCCATCAGGCCGGCCTCAGCCAGGTGATCGTGACCACCAGCTCGCGTGCCGCCATCAGCGCCCTGATGGACCATCTTCTGGGGCCCTTGCAGCAGGTGTTCCGTTTCTGGGTCTGTGGTGACGACGTGGGCCGCAAGAAACCCCACCCCGAGGCCTATGCGCTGGCGATGCAGCGGCTGCTGGCAGACGGCCTGGTGGCTGATCCGGCCGAGCTGCTGGTGATCGAGGATTCCGACAACGGCCTGCGGGCGGCCCGGGCCGCAGGGCTGGCCTGTGTGGTCACCTGCAGCCAGTACAGCTCCCTGGAGTCCTTGGCCGACCGGGGCATGGCCGCTGCGGTGGTCAGTCAACTGGGCACCCCGGCCCGGGTGCTGCATGGTCCGGGTTGCCAGGACGGGCAGATCACGCTCTCCTATCTGCAGTCCCTGGTGCACTGAGCCGCTCGGATGACCCGCCTGCCCCTGCAGCAGACCCGCTATCAACGCCTGCAGCAGGTCCTGCTCGCCGAGCTGTTCGCCGGTTGGGGGAGCAGCTGGCGTGAGCGCAGTCTGCAGCTGCTGGCCCTGCTGGGGGGCTATTACCTGGGTTCCAATGTCACCGTTTACGTGCTCGATCGCATCCCGGGGGGGCGCCCCAGCGTGGTGCTGGTCATGGTGTTGCTGGTGGAACTGCTGGTGCGCCTGCGCAGCCGTTTTGTGCGGGGCCGACCGCCGCTGGGCTGGATGTTGATCGACAACCTGCGCCTCGGTGCCGTGTATTCGGTGGTGTTGGAGGCCTTCAAGCTGGGGACCTGATGCCCGAACCCGAATTCAGGGTCCCGTGGAACACACGGTTGCAACGTCTTGAGACGCCCCCCGCCATTGATCCGCTGCTGCTCCGGGACCTGGTGTTGCCGTTGCTGAGCTGGCTGGAGCAGCGCTGTGCTGATCGCCAGCGCCGCGTCGTGATCGGGCTCACGGCTCCGGTCGGCTGCGGCAAGAGCACCCTGGCAGGCCAGCTGGTTCAGCTGGCCCGGTTGCTGCCGTTGCGATTGGCCGTGGCCTCGATCGATGACGCCTACAGGCCATGGGCCGAGCGGCGCGAGCGCCTGGCGGGCAATCCCTTTGGGGTCAACCGGGTCCCACCGGGCAGCCATGATCCAGCCGTGCTCACCGCCGCCATCGCTGCCTGGCGTGAGGGTGGTCCGCTGTGCCTGCCCCGTTTTGACAAACGTCGCAACCAGGGCCACGGGGATCGAACCGCGGCGATCACCGTGGCGGCTGATGCACTGTTGCTGGAGGGCTGGCTGGTGGGAGTTGAGCCGATGGCAGAGGCCAGGCTCAATGGCTGGCTGAGCTCGGAGGTCAGGGACCTCAGCGATGCAGAGCGCCATTGGCTGCCCCGCTGGAATGGGGCCCTGGAGGACTACAGGCCACTGTGGGCCTGTTGTGACGGCTTCTGGGTGCTTCAACCGGACCACTGGAGCCGGGTCGTCCGCTGGCGCCTGCAGGCCGAAGCCAGGCAGCGGCGCCAGGGACAGGGGGCCATGACGGCCCGTGAGGTGAGGAGTCTGGTGCGGGCAAGCCTGGCCTCACTGCCACCCGGGCTCTATCACCCAGCCCTGTTCAAGCGAGCCATGGCCGTGGCCACCCTGGATGGCCGGCGGCGCTGTCTGAGGGTCGAAACCGGCGCTCAGGCCTCGGTCTCGTCCTCATTGATCGGATAGACGAAGCCCTGGGCGCGGCCGCTGAGCACAGCCTTGCCGATCGACAGAGCCTTCTGGGCTGCCACGGATGCCTTGGCCTTCCAATGGGCATGGCGCTGGTTTCGCTTGCCTTTGGAGGTCTTTTTCTTGGGAACAGCCATCCCGCTACCCGGTTGCCAAACGACAATCTTGTGGTGCCGGCTGGCCTTTCGTCAAATCGCTAAGCTCTGTTGAAAACAACATCCCTGTGGGCGCAAGCGTTCCTGGCATCTCCTCAACGCTGCTGACCGCTGCGAAGCCTGTCACTTCCGCAACCAACTCTGCTGCGCCAGGGCCGTCATCTTCTGCTGTGCCAGGGCGGTCAGCGGCCTCTCCCACCTACAGCCAGTTGCTCAAGGACCTGCAGGCCGGTCGGGTCCGTGAACTGGAACTCTCTCCGGCCCGCCGCGAGGTCTCGGTCCGCTACTCCAACGGACAGACAGCCCAGGTCAGCATCTTTCACAACGACCAGACCCTGCTGCAGACAGCCCAGCAGGCGCGCGTACCACTCAGCGTGCGCGACGACCGTCAGGAGGCGGCGACGGCTTCGTTCGTGGCCAATGGTGTTCTGGTCCTGCTCCTGCTGCTGGGTCTTGGGCTGCTCTTGCGCCGTTCGGCCCAGGTGGCCAACCGTGCCCTCGGCTTCGGACGCACCCAGGCCCGGGTTCAGGAGGACGTTTCGGCGCCGGTGCGCTTCGAAGACGTGGCCGGCATCGCCGAGGCCAAACAGGAGCTGCAGGAGGTGGTCACCTTTCTGCGCGCACCCGAGCGCTACACCGCGGTCGGCGCCAAGATCCCCAAGGGTGTGCTGCTGGTGGGTCCCCCCGGCACCGGCAAGACCCTGCTGGCCAGGGCCATCGCCGGCGAGGCGGGTGTGCCCTTCTTTTCGATGGCGGCGTCCGAGTTCGTGGAACTGTTCGTCGGCGTCGGTGCCAGCCGGGTGCGTGACCTGTTCCGCAAGGCCAAGGCCAAGGCACCTTGCATCATCTTCATCGACGAGATCGATGCCGTCGGCCGTCAGCGCGGTGCCGGCATCGGGGGGGGCAACGATGAACGCGAGCAGACCCTCAATCAGCTGCTCACCGAGATGGATGGTTTTGAAGACAATTCCGGCGTGATTCTGCTGGCTGCCACCAACCGTGCCGATGTGCTTGATTCGGCCCTGATGCGGCCTGGCCGTTTCGACCGTCGCATCACGGTGGACCTGCCCGACCGCCGCGGTCGCGAAGAGATTCTTGCGGTTCACGCCCGCACCAGGCCCCTGGCCAGTGCGGTCAATCTGGCCGACTGGGCCGCCCGCACGCCGGGGTTCTCGGGGGCCGATCTGGCCAACCTGCTCAACGAGGCGGCGATTCTGACGGCGCGACGACAGCAGCAGCAGGTCGACGATGGGGCCCTCACCGATGCGCTCGAGCGCATCACCATGGGGCTGACTGTCGCTCCGCTCCAGGACAGCGCCAAAAAGCGTCTGATCGCGTACCACGAGATCGGCCATGCCCTGGTCACCACCCTGTTGCCTGCTGCCGACAAGCTCGACAAGGTGACCCTGTTGCCCCGGGCCGGCGGTGTGGGCGGCTTCGCGCGCACCCTGCCCGATGAGGAAATTCTCGATTCGGGCCTCATCACCCGGGCTTTTCTCAAGGCCAGGCTGGTGGTGGCCCTGGCAGGCCGGGCCGCCGAGCTGGTCGTCTTCGGTCCGAGTGAGGTGACCCAGGGCGCCGCCGGTGACCTTGATCTGGTGGCTCAGATCAGCCGCACCATGGTGACCCGCTATGGCTTCTCCAGTCTCGGGCCCGTGGCCCTCGAGGGTGAGAGCGCCGAGGTTTTTCTGGGCCGCGACTGGTTGCGGAGTGATCCCCAGTATTCGGAGCAGACCGGCCGGCGCATTGATGCCCAGGTGCAGGATCTGGCCCGCCAGGCCCTGGCTGAAGCCGTCGCCCTGCTCACCCCACGGCGGGTGCTCATGGATCAGCTGGTCGATCTGCTGATCCGCGACGAGACCATCGAGGGCCCCCGTTTCCGGGAGCTGGTGGCACGTCACGAGCAGGACGCATCGATCGAGGCCGATCCCCTAGCGCCCCACCAGCCGACGACGCGGCTGGTGTCTGCCTGATCTCAGCCTGGTTGCCCAGCTGCCGGGTCGAGACCGGTCGCGAAGCGAATGTCGAGGCTGCGCAGATAGGTCTGCAGCCCGGCATCCTGAATCGGCAACAACGTGGCCGCGCGGCCACTCTGGTTGACGTGTGAGTGCCAGTGCCCCGGGGGGGTGATGAAGGCCCCTCCCGCTTCCCAGTCGATCCGCTGCGGGTTGCGGATCGTGCCGTCGTTGTTGAGTTCGGTGCCCACCAGGGTGTAGACCCCAGGATCGCAGTCGATGATCAGATCGAGGGCCACCGACTGATGCCTGTGGGGCGCCTGAACGGCTCCTGGCGGCACCAGGCCGTACATGGCCCAGAGCACATGGGTCACGGTGCGACTGGCGGGCAGATCGCTGTTGGCGAGCAACAGGCTGAGCCGGTTGCTGCGGCGGCTGCCCGGCGCTGCCGCGAGCTGGCTGAGTTCCTGATTCAGCCAGCTGCCGGGGTAGTGGGTGGCTTCGAATCGCGGCGCTGTTGGCGTCGCCCCGAGGTGGCTCAGCAGTGGCGCGTCATGCACCCAGTAGAGAACGCTGGCGCTGTGGGCTTGCAGCAGCGGGGCCTCGCCGCAGGGCAGCACAAACAGATCACCGGTTTCCCAGCTCAGGTTCACAGCCGGGCTGCCGCTGCCGGCGCTGCGCAGGCAGGTTCCCTGGCCGTGAAGCACATAAAACAGGGAGCTGGTGGCAGCAGCTGAGGCCTTGATCCCTTCGCCCGCGGCGATGCGCACAAAGTGGGCAGCCAGGGCCGGACTGGTCGCCGGGCCGGGCACCCCCAGCTCGGCGCTCAGATCCAGGGGGATGACCGCACTCGGCCCCCGGCGGTGCAGGTCAGCTCCCCACGCGCGGTAGGGAATGGGCTCGGTGAGGCCGCTGCGCACAGGGTTGGCAGCCTGCCTGTAGTCAAACAGCAGGGCCCTGCTCGCGGTCCCCGGGTTCTCCGTGCCGCTCTGACTCTCCGATAAAACCACAGGGCTGGTCGCCATGGTCAGCTCCGGTGTCTGGGTCATGGGGTCGTCTCTGCCAGGCCATCGATCGCGGCACGGCATCGGTATCAGGGCCTCAGGCTATTGAGCCTGAGGCCTCGGCCGTCGGCTGCAGGCGCAGCGACCAGGGCCTCTGGGGCAGCCTGGTCTGGATCAGCCTCCGGCCACCGCTGGCACGATGCTGACCTCATCACCATCGTTCAGGGGCGTCTGTTGGTTGTCGAGAAAGCGAATGTCCTCGCTGTTCACATAGACGTTGAGAAAACGCCGCAACTTGCCGCCCTCATCACACAGGCGTGCCTTGAGGCCTGGGTAGCGGGCATCGAGGGCATCGATCAGAGCATCGACGCTGGCCGCTTCCAGGGAAGCAGTGGCTTCGTCGTTGGTGAACTTCTGGAGCGGGGTCGGGATTAGAACCTGAACGGCCATGGTGGATCGATAAAGACGGGAAACGCGTGCGTCAGTGAGCGGCCTGGGCCTGTTGCCAGGCGGCCTTGAAGCTGTCGAGCTGGGCTTCGATCGTGTAAGGAGCGCCGATCGCGTCGGCCACGGCCTCGGTGGTCTTGAGGCCATTGCCCGTGATGTAGGCCACCGTGGTCTCGTTCGGATCGATCTTGCCCTCGTCGACCAGCTTCTTCAGCACGGCGATGGTGGTGCCGCCGGCGGTTTCGGTGAAGACACCTTCGGTTTCGGCCAGCAGCTTGATTCCCTCGATGATCTCGGCATCACACACGGCAGCGATGCTGCCGCCGGTGCGGTTGGCGATGTCGATCGCATAGGGACCATCGGCGGGGTTGCCGATGGCGATCGATTTGGCAATGGTGTTGGGTTTGACCGGGGTGATGAAGTCGCGCCCCGCGGCGAAGGCCTGGGCGATCGGGCTGCACCCTTCGGCCTGGGCGCCGCTGAAGCGCACGGGCTTGTCGTCGACGAGGCCGACCTTGATGAATTCGTCGAAGCCTTTGCGGATCTTGGTGAACAACGATCCTGAGGCCAGGGGCGCCACGATGTGATCGGGCAGCTGCCAGCCGAGCTGTTCAATCACCTCGTAGCCCAGGGTCTTGGATCCCTCGGAGTAGTAGGGACGCAGGTTGATGTTGACGAAGCCCCAGCCGAAGGTGTTGGCCACCTCTGAGCAGAGTCGGTTCACCTGGTCGTAATTGCCCTTCACCGCCATCAGGGTGGGGTTGTAGATCAGCGTGCCGAGCACCTTGCCCAGCTCCAGGTCGCTGGGAATGAACACGCAGCACTCGAGACCCGCATGGGCCGCGATCGCCGCGGTCGAGTTGGCCAGGTTGCCGGTCGAGGCGCAGCTGACCGTGGTGAAACCCAGCTCCCGTGCGCGGGTCAGCGCCACGGACACGACGCGGTCCTTGAAGGAGAGCGTCGGCATGTTGACGCCATCGTTCTTGATGAACAGGCTCTTGAGACCCAGGCGTCGGGCCAGGTTGTCGGCCTTGAGCAATGGGGTGAATCCGGTGCCGACATCGATCGGATCACCCTGGATCGGCAGAAAGTCGCGGTATCGCCAGATCGAGGCCGGTCCCGCTTCGATGGTGGCCCGGCTGACCCGCGCCTTGATGGCTTCGTAGTCGTAGACCACCTCAAGCGGCCCGAAGCAGACGTCTTCACAGACGTGGCGGGCGCCGGCTTCGTAGGCGTGGCCGCATTCCTTGCAGCGCAGCCCCGTGAACGTAGGTCCGGTGGTGGGAGAGCAGGCGAGGGTGGCTGTCAACAACTTCTCCAGCACTGGCAGGAGGTTAACAGCGATGAGCAGACGCCTTGTTAAAAGCCGATTCTGAAACTCGGGTATAGAGACCCTGCCTGGCCCCTTGTCGTTCGCGATGCGCTGTCTAGTTTCGGACGATGAAGCGTCTGGCTCCGTCAACCCTGTTCAGGCCGCGGTTGGCGCTGTGCGCAGTGCTGCTGCTGGCGCTGGTCGTGCTGGTGATCGTGCTGGCTTCCCGGCTCATCATTGAATGGCTCTGGTTTGCCGAGTTCGCGGCCCAGGGCATGCTCCTGCGCCGCTGGCTGCTGCAGATCGCGGCGTTCACCCTGGTCATGGGGCTTGGGGTGCCCCTGCAGCTCCAGCAGTTGCAGCGCTGTTGGCGTCTGCGGCAACAGCCTGGTCGCAAGACTCTGCCCGCTCAGCCGATCCTGGTCCTGGGATCTTGGGGTTTGGCTCTGATCCTGCTGGCGCTGCTGGCGCTGCTGGTGGTCGGCCTCTCCTTTCTCTGGGTGCAGGCCCAGGGACTGATCGCTGAGCCGTTCAGCGGTCAGGTGATCACAGGTCTCTCCGGGGTGGTCGGCCTGCCCCTGGTTCTGGTGCTGGGCCTGGCCGTCGTGCTGCTGCCTGCGCTGCTCCTGGCACCACGCACCAGTCTTCAGATCATCCTGGCTGCCGCGCTGGCGGCCTCGGCCACGGCGCTGGCGCGCGGCTGGAGTTTCTGGCTGCCGGCGCTGCTGGCGGTGCCCTTCGGCAAAGGGGATCCACTGACGGGTCTGGACCTGAGCTTCACGGTGCTTCAGCTGCCGGCCCTGCGCCTGATTCTCAGCGTGGTCTGTGCCCAGGCCGTTGTCGGGCTGGCGGGATGTCTCTGGCTCACCCTCACCGAAGCCAGCAGCCTCAGCGATCTGCGCTATCCAGGCCTCAGCCGGGATCAGCAGCGGGTGCTGCAACCCCAGCTTGCCGTCCTGGCCCTGGTGGTCGCCTGCAGCAGTGCACTGGCTCCCTTTGACCTGATGGTTCAGGGCAGCGGCGTGGCCAGTGGTGCCGGCTGGGTTGACCTGCATGTGCGACTGCCGCTGCGGTTGCTGCTGTCTGGCCTGCTGCTGCTGAGCGCTTTGGCACTGGTGGTGCCCCATGGCGGCAGCTGGCTGCGCCGGGGAGCCCTGCTGCCGCTGGCGGGTACAGCGCTGCTGGTGCCGCTCACCGAGCTGATCGGCGCGCCCCTGGTCCAACGTCTCTGGGTGCAGCCGCGGGAGCTGGCGGTCGAGACCCCCTACCTGCGGCGCAGCATCGAGGCCACCCGCGATGCCTTTGGGCTGTCGGCGGTGGAGGAAACGAATCTCGACCCCAGGCAGCGGCTCACGCCCGCCGATCTGCGAGCGGCCCAGGGCACGGTGGCCAACATTCGCCTCTGGGACAGCCAGCCCCTGCTGGCCACCAACCGCCAGCTGCAGCAGCTGCGGCTGTACTACCGCTTCGCCTCGGCCGCGGTAGACCGCTACGCGCTGCGGGGCAATCCCGCCACCAAGGGTGCCCAGCAGGTGCTGATCTCAGCCCGGGAACTCGACACCGGTGGTCTGTCGAGGCGGTCGGCCACCTGGCTCAACCGCCACCTGGTCTTCACCCACGGTTATGGCTTCACGGTGTCGTCGGTGAATGCGGTCGGACCTGACGGCCTGCCGCTGTATTTCGTCAAGGATCTGGGCCGCGCCGGTCAGCTGCGTGGCATTCCCCAGCTGGGCATCGACACGGCTCAGGTCAAGGCGATGTTGCCGGTGGGACGTCCGCGTCTGTATTTCAGTTCAGCGGCGGCGCCCTATGCCATTGCACCGACCCTGGTGCGTGAATTCGATTTTCCCGACGGCGATCTCAACGTCTACAACCACTACGAGGGCCGGGCCGGCATTCCTGTGGGATCGCTGCCGCTTCGACTGATGGCCTCGGTGTATCTGCAGGAACCCAGGCTGCTGGCCACCGGCTCGCTGACCGGTCGCTCCAGGTTGCTGATCCGGCGTCAGGTGAATCAGCGTCTGGCCCGGTTGCTGCCGTTTCTTCGCTTCGAAAGTCAGCCCTACCTGGTGTCGGTGCGCATCCTCGGGAATCCGAGTTATTCGCCGAATCAGCACCAGTACTGGATGCTCGACGGCTTCACCACCAGCACCAGCTACCCCTATTCGGATGCCAACAAGGCAGGAACACGCTATTTCCGCAACCCTGTCAAGGCGGTGGTCGATGCCCACGACGGCAAGGTCTGGCTGTATGTCAGCGATCCCAGCGATCCGATCCTGCGCACCTGGCAGCGGGCTTTCCCTGATCTGTTTGAACCCCTGAGCGCCATGCCAAGGGAGCTCCAGGCTCATATGCAGGTGCCCCCGAGCCAGTTCAGCATTCAGGCCGAGCGCCTGCTCCGGTATCACGTCACCGATGTGCGCACCTTTTACAACGGCGATGACGTCTGGTCGATCCCGTTGGAGATCTACGGCGACAGCAATGTGCCGGTGCATCCTTATCACATCACGCTGCAACTGCCCGGGCAGGCCAAGCCTGAGTTTGTGCTTCTGCTGCCGTTTTCGCCACTGAAGCGCTCCAACATGGTGGGCTGGCTGGCGGCCCGTAATGACCAGCCTCATTACGGCAAGCTGCAACTGGTGCGGTTCCCCCAGCAGAGACTCCTGCTCGGGCCGCAACAGGTGTCGGCGCTGATTGAGCAGGATCCCGAGATCAGCTATCAATTTGGACTCTGGAACCGTGTGGGTTCCCGCCTGGTTCACGGCAATCTGCTGGTGATGCCTGTCGGCAACGGCCTCCTCTACGTCGAACCCATTTACCTGCAATCGCGCAACAATGACATTCCCACCCTCGCCAGGGTGGTGGTCACCGATGGTGTCACCTTTGTGATGGAGCGCGATCTTGATCAGGCCCTCGAGGAACTGGTCAACCGAAAGGATGTCGCTAATCCGCTGCCCATGAGGCCTGAGGGGCTGCCGCAGGGCTGAGTCAGTCGTGGTCGTCCCATGAAAAAGGGCCCCTGACGGGGCCCTGCGGGTGATCGGTGCAGTCAGCCTCAGGCGGCAACAGCGGTCTTGGGATCGAGTGCACCCTTGGCGTAGAGGCCGGCGTAGTAGTTGATGTCGCGCTGTTTGATCTTGCTGGCGTTGCCGGCGCACCAGAACTGCTGATAACGATCGAGGCAGACCTGCTTCATGTAGGCCCGGGCGGGCTTGTTGAAGTGACGGGGGTCGAAGTTGGCGGGATCCTTGGCGGCGGCTTCCCGGATGGCGGCGGTGAAGGCCAGACGGTTGTCGGTGTCGATGTTGACCTTGCGCACGCCGTTGCGGATGCCCTCCTGGATCTCTTCGACGGGAACGCCGTAGGTCTCGGGGATCGCACCGCCGTACTTGTTGATCATGTCGAGCCACTCCTGGGGCACCGACGAAGAGCCATGCATCACCAGGTGGGTGTTGGGAATGGCCTTGTGGATCTCGGCGATACGGCTGATGGCCAGCACCTCACCGGTGGGCTTGCGGGTGAACTTGTAGGCGCCGTGGCTGGTGCCGATGGCGATGGCCAGGGCGTCAACCTTGGTCTTGGCCACGAAGTCGGCGGCCTCGGCGGGGTCGGTCAGCAGCTGGCTGTGGTCGAGCTTGCCCTCGAAGCCGTGGCCGTCCTCGGCCTCACCCATGCCGGTCTCGAGGGAGCCCAGGCAGCCCAGCTCGCCCTCAACGCTCACGCCGATGGCGTGGGCCACGTCGACCACTTCTTTGGTGACGGCCACGTTGTACTCGTAGCTGGCCGGGGTCTTGGCGTCGGCCATCAGCGAGCCGTCCATCATCACCGAAGTGAAGCCGTTGGCAGCGGCGCCGTAGCAGGTGGCGGGGCTGTTGCCGTGGTCCTGGTGCATCACCACCGGGATGTCGGGATAGGTCTCGACCGCAGCCAGGATCAGGTGGCGCAGAAAGCTCTCGCCGGCGTACTGGCGGGCACCGCGGGAGGCCTGCAGGATCACCGGAGAGTCGGTCTCATGGGCCGCCTCCATGATCGACTGCACCTGCTCCAGGTTGTTCACGTTGAAGGCAGGGATGCCGTAGCCGTTCTCGGCGGCGTGATCCAGCAGCAGACGAAGCGGTACGAGCGCCATGGGATGTCCTCGTGAAGGGGCAGAAGGGAGTGAACGAGCAGGCGGGCAGAAACCCGGTCTGCGCGCGAGTTTACGGGATGCCCCCCTGCGGCCGATGTCAGCGCGGCAGCGCCGCAGCAGAAAGCCCCGCCCGGAGTCCGGACGGGGCCACACATGGAGCAAGCCTGAACCGAGGACTTCAGTCGATCAGTTGCTGCTTGCGCAGCGACTGCACGGCGAAGCCGTTCTGCTTGGCGGCGCGGCGGGCCTCGGCGGCCTGACGCACCATCTGTCTGGCTGTGGTGATGGACATGAACGTTGCCTCCAGGAACGATCCGGCTGTTGCCGGGGTGGATGGCGCGTTGCTTCGGGGGCTTCCCTACTTCCACCGCCGGCGGCCTGGGGCCTGCCGGGGCCAACGTTCTTGAACGGTAGCCATTGCTACGGATGAACGGTGTTCGCTGAGATACCGATCAACGCGATGGTCGTCACCACCTTGCTGATCCCATGGCTCTGAGCGGATCAGCCTGTGGTCCGGTCAGCGCTGGTTCTCGCGTGCCTGGTCGCAGCAGCGCTGGCTGCTGAGGGCCTCGAGCAATCCGGGCACCATCGGCCGGCGGGCGGCGATCGCTTCGGCCCACCAGTTGTGCAGCCGCTCCACAGGTGCGATGCGCCCATCACCCCAGGTTCGCTTGAAGGCCAGCCGCGGATCGGCCGTCACCGGTCGCAGCGGCTCGCCAGCGCGGGCCATCCACAGGCCGAACCCGTGCACGTAGTCGCTCTGGTTGTCGGAGCCGAGCACCAGGGTGGCCTCGCTGCCGTACAGCTCGAGCCAGAAGCCCCTGCCGGCCCGGGTCACACTGGCCAGGTTGAGCTGGGCCGGCACCGGCTTGCCTTGCTGGGTCTGCAGCTGCAGCTGCACCAAGGCGATGTCTTCGGCATCGACCGCAAGCGGCTCGCCGTTGACGGGATCGGGACGCTCCCCCACGGCGGTGCTCAGCTGGGCACTCAGGCCAAGGCTGGGCCCCACCAGCCAGTGCAGCATGTCAAAGGCATGGGTGCCGAGGGCACCCAGCACCCCACCGCCCTGGGCGCGGCTCGCGTACCAGGTCCAGGGTCGGCGGGCATCGGCTCGGCTGCCCATCAGCCAGTCGAGCTTCACCAGCCATGGCTCGCCGAGCACCCCCTGCTGCAACAGCTCGGCCAACTGCATGAACAGCGGCACAGCGCGGTATTCGAAATCGACGGCCACCGTGAGCCCCTTGGCCAGGGCCTGTCGCTGCAGGTCCTCGACCTCGCCGGCGTGGAGCCCGACGGGTTTTTCCAGCATCAGGTGCTTGCCGGCGTCCAGGGCCAGGCGGGCCAGGCCATGGCGTGGGCCCGGCGGTGTGGCGATCACCACGGCATCGAGCCCGGGATCGGCCACCAGGGCTTCAAAATCGTCGGTTCCGGGGAGCTGGTGGCGTGCGCAGGCCTGCGCCAACCGCTCGGCTCGTGGGTGCCACAGAGCCACCGGCTCCCACAGCGGCGAAGCCCTGAGGGCTTCGAGATGCACCGTCTCGCCAAAGCCGAGACCGGCCACAGCCACGCGCAGGGACGGCTGGCTCATGATGGGGGTGTGCGAGAGGCGGCCAGCGCAGTGGCTGCAGCACAGCTCTGCTGCACCACGGCTTCGATCAGGGCGTCACCATCAGTGGGGTGCCACTCGGCCTGCCAACGGGGGATGCCGTTGATCGAGGTGTCACGGAACAGGTTCTGACCGCAATCGATCTGCATCACATAAAGATCTCCCAGGATGCGAGGTTTCGTGTTTTCGCCGTCCTTGGCTTCGGCGGGCTGAAAGCGGCTCAGCACCGTCAATTCGCCGTTGCGGCTGAAGCGCAGGCTGCCTGCGTCCCACCACTGGCGCCCTTCGGCCGTGGCGGGCACTTCGTGCCAATCGACGGGGCCGGCCATCACGGCGGCTGGCCAGGCCATCAGGCCGCACACCAGAACCAGCGCCAGGAGCAGGGTTCTCATGCCGGTTGCAGCGCTGGGCAGCCGTGCAGCCGCAGCAGACTCGAGAGGGTCTCCCTGAGGTCGGGCCGGGCCACGATCAGATCCACAAACCCGTGATCCCGCAGGTACTCGGCGGTCTGGAAGCCGTCGGGCAGTTTTTCGCGCAGGGTCTGTTCGATCACCCGGCGTCCGGCAAAGCCGATCAGGGCCTTCGGCTCGGCCAGGATCAGATCGCCCAGCATGGCGAAGCTGGCGGTGACGCCTCCGGTGGTCGGGTGGGTCAACAGGGGCAGGTACAGCAGCCCCGCCTCGCGGTGACGCTGCAACGCGCCAGAGATCTTGGCCATCTGCATGAGGCTGAGCATGCCTTCCTGCATCCGGGCTCCACCGGAGGCACACACGATCAGGACCGGCAGCCGTTGCGCCGTGGCGATCTCGATCAGCCGCGTGAGCTTCTCGCCCACCACCGAGCCCATCGAGCCCCCCATGAAGCGGAAATCCATCACCCCCAGGGCCAGGGGATGGTGGTCAACCCGGCAGAGGCCGGTGATCACGGCATCGATCAGGCCTGTGCTGCTCTGGCTGTCGCGCAGGCGGTCGGCATAGCTGCGCCGGTCCTTGAAGGCCAGCGGGTCGGTGGGACTCAGGTCGCTGTCGATCGGTTCGAAGCTGCCGGGATCGGCGAGCAGGGCGATCCGTTCGTCGCTGAAGATGCGGTGGTGGTGGCCGCAGCCTTTGCACACACTGGCGTTGGCCAGCAGGTCCTTGCGGTAGACGACGAGGCCGCACTCGGGGCACTTGCTCCAGAGGCCGTCCCCCTCATCCACATCCTGGGTGTTGCGCACCACCGGGGCGGTTTTGCGGCGATCGGCAAACCAGTCGAACAGCGACATGGAACTTGGGGTGAGTCCAGGAGGAGAGGGCCAACACCCTGGAGGGTTGCACCATTAAAGGATCCGAGATCAGCACGTCTGCCCCATGGGCTGTCGCTTCAGAAGGGCAGCAGTGCCGCCCAGAACCGATTGCCCAGCAGCCACACCGCCCCACCGCCCAGGGCCAGAAAGGGGCCAAACGGAAAGGGCTGGCTTGGCTTGAGACGGCCGCTGAGGCGCGCCACCAGGCCGAATGCGGCTCCGCTGAACACCGCCAGCAGCACGGCGAGGCCCAGTCCCGTGAGCCCCAGCCAGGCTCCCAGCAGTGCCGAGAGCTTGGCATCGCCAAGCCCCAGGGCCGGTTGGCCCAGCAGCCGCTCGCCGGCGGCGCTCACCGCTTCGCTGCCCAGCAGTCCCAGGCCCGCTGCCAGCAGGTGATGCAGCAGCAGTGCCCGGCCGATGTCGGCATCCTGGTGAAAGCCGATCGCTGCCGTGCCGATCAGACCCAGCACCAGGCCGATGCGGCACAGCGGTTCGGGCAGCCAGAGGTGCTCCAGATCGATCAGCACCAGGGGCACCAACCAACTCAGCAGCAGCCAGCCGGCGATCAGTGCCAGCCAGCCGTCGGGCCTGGGTCCCAGACCCGATGGTGTGGCCCACACCGCCGCCACCCAGAGGCCGGCGCTGAGCAGCTCCACCAGCCAGTAGCGGAGCGCGATCGAGGCGCCGCAGTGGCGGCAGCGTCCGCGCAGCGCCAGCCAGCTGAGCAACGGAATGTTGTCGAACCAGTTGAGCGGCGTTCCGCAGCGTGGGCAATGGCTGGCTGGAACCACGATCGACTCCTGGCGCGGCAGCCGCCAGGCCACCACGTTCAGAAAGCTGCCCACACAGGCGCCGAACACGGCGGCCAGCAGGCTCAGGGCTGCACTGGGGGGCATGGTTCCTGCAGACGGGATCGGGTGCGGCCCGGCCGGCCGGGGCTTGTGGCAGGGCCCAGCAGCCATTCACCCGGAACAAACTGTTCCTGGGGCAGCAGGGTGGGCCAGCGGAACACCACCCGTCCCATCTGCCCCTGCACGATCACACCCAACGGTGGTGGAGTCAGGGACCCACCAGCACTCAGGTAGCTCCAGTAAATGCTGCGGGCCTGTCGGATTAACAGGGCGCTGTTGATCCGGTCCAACTGCAGCGATGGACGGCGCCCCAGACCATCCTGGCGATGCTCGTGCCGCTGGGAGCGGGCCGAAGCGATCTCAAACGAGACTGCACCGCCCTTCCCGCGTCTGTCCTTGGAGCCAAGCGTGGCTGGGCTGGCGATAGCGGGCCTCCCCAGGGTCCTGGTTCCAGATTAGACAGACTTGCTTCGGAACAGACAGGTTCAGCCGAGTGTCTTCTTGTCTTCGATCATGCGATGAATGATCGGGGTGAGGATCAGTTCCATCGCAAAGCCCATCTTGCCGCCATTCACCACGATCGACGTGGGGCTTGACATGAACGAGTCGTGGATCATGTCCAGCAGATAGGTGAAGTCAATCCCCCATTTTTCCCGGGCGCCCTTGCGGAAGTGAACGATCACGAACGACTCGTCCGGGGTCGGAATGTTCCGGATCATGAACGGGTTGGAGGTGTCGACCGTGGGCACCCGCTGGAAGTTGATGTCGGTGCGGCTGAACTGGGGGCAGATGTGATTGATGTAGTCGGGCATCCGTCGCAGGATCGTGTCGACGGTCGCCTCTGCCGAATAGCCCCGCTCGCTGTTGTCGCGGGCGATCTTCTGAATCCACTCGAGGTTGACGATCGGCACCACCCCAACCAGCAGGTCGGCAAGTCCGGCGACGTCGTAGCCGTCACCCTTCACGCCGCCGTGGAGGCCTTCGTAGAAGAGCAGGTCGGTACCGCTGGGGATCGCTTCCCAGGGCGTGAACTGGCCGGGGGCCAGGTCGGTTCCCAGACGGCCGTTGTGCTCGGCAGCCTCTTCCACCGAATGCAGGTAATAGCGCTTCTGACCGCTGCCGGTCTCGCCGTAGCTCTGGAACAGCTCGGCCAGCTTGTCGAACAGGTTGGCCTCGGGGCCGAAGTGGCTGAAGTTCTCACCCTTGGCCAGAGCTGCCGCCATGGCTTCCTTCATGGGGCCGCGCTCGTAGCGGTGATAGCTGTCGCCCTCGACCACGGCCGGGGTGATGCCTTCGCGCTTGAAGATCTGCTCAAAGGCGCGCTTGACGGTGCTGGTCCCTGCGCCTGAGGAGCCGGTGACGGCGACGACCGGGTGACGCTTCGACATGCGCGGGGGGCAATGAACTGGGGCTGAGTTTGGCAGGTCGCCGGTCGCCCCCCCGCAGGGCTTCAGCTTTCGAGAGCCGCCTGCAGTTGATCGCCCATGGCGCGGCAGCCCAGCTGGGTGCAGCCCGCCTGCATCAGATCGCCGGTGCGATAGCCCGCGGCCAGCACCTGATCGACGGCCCGCTCCAGGTCGGCGGCGGCAGCCTCCTGCCTGAGGCCGATGCGCAGCAGCATGGCGGCGCTCAGCACCATCGCCATCGGATTGGCCTTGTCCTGGCCAGCGATGTCGGGCGCCGAACCGTGGATCGGTTCGAACACGCCGGGTCCGGCTTCGCCCAGCGACGCCGACGGCAGCATGCCGATCGAGCCGCTGAGCATGGCCGCTTCGTCGCTGAGGATGTCGCCGAACAGGTTGCTGGTCAGCAGCACATCGAATTGCTTCGGCGCCCGCACCAGTTGCATGGCAGCGTTATCGACATACAGGTGGCTGAGGGCCACGTCGCCATAGGCCTCGCTGTGGATCGCTTCGACCCGCTCGCGCCACAGCTGACTCACATCGAGCACGTTGGCCTTGTCGACGGAGCACAGCTGCCCCCGGCGTGCGCGGGCCAGATCGAAGCCCACCCGGGCAATGCGATCGACCTCGAAATCGCTGTAGGCCATGGTGTTGAAGCCGCGCTCTCCGGCTTCGGTGCTCACCCGGCCTTTCGGGGTGCCGAAGTAGATGCCGCCGGTGAGTTCGCGCACCACCATCAGGTCGACGCCCTCGATCACCTCGGGTTTGAGGCTGCTGGCCGAGACCAGGGCCGGCACGATCTTGACCGGCCTCAGGTTGGCAAACAGCCCCAGGCCGGCCCGCAGAGCCAATAAGCCGGTTTCGGGACGTTGTTCGCGCGGCAGAGAGTCGTACTGGGGTGAGCCGATCGCCGCCAGCAGCACCGCTTCGCTGGCGCGGCAGGCCTCCAGGGTGCTCTCGGGCAGGGGAACGCCACCCAGCTCGATCGCGGCCCCGCCCATGGGCTGCTCGTCGTAGATGAGCCCAAAGCCGTGGCGGCGGCTCACCGCATCCAGCAGTTGCCGGGCCACCGCGGTGATCTCGGGGCCAATGCCGTCGCCAGCGAGCAGGGTGATGCGGTGGCTGGTGGTCATGGTCGCGCGGTGGTCAAAAGGGGCAGGGCATCGCTGCCTGCGTTCGGCGCGAGGCTACGGCGTTGCAGGCGGCACCGCGGCCGGCACTTCGGGCGGCACTGCAGGCGTCACTGCGGGAGCCCGACCGCAGCCCGTCCGCAGCACCATCGCGGCATGATCGGTGCGCCACCTTTGGGCTCCAACGTCGCTCCAAGGGGCGCGATTTACGGCGCTACCCGGGACGCTCTGCTGCGTTATGGCTGCTCAATGGCTGTTGGCCGCGAAACGTTGTTCGGCGCCAGAGTGCTACCGGCGGGTTGGTGAGGTGGCAGGGGATGTGTGCTTGTTGACACTCTGTATCGACTTTGTATCGACAATGCTTCGAACATGGTTGCCGACTCTTCGCACCAAGGCAGCGTGATGCCTGCACACAGAACAACTCCTGCAAACAGACCGACGCTGGCAAGTAGAGCGATGCCTGCAACCAGAGTCATGCCACCAAACAGCGAGACCTCTGCGAACAGAAGAGTGATCAGCAACCAGGGTGCTCATCAGGTCATGCGCTTCATCCACCGGCGCATTTCATCAGCCATCGCGCTTTATTGGCCAGCGCATTACATCAAGCAAAGTGATTCATCAAGCAAAGTGATTCATCAGGCAAACTGATGTCTCAATCAGCCTGTGACGCCCAGCCGTGTGATGCCCCAAGTCGTGTGATGCCCCAAGCCGTGTGATGGGCAATCAGTGTGATGTGTCCCCTGACTTGAGCCTGGCAGCGGCGTGATGGGGTTTGTGGCCCCGCGGTGCTCAGGGGTGGCGAGCTTTGTCCAGATGGCGCACGGCCTTGGCCAGCTCGGGCAGCTTGTTGAAGGCTGCCGAGCAGCGCAGCCACAGCCGGTTGGGGATTGCGGGATAGCCGCTCACCACTTCACCGGCTGCCACCTCGCCGTGCACGCCCGATTTGGACGAGGCGATCGCCCGGTCGCCCATCACGGCTTTGTTGGCCAGACCGACCTGGCCGGCAAGGATCACGCCATTACCGAGCCGCGCACCACCGGCGATGCCCACCTGGGCCGCCAGGGCACAACCACGGCCGGTGACCACGCCGTGGCCGATATGGACCAGGTTGTCGATCTTGGTGCCCGCGCCGATGCGGGTCTCGCCCACCGAGGGGCGATCGATCGTGCTGCCACAGCCCACCTCGACCCCGTCTTCGAGGATCACCTGGCCGGTCTGGGGCATCTTGCGCCAGCCGCTGGCGGTGGGCACAAAACCGAAGCCTTCGCTGCCGATCACGGCATTGGAATGCACCACGCAGCCGCGGCCCAGGCGCGAGCCCGGGTGCAGCACGGCGCCACTGTGGATCTCGCAATCAGGGCCCAGCACCACGTCGCGGTACAGGGTGGCGTTGGCGTGGACGGTGCACCCCGCGGAGACCGTAACCCCTGCACCGATCACGGCATGGGCTCCCACGTGCACCCTGTCTTCCAGCCGGGCTGACGGGTCCACCACGGCGCTGGCATGGATGCCGGGTGGTTCGACGCTGCGTGGATACAGGGCGTCGAGAGCCTCGGCAAACGCAAGCCTCGGGTCAGCCAGGGCAACCCAGGCCAGCCCCCGGGCGCTGGCTTGCGCCTGCAGGCTTTCGGCTTCGTCGCCACGAGCCGGAATCAGCACGGCGCTGGCACCGGTCGCGGCGAGGGCGGCGGCCAGGGCGTTGCCCGCTTCCAGAAAACTGAGCTGGCCCGCCCCCGCCCGATCGAGCGCATCGGCGCCGCTCAGCTCTGGATCTGAAGCGAGGTGGCGTGGGGCCGCGTCAGTCACCTCGCTGAGGTGGCTGAGCAATGTGCTGAAACGCATGCCCCGGTTCTGGCTTGGGTGATGCTAGAGCTCAACCCGGGTTCAGGACCAGCTGGTCGCGGTGCACCACTTCCACCCCCCCCTGGCCCAGCAGGGGTTCGAGTTCATCGCTGCTGAGGCGGCAGATGCCGCGTCCGAGCTCGCGACCATCGCCGGCCACGAGCCGCACGGCGTCATGACGGGCGAACCGCCCTTCAAAGCCGCTGATGCCGACCGCCAGCAACGAGGCGCCACGCTGCAGCAGGGCCCGTTCAGCCCCCGGATCCAGCCGCAGGGTGCCCCGTGGCACCAGGGCGTGTGCCAGCCAACCCTTGCGGCTCGGCAGGGGTGTGGCTGCCGGCTGGAACACGGTTCCCGGCAGTAGCCCGTCGACGGCCTGCTCGGCCAGAACGGTTTCCAGCACCGATGGATCGCGACCATCGGCCAGCCGCACCCGGATGCCGCTGGCGGTGGCGATCCGCGCTGCCGCCAGTTTGGTGGTCATGCCCCCGGTGCCCCATTGGCCGCCGCCACTGGCCCCCTGGGCCAGGCGATTGAGCTCGGCCAGATCGCGCACCTCCGCGATCGGCGTGGCATCGGGGTCCTGACGGGGGTCGCCCGAATAGAGGCGGTCCACATCGGTGAGCAGGATCAGTTCGTCGGCTCCGACAGCCACGGCCACCAGTGCCGAGAGGGTGTCGTTGTCGCCGAAGCGCAGCTCGTCGGTGGCCAGGGTGTCGTTCTCATTGACGATCGGCACCACACCCCAGGTCAGCAGCTGCTCCAGGGTGCGGCAGGCATTCTGATAGCGCCGCCGCGAAGCCAGATCACCGCGGGTCAGCAGCACCTGAGCCACGGCCAGACCGCAGGCTCCGAACGCGTCCTGGTACAGGGCCATGAGCCGGCCCTGACCGACCGCTGCCGCGGCCTGCAGCGCCACCACCTCAGCGGGCCGTCGCTCCAGGCCCAGGGTCTGGCAGCCCAGGCCCACAGCGCCGCTGGTGACCAGGGCGATCTGCTCGCCCTGCGACTGGGCCGTGGCGATCGCATTGGCCAGATCGCCGATCACGGCTGCGGTGCTGCGCTGCTGGTCGCCCCGCAGCAGGCTGGTGCCCACCTTGATGACCCGTCGACGGCTGGAACGGCGCACCATGGCGATCAGCCCAGGGGGGAACCGATCCAGCGGGCCAGGTGCAGTTCCAGCCGTTGCAGCCGGTCCTGGCGGCAGGGAAGGCCGCTGGGGTCGATCGGTCTGACCAGCACGGTGAACAGTCCCAGCCGATTGCCGGCGATCACATCGGTAAACACGCGGTCGCCGACCAGGGCCACCTGGTCATGGGGCAGACCCAGCTGCTTCAGCACCCTCCGCAGGGCTGTGCGTCGTGGCTTGCCTGCTGACGTGGTGAACGGCAGATCCAGTTCACGCGCCACGGCGCCGATGCGCTGGCGCGATGGGTTGTTGCTCAGCAGGTGAATGGGCAGCCGGGTCTTGGCATGGTCCAGCCAGCGCCGAGCCGCCTCGGGCAGCACCGACTGACGGCGTGGCAACAAGGTACGGTCGACATCGAGCACCAGGGCCCTGATCCTCTGCTCAAGCAGCGTCTCAAGGGGCAGCTCGGCCAGGGTGGTCTCCAGCAACCAATCAGGACGGAGCAGCTCCCGCAGCATCAGAGCGCGTCCTCCCGTTCTTCGATCTCGGCTTCGATGCGCGGCTGGACCCGTTCAAACTCTTCGCCCTCGACAAGCACGGCTTCGCCGTTGTTCATGCGGGCGACCACGAAGAAAGGGTCGAGGGGGATGTAAAGCCCGTATTCCTGCTCCTCGACCATGAAGCTGACCAGTAATTCATAGGTCTCGGTCTCCTCATCGGCGTCGTTCTCGTCGTCATCGTCAAGCTCATCGGGGTCGGGCTCATCCAGCTCGCCGCTGACGGTGAGCGTGACGGCCGAACGCACCAGGGTCAGGTCGTGTTCCTGCAGAACCACATCGGCGACCGAGAGGATCGGCTCGGTGGCGTCAATCGTGTCGATCAGCTCCGGATCCTCGTCGTCATCCAGACGAAACAGGCACACCGGGGTGTCCACCGGGGTCAGCAGGGCGTAATCGTTGCCATCGAGCGGAATCAGCTGCTCCAGGAAGCAGAGCAGCTGCCGGCCCCGCGCGTCGTTGACCAGAACCGTGGGAACATCACTCGGACCGTCGCCTGCGGTCATGTCGGGATCCTGAGAACGCATCGATCAATGGGGTGCTGCGCTCAGGATGATGCAGCGGCCGCCCGCTGGCCAGCCTCCATGGTCTGCCCGGACACTGGACACGGCTCCGGGCCCTCGCGCAACCATTGCTCCAGCAGCAGGGCCGCCGCCGCACTGTCAAGAGCACCACTGCGGTCGCCATGGAGACCATGGCGTTCGCCGGCCTCCCAGGAGCTGGTGTGTTCGTTGACCCAGGCCAGGGGCAGATCGAGTTGGCGGGCCAGCCGCTCGCCATAGCGCCGGCAGTGAACCGCCTGGTCGGTGGCCTGACCGCTCTGATCGAGGGGGAGTCCGACCACCAGTGCGTTCACGCCCCGCCGAGCGACCAGCGCTCGCAGCTGTTCCAGATCAGCAGCAAAGCTGCTGCGGTGCAGGGCCGGCAGGGGGGTGACGCTGATGCCCAGCGGGTCGCACCCCGCCAGACCCACGCGACGACGTCCCACATCGAGGCAGAGCACAGACCGGGGCTGGGGAGCGTGGGGCACGATGGCGGCCCTCAGCGGGGTGTCAGGGGCGTTGGCACGGGGCGTCGCCGCGGTTGCAGCTGGGCTAGCACCGCTTCGAGTCGGCGGTTGGCCTGGCTCTTGAGGTCGGGCAGCGGTTGTCTGCGCCAGAGACTGCGGGCCATGAGCACCCGTTCGCTGCGCTGCTGGGCCCCGAGCGTCTGCAACCAGGCCAGGCGCCCATGGTCAAACGGATCACTGCGCAGCCACAGGGCCTGCTGCGCGGCGTGCGTCTGTCGGAACTGCCTGAGCAGATGGGTTGTGGCTGCTCCGTAGAGGTGTTGCCAGAGCGGATCGACGGTCAGCTCGACGTCAACGCCCCCACCGGGGTGCTCACCGATCAGGCGGACACCGGCCACGGCAACGTCGCGGCTGGGCTCGATCAGCAGCCAGCCATACCCCTGGCTCTGATCGAGCAGGTCTTCAACCCGGCGATCAAGAATCTGTCGCAGCTGGGCCGCACAGGCGATCTGCTCGAGGTGCCACAGCAGTGGTGCCGTCTGAGCAGTAAGTGGCTGGAGCTGCAGCTCACACGGCGTGGCACCAGGGCTACTGCCGGCGTCATGACCGCCGGCGGCCTGATTTTCGGGCTGCCAGCACCAGATCTGGTCCTGGCGCAGGGGCTGAAAACCCTGCTCGCGCAGCACGCTTAGCCGCAGCTGATCGCCCGTGTCTGCCGAGGCCACCCAGCTGGTTGTGGCCGTGCGTTGCATGGCTGCCTTGAGCAGGTCGCTGCTGAGATCGCGCCGGTGCTCGGCATCGGTGGTGCGAAGGTGCACGATCTGCCAGCAACTGCCGCTGCGGTTGAGCCGCTGACACACCACCAGAGCAAGCGGTGTCTGGCTCTGCTCGGCAAATGCCACCAGCACCTGGGGTGCCAGGGGTTGGGCCCGACCGAGCCAGTGCATCAGCCGTTCGGGCATGCCCAGCAGTGCGGCACGCTGGAGCACGGTCTGCAGCGGCAGAAAAGCCGGATCCTTCAGCAGGGGCAAGTGCCAGCCGGCCAGGGGTTCAAGGCGCCATCGCAGCGGTGTGGATGCGCGCAAAGCTGTGGCACGGCGAGCCTTTGGTTCACTGTATCGGCTCCGGTAAGGCCGGGGCCTCCGTGTGGTTCCCCCTCAGGCTGGCCGCACCAGCACCAGGGGCGTGCGCTCATCGGCATTGCCGGCAGGGTTGGGCCGCAGGGCGCGCTGCAGCAGCGCCTCGTCGCAGCCGGCACTGGCGGCCAGCACCTTCACCCGTCCCAGATCGTTGACATCCACCACCGCGACGTCGACCCCCAGCGCAGCGGCAGCCTCGCGGCAGAACTGCTGGGGGGCCTCCGGACCCAGCACGATGGTCTGGTCGTAGGGCGGTGTGGTGCCGGTGACGTCGTCGATCAGGCGTGCCTGGTCGCCTGCGAGTCGATAGAACCAACCCTTCTGGCCCAGCAGCTTCAGCAGGGTGCCCAGCACCCAGGCGTTGAGCACCCTGGCGGGTCCGACCAGATCGATCAGGCTTTGCAGTCCGCAGGCCGTGGCCAGCGAACTGGTCGGATGAAAGGCCCGGCAGAGCAGCCGCGCCAGCGGCGACGGCGTCACCATCTCGGGGTGGTGGTAGCGGCCCTGCATCACAGCCAGCGGGGTCTCGCCGATGGTGAGCACATCACCGGGTTTCAGGTGAGCGGTCGCATACGTGCGCAGCACGGCGATCGGGTCGTCGAGCACACCGAGCAGATGGGTGCCCAGGGCCAGCACCTGGCAATGCTCACCGCTGCGCCACTGGGCGGCCGCCTGGGCCACTGGTTGAGGCCGTTGCAGCGGAATCAGGATTCCGTCGCGACGCCACAGACGGCCGAACGGGCCATAGTTCAGCCAGTTCACCTCCACCCAGAGGGTGTCGAGCAGGGCAGCGAGATCCTCGCTGCCCCTAATGGTCAGGTCGATGCGGGCTGCGGTGCTTCTGCAGCCCTTGACGATGTATGCCGCCCAGTAGCCGTCAGCACGGGCCGGCGCGTCGGCATGCTCCGGAGTGATCCGGGACTCGATCGTCACCCCAGCCAGGCACCCCCGACCCAGGAGCGTCGGCGCGAGCCTGATCTCGGGGACGAACACCTCCATGCGCCGATGGGGGTTGTGGATCGTCAGCCTGCCGGTGATCTGAAGCGCGCCATCGATGCGGTTCAGCACAACATCTGAAGCCTGCAGTCGCAATGGTGAAGCCGGTCTGAGCCGATGGGCGGCGTTCAGGCCCAGCAGCAGCACGCCATAGAGCAGCAGCACCAACAGGCCGATGGTCCAGATGGAAAGCAGGGTCACGGTGTCGGATTGGACGTTGGTGAGTGGTATCGACGATCGCGACGGTGCGCGAATCGCCGGAGCGTAGGCGGCCCTGGGGAATTAGCTTCCTGCAGCCGGATTGCCAGTCGATGCGCAAAACCTTCGTGCTCGATACCAATGTGCTGCTGCACGATCCGGATGCCCTGCGACGCTTTGAAGACAACCTCGTGGTGGTGCCCATCGAGGTGGTGGAGGAGATCGATCGCTTCAAGCGCGATCCATCCGAGAAGGGACGCAATGCCAGGGCCGTGTCCCGCCTGCTCGATGAGCTTCGCGACCGCGGCAATCTTGCCGACGGGGTCCCCATCGGCGGCACCCCCGGTGGCCAGCTGAAGGTGGTGTTCTGCCGCAGTGAAACCCTCGCCCAGTTACCCCCTGAGCTCAAGGGTGGGAACGGTGACAACAACATCCTGGCCGTTGCTCTCGAGCAGCGGTTGCAGGAGGTGATGGGCAGTCAGCCGCCGGTCGTGCTCGTCACCAAGGACACAAATCTGCGTATCAAGGCCGATGCGGTTGGCCTGATCGCGCAGGATTACACCACCGACAAAGTGGCGATTGCCGATCTCTATCCGGGGATCAGTGAGCTCTGGCTCGGTGCGGACCACATGGATCGGCTCAGGCGCGATGGTGGCCTGCCCCTGGCTGATCTGCCTCCCGAATTGCAGCCGCAGATGCCTCTGCAGGCCAATGAAGGGGTGACCCTGATCGATCAGGCCCAACCGGCCCATACCATGCTGGCCCGTTACAGCGGCGCAGCCAAGGCTCTGCAGCCCCTGCAGCGTGCCAACAAGGTCAGGCTGGGGCGCATCCAGCCGCGTAACCGCGAACAGACGTTTGCGCTTGATCTTTTGCTGGATCCAGCCTTGCCATTGATCACCCTGGTCGGCAAGGCCGGCACCGGCAAAACACTGCTGGCACTGGCAGCCGGGCTTCACCAGGTTGCCGATGAACGGCTTTATGAGCGCATGCTGGTGACCAGACCGGTGATTGCCCTGGGCAAGGAGATCGGCTTTCTTCCAGGGGATCTCGACGACAAGATGGCCCCTTGGATGCAGCCGATCATTGATAATCTCGACTACCTGCTTGGCAGTGCCGACGAGAACGCCCCCGCGGCAACGCGCAGTGGCCATCGAGGCCCTCGCAACAGCTGGGCAGACCTCAAGGGCATGGGCCTGCTTGAGGTCGAGGCCATCAGCTACATCAGGGGGCGTTCCATACCGCGTCAGTTCATGATTGTTGATGAGTCGCAGAACCTCACGCCCCACGAGGTCAAAACGATCGTGACGCGGGTCGGCGAGGGCACAAAGATCGTTTTCACCGGAGATCCCTACCAGATCGACAACCCCTATGTGGATGCAGAAAGCAATGGGCTGACCTGGCTTGTCGAACGGTTCAAGGGGCAGATGCTCGCTGGTCATGTCACCCTGGCGCGGGGCGAACGTTCGGAGCTTGCCGAGCTCGCGGCGAATCTCCTTGAGTAATCGTCGGGTATGGATTTCTGCCAATTGCCCTTCACAGGCATTCGTTGATCCGTTATGTTGTGGCTACCCACAATTTTCAATCCATGCTCACGGGTAGCGAACTTCTCGCCAAGGTCAAGGAACTTGGCGATGTCTCCAAGTCTGAACTGGTTCGCAGCTGCGGCTATGTCAGCTCCAAGAAGGATGGTGCTGAGCGTCTGAACTTCACTGCCTTCTATGAAGCTCTGCTCGAGGCCAAGGGTCTCAGCCTCGGCGAGGGATCGGGCAAGGGTCGCGGCAAAGGTGGTCGCACCCTCAGCTATGTCGCCACCGTTCAGGGCAATGGCAATCTCTTGATCGGCAAGGCCTACACCGCTCTGCTGGATCTCAAGCCCGGTGATGAATTTGAGATCAAACTGGGTCGCAAGCAGATCAAATTGATCCCTGCCGGCGCAGAAGAGGAGTGAGCTGCTGAGCTCAGCCTTGATCAGGTGACCATGGCCCGGGCATTGTCCCGGGCTTTTTGCTGCTGTGCTCTGGCCTGGTCTCAGGCAAGAAATCTGAAATCAAACCGTGGCTTCCTGGTAGCGCTGGATACCGCTGTCAGCATTCAGTCACATTGACAGTGTCGGTTGCAGATCACCCATTGCGATGACGAGCACCTGATCCGGCTCAACCAGAAGGAGGCTTCTCTGCTGGTCGATGCCTGTGTGATGGTGATCCTGGCTGCGGAGTCGGTTCCTGAAGCTGGGCTCCGGCCAGACCTTGCCGGTGTGCTCGGCACACTCTTCGAGCACCTCAGCCCGGTGGTGCATTGATTGGGATGCTCTGACGGGTGCGGTCTCAGACCATCGCTTCGGGTTGAACCCAGCGGTCGAAGTCGTCGGCGCTGATCTCCCCCAGGACCAGCGCAGCTTCCTTGAGGCTGAGGCCATGGTGATGGGCGTGCTTGGCGATCGCACTGGCACGGTCGTAACCAATCGCTGGTGTCAGCGCGGTGACCAGCATCAGACTTTCATTGAGCAGCGAGCGAATGCGCCGGCGGTTCACCGAGAGTCCCTCGATGCAGTGCTGGCGAAAACCGTTGCAGGCACCGCTGAGCAGCTCGATGCTCCCGAGCACGTTGCAGGCCAGCAGCGGTTTGAACACGTTCAATTCGAAATTCCCCTGGCTGGCTGCCATCTGCACGGCGGTGTTATTGCCCATCACCTGCAGGGCCACCATGGTGAGACTTTCAGCCTGGGTGGGATTCACCTTGCCGGGCATGATCGATGAGCCGGGTTCGTTCTCGGGCAAAACCAGTTCCCCGAGCCCGCACCGAGGGCCGCTGCCCAGCCAGCGGATGTCGTTGGCGATCTTGAACAGCGAACCCGCCAGCACCGTCAGCGCCCCATGCAGCGCGGCCAACGGTTCCTGGCCCGCCAGTGCCTGAAACGGATTGGCGGCAGCGCTGAACGGCAGCCCCAGGCGCTCGGCCAGGCGAGCTGCCACAGCAGGTCCAAAGCCCTTGGGTGCGTTGAGCCCCGTGCCGACGGCGGTGCCGCCGATCGCCAGCTGCAGCACCTGGGGCAGGCTCGCCCGCAGACTCGAGAGCCCCAGGTCGAGCTGGGCTCCATAGCCGCTGAACTCCTGTCCCAGACTCAGGGGCACCGCATCCTGCAGATGGGTGCGGCCGATCTTGATGATGTCGCGGTAGGCCTCGGCTTTGTCGGTCAGGGCTCCGATCAGGGCTTCGATCGCGGGGATCAGACGGCGTTCGAGCTCGAGCGCCACAGCCACATGCATGGCCGTTGGAAAGGTGTCGTTGCTCGACTGGCTGAGGTTGACGTGGTCGTTGGGGTGCACGGGCGTTTTGCTGCCCAGCACTCCGCCCAGCAGCTCGATGGCCCGGTTGGCGATCACCTCATTGGCGTTCATGTTGGTCTGGGTTCCGGAACCCGTCTGCCAGACCCGAAGCGGAAATTCATCGTCAAGACGCCCGCTGGCCACCTCTTCGGCCGCGGACACAATGGCGTGGCAGAGCTCTGCATCGAGCTTTCCCATGGCCAGGTTCACTTCGGCGCAGGCGGCCTTGAGGGAGCCGAAGGCATGGATCACCGCCGTGGGCATCGATTGCCCAAACGGGAAGTTGTGAATCGAACGTTGGGTCTGGGCTCCCCAGTAATGCTCTGCGGGCACCGGAAGTGTGCCCATGCTGTCGCTTTCCTGGCGCTGGGCGTGAGTCATGGCTGTTGCACTTCGCTGTTCAGCTCGTTGAAACTCACCGTGGTGCCGCTGTTGCCCTGACCTTCCAGCAGAGCAATTCCGGTGGCCTGGCTCACGGCTCTGTTGATGGTGCCGATGTCGACCTGGCCGGTGGCATCGAGCACGACCTGACCCTGGGGATCGATGACCACAACCTGAGGTACACGACCTGTCCAGTAATGGGCAGGGTCGCCCGCACCCGTTTCACGACGGTTCTGCAGGGGATCGGTGGCGATGGGGATCAGCTCGACGCTGTTGCCCCAGACCCGTTGCAGTTCCGAGACCACCGCAGCGAATCGCTTGCTGGCTGAAGCGTCATCGAGGTAGTAGACGACCACGGCCGTGCGATGGGCCTCCAGGGCCTGGGCCAGGGTGCTGCGGGGCGGCACCAGGGAGCCGTTGCCGGCATAGAGGGCGTAGATGTTGCCGTCGTAGTTGTTGTTGGTGAGCGCTGCCTGGACCGGTGCGATCCAGGTGCTGCACCAGCACACCATCCCCAACACGATGGGGAGCAGGGATCTCAGCAGCCGAAACGCCACGCAGCAGGTGCAGGTGCGCTCATTGTGACGCCCTGAGGCTGCGGCCCATGCCCTGCAGGATGCCGCGACCCACCAGGCCGATGGCGCGACCGATGACCTGGGTGAGCAGCACCACGACCAGACGCCCAAGCCCGCGGATCAAACCCTGCAGCTGTGGCGCCAGGGCATCGCGTGACTCAAGTGCCAGGGTCACCAGTTGCTGGTCCCAGCTGAGCGCTCTGAGCTCCCGATCGCGGGGCTCGGCGTGCTGATGGCTGGCGATGCCGTCGGCTTCAAGGGTGAGCAGCTGGCGGCGGCTTTCATAGATGGCCACGGGGCGCTCCAGCCAGGTGCTCCAGCGCTGCTGGGCATTGAGCTGGTTGCGCAGTCGCTCGAGGTTGCGGGTCGACAGCAGCTCGGGCACCAGCAGGTAGCGGCGCAGTTCGGGCCAGCCGGCGCATCCGGCCAGCACCTGGCCAGCCACCTGCTCGGCATTGCGCACCAGCCAGTTGGCGACCAACCGTTGCAGCTCCAGCACGGCCAGGGGTTCATCGGGTGCCATCAGCCGACCCTGAACGAGCAGCGGCTGGCCCAGCACCAGCGCATTGAGCATCGGCTGGGGATCGGGAAGCTCAGGATCGTTGTCGGCCAGATCGCTCGCCTGCAGGAGGGTTTCGGCCACGGCTCTGAGCTCGCCATCGCATGGCAGCCGCACATAGGGGCTGGCCATGGCGGCCAGGGCCTGCTGGCGCAGCTGCCGTTGCAGCTCCAGCCATTGCTGCCGCATGGCTGCCGGTTGACGCTGACCGGCGCCCAGCTGCTCCCGCAACAGCTCCAGCTGATCGAGCAGGCCCACCAACAGATCACGGCGACGGTGGGGATCCAGTCCTTCCAGGGCGAGCAGTTGCCCGCTGCTGTTGTTGAGGGGGGTGTCGATCTGCTGCCTGAGGGCACCGACGATCGCGCGCCAGCTGCCCTCGGCATTGCGCTGCACCAGGCTGATTGCAGTGCTGGTCGCGAGCCCCGCGTCAGGTTCGTGCCGAGCCGGCGCTGGTGCCGGCGCCGCTGGTGCCCCCCAGGCCAGGCTGACCGGTCCATGCAGGAGCAGCAGCAGAGCCCGCGCCGCCCGCAGCTCCCGCAGCTGACCCTGCAGCAGCAGCAGCGTCAGCGCATCGAGGCCCCCCTGGGCCTGCTGGATGCACAGCGCGCGCCATTGCTGGTCGATCTGTTGCAGTCCGCTGATCAGAAGCCACTGGCCCAGGCCAATCGCCGCAGTCGCCAGGGGTTGGACCTGGGGTGTGGCGCCATCGCTGAGCCGAACGATGCGGCCGCCCTGCAGCAGGGTCTCGATCGCCTCCAGCAGCAGGTCGGCGGTCGCCGCCTCGAGCAGGCCTTCGGCCGGCAGCGCCAGCAGCGCGTCGCGGGCCAGGCCTGTTGCCTGGGGCAGACCAATCAGCAGGGGGGCCGGTTGCCAGGTCTGGCAGAGCCGAGCAGTTTCCCGTTGCAGGGCTTCGAGACCGATGCTGGCCTCGGGAAACCACAGCACCAGCTGGGGTGAGCCGCTGAGACCGGCCTCATTGGTGCAGACCCGGTAGGCGCTGTCGGTGTCCTGCAGCAGCCGCGATAACCCTTCGGCCAGCAGAGGCTCAGCAAAGAGCAGCAGTTGCCGGCCCACCGGTGATGCCCCATGCGCAGAGGCGCCAACGGTAACGGCTGGCTGGTGAATGACCAGGCCTCCCCAGGCAATCGGGGCGGAGGTTCAGCCGCGTCGGCCCGTGAGCTGCACGGTGTAAGACTCGATGACGTATCCGGTGTGCGCTTCGATCGCCGCCAGCAGATCCGGCGGCAGTGCGAGATCCAGATCCTGGATCGCACCGGTTTCAGCGCAGATCAAATGGCTGTGCGGGTCGCTGCGGTAGCCGTAAAGCCGTCCACCGGCGCGGTCGAGGCATTCGATTACCCCCGCCGACTGCAGCGCCTCAAGGTTCTGATAAACAGAAGTGTGACCGATGTTGCGGCCTTGGTCGTTCAGTTTCTCAAAGATGTCGCGGGCGCTCAGATGGCTGCGCTCCTGCCACAGCAGATCGAGCACCATGCGCCGCTGCTTGCTCAACCGCATGCCGAGCTCTCGGCAGCGCCGATAGGCACTGTCTGCGCGCAGAACACCGCTCGGGATGGTGATCAAGCCATGCACCGACAAATCCTGATTCTGTTATAGGCCAAGCTGCCTTGACTAGGCGAAGGGGCTGCTGATGCTGTCTTGCAGGCGCCCGTTGCCGATCGCCTGCAACGCTTCACCGAGGTCAACGCGCCCGTCATAGAGCGCCCGGCCCACGATCACCCCGGAGACGCCCATCGGTTCGAGGCTCAGCAGCGACAGCAGATGCTCCAGCGTGCCGATGCCTCCGGAGGCGATCACCGGCACGCTGCTCGCCTCGGCCATGGCCCGCAGTGCCTTGAGGTTGGGACCTGCCAGGGTGCCGTCGGTGGCGATGTCGGTGCTGATGATGGCGGCGATGGCGCTGCTGCTGAGGCGGCGAGCCAGGTCGGTGGCCTCGATGCTGCTTTCACTGACCCAGCCCCGGGTGGCGACTTTGCCGTTCCTGGCGTCGATACCAATGATCACGCGGCCGGGATGGCGCTCAGCGAGCTGATCGACCAGCTCGGGCTGCTCCACGGCAACAGTGCCGAGAATCACCCGATCCAGGCCGCACGCCAGCAGCTCATCGACCCGCTCAGCGCTGCGCACGCCGCCACCCAGTTGCACGGGGATCTCAAGGGCCGCTGTGATCGCTTTGATGGCTGTGTCGTTGACCGGTTGACCGCTGCGGGCTCCATCGAGATCGACCAGGTGCAGGCGCTCAGCTCCCTGCCGCTGCCAGCTGAGGGCCTGGGCCACGGGGTCGTCGCTGAAGCGGGTGACCTGCTCGTAGTCGCCCTGATGCAGGCGAACACAGTGTCCATCGAGCAGGTCGATGGCTGGAATCACCTGCATGAGATCAACCCTGCGCGCACTGGTCCAATCGTTGCAGGCGGCCCGCTCCGTCAGAGCGGGTTCGGGTTTGAATGGCGCCCAGACGAAACCCTCACAGCGCGCAGCGGTATGAAGATCCTGGTGATGGGCGGCACCCGTTTTGTTGGCAGACCCCTGGTGGCGCAGCTGTTGGCCCAGGGCCATGCCCTGACCTTGTTCACCCGGGGTAACAAGCCGGCTCCCGCCGGGGTCGAGCATCTGGTCGGTGATCGCAGCAGCGCTGACGACCTGGCCCAGCTGGCCGGCCGTGGCTTCGAGGTGATCGTTGACAGCTCGGGCCGCACGCTCGATGACAGCCGTGCCGTGATCGAGCGCACCGGTGCACCCAGTCACCGCTTTGTGTATGTGAGTTCGGCCGGTGTCTATGCCGACAGCGAGCTCTGGCCCCTTGATGAGGACAGCCCCACCGACCCGGCCAGCCGCCACGCCGGCAAGCTCGACACTGAGGCCTGGCTGCGGGCCGAAGGGATCCCTTTCACCAGCTTCCGGCCCACCTACATCGTTGGACCGGGCAACTACAACCCCGTCGAGGCCTGGTTCTTTGATCGCATCGTGCACGGGCAGCCGGTGCCCCTGCCGGGCGACGGCAGCACCATCACCCAGCTGGGCCATGCGCACGACCTGGCCACGACAATGGCCCGCAGCATCGGCGTCGATGCCGCCGCCAATCGGATCTACAACTGCAGCGGCCGTCAGGGCATCACCTTCAAGGGACTGGTGCACGCCACAGCCGTCGCGGCCGGACAGGATCCGGCCAGCGTCGAGATCCGCAGCTTTGACCCTGCCGGGCTCGACAAGAAGGCTCGCAAGGCCTTCCCGTTGCGCATGGCCCACTTTCTGACCGATATCACCCGGGTGCGTCGCGAGCTGGCCTGGGAGCCCCAGTTCGATCTGGCCGCCACCCTGGCCGACAGCTTCGCCAACGACTACGCCCTGCGCATGCCCACCAGTCCTGACTTCAGCGGTGATGCGGCATTGATCGGCTGATGTCTTGCGAGGCTGCCGGCTCGTGCAGCTGGCTCGTGCAGCTGTGTTTTTCAGCTTTGTGGTGCAGCTGTGTGGCGCAGCTCTGACGGGCAGTGAGTTCCCCTGGTTGCGGCGTCTCGACCATGACTCGATGTTGTAGCGACATTGTCTCGACATGCCTGTGGAACACAACAGTCCCAACGCCGCGATGGGGTGCCAAGCCGCTGTTCTGAGAAGCCGCTGTTCTGAGAAGCCGGACTTCTGAGAAGCCGAACTTCTGAGAAGCCGGTGATCAAACCTTGCGCAGGTAACCCAACGCTGAGCTGAGCGCCAGCAGCAGCGACGGCCAGAACAGCCACCAGCCCAAGCCGTGCAGCGTGTTGACCACCGCGGCCCCGCCCCAGTCCCCAGGCCATAGCAGCAGCAGCAGGCTGGCGAACTGCAGCAGCGTCTTGGCCTTGCCGCCTAGGGAGGCCGGACCGCCGCTGGTTTCGCTGGCGCGCCAGCCGCTGATGAGCAGCTCACGGGCCAGCAGCACCCAGATCGCCCAGAGCGGCAGCCGGCCGCTTGCGCCGAGCCACAGCAGCGGCGCACTGATCAGGATCTTGTCGGTCAGGGGGTCCAGTCGGGCCCCCCAGATGCTGCCCCCACCGGCACGGCGGGCCAGTTGCCCATCAAGCCAGTCGGACAGACCGCCGGCCAGCAGCAACAGCCAGGCCAGGGCCGTTTGTCCCGCCGTCAGCGCCACGATCAGGGGCAGACCCAGCAGCGCCCGCAACAGGGTGAGGCCGTCGGCCAGCTGTCGCAGGCGGGTGGGTCCCATCGGTGTGCGTTCGGCTCGGCCCCAGAATGCCTGCAGTTGATCAGCCCTGCCCGTGGTGCAGCAGCCCGTCTCCGCCGTGATGACCAGTCCGGTGCTCAGCGTCAGCGAAAGCTCCCTGTTGCAGGATGCTGTTCAGTTGATGAGTGAGCACCACGTCAGCGGCCTGGCCGTGGTTGACGGTAGCGGCGCTCTGGTGGGTGAGCTGACCGAACAGGACCTGATGGTGCGCGAGAGCGGTTTTGACGCCGGCCCCTATGTGATGCTGCTCGACGCAGTGATCTATCTGCGCAACCCCCTCAACTGGGACAAGGAGGTGCACCAGGTTCTGGGCAGCACCGTGGGTGAGGTGATGAGCAACACGCCGCACAGCTGCAACGCCGAGCTGGGCTTGCCGGCTGCGGCCCGATTGCTGCACGAGCGCAGCACCCAGCGTCTGTTTGTGCTCGATGATCAGAAACGGCCCGTGGGCGTTCTCACCCGCGGAGACGTGGTGCGCGCTCTGGCGGCGGCAGAGTGATCGAGCCGTCCTGAGGCGGCCTCGATTCTTGTGCTTTCAATCCCTTCACCAGGCAGGCAGCAAGCCATGGCCCTCGTCGTTTGCTGCTAAGGCGGAGGCAGCTGGGGTGGCGGAGGTGCGCCCGGTGTGGTGACGACCCTGAGGGACGTCTCGGGCTGGGGCATGGCTGGTGTTTCTTCGCGCAGTGCTGGCGGCTGGCTGGCGGCTTCCAGACTGGTGCTCGCCTCCTCCACAGGCAACGCCTGCCCTTCGGGCAGCAGCAATGGTGGCGGCAGATCGGGCGGCAACACCACGGTTTCGCCGCCGTTGACGCCGGCTTCGGGGTCAAGGCTCTGTTCGGCCTGGCGCTGGCGCAGAGCCAGGGGATCGGCGCTGATCGGCGGTTCGCGCAGCGGTGACCCGCGCCGCGCCAGTGTGGTGCCGCTGCCGGGCCTGGGCGCCCAGATCAGGCGCGCGATCGGTTCCACGCCCTGTTCCATCAGCCGGTTGAAGCCGGCGAGGGCGCGGTCGAGCAGCTGGCTGCCGAGCGTCTGGCCACAGCGCAGGGGGTTGCTGCAGGGCCCCTCGGCCGCCCTGGCGCTGAGCCCGGCCAGCAGAGATCCCTGCAGGGGCAGGGCGCGGTGGCTCAGGCGCAGCATGTACGGCACATGCACAAAACTGGTGGCGCCGCCGCTGATCCAGTTGGCGTCTTCCTGGCTGAAGCCCTTGATTCCCGGAATGATGAAGCGGCTCTTGGAGGCATGGTCGGGCATGTAGGCCGCCTGCAGTCCGCGCCGACGGGCCAGCGATCTTGTCTGCTCCAGCGTCAGGCCGTCACGGCTCATCAGTACCTCGATCCGGCCGTCACGACGCAGACCCATCAGCATGCGGATCCGTGGAAGGAAATAACGGATCTGCTGACCCATGCTGATGCTGTAGGCCCCGCGGTAGCTGGAGGGCGGTTGCTCGAGGTCGTTGTAGATGCTGTGCAGTCCACCGATGAAGGTGTCGAAGCGCTGGGCCCTGGCCGGCGTCAGTTCTCCGTAGCCGAATTCCACCCCGCCATCACGCCGTACCCCGACAAAGGCCCGTTGACGCGCGGCGGTGCGGTTGCGACCCCGCCAGATGCGATCGCCGAGCTTGAGATCACCCAGTGGCACGGTGATCTCGCGGCCGTTGGCGTCCACGTGCCGCTCGTACATGGGCCCCGAGACAAAGCCCAGGGCGCTGCGATCGGCATAGGCCTCCTGTTCCTTGTCCCAGCCTTCGAGCAGGTCGATGCGCACCTTGCGCGGATCGAAGTCGAGGGCATAGACCTCCTTGTCAGACAGCAGGCGGAAGGGCTTGCCGTCGGCTGCGGTGAGCAGGTCGTTGATGCTGGCTGTCCGTTGTTCGGGCAGCGGCGGTGCGATGGCGATCAGAAAGGCCAGAAAGCCCATCGGCAGGGCGACCGTGAGGCTGCGCTTGCGGCGCCACAGGGGCCGTTTCAGGCGGCCAGCTGGGGCGTCACCGGAGGCGGTGATGGCTGATTCCACGCAACGATCGCCCCGTCGGCCACCAGCCAGAGATGATCACCCTGGCTGCAGGCATGGCCTCCCGTCAAGCGACCAAACGACGGCAGGGCCAGACGCCGCTGTTGCTGGTCGAGGCTGAAGCAGGGAGTGCGAACACGGCTGTTGCCCTTGCCCAGGACCGCCACTGGATGCAGGTGGCCGCAGAGGTTGAGGGCTCCTGCGCGTGGATCGGGCTCATGGCTCAACCACCAGGGTCCCAGGGGCTGGGCCGGCTCCTGTTCGATGCCGCCGATCCAGCTGCCTCTGTCGTGGTTGCCACCGATCAACCGCAGTGGGCAGCCGAGCAGTTCGGGCAGAACCGCCAGCTTCTGGCGCAGTTCGGGTGTGAGTCCCAGGGGGCTGTGGATCAGATCCCCCAGGGCGATCACCTGGTCGGGAGCCAAGCGATGTGCCAGACCGATCAGGGCATTGAGGGTGTCACAGTCACCGTCGCTGGGCAGGGGAATCCCTGCGGCCTGGAAGGTTTCGGCCTTGCCCAGATGCAGATCGGCCACCAGCAGCGTGCGGCGGCGGGGGTCCCAGGCTGCCTTGTCGGCCAGCAGCTCGAGGGGTTCGCCATGCCATTGCACCAGGGCGGTGTCACCCATCGCTCAGCGGTTGCCCATCACCCGCTGGTAAGCGGGTCGGGCCTGGGTGGCGGCGATTGTGGCCTGCACGGCGGGCCAGGGGCTCAGATCGATCTCGGCAAAGAAGATCGGCAGGTAAGCCAGATAGGCGTTCACGGCGCAGTCGGCGACGCTCCAGTCAGGGTTGCCCCAGGGCCCGGCCATCAGGGAATGGCCGCCGCTCAACAACCCATCGAGCACGGTCATCAGCCGGGGGAACTCCCGTTCCCGGTTGCTGGGCACAAACAGCGCCACTGCCAGGGTGGCATTGGCAAACAGAATCCATTGGCTCGCCAGGGCCCTGCGCGCTGCCGCGTGCGCCGGATCGCCGCCCGATCCGCCGCCAAACTCGTTGGCGTGGTGTTCCGCCAGGTGCAGAAGGATTGCGCCACTTTCAAACAGCTGCAGTGGCTCACCGCCCGGAGCCCGGATGCTGTCATCGACGAGAGCCGGCACCTTGGCAAACGGGTTGATCGCGGTGTAGGCCTCCCGGCGGTGCTCCCCGGCCTGCAGGTCAAGGTCTTCCCAGTGGTAAGGAATGCCGTGTTCCTCGAGATACCAGCGCGGCATCGATGCCCGGCTGCGGGCACCGCCATAGAGGGTGAGAGCCATTGATGTTGCTGTTCAGTCTGCGTTCGAATCCTGTTGGATTCCTCCACAAGTCTGCCAGCTCTTGATGAGAGCCTGGAGGTCATTGCGCATCGTTGTCAGGTCCTTGATTTGATTCTCCAGACTCAGGATCTTGTGCTCCAGGCCATTTTTGACATTGTTGCAATGGCAGATGCCAGATCGTCTGCTTTGAAGCAGCTCATGAATCTGCTTTAGCGGTGTGTCGAGGTATTTCAGGGTGCGGATCAGTGCGAGATCGTCGAAGACCCTCTGGTCGAACAGACGAAACCCGCCATCGCTTCTTGTGATGGAGACAAGCAGTCCTTGATCGCAGTAGAAACGAATGGTTTTGATCGGTATTCCTGTCTGCTGGGCCACCTCGCCGATCCGCATCAGTGGACCCAGGGTCTTGGTTTCAGTGGTCAGACTAGTGGTGGCTGCAGGGATGATCGTCATGGCTGGAGCCCGGCTCGACCAAGAATTGAACCGCGTCGTGAATGCGCTGTCGCCATTCTAGTCCTGTGGTCAAAGCAACAGTGTTGGAGTGGTTGTCCATGGCTTCGTCTCGCACTAATGTTGTTGGTGTTCTGGTTTTGATCAGCAATGGAATTTCAGCGCGCTGCTCGACCGTTCTGGGCGCCCTTTCTTCCCCTGGTGACTGCCTGTGCGATGTCCACGTTCGGTTTGATCTTGTCGACTTCTACTGCAGCACCAGCATGGGCTGTCAAGGCGGTCGAACCAACGCCTCAACAGCTTCATGAATCTTTTCTTGCCTGCGGTGGCGGCGGTAATGGTGCCGAACGCAAGCCTGCCCGACCCGGTACTACCAAGCATCAATAATGCGGGCAGACTCAACCGCCTGAACGTTCCGATGTTTAGGCGGTTGAGTTCCAATCTCCCGTTTGTCAGGCCTTCATGGCCAAAGCCTTGATCTCTCAGGCTTTCGTTGCTTAGAAACGAAAGGTTGTTTTCACGAGTGCCCCCAGCTGGCTGAAGTCTGTGCCGGCAGGGGTTCGCTGACCCAGGGGACGGCTGAGGTAGAAGAGGGCCGGTGTCACGCTGATGTTGTCGGTGACCTGAACCTTGTACCACCATTCCCAGACGTAGTTTCCGTCACTGGGCGTGGATCCGCCGGTCAGGGCTGTGGCGAACACCGGTTGGGCCACGGCCATACCGAAGTCGTTGCCTTTGGCCAACACATCTGTCCACTGCAGTCCCACCATCCATGACTGGCTGGTGCTCACGCGACCCACGCCGGGGTTCTTGCCATAGGTCGTTGTGTTGTAGCCCCAGCCCACGCTCACCGATGGCGCCCAGCCACTGTTCCAGGGTTGCCAATAGGCACTGAGGCCAAAGGCGTTGGTCAGGGCGTCGACGCCATAGGAGTGATCAAGGTCACTGTGGGTTGTGGGTGTTGTGCCCGGAATGAAGCCTCCTTCGGGCTGCTTGTAGGTGTAGACCGCGGCGATCCCCCACTGTTCCTGCTGATAGGCGACCTGCAGCGATCCGCTGCCCCCTGATGACTTGTTGGCGATGCCACCGCCACCGGTCCCCGCATTGACGGGCGCACCATTGGGGTCGCCGTTCATGCCCTGGAACGCCACGTAGTTGGCACTGATGCTCCAGCTCTGGTCCTGCCACCAGATGCCGGCGCCGGCGCCCAGGTTCTTGTTGTAGGCGGCCGGTGCGCCGTTGACCGTCATCACGTTGAGGATGGTGTCCGATGGATAGACGCTTGGCCAGAGGGCGAACAGGTCTTCCTGTCCCACGCGTGGGCCGATGGTGGCCGTGATCGTCGAGCCGATCGGGAACTGATAGAAGAGCTTGTAGAGCCCAGCTGGTTGGCGCCGCTTGGCTGCTCGAAGGCGATCTGCAGTTCCGCCAGCGAGAGCGCATGAGGGGATCCCCCAAAGACGGTGCGTGCGAAGTTGCCGGCCCTCAGGTTGGTGCGCAGCAGGTCGCGACCGTTGAAGCTGGTGTCGAAGTTCAGCTGCAGGTCGTAGTTGAAGCTGAGCGCATTGGGCAGGGGCGTTGTTGAGGCGGCCCCGGTGCGGGTGTTGACACTGGTGAAGCTGTTGCTTGCGGTGTTGATCGCCGAGCCGCTGAAGGCATTGCCACCCAGCACCATGGTGGCCTGGCCGGTGAATTTGGTGGTGGTGCTGAACTGCATCGCCTCCAGCTTGCCGACCTTCTTCTCGAGGCCGTCGACGCGGCCGCGCAGCACGGTCAGCTCCTGCTGGAACTCGTCCATCAGGCGCTTGAGTTCGTCGGTCTGCTCGGTCACGCGATCGAGGCAGGCATTCAGCAGGGCCGCCGCTTCAAAGCGGGTCATGGCCTGGCCGCCCTTGTAGGTGCCGTTGGGGTAACCGGCCACGCAGCCGTACTTGTCGACCAGGTTGCTCAGGGCCTGATAGGCCCAGTCGGTCGGACGCACGTCGGAGAACTGGTTGACGCTGGTCACCTGGTTCTTCGATTCCCAGGCGCGGAAGCGATCCACGTCCTGCTGGTTCATGTACGCGTTGACGGCCGACATGCCGTTCAGCGAGGTGATCTCCTGGGCCTGTGCTGATGCCGTTGCGACGATCGTTGTCAGAGCCATGGCCCCCAGCCAGCTGCGACGAAGGGCACCAATCAATAACGTCATCAGTCCAGGTCCCCGTTGAATGGCATGGGTTAGGCCATGCAGCAATCGTGCGGCTCAATTGTGCGGCAACTCTCCAGTACGGCTTCTTTGCTGAAGGGTTTGTAAGCAATTCCTGATGGTCCGGTGGGATTGCAGAGTGGGAGTGATGGCGTCAGCCCTGTGCAGCGCACCAGGTCCTTCGACAACGCTGAGCTCAATCGCCTGGCACCCCAGCTGGTTGGCCAGGCCCGCCGCGGGGTGGTGGGCAGCAGTCGCTATGCCCGTGCCCTGCGGGACAACGTGCGTGAGGCTTCTCTTGATCCAGCGCGCCGGCCGGTGCTGATCACCGGCGAGCCCGGTCTGGAAAAGGACAATCTGGCGGCGCTGATCCACTTCGGATCCTCCGATCGCACCCAGCTCATGGTCCGTTTTGACGGGGCCCTGCTACGGGCCGACGGCCACGAGCTGTTCGCTGACGCCCACGATGGTGGTCGGCCCTTGCTCGAGCTGCTCGAGGCCGGCGCTCTGCTGATCGACAAGCTCGATCAGGTGCCGCCTGCGCTGCAGGCCCGGTTGCTGGAGTTGGCCCGCAGCGGGTCCTGGGGGTCGTCGGCAGCCGACGGGGAGGAGCATCACTTTGCGGGGCGTCTGTTCTTCACCGCCGAAACCGCGTTGCCGGCCTTCGATCGCTGCTGCACCCTGATCCGGGTGCCGCCGCTGCGGGTGCGTCGTCAGGATCTGGGTGAGTGGCTGCGCTACGGCGTGCGGCAGCGCAGCCGCAAGCTCGGCTGGCCCCATCCACCCCAGGTGTGTGAGGGGGTGATCAAGCGGTTGCAGGGGCATGACTTCCCCAACAACATCCGCGAACTCGAGACCCTCATCTACAGGGCCCTGCAGCAGGTTCGGCGCCAGGAGAGCCAGTGGCCGACCCTCCTGCCCGAAGATGTGTTCTGGACCCCACCACGGCAGCAGCGGGCTCGCTTCGACCTTTGGCGTTGGAAGCCTCAGCTCCGGGAGTGGATGCGTGCCCCATGGCTCTGGAACGCGCTGTTGTTCGGTCTGGTCAGCTGGGTGTTTGTTCTGGTCAATCTCTGGCTGTGGCTGGGCCCCCAGGACCGGGCCCACAATGGCGCCCTCAACCTTTTCTGGGCCTGGTGGTGGCCCTTGATCCTGCTGGGATTCCCTGTGGTGGGGCGGTTGTGGTGCGCCATTTGCCCGTTCATGGTCTGGGGCGAGATCAGTCAACGGATCGCCCGATCGCTGGGTTGGCAGCCGGCTCGCTGGCCCCGGGGCAGCAGTGACGGCTGGGCCTCCCCACTGCTGGCAGCGGGCTTTGCGGCAATCCTGCTGTGGGAGGAGGTCTGGAACCTGCAGAACACCGCCTGGCTCAGCAGTTGTCTGCTGCTGCTGATCACCGCTGGCGCCGTGATCGGCTCGCTGCGCTTTGAGAAGCGCTTCTGGTGCCGTTACCTGTGCCCGGTGGGCGGCATGAATGGGTTGTTTGCCAAGCTCTCGATCCTGGAGCTCAGGGCCCAGGTGGGCACCTGCAGCGGCAGTTGCAGCACCTACGCCTGCTTCAAGGGCGGCCCCGCCGATGGAGAAGGGCTGGCTACCGCCGGTTGCCCATTGGGCACCCATCCGGCCCATCTGGCCGACAACCGCAACTGCGTGCTGTGCCTCACCTGCGCCCAGGCCTGTGCGCACCGCTCGGTGCAGCTGAGCCTGCGCCCCCCTGCCGCCGACATTCAGTGCGACATGGAGGTGCCGCCCGGGGAGCCGGCCCTGCTGCTGGTGCTGGCGGGAGATTTATGCCTGCATCACTGGCAGCGGTTGTTGGGGTGGTGGCCCCTGGCCCCCGAGTCGATGGTCGACGGTCCGTTGCTGCCCCGCCTGGCTGTGGCGGGGGTCGCCCTGGCCCTGCCATCGGCCCTCTTTTTGGGGGCGCGGCTGGTGGTTTCAGCCTCGCGTCTGCGCCGCATCCTGTATGGCTTGTTGCCGTTGATCTGGGCTCTGCTGCTGGCGCGCCATCTGCCGCTGGGCATGGGCGAGGCCGGCGCCTTGCTGCCGGTGAGCCTGGGCGAGCCGAGCTTGCCGGCCTGGCGGGCCGATCCCCATGTGATCGGCTTCTGCCAGAGCGCCGCCGTCGCCCTGGGCTGGGTGGGGGCGGTGGTGCTGCTGCGCCGCCTATCGGCCAACAGCCGTCTGGCCTGGATCAGTGCTTCGCTGTTGGCCCTGGGGCTGGCCCTGGGCGGTCGTTGGTTGGTTGCCCTGTGAGCCCGGGCCCGCTCCAGCTGCCACAGCGGATGCGCTGCACATGACGCACGTGGTGGTGGCGGCCCACATAGACCCAGACGGCCCGGCCATCGGCTAGGGCATGGCGCTGGCGTTCATACAGGCGAGGGCTCCCCTCAAACCGGTCGAGGGCGCCCAGCAGCTCTGGGCTGACCCCGTAGATCTCCCCCCGCAGCGCGGCATCGGATGCGTCGGTGGTCACTGCCATGGGAAAGGGCCCCAGGTCATACAGGTGCAGACCCGGCAGCTCAGCCGTTCCGTGGTAGGTCGCGCCCGCCAGATGGTGGTGGTTGGCCATCCCCTGCTTGAGACTGCCATAGACGAAGACCAGCTGCGGCGGCGGTTGCACGGCAGAATCAGCGGCGTTTGCGGGACCCACCATGACGATTGCGCTGTTGATTGCCCTGGCGGGCTCGCTGGTGCTGATGACCGTGATTGTGCGCCGACTTGAGCAGTCATGACCCACGGCTGACTCCCGATCCCATGCCCACGGTTCTGATCACCGGTGCCTCCAGTGGCATCGGCGCCGCTGCTGCCCAGCGCTTGCTTCAGTGCGGCTGGCGGGTGATCGCCGCCGCACGCCGGGTTGAGGCCATGGCCCCCCTGGCGGCCGCCGGGGCCCATGTGCTGCCGCTCGACCTCAGCGACATCCACGCGCGTGAGCGGCTCGCTGCCACCGTGGCAGAGCGCTTTGGCGTGCTCGACGGGCTTGTCAACAATGCTGGTTTCGGCGAGGTGGGCCCCCTCGAGACCATGCCGCTTGAGCGCGCCCGGGCGATCTTCGAGGTCAACGTTTTTGGGCTCATGGGCCTGAGCCAGCTGCTGCTGCCTGCCATGCGTGAGCGGGGTCAGGGCCGCATCGTCAACATCTCCTCGATCGCGGGTCGCTGGGTCAGTCCGGGCTCCGGTTGGTATGGCGCCAGCAAGCATGCCCTTGAGGCCCTCAGCGATGCGCTGCGGCTCGAAGTGCATCGCTTCGGGGTGCAGGTGGTGTTGATCGAGCCGGGGCTGATCGCCACCGACTTTGCCGCGGTGGCCGATCCCTCGATCCAGCAGGCCCAGAGCTGCGCGATCTATGGCGGCATGATGCGCAAGGTGCGCGCTGGCTGGGACAACGTCTACCGCGGTGCGTCATCGGCGGACGTGGTGGCCCGCGCGATCGAAACCGCGCTCACGGTGCCCCGGCCTCGGCCCCGCTACCTGTGCGGGCATCAGTCGGTCTCGGTGATTGCCAATCGGCTGATGCCAACCCAGCTCTGGGACAGCCTGGTGAGAGCTCGGATGACCTAAGGATCCATGCGCACCCTGTCGTGGCAACAGTTTGATGCGGCGGTCGAGCACATCGCTGCAACCTGCGCCGATGCCTCGACCTGCGGTGTCCACGGCATTCCCCGTGGCGGCCTGGTGCTGGCCGTAGCCCTGAGCCACCGGCTGGAGCTGCCGTTGCTGGCCCAACCACAACCGGGATGTCTCTTGGTGGATGACGTCTACGAGACCGGTCTGACCCTGGCCCCCTACCGGCAGCTTGATGGCAGCCGCGTGGTGGTCTGGATCAGCAAGGCCGAACCGCTGTGGTGGCAGGCGGTCGAGGTGGTTGAGTCCAGCGACTGGATCGTGTTCCCCTGGGAAAATCCCGCCCTGGCCGCCGCCGATGAGAAGCAGTACCGCGCGTCCAGGGCATGAGCGCTCCCACCCTGTACCTAGCTTCGCCCTATGGCTTTTCACCCCATTGGCGCGCCCGTCTGCTGCCCGATTTTGTGGCGGCTCTCGAGGCCCTGGGGCTCACCGTGTGGGAGCCGTTTGCCCGCAACGGCCAGGTCGATCTGGCCCAACCCGGCTGGGCCTGGCGCGTGGCCCAGGCCGATCTGCAGGATGTGCGCGATGCCGATGCCCTGTTGGCCATTGTCAACGGCACCCCGCCCGATGAGGGGGTCATGCTCGAGTTGGGTGCGGCGATCGCCCTGGGCAAGCCGGTGTTTCTCTACCGCGATGACTTTCGCCGTTGTAGTGATTCGGAGGACTATCCCCTCAATTTGATGGTGTTCAGCGGCTTGCCGCAGCAGGGTTGGCGTGACTGGCTGTATGGCTCCATCGACGAGTTGGCCGATCCCAGCAAGGCACTGGTGCGCTGGCTGAAGCAGCAGGGGGTGCAAGCGTGAGTGATGCAGGGCCCATGGGTTACCTGATCGTGCGTGACGACGGCTGCTGTGATGCCATCGCCGGGCAGCAGTTCAGCAGCTACGACGAGGCCTACGACGTGCTCGAGCGTTATTACGGCGATCTGTGCTGTTCGGATGAGCGGGTCTACTACCGGATCGTTGCGCTGACAGTGACCGATGCAGATGGGTGCTGAGCCAGCAGCGGCATCGGGGCGGCCAAGGCCAGTCTGCTGCTGCACGCGGCTGGCGGGTGATTGCGGCGCACGACGCGTCGAGGCCATGGCGACACTGGCGGCCGCCGGTGCGATCGTGCTGCCGCTGGATATCGGCGATTCCCGCTCACGCGCGCAGCTTGCGGCCAGCGTGGCCGAACACTGCGGACACCTCGATGCGCTGGTCAACAATGCCGGTTTCGGCGCGGTGGGCCCGCGCGATCGACACTGCCCTCACCGCGCCCCGGCCCAGGGCCCGCTACCTGTGCGGGCATCAGTCGGTGTCGGTCGTCGCCAATCGCCTGCTGCCAACGCGCCTCTGGGACTGGATGGTGCGTGTGGTCGCTGTTGAAGCAGATGGCCGGCCCTCGGCATCTGCGGCTCTCCGGCAGGTAGCGCCGTTTCCTGCTGTCAGGCGGCATCCTCGTGTCAGCTGAATGCTGGCCATGGCCGCCAAGCGCACCCTCAACGCCGGGAACCTGGAGACCCTCGGAGCCGCGACGCTGGCGGCGTTGCTGATGGAGGTGAGCACCGGCAATGCGGTGATCCAGCGCCGGCTCAGGCTGGCCCTGGCCGCAGCCGACGGAGCCGAGGGAGCGGCCCAGGAGGTGCGCAAGCGGCTGGCAGCCATCAGCCGGTCCACCACCTTCATCGATTCGGCCAAACGCAAGGCGCTGCTGGCGGACCTGGAGGCCCAGCAGCAGGCCATCACAGGACCGATCGCCGCTGCCAATCCAGACCTCGCCGTGGACCTGCAGCTGCGTCTGCTGGAGCTGGGCGAGGGGGTTCTGGACCGGTGTTCCGACTCCACCGGTGCTGTGATCGGCCTGTTCCAGCGCGGGGTTGACGCGTTGGTCAGCCTTGCCAGGGCCGCCGGTACCGACCCAGAGGTGCTGGTGGAGCACGCTGCCGATCTGGTGCAGGAGAACGGTTACGGCCAGTTCGATCGGTTGATCCCCGCCCTCGCTCCTGTTCTGGGGGCTACGGGGCTGCTGCGACTGGAGGACGCCATGCTCGAGCGCGGTGGCGTCGATCGCTTCATGATGGAACAGCTCGCCCAGGGCCGTGGTGATCTGGACGCCTACCTGGAGTTGTTCGAACCTGCCCAGCTCGCCTGGCCCGGCACCGCCGCCGAGGTAGCCGGCCACCTGCTGCGGGGAGGCCGGGCCGAGGAGGCCCTGGCCGTGCTTGAGCGCGCCGCCAACGCGAGCCGGATCATGCAGGCCGAGGACTGGCACACCACACGCATCGCCGTGCTCGATGCACTGGGCCGCTCCGATGAGGCGCAGGAGCATCGCTGGCTGGTGTTCAGTCACACGCTCTCGATTCAGCTGCTGCGCGAGTACCTCCAACGGCTTGATGACTTCGCCGATGTGGAGGCCGAGGAGCGGGCCCTGGTGGTGGCGGAGCAGCATCCCCTGCCCCTGGCAGCACTGCAGTTCCTGGTTTTCTGGCCCGCCCTGCCGCGCGCGGCGCGTTATGTGATCGAGCACCGGCAGGCTTTCGACGGCGACGCCTATGGGATCTACGAACCCGCGGCTGAACGTCTCAGCGCCGACCATCCGCTCGCCGCCACCTTGCTGCTACGCGCCATGGTTGTGTTCGCGCTGGCGATGGGCCGCGCTAAGCGCTACCGCTACGCCGTCGAGCACCTGCGTCAGTGCGAGCGGCTTGAGGCCCGCATCGACGACTGGCAGGGAATGGAGTCCCACAGCAGCTTTGCGGGACGCCTGCGGGAGGCGTTTGGCCAGAAGTGGAGCTTCTGGCAACTGGTGGAACGCTGAGGCACCGCTGGCCAGATCTCTGCAGGTTCAATCAGCCTGATGCCTCGGCCTTGGTCGCCTCGGCGATCAGACGCTGCACCCGCTCCAGCAGCGTTTCGTTGCTGAGCCGGTTGTTGAGGCGTTCCACCAACAACGGAAAGGCCAGCGGACCGGGCCTGGCGATGCGTTCCAGCATCCAGGCGCTGCTGGCCATGCGTGCCATGGCGGCCCGCAGGCGTGGCTGCTCGAGCTGCTCCTCAAGCACCTCGCGGCGGGCCTGCTCCAGCAGCAGGTGGTTTGGCTCGTGTTTTTGAAACACATCGAAGAGCAGAGCCGCGCTGATCTGCAGCTGGCCGCCGGTCTTGTTCTGGCCCGGCATCGCCTGGGTGATCAGGCCGCTCACCTGGGCAATGGCGCGAAAGCGGCGGCGGCATAGCTCTGAAACATTCATCGCCTGCTCCAGGTCGGTTTCCAGGTGTTCCAGATCGAGCAGCTCCTCGCCATGGAGCTCGAGCAGCTCGTCAAAGGGGTAGCCCTTGGGGGCCAACAGCTCAAAGCCGTAGTCGTTGACCGACACCGTGATCGTGCTGGCCCGGTGGCGCGCCAGGCGCCAGGCCCACAGAAAGCCGATGCCCTCGTGCACAAAGCGTCCTTCAAACGGGTAGACGAACAGGTGGCTGCCTTCGCGGCTGCGGCAGTGTTCGACCAGCAGCTCATCGCAGCGCGGCAGCCTCGAGAGATCGGCCTGGCGCTCGAGCAGGGGCCGCAGGGCCTCCAGCTCCGGGGTGTCAAGTTCGGCCTCGCCGCTCAGGGCCCTGGCGCAGCGGTCGATCTCCAGGCGCAGGTGCTCGCTGAGCAGATCGGAGAGGGCCATCTGCCCACCGGCCCAGGCCGGCACGGTTGTGCTTTTGCGGGTTGATGCCTTGACCTGAGCCGTCATCTCACGCAGCCGCACAAACTCGAGCTGCCGCCCGGCAAAGAAGAACACATCGCCCGGTTTGAGCCGGCTGATGAACGCCTCTTCAACATGGCCGATCACGGCGCCGCGCACAAAGCGCACCGTCACCGAGCGATCGGCGGTGATCGTGCCGATGTTGAAGCGGTGCAGCCTTGCGATCGCCTTGTCGAGCACCCGGTAGCGATAGGGCTCATCGATGGCGACGGGTTTGTCGATGGCGACCGGCTGGTCGTCGTTGAGCCCGCAGCGCACCAACTTGCGGTACCGGGGGTAGGCCGCCAGGCATTGGCCGCCGTGCTCCAGAACGTCGAGGCACCACTGCCACTGCCTGTTGGTGAGATCGCGAAAGCTCCAGCTCAGGCGCACGGACGCGAGCTCCTGCTGAGGCACAAAGCCCGGCCCGCAGGCCAGGGTCACCAGGTGCTGCAGCAGCACATCGAGGGGCAGCTGGGGCGGTCGGCGGTGCTCCACCAGGCCGTTCTCCAGACCCCGGCGCATGGCGCTGACCTCGAGCAGCTCGAGCGCGTTGGTGGGCATGAACAGCACCACCGAGGTGCCCCCCGGGCAGTGGGCGCTGCGGCCAGCCCGCTGCAGGAGCCGCGCCAGGTTCTTGGCGCTGCCGATCTGCACGACCTGCTCGACCGGTTGAAAGTCGACCCCCAGATCGAGCGAGCTGGTGCACACCACCCAGCGCAGCGCCCCGCTCTTGACCTGGGCTTCGATCGCTTCGCGCTCGGCGCGGTCGATGGCGCTGTGGTGCAGGGCCAGGGCGCCCTCCATCTCGGGGCAGGCGAAACGCAGGCACTGGTGCCAGCGTTCGGCCTGGTTGCGGGTGTTGGTGAACAGCAGGGTGCTGGTGCCGGGGTCCAATCCCGCCACCAGCTCCTCGTACATGCGCAGGCCCAGATGCCCGCCCCACGGAAAGCCGTCGATGCTGCCTGGCAGCAGGCTGCGAATCGCCGTTGGACGCACGATGTCGGCCGTGATGCTGCGCGGCACGGCGCCGAGGCCAACCGCCGCCTGGGCAGCCTCGCTCAGGTTGCCGATGGTGGCGCTGATCGCCCAGGTGCGCAGCCTGGGGTTGAGTCGTCGCAGCCAGCTGAGGCACAGCTCAGCCTGCACCCCGCGCTTGCTGCCCATCAGCTCGTGCCATTCGTCGAGCACGACCGCCTGCAGCTGGGCAAACAGCTCGGGTGCCTTGGCGTTGCTGAGCAGCACGCTCAGCGACTCGGGCGTGGTGATCAGGATCTGGGGGGCGCTGCGCAGTTGCCGCGTGCGCTCGGTGCTGCTGGTGTCGCCGTTGCGGATGCCGACCCGCAGCGGCCAGCCCATGGCGCTGATGGGTTGCTCGATCGCCAGGGCCAGATCGCGGCTCAGGGCCCGCAGCGGCGTGATCACTAGCAAGCGCAGGCCAGCGGGTGCCTTGCCCACGGTTGTGCTGCTCCAGCCCACCTCAGCCAGCAGTTCAGCGATCGGACCCATCACGGCGGCATAGGTCTTGCCCGAGCCCGTGGGCACCTGGATCAGCCCGCTGTCGCCATCCAGGTACGCCTCCCAGGATCGGCGTTGAAACGCCATGGGCTGCCAGCCCTGCTGGCCGAACCAAGCCTCGATCGGCGCGAGCGAGGCGGGTCTCATGGCTCCTCCTCTGCCAGCAGGGCCAGGGCCGTGGTCAGCGTGTCGGCTTCGCGGGCCGGCTTGTCGCGGCGCCAACGGCTGATGCGCGGAAAGCGCACGGCGATGCCGCTTTTGTGGCGCTTCGAGCGCTGAATGCCTTCAAAGGCCAGTTCGAACACCTGCAGTGGCTCGACCGCGCGCACCGGGCCAAAGCGCTCGACCGTGTGGCTGCGGATCCAGCGATCGAGCGCCGTGATCTCGCCATCGTCGAGTCCTGAGTAGGCCTTGGCGAAGCTCACCAGCGCGCCGGTCCCATCCCACAGACCAAAGGTGTAGTCGGTGTACAGGTTGGCCCGGCGGCCGCTGCCGGCCTGGGCGTAGAGCAGCACCGCATCGAGGCAGAAGGGGTCGAGCTTGTGCTTCCACCAGTGGCCCCGCTTGCGACCGGTCAGGTAGGGCGAGGCGAGGGCCTTGAGCATCAGCCCTTCGGCGCCGGCCTGGCGGGCTTGTTGGCGCAGGGGTTCGAGCTGCTCCCAGGCGTTGAGGGCCAGCCGCTCCGACAGGCGCAGGCGCTTGGCTGCCGAAGCCTCGGGCGTTTCAGGCAGCGTCTGGATCAGCGTCTCCAGGGTGCTTCGGCGTTGCTGCAGGGGTCTGGGACGCCAGTCCTCACCTCCCAGTTCGAGCAAGTCATAGGCCACGAAGGCGGCATGACACTCCCGCATCAGCCTGGCGCTGGGTTTTTTGCGGCCGAGGCGGCCCTGCAGGGCGTTGAAGGGGGCCGGACGCTCGGCATCCGCTGGCCAGATGATCACTTCACCGTCGAGCACGGTGCCCTCGGGGAGGGCGGCGGCGGCGGCGATGAGCTCGGGGAAGGCTTCATGCAGCAACTCTTCGCCACGGCTCCATAAAAAGCTCTGGCCGCAACGGCGGATCAACTGACCGCGGATGCCATCCCATTTCCACTCGATCTGCCAGTCAGCGGCATGGCCCGGCAGGGCCTCGGGCAGGGGCGACGCCAGGAAGAACGGATAGGGACGGCTTGGCACCGCGGCGGTGTCATCGGCAGCCATCGCAGCCAGCAGGGCATCAAAGGCCGCCGCTGAGGGTGCAAAGCCCCCCATCAGCCGATGCTGGATCAGGGCCTCCTCGAGCCCACTCAGTTGGGCAAGGGCCTTGACCACCAGCCCCTTCGCCACACCAATGCGCAGACCTCCGGTCAGCAGTTTGTTGGCCACCAACAGCTGCTGGGGCGTCAGTCCGGCCCAGAGGCGTCGAATGGCTTGCGCCTGAGGCTCTGGCTCGAGTGCTGCCGCAGCCGGCAACAGCGTTTCCATCCACACCTGGAGCGGTTGGGGTGCTGCCGCTCCACCGTCGTGCTGCCACAGCAGCGCAATGGTTTCGGCCGAATCGCCAACGTGGGCATAGCAGTCGTCAAACAACCATTCGGGCAGTGCTGTCGCCTCGAGGCAGATCTGTCGCAAACGGCGACCCGTGATTAGTCGCCGTCGCGCTCCCCCCAGCAGCACCTGCAGGGCCCAGGCGGCCTCGGCTGCCGGTGTCTGGGCGAAGTAGTCGACCAGCGCCTGCACCCTGGCCCGGGTGCCGCGGCTGTGCTCAAGGGTTGCGATCAGCTCAGCGAACGCCTGCATGGCGGGTGCGGTTCACGGCCACCAGGGCGGCAGCCCCGAAGGGCAGGGCATAGAGCGGAATCAGCCAGCTGGCCTGGCTGTCCTGCAGCCAGCTGGCCGCCAGGGGGGCGGTTCCGGCAAACAGGGCCATCGCCAGTGAATAGGCGATGGAAAACACGGCGCACCGTTGTCGCACGGGCACCAGCACCACACCCAGCACCCCCTGTGCCCCCATGGTGACCATGACCGGCGCCACCAGCAGGCACTGGGCGATGGCCAACGAGGTGAGCTGGCCCTGCAGTCCAATCGCCAGGCCCAGGGGGGCCAGCACGAGTAACACCCTGTTGCCCCAGCGGTTGACCGGCACCATGCCGAAGCGATCGGCCAGGTGTCCGCCCAGGATCGCGATCAGCAGGCCGGCGGTTTGCACCACAGTGGCGATCGTGTTGGCGGCGCTGCTGCCGCTGGCCTGGCCCGTGAGGTCGACCAGGTAGACGAAGGCCAGGTAGAAGATCATGTTGGCGTAGCTCACCAGCGCGATCACCAGCAACACCAATCGCCACTGCTGCAGCACCTGGGTCAGCCGCCATGCGATGGCCTGACCCAGCTCACGGGGATGCCGGATCGAGGGACCGCCGGCTTCGGGGGGCAGCGTCTCGGGCATGCGGCGGCGCATCCACAAGCCCAGGACCGCCACAGCGGCCCCCAGCAAAAAGGGCAGCCGCCAGCCCCAGGCGGTCATCGCCGCTTCACCCACCGCCCTGGCGATCACGGCCACGGTCAACGAGCCCAGGCTGAAGCCCAGCAGCCCGCCGGCCACGGCCAGGCTTGACAGGAATCCAGCCCGCCCACGGGCTGCAGCTTCGGTGGCATAGGTGATGCTGCCGGTGAACTCGGCACCCACCGAGAACCCCTGCAGCATGCGCAGCAGCACCAGGCAGATCCCGGCCGTCATGCCGATCCGATCGTGACCGGGCAGGAGGCCGATCAGCAGGCTTGAGATCCCCATGATCACGATGCTGAGACTGAGCATCAGCCGCCGGCCCAGCAGGTCGCCCAACGGTCCGAGCACGATGCTGCCGACCGGCCGCATCAAGTAGCCGACCGCAAACACGCCGAAGGCCGCCAGGGTCTGCAGGGCCGGCACATCGGCCGGAAAGAACACCTGGCCCAGGTCGCTGGCCACATAGCCGTAAACAGCGAAGTCGTACCACTCGAGCGCATTGCCGAGCAGGGCCGCCAGGGCGGCGCGGTAGCGCTGCTCTGGCTTGAGTTCAAGTTGCATCGGAGCCATCCTCGTCAGTGACGGCTCCGCTGTCGGAGCGTTGTGAGGCGTAGGCCCCATCGAGTGGTTCGGTGTTGATTCCTTCGACCTCGCGCAGGTAGCGGGCCAGGATGTCGCTGCTGCCGTGGGTCACGTACACCTGGCTGGCTCCTGATCCCTTGACGCTGGCGAGCAGGCCGTTCCAGTCGGCATGGTCGCTGAGCACGAAGCCCCGCTCGTAGCCACGGCGGCGCCGGGCGCCGTGCACGGCCATCCAGCCGCTGACAAAGGCGGTCTGCGGCTCCTTGAAGCGTTTCATCCAGGTCGAACGGTGGGCTGAGGGCGGTGCGATCACCAACCGGCCTGCGAGGTCGGCGCGGCGTTCGAGGGCACTCAGCGGCTGCGTTTGCGGCAACGGCACACCCGCTTCGCGGTAGGGCTGCATCAGCGCCTCAACAGCGCCGTGCAGCAAAATTGTGTCGCCCATGCCCAGCGCAGCCAGCTCGGCCAGAATCCGCTGGGCCTTGCCGAAGGCATAACAGAACAGAATCGAGGCCCGTTCGGGTGCGCCCTGCCACCACTGCACGATCTCGCCGGCGACCGCGGCGCCGGGGCGCCAGCGATAGATGGGCAGGCCGAAGGTGGCTTCGGTGATGAACACATCGGCCGTGACCGGCTCGAACGCCACACAGCTGGGGTCGGCGTCGCGCTTGTAATCGCCGCTCACGAGCCAGCTCTCACCTGCGGCTTCCAGCCGGATCTGGGCACTGCCGAGCACGTGCCCGGCGCTGTGAAACGACACTCGCGCCGCGTCGATCCGGTGCACGGCGCCGTAGTCGACCGGGATCAGGTTGATGCCGGCCCCAAGCCGTTTCCGCAGGATGCCTTCGCTGCTGGCGGTGGCCCAGTATTCGCCGCAGCCCGGCCGGGCATGGTCAGCGTGGGCGTGGGTGATCAGGGCTCGCGGCACCGGGCGCCAGGGATCGATCCAGGCCCCCGCTGCCCTGCAGTACAGCCCCTGGGGTGTGAGCTGCAGCAGCGCGTCGGTGGGAAGCATTGCGGCCGATTGTGGCGTCTGGGGTGCGCCCTGCGGGAGCATGGCGTTGACGTTGTCTGCGGTCGCCACTAGCCAGGGGGAGTGATCCAGGCAACGGCCATGGCGCTTGACGACTTTCGCGATGAACTGGCAGCCACGGCCGCCGCCCTGGCGGCACCGGGCACCGGCCTGCTGGCCGCCGACGAATCGACCGGCACCATCGGCAAACGCTTCGATGCCATCGGTCTCGACAACAGCGAGGCCAACCGCCGCGCCTACCGCACCCTGCTGGCCACTACCCCAGGACTGCCTGAGCACATCGCAGGGGTGATCCTGTTTGAGGAGACCCTCTTTCAGGACAGCGATCCGGCGGTGGTTGCCGCCGCCGCTGCCGATGCGGCGCCCGAGGCGGCCAGCGGTGACCCCCAGCCGATCGTGGCCCTGTTTCAACAGAGGGGCATCGTGCCCGGCATCAAGGTCGATCTGGGCGTTGAGGCCTTGGCCGGAGGCCTCGAGGGTGAGAGCTGGTGCACCGGGCTCAAGGGCATGGCCGAGCGGGCTTCCCGCTACTACGCCCGCGGTGCGCGCTTCGCCAAATGGCGTGCCGTGCTGCGGATTAGTTCGGGCGGCTGCCCCAGTGAGCTGGCAGTGCGCGAGAACGCCTGGGGCCTGGCCCGCTACGCCCGTACCTGCCAGGAGCAGGGTCTGGTGCCGATCGTCGAGCCCGAGATCCTGATGGATGGCGACCACGACATCGCCACCACCGCCTCGGTGCAGGAGTGGGTGCTGCGCACGGTTTATGAGGCCCTTGCCGTCAACGGCGTGTTCCTGGAGGGCAGCCTGCTCAAACCCTCGATGACCACCGCCGGGGCCGACTGCGTCACGCGACCGAGTGTCGATGAGGTGGGCGAGTTCACGGTGCGCACCCTGAGCCGCACCGTGCCGGCGGCGGTGCCCGCGATTCTGTTTTTGAGTGGTGGGCTCAGCGAAGAGGACGCCAGCCTCTGCCTCAACGCCATCAACGAAGCGGCGGCAGTGGGCTATGCCCCCTGGCACCTGGGCTTTTCGTTTGGCCGGGCCTTGCAGCACTCGTGCCTGAAGCACTGGGGCGGCCGCGATGTGGCGGCGGGCCAGGCGGCTTTGCTGGCGCGGGCACGGGCCAACGGTGCCGCCAGCCGTGGTGCCTACGTGGCAGGCAGCGAACCCTCCGACGACGAGAGCCTGTTTGTCTCCAACTACAGCTACTGAGGCGCTCCTCAGCGACTCATGTCCAGCATGCGCTGGATCGGCACGAGGGCCCGCAGGCGGATCGCCTCGTCGAGCTCGATCGCCGGGGCCATGGTCTCAAGGCAACGGCGCAACTTCGCCAGCGTGTTGAGGCGCATGTAGGGGCAGGCGTTGCAGCTGCAACCATCAGTGCCCGGCACCTCAAAAAAGGTCTTGCCGGGCACCTTGCGTCGCATCTGGTGCAGGATCCCCGGCTCGGTGAGCACGATGAAGCTGCTGGCAGGGCTCTGCTCGGCGCGGTGCAGCAGCTTGCTGGTGGAGCCGATGAAATCGGCCAGATCCAGCAGATGGGGTAGACACTCGGGGTGGGCCAGCACCTCGGCTTCGGCGTGCTCGGCTTTGAGTCGCAGCAGGGCCTGCTCGCTGAAGCTCTCGTGCACGATGCAGCTGCCGGGCCATAACGTCAGCTCGCGGCCGCTCTGCTGCTGCACCCAGCGACCCAGGTTCTGGTCGGGGGCGAACAGCACCGGCCGATCGGCGGGCAGCTGGTTGACCAGATCAACGGCATTGCTGCTGGTGCAGATCAGGTCGCTCTGGGCCTTGATCGCCGCCGAACAGTTGATGTAGCTGACCACGATGTGGTCGGGGTGCTGGGCCCGAAACGCCGCAAACGGTTCGCTCGGACAGGCATCGGCCAGGCTGCAACCCGCTTCCAGATCGGGGATCAGCACGGTCTTGTCGGGGCTCAGGATCTTGGCGGTCTCGGCCATGAAGTGCACGCCGCAGAACACGATCACGTCGGCATCGGTGGCCGCGGCCTTGCGTGAGAGCTCGAGGGAATCACCGATGAAATCGGCGATGTCCTGAATGGCGTCGTCCTGGTAGTAATGCGCCAGGATCACGGCATTGCGCTCGCGCCGCAGGCGCGCGATCGCCGCGATGTGCTCAGCATCAGTGGCGGCTGTGCTCTGGGATGCTGCGAAAACCACGCCGAGCGGCCCTGGGCGAAGATGGGGACACCCTAGTCATGGGCGCCGATGCAGCTGGCCATAGCGGGAGATCTGCACGGCCAGTGGGACCACAGCGATCACGCCCTGCTGGAGCTGCTGGCGCCCGATGCGCTGCTGGTGGTGGGCGATCTCAGCGACGGCACGCCCCGCATCCCGGCATTGCTGCGCCAGCTGGCCGAAGAGCAACAGCTCCCGGTTGCCTGTGTCTTGGGCAACCATGACAGCGGCAAGGACCCCTCAGGCCAAACCCTCACCCGCCAGCTCGCGGCCCTGGGTCCGCTCCACATCGGCTGGCAGCTGCGTGAACTGCAGCCTGCAGACCCTGCCTGTGGCCCCGGAGTGGCAGTCGTTGGGGCCAGGCCCGGTACCGCCGGCGGAGGCTTTCACCTGTCGAAGGCCTGCACAGCGGTCTTTGGCCCACTGACCCTCGACCAGTCGGTCGATCGCATCGTGGCTGCGGCAGCTGGGGCCGATCCGGCGTTGCCGCTTGTGTTGCTGGCCCACAGCGGTCCGCGGGGTCTGGGCAGCGACGCCTCGGACATCTGCGGCCGTGACTGGAAGCAGCCCTCGTGCGACTGGGGCGATCAGGATCTGGCCCTGGCGATCGACCACATCCGCCGCCGGCGGGCGCTGGCCCTGGTGGTGTTCGGACACATGCACCACAGGCTCAGGCGGGGCGCCGGTGAGCGCCGCACCCTGGTGGTCGACCGCGGTGGCACGGTCTATCTCAATACGGCGTGCGTGCCGCGCCATCTGGTTGATGACGCTGGCCTGGCCCTGCGTCATTTCAGTTGGGCGGCGTTCGATGGCCAAGGTCTGCGCAGCGTCGCGCACCGTTGGTATGGCCTCGATGGGCGGCTGCAGTATCAGGAATTGCTGTTTGAGCGCACGCCATCGGCGCTCCCGGTGGGGGTGGAGCCGTTGCCGTGCTGATCGTTGCCTGCATCAGCGCCCACGGATTCGGGCATGGGTCCCGCAGTGCGGCGGTTCTGACGGCGCTGGCGGCGCGCCGACCCCACTGGCGCCTGGTGCTCTCGAGCGCGCTGCCGCGTGGTTTTCTGGAACTGGCGATGGGCCCGGTGCCGTTTGACCACCGCCCCTGCCAGTGGGATGTGGGTGTGATCCAGGCCGATGCCCTGGGCTCCGATCCCGCGGCCACCCTGGAGGCTCTGGAGGACCTGGAGATCCGCCTGCCCGCCCAGATCGCCCGCGAGGCGGCATGGCTTGAGGCGCAGCGCCGTGACCCCGACGAGCCGATCCTGGTTCTGGGTGACGTGCCGCCGGCCGCCGCAGGCCTGGCCGCCCGCCTGGGTGCTCCGCTGGTGTGGTTGGCCAGCTTCGGCTGGGAAGCGATCTATGGGCCCATGGGTGCGGCCTTTGCCCCCTGGGCCGCTGCCGCCCTGGCGGCCTACCGCCAGGGGCAGTTGCTGATTCGCTGCCCGCTGGCGATGCCGATCGACTGGGGCATTCCGGAGGTTTCCGTCGGGCTCACCACTTCGAGGCCGCGGCTCGACGCGACTGCCCTTGCCCAGCTGGCCGCAGCACTGGATCTGCCTGCCGGCAGGCCTGCCGACGTCGCGCGTGAGCGATGCGTGCTGATCAGCTTTGGTGGCCTGGGCCTGGATCTGGCGTCGGCCCCGCTGCAGCGCTGGCCTGACCATGTGTTCATCGGCCCGGATGCGGCCCTGGCGTGCCATCCCAACGGACGCGTGCTGCCGGCGGGGTTGCGCCCCCTTGATCTGATGCCGCTGTGCGGGCGCCTGATCACCAAGCCCGGTTACAGCAGTTTCTGCGAAGCCCTGAGCCAGGGTGTGGGTATTCACCTGGTGGAACGCGACGGTTTTGCCGAGGCCGCTGTACTGCAGCGCGATCTTCAGAGCCACGGCCACCACCGTCTTCTCAGCCGCGTGGCCTTTGCATCGGGTGACTGGCAGCTCGATCAACCGCTGCTGCCGCCGCGACTGGGCCCTCTGCCGTCAGATGGCAGCGCTGAGGCGGCAGCGGCGATCGCAGCCTTGGCACGTTGATGTCGTTGCCTGGGTGAGCTTCAAGGTGAGCTGCAAGGTGAGCTGCAAGGGGAGCTCATTGGTGATCGCACTGGTGATCGCATTGGTGATCTCCAAGTTCAGCGGCTCGTGCTGCCCTTGGACATCTGGCGGGAGTTCTGGCGTGTTTTTGGAGCGCGCGCGGGATCGCTCCGGTTCACGCTGTTGCAGCGGTGCTGCAGCCGGGGGTTGCCCGATTCGGTTCAGTGCGGCACATTGGCGCAGATTTTTGCCCTTCTTCCTGCCTGCGCACCTGGCCCGAGGCCCGATGCGGCCACTGCTGTTTGCCTGATTCGTTTTGCCTCTCAACACTCGTCGCCTCGCCCTGGGTGCAGCTCTGCTGGCATCCATGGCCGCCCCGATGTTGTCTGTGCTGCCGGCGGCAGCCCAGAGCCAAAGCTCAATTTTGAGCTCGAGCCTGGATTCCGAGCTGAATTTCAAGCGCAGCAGCGCGCCGCTCTCCTCGCTGGCGGTGCTCGAAGCCCTGCCCCAGGGTCAGCGGGTGTTTGCCATCACACCAGAGCGACGCGCGTTGCTCAACACGATCCGCTTCGCCGAGGGCACCTGGGCCCAGGGCAGCGACCTTGGCTATCGCATTCTGTTTGGCGGCAGTGTGGTCGATTCGCTCGACCGCCATCCCAACCGGGTGATGCGCACGGCCCGCTACGCCAGCGCAGCTGCCGGGGCCTACCAGTTCATGCCGTTCACCTGGGCTCTGGCGGCCCGGGCCCTGGGCTTGGCGGTGTTCCACCCCGAAGCGCAGGATCAGGCTGCCCTGTTTCTGGTGCAGCGCCGCGGCGCCCTGCAGCTGGCAGACCACGGTGAGCTGACACCCCAGCTGGTGTCGCTGCTGGCACCTGAATGGGCATCCTTTCCGACCATGCGGGGGCACAGCTTTTACGGCCAGCCCGTCAAGCGGTTCGCTGACCTCAAGCGCTTTTACGACGACAACCTGGCGCGGCTGCGGTCGGCGCTGGGCCCCGGTGAACCGCCCCGGGTGTGTGAGCCCGAGCTGTCATTGCGCTGCCGTCTTGAGGCGCTTGAGCACATTGGCCCCCGCCATCGCGGTGGGGCCTGAGCCTGGCTCAGCTGTCGCTTTCCTTGAACCGTTCGCGCCCGACGGTGTTCTGGGCGATCAGGTAGGCCGCCACGATGCCGCCCAGGAAACCGAGTGCGTTGCGGGCCAGGGGTAGCAGGTCGGGGGTGCGGGTAACGATCGGCGCCACGCCAAAAATGCCGAACAGAATCACCCACAACGGGCTGAGCAGCAGCACCCACGCCCACTCGACCACACGGCCCTTCTGACGGGGGTAGGCGGCAAAGCCGACGATCAGACCCCCCAGAATCGAGGTGCCCAGGGTCAGCACCCACTGCTCGGTGGGCAGGCCGGGCACCACCTGGCAGCCACCGATCTCGAGGCAGCCCTTGACGGTGTGGAGAGCATCGACGATGGCGGCATCCTCGCCGTTGTCGCGCACGTAGTACTGGTTGCCGAAGCGGGTCTGCAGCTCCACCCAGAAGGTGCGCGGCATCAGGGCAAACAGGGCATCGCCCACGTTGAAGTTGAGCAGGTTGCCGCCGCGCTCATCGGCGATCAGCAGCAGCGAGCGTTCATCGAGGTGCCAGAAGTCCTTGACCGCATAGCCGGGGGTGCGGTCGTACTGGGTCAGCACCCGCAGTTTCCAGCCGCTCACATGCTCGAAGTCATCCAGTTCCGCCTCCAGTGCCTCGCGCTGGGGATCGGTCAGGGCCTTGGCTAGATCGATCACCGGCGTGGGGTGATCGGGCAGCAGGTCGGGGTTGTCGTAGGCCCAGGCCGGTGCGCCTGCGCTCAGCACCACTACCAGTGCCACCATCACCAGCGCCCAGAACTCCCGAATCACTCCCCGCATCAACCGCCCTCAGAGAAAATGCATTCTCTCTGAAGTGTCGGCCCGAGCGTGACCCAGCCCTGCCCCCTCTGGCTGGCCGAGCGCCTGCGCGCTGCCGGTGGGGCGGTCGACGTTGCTCAATACATGGACTGGGTCTTGCATGATCCCGTGCATGGCGCCTACGGCAGCGGCCGCCTGCGGGTGGGTCCCAGGGGTGACTTTGCGACCTCGCCCTCGCTGGGTCCCCAGTTTGCGGCCCTGGTGGCACCCCAGATCGCCCAGTGGCTTCGGCTGCATGGGGGGGGCCGACTCAGCCTGATCGAAGCCGGACCGGGCGAGGGTGATCTGGCGGCCGACCTGGCCAGGGAGCTGGTGGCGGGCTGGCCCGATCTGGCCCGCCAGCTCGAGCTTGTGTTGATCGAGCCCAATGCCGGCATGGCGGCGCGGCAGCGCGAGCGCCTTGCCCAGTGCCCCCTGCCGGTGCGATGGGCCAGTTTTGCTGAGCTGGCGGCGTCACCGCTGCAGGGGGTGTTGCTGGCCCATGAGGTGCTCGATGCCCTGGCGGTCGCCCGGGTGATCTGGGATGGGGCCCGCTGGCGCCGGCAGCTGGTTCAGCTCGACGAGGCTGGCCCAGCAGGGCTCCCGTTGCGGCTGGAGCCGGGCAAGCCCCTGGATCCCCAGGCTGATGCGGCCCAATGGCGCCAGCTGCAGCTGCGTGGTCTCCTGGCGGACCACCGGCTGCCGGCAGGGTGGACCACCGAGCTCCACACCGCCGTCGCCCCCTGGTTGGCCGATGCGGCTGCAGCCCTGGAACGGGGTGTGCTGCTGGTGGTCGACTATGCCCTCGAGAACCGTCGCTACAACCTCGAATCACGCGCTGAAGGCACCCTGATCGCCTACCGCGACCAGCGGGCCAGCGGTGACCTGCTGCGCGATCCCGGCCACTGGGACCTGACCGCCCACCTCTGTCTCGAAACCCTCGAGGCCGACGCCCGCAGCAGCGGTTGGCAGCCCCTGGGCCATCGTCTGCAGGGGGAGGCACTGCTGGCCCTTGGTCTGGCCCAGCACCTTCACGGCTTGCAGCAGAGCCGGCCCGATCAGCTGGCCGAGGCCCTGGCGTCGCGGGAGGTCCTGCTGCGGCTGGTTGATCCAGCCGGCCTCGGAGCCTTCCGTTGGATTGCCCTGGGCCGCCCGTGTGACCTTGTGATCGAACCCAGCCTGTTTCTGTCGGAGCAGCCCGCGCACACGGGCTGACCGCACGCCCAGGGTCAGGCCATCGCCGACAACCACTGGTGAAGCGGGGTCTGGGGCTGGCTGCTGCTGCTGGTGACCTCGATGATCCGGCCGATGGCGTCCGGAGTGTCGAGTGCATCCAGGCACACCCTGGCCAACAGGCGCCTGGGGATGCTGTTGCTCTCCTGGATGTCGGGGCCGCTGTAGACCACGCCCTCGGAGTCGGCGCGGCTGTCGTCTTCGCTGAGGCCCCCGGGGCGCACGATCGTGCAGTCGAGGCCGCTGGCCTCGAGCCATTGCTCGCCCAGGCGCTTCCAAACCAGGATCAGGCCAAAGAGGTTGAGCGGATGCAGCCAGCGTCCCGCACACAGGGAGCTCACCAGCACCACACGCGTGACGCCGGCAGCCCGGCAGGCCTGGATCTGGTCGCGGATCGCCAGGGCATCCACCTTCAGCGGACCCGCCAGATCGACCGAGGGCCGTGCCCCGGTGGCGATCACCAGGGCGCTGCAGCCCCGCAGGGCCTCGCTCAGGGCCCTGCTGTTGCCGAGCTCGGTGCGCACGACCTCGAGCTGATCGCGGCCTTCGAGCCCGGGCGGCAGCAGCGACCCGGGCCGCAGGATCGCGCGCACCGCCTGCCCGCGCTGCAGGGCTTCATCGGCGATGCGCCAACCGGTTTTGCCTGAAGCTCCGCTGATCGCCAGGGTCATCGCACCGCATACCGCGTGGTCAGGGCCATGTTGGCGCCTGGCGCCAGCTCGAGGCGGCGATCACCGCTGATCAGGGACGAGCGCGGCCCGCTCCAGGGCTCCAGACAGACCATCGGTCGGGGTGGGTCGCTCCACAGCACCACCAGATCCAGCGGATGGCTGGTCTGCAGTTCGACGCTGCGGCCGCCACCCTGATCGATCAGGCGCACGCTCCCCGCGGGGCGTACCAGCAGATCGATGCCCTGCCCGATCTGCCCGATCTGGGAGGCGGTGCCGTCTTCGGCCATGGTCAGGTGGTTGAGGCAGCGCTCGGGCAGGCCTTCGAAGCGGACTGCGGCCAGATCGCTCACCCTGAAGTAGGGGTGCAGCCCCAGGCTGAAGGGCATGACCTCGGCGCTGCGGTTGGTGACCGTTGCGCCGATGGCCAGGGCTCCAGGCTCCGGTCGCAGGTCCAGCGTCAGCTCGAATGCAAACGGATAGACCCGCCGCGTCGCGGGGTTGTCGCTCAGCCGCAGCTTCACACCGGAGCCGTCGGCCAGTTCGCCCAGTTGCCAGCTCTGGTCACGGGCGAAACCATGCTGGGGAAGAACGAAACTGCCCTGGGGCAGCGGCAGCAGGTCGCCCGGCAGGCCGCCGCAGATCGGAAACAGCACCGGAATGCCGCCCCGTACCGACTTGGCAGGGTCGGCGAAGCGCTCGGCGTCGAAATAGAGGATCTCCTCAGCGCCGCAGCGCCAGCCTGTGACCAGGCCGCCGCGCTCGGGCACCAGCCGCAGCAGGTCTCCGAGACCTGGGCGTTCGAACTCCCAATGGGGGTAGGGGTTGTCGCGGTGGACCAGGGGCATGGCACAACAAGACGGTGTTGGCGCCAGGCTGGCAGCACCCAAGCGTGTCTGCACCAGGATGCTGAATCCGATCACAGTCGCCAGCAACCCGGCTTCCGGCGGTTGGCAGGAGCACTGGCAGCGGCGCTGGTATCCGGTGGCCTATCTGGAGGATCTCGATCGCCGGAGGCCCACGCCGTTCACGTTGCTCGGTCAGGACCTGGTGCTGTGGTGGCACGCCGGCAGCGGCCGCTGGTGTGCCTTTGCCGATGCCTGTCCCCATCGGCTGGTGCCCCTGAGCGACGGTCGTCTCAACGACCGGGGCGAGCTGGAGTGCCCTTATCACGGCTGGAGCTTCGGAGGTGATGGCCATTGCACGCTGATTCCGCAGGCAGCGCCTGAGCAGCAGCAGACCGCCTGCGCCAGCCCCCGCGCCCGTTGCCGCAGCTTTGCCACCGCATCGGCCCAGGGCCTGCTGTTTGTGTTTGCCGGCGATCCGGATGCCGCCACCACAGTGCCCTTGCCGCTGGTGCCGCCGCTGGAGGAACCGGGCTGGCTGCTCCAGGGCACCTTTCGCGATCTGCCGATGGATGTGCTGACGGTGCTCGAGAACGTGCTCGATGTCAGTCATGTGCCGTTCACGCACCACCGCACCGTCGGCCGCCGTGAGAACGCGGCGCCGGTTGTGGCCGAGCTCACCGGCTTCGGGCCGGAGGGGTTCACGGCCCTCTGGCCCGAGGGGCCGCGCAAGGGGCGCCTCGGCAGCCAGCACACCACCTATGTGGGGCCGTGCCTGATGTGGCACGACCTCACGGCCAAGGGCTTTGGCCGCATCTTGACCGTGGTCTACGCCACGCCGATCCGGCCCGGCGAATGCCGCATCTTTGCGCGCTTTCCGTTCCAGTTCAGTTCGCCTCTGCCGAAGCTGCTGGTGGGACTGCGGCCGCGCTGGCTGCAGCACATCGGCAACCACACCGTGCTCGATGACGATCAGATCTTTCTTCACTGGCAGGAGCGGGCCCTGGTCGATCGCGGCGGCAGCGATCGCTACGAGCAGGCCTGCTACCTGCCGACCGTCTCCGATCTCTATGTGCGGGCGCTGCACCGTTGGGTGCGGGAGGTGGCAGGACTGCCATTTCCGGGCCAGAGCCTGCCGCCGCGCCAGCGCAATGAACCGCTGCTCGAGCGCTGGCAGGCCCACACGCGCCACTGCCGTGCCTGTTCGGATGCGTTGCGGCGCATTCGGGTGCTGCGGCCGCTGATCATCGTGGCGATGGCCGCCGATGTGATCCTGGGATCGTTCGCCCTTGGTTTGCCGTTGAAGCTGGGCCTGGTGGTGCTCCTGGTGGCCGCCGGGCTGCTGCTGCGCCAGCTCAACCGCTGGGAACGCCAGTTGCTGCAGGGCGATGGGGAAGCACCGCGCAATCGCTTGCGCTGACCGGTTCGGCCCTGTGGTCTCAGCCCGCCTGCGCTGCCATCACGGCAGTGATGGTGTCGGCGTCGACATCGTCGCGGATCACCACCGAGCCGATTGCGGTGGGCAGCACAAAGCGAACCTTGCCACCCCGCACCTTCTTGTCACCCTGCAGGCAGTCAAGAACGGCTGCCGGATCGAGGGCCGGCACCTGCAGGGGAAGGCCGGCGGCGCGCACCAGCCGGCGTTGCCGCTCCAGATCGTCGGCGCTCCAGAGCCCCATGGCGCAGGCGATGCTCCCGGCGGCCAGCATGCCCAGTCCCACAGCCTCGCCGTGCAGGTAGGTGCCGTAGCCGCACAGCGCTTCGATCACATGGCCGATGGTGTGGCCGTAGTTGAGGATCGCCCTTAGACCGCCCTCGCGCTCGTCGGCGGCAACCACCCGCGCCTTGGCGTCGGCAGAGCGCTCGAGCAGGGTTTGCAGCAGCGCCGGTCCCACGGACGCCATGCTGGCCAGCCCCGCTTCGGGGTCTTTGGCGGCGGCGGCCTCCAGATCGGCAAACAGGGGCGCGTCGTTGATCACGCCATACTTGATCACCTCGGCCATGCCAGCCCGAAATTCGCGCACGGGCAGGGTGGCCAGAACCTCGGGGTCAATCAGCACCAGCCGCGGCTGATGAAAGGCACCGATCAGGTTCTTGCCGCCGGGGTGGTTGACGCCGGTTTTGCCGCCGATGGCGGCATCGACCATGGCCAGCAGCGTGGTGGGCACCTGCACCACGGCGATGCCCCGCAGCCAGCTGGCGGCGGCGAAGCCGGCCATATCGCCGACCACCCCGCCGCCCAGGGCCACGATCAGCGAGCCCCGCTCGAGCTTGCGCCCGAAGGCGGCGTCGTGGATCAGCCCCACGGTGGCGGGGGTTTTCTGGTCTTCGCCGGCCTCGATCACCAGGGCCGTGGCGTCGAAGCCAGCCGCCTCAAGGCTGGCCAGAGCCGTCGCGCCGTAGTGGTCGTGCACCACCGGGTTGGTGACCACCAGCACCTTGGTGCCCGCCTTGAAGCCCTGCGCGGCCACCTGCATGCCCAGGTCCGCCAGGGCGCCCGTGCCGATCACCACCGGGTAGGGGTTCTCGGCCAGGGCCACCGTGATTGTGTGCAGAGCGGTGGGCGCCAGCGTCATGGGCATGGGAGAACTCGCCTGAGGCTACGGCTGCCCCACCGGGCTCCATAGGCTTGTTGTGAGCCTGCCTGCCAACCTGCCTGCCCAGCCATGGATGCCGCGACCCTGCGCGCCCTGTTCACCAAGCCCTACGGCGCGCCGGCCCCCAGTGACGACCGGTGGCGTACCGCCTATGCCGCTGATGTGCACTTTCAGGACCCCACGCAGGAGCACCAGGGCATCGAGGCCTATCTGAAGGCCCAGGACGCTCTGCTTCAACGTTGCGATGACGTGTTTCTCACCCCCGATGCCATTGCCATCGAGGGCGAGTGTGCCTTTGTGGAGTGGACGATGGGTCTCCGGATCAAGGGGATTGAATTCATCTACCCCGGTGCCACCCGGCTGCGCTTCAACGCGCAGGGCCTGATCGTCGATCACCGCGACTATTTCGATTTCGTGGGCCCCACCTTTGGCCCGGTGCCGCTGCTGGGGGGCTTTGTGCGCTGGCTCTATGGCCGGTTCGTGGGCTGACCTGTGCCCGGACCTCAGGGCAACGTGAAGCCCGACTGCAGGTGCTTGAGGTCGAGCATCACCCAGGTGAGCCAGACCAGCAGGGCCACCACGCCGCTGACCGCAGCGAAACGTCCCAGGCTGCGCACCACTTCGCTGGCAAAGCTGACCTGTTTCACCGGGGTGCTGCTGCTGCAGTCATCTTGATCGATGGTCGGCCATCACAAGCAGCCCGTCGCGGGGGCTGGGGCTTGGGATCAGCTGCAGGCTCAGATCCTGATCGGGTACCAGGCTGAACCTGACACGCTGCAGCAGCCCAACCGCCATCAGGCGGATCTCCAGCTCGGCAAGGGCTTTGCCCAGGCAGACCCGCTCACCCCCACCAAAGGGCAACAGCGTCAGGCCGGTGTCGGCTTCCAGGTGCCGCTGGGGCCTGAACTGCTCCAGATCGTCGCCTTGGAGCTGCCCCGAATCGCTCGCGCGGTAGCGGTTCGAGGCCGCCAGTGCGACCTGCACCACACAGCCGGCAGGCACCTCCCTGCCCTCGAGCACAAGCGGCCTGGTGGTGCGGCGAAAGAAACCACCCACCGGCGGGTTGAGACGCATCACCTCCTGCACCACGGCGTTCAGCCGGGGCGCCATCGCCGCGTCATAGGCACTGGCTGCCTGCTCAGCCGTTGGCGGCCAGCTGAGCCCATCCAGCTCGCCCTGCAACCACGGCAGCAGCGCCGGGTCCTGCAACACAGCCAGCAGCAGGCAACTCAGGGAGGAAGCCGTGGTTTCGTAACCGGCAAACAGCAACAGCAGCAACTGCTCCACCAGGTCGTCGTCGGTCAGGGGAAGACCGGCTTCATCGAGCCCGCCGCTGAGCAGATCGAGCCCGCCGCTCAGCGGCAGGCTGGCCTCGGTACGCCGGCGCGCCTGGGCGAGCACCTGCTGCAACTGCCCCAGCAACCGGTTGCGGGCCGCCAGTGCTCTGGCAAAGGGGGATCCGGGGATCGCCAGCGGCAGCGAAAACAGGGCCTGCGTCCAGATTTCAAAGTCGACAAACAGGGCGTCGCGCGATTCGGCATCGAGGCCCAGCACCACGGTGGCGATCACTGCAAAGGCAAAGCGCCGCATGCGCTCCACCAGGGGAACCGGCGCCATGGTGCCCACCAGTTGGCTGCCCAGCTCGTCGACCAACGCCACGATCCCGGGGCTGTAGCGGCGCAGTGCCGCAGCCGAAAACAGTTGACCCACCACCCGCCGTCGCGCCTTGTGCCCGGCACCGTTGCGGTTGGCCAGGGAGCGGCTCCCCAGCAACTGCCGCACGCTTTCGGGCCACCAGCCCTCGGTGGCATCGGGCTGGGCGAGCAGATCGCCGATGGCAACCCCACCACGCACAAACACCATCGACTGGCCCAGCAGCCTGGTTTGGTAGACGTTGCCCAGCTGTTCAAACCGTTGTTGGGCAAAGTTGGCATCTCGCAGGAAGGCGAGCGCCTCCAGCACCCCCGTGACGGCTCCGGTACCTGGTAGCGGACGACCCTTCACCACGGCAGCAGCTCGCCGTTGGCATGCCAGAAGCTGCCGCTGCTGGCCAGGGTCAGGGCGTCGATGCGGGCCAGCAGCCCCCGGGCGGCCTCGGCGGGTGGAATCCCTGAGAAGCCGACCATGCGTGTGGCCACCATGCCGGGGTGCAAGATCGCCACGGCGATGCCGCGGGGGCGCAGGTCGATCGCCAAGGAGCGGCCCGCCATGTTGAGGGCTGTTTTCGACATTCGGTAGCCGTAGTAGCCGCCGGAGCCGTTGTCGTCGATCGAACCCATGCGGCTGGTGATCAGGGCAAGCTTCGATCCGCTGCTCAGGTTGGCCAGCAGGGCGCGGCTCAGCAGCAGGGGGGCCAGGGCATTGACCTCGAACTGGCGCCGCACCGCCTCGGCGTTCAGCTGCGCGAGGTCGTCAGCTTCGAGAATGCCGGCGTTGAGGATCGCCCCGTCCAGGGGGAGCCCATCAAGCCGTTGCGCCAGAGCACCGATGCAGGCCTCATCGCTGAGCTCCACGCCGCTTTCGACCCTCACGCCCAGGGCATCGAGTTCGGCTGAAGCGCTGCGGCACACGGCGATCACGCTGTCGCCGCGGGCAGCCAGCTGACGGCACAGTTCCAGCCCGATGCCGCGGTTGCAGCCGGTCACCAGCCAGGAGGCCATGGGTTCAAGGGATCGCTCGGTTGCTCAAGCTAGAACCTGTCCTGTGCCGGTTCGTGCAGCAGTGCCATGCCACGCCGGTGGATTTCGCGGGCATAGTCGGTCCAGGTGCCTTGGCCCCAGTACCGAAAGCAGCTGGTCTCGAGCAGCAGCAGCTGCAACAGGGCCTCCTGATATCGCTCTGACTGGGTGACAGCCGGATCGAGCGCCACCTGGGGATCAAACGTCGCATGAAATTGCGCGCTCAGCTCGTTCATCGGCTCCAGCACGTTGCCGTAGCCCGAGACCCAGCTCAGGTTGTTGGTCCAGGAGGCCCCCTCCATGGCAAAACCTGATGGGCTGGCCTGCAGGGCCTCGATGGCGGCGTTGACCCGCTGGGCATCAGAGGCTTCGCCCACCTGTTGCCACAGCCTGTGCTGCTGCACAGCCTGGATCGCCGGCCAATCAGCCTCGTTCAAGCCGGCTTCGTCGAGCAGGGCGAGGTACTCGCTGCCGTTGACAGCCACCGTGCTGCCGCCCGCGGCGGCGATACGGCGATGGGCCTGCACAAAGGCCTGGGGAAACTCGTTCATCATCACGCCGCCGTTTTCGCCGTCGGCGATCTGGGCCACCAGCGCCGGCACCGTGGTGGGGCCCAGGGGTTGCCGTCCCAATCCAAGGGCTTCGTAGCAGGGTTGCATCTGACCCACCAGCTTGGTGTCGGAACCCTGCGTCTTGATCAGGGCGGTGATGCTCACACTCTCGCCGCTGCTGTTTCGGGCCACCAGGCGATTGGGCACCAGGGTCTGCTCGCGTCCCAGGGGTGCGCCGTCAAGGGTCTCAACGCTGTGCTCCTGCACCAGCAGCCAGCGGTAACCGCAGTCGCGCAGGGCCCTTACCAGGGCAAACAGGGTGTCGGGGTGATTGGGCAGCGCCATCTCGGGGGGCGAAAAGCCCCTGACACGCTGCAGCGCGGCATCGCCAAACAGGAACGCAAAGTGGTGCTGCCAGGCCTGGATCTGCAGCTTCAGGTCGGGAATCGGCGTCGACGGGGCCACGGCATGGCTCCAGAAGGTGCCGAGCCATTCGACGTGGGTCTGCATGGCGGGATCGCAGGCCAGATGCCGCCAGGCTTCGACGATGTCCTGGCGCCCCATCTGGTCGGCACCCCAGAGCAGGTTGCCCGAGACATCGAGCATGATCCGCGGCGCACAGCCCTCGCTGATCAACTGCGGCACCAGATCGGCCATGCGCCGGTAGCACTGGGCAAACGGCTCGGCATTGTGGTTGTCGCCGACGCCGGGGTGCTCGAACATCCACTGCAGGTGGCTGATCAACGCGCCGTTGCTCCCCGCCGGAATCGTCGGCTGGTGCAGGTGCAGGGCACAGGCAAAGGCCGACTGGATCCCATCCGGATTGGGAATGGCGCGATCGCGCACCGTCAAAGCCCCCGTCAATGGTCCCGTTCCGGCCTGCTGCATCAGGTTCAGCAGTGCGGTTTCACGACCGGCGATCGGCGGCAGATCCGAGCACCTCACAGCACCACCCGGGGTTTCCACCCCATCAGCCAAGGGCGTTGGTCCATCCGGTCCATGGGCGTGCAGCGTTCCTCACCGCCCTAGCAACGGTGGACGATCGCTGTCATGTGCGAGGGCCGTGCTTGCGTCTCGCACCACTGGCAGGGAGCTCCAGTCATGCCAGTCGAAATGCCACCACGCCTTGGCGAAGGGCTGGAAGCCACGGCGTTCCATGGCTTGCCGCCGGGGCGGCTGTAGGTGCTGCTGTCGCATCCGCTGATGGAAGGCCAGTCGACGAATGCCACCCCTCGGCCCACCAGGATCTGGTTGACGTGCATCACCACCACCAAATCGACTGGCAACAACGACTTCAGCTGTGCCCGGGCCTGTGCCCCCCAGGGCGACGGGGTGGTTTCAGGCGCATCGATTGTGCAATCCGGTGTGTGCTCATGGGGGCGCAGTTGATCAGCCCAAGCGTCGCTAAGACAGAACTGTTCCCCTCAGGATGCCGAGCCCATGCGCCGTGCAGCTTTGGCACTGCTGCTGCCGTTGATTGCTGTGGCGGCAGTCAGGGCACAGACCTACGACCCCCAGGTGACAGCTGAGCAGCAGCAGACCCTGCAGAACCTCCTCAATAACGCTTTGGTGGCGATCAGGCAGAACGATCAACCATCGGCGTGCAATTCGCGCGCCCAGGCTCTCGATGTGCTGAACGCCAATCTTGCGGCCTTTCAGGCCCTGTACCCTGCCAACAACTGGGCCGACCTGCAGGTGTCGCTGCAGGACAGTCAGCGCAAGTGTGCTTCCCAGGGGCAGCCCATCAAGGGCGATTGAGCCGCTGCATCTGCCACGTCACCAGGGTGCCCACCGGGCTCCACAGCAGGTAGGGGATCAGCAGCAACACGGCCGGTGTTGATGCCGGGGTGACCACCACAGCAAGGGCCACTCCCCAGAGCCAGCCTGCAAAGCCGACGATGGTGCCACTGGCCAGCCGCCGCGTTGTGCAGATCAGCCAGGTGTAGCTCTGCACCAGCACCAGTAGAGCCAGATAACCGGCCATCAGCACAAGGCTCCGGCTGGCATTCCAGGCCAGGAGTGCGGAGCCGTAGAAGCAGGTGTAGATGGCGATCCAGATCAGTGGGATCAGCCGTTCAAATGTGAGCCACTGCGGTCGTCTGAGCTGCAGAAACCAGCTGAAGCCAGCACGGCTGGGATTCAGCACCGCCCCGACCCCCACGATCACCAGCAGGATGACCAGTGCTGCGGCCATGATCGCCCGGCTCACCGTTGGCAGTCTGACGACTCGGCAGGCTGTTGGACGACTTCAGCACTGCAGGGCCATGGCTGGTCTCGATTTTGACGGTGACGACGGACGCCACTACACCGCCACCATTCGCCGTTCGATTCCCGCCTATGACGCCCTGCTCGAGATCGGCACGGCTGCCGTCGCGACTGCGGCTCCAGCTGCAACCAGCGTGCTGGTGGAGGGCCCGGCCTCGGTGAGGAGTTGCCCGCTCTGATCGCTGCCCTGCCCCAGGCCAAGTTCACCCTGCTTGAGCCCAGTGCTCAGATGGCGCAGGCCTGCATTGCGCTGCTGCAGCAACCACTCGACGCCTCAACCCAGCTTGATGACGCCCCGTTTGCCGTGGTGATCTGTCATCACGTGGTGCACCTGATGCCGCCTGATCAGCAGCGTCTGTTGTTGCAGCAGTTGGCTGCCCATGTGGCGCCTGGGGGTGTGCTGTTGCTCAGCAGCCTCAGCGAACCGACTGAGCCCATCGCGATGGAGCAGGTGTTGGCGATCAGTCGCACCCGTCTGGCTCTGCTCGGCATGGAGGAGCAAGCCATTGAACAGTTCATGGCTGGTCTCAACACGGTTGTGTTCGGCCTCTCTGTTGAGCGCCTCGCTGCCGAGCTCACCGCTGCAGGGTTACACCCACCCCAGCTGCTGCTGCAGGCCCTTGGCAGTCATCTCTGGCTTAGTCGCGCGGGTACAGCGCCGTGACCGGATCGGGATTATCGATGTCGTAGTCGAGAATGTCAGCCGGCAACCCCACCTGCGATTCGCGGGGGTAGATGCTGAAATCTTCGATCCGCTTAAACAGTGGCAAGAGCACCCGCGCCAGAGCGTTGGGGGCGCCATAGAAGAAGGCGTGATGTCCCAGCAGAAATTCGGTGGTTCCGGCATTGCCACCACTCGACTCGTGCTGAGCCCTTAGAAAACCCAGCATCGTCTCCCGTTCCTCGACGCTGAGCGACGGATGGGCAATCACCGGGAAGTCACGTGCTGCTGCGATCAACCCACAACGGCGCCAGTCAAGGCTGGCCAATGCGGCAATCAGATCGCTGCGCTCAGGTGCAAAGTCAACAAAGTTGAGCTGGCGCTCCTCGATCGCCATGACCTGCTCAATGTCACGCCGTTGCAGCAGCTTCCATTTTTGTCGGGCGTCGTCATGAACAACGATCGCTGCCAGCCGCACCCGCGCATAACGCGCCAGCAGCTCTCGGTTGGCGGCATGCCGGGCCACAAAGGTGAACAGAAATTGAGATCCGGTTCCGATGTAGTCATCGAGAATCACCAGAGCGCGGCGCCTGGAACCTGCTGGTCTGGCCTCACGCAAGCCTTCGATGTTGTGAAAGCAGGTCACCGGCAGGCGGTTGGCCTTGCGGTAGACGTAGGCGATCAGGTCGCCGCTCTTGCACACAAACGCACGGCTGAAATCAATGTCACTGAAGCGTTCAACATCAAATCCGTCTTCTTGCAGGTCGCTGCACAGTCGCTGGTGCAGCATTCGACATTCGCGAATGAGCCGCGCCCAACCATGCACCTGCATGCACGTGAGCAGCCGCAGAGCGATCGTCTGATCGGCCGGCTCAAACTGCGCCATCCAGCGACCAAGCGATGGCCTTGAGATCTCGGCCTCATTCCAGGCTTCAGCCAGTTGATCGAGCTGGCTTGGCAGACTCTCGGTCACGGCGGCAAGGGCAGTCGGATCAGGTTGCAGGCTATGGGCTGTACCGCACAGGAGACCCAGTGAATGAAGCCTTGCCCCCCTGGCGCCCGCTGTTGCGCGGGGCGCGCCAACGCGAGGGGCGTTCGCCTGCGGCGCGCTGGCTTCAGTTGGCCACGGTGGCTGCCGACGGCACACCGCGTGTGCGCACGCTGGTGTTTCGCGATTGGGTTGGGCCGGCCGCGTTTGATCTGCTGACCGACGGTCGCAGCGCCAAGACTGCCGATCTACAGCATCAACCAGCCGTGGAGGTGTGTTGGCTCCTGCCACGGGCGCGCAGTCAGTTTCGCCTGCGGGGCTCGCTTGTTGTTCTGGAGGATGAACTGCAGCAGTGTGAACGCACCCGCCACTGGGCCCAGCTCAGCCCGGGTGGTCGCGCCCTCTGGGGCTGGCCCCAGCCCGGCGAGCCCTTCGATCGGGGTGCGCCCTTTGTTGCTGAACTACCCCACGACACGCCCATACCGGCTCATTTTGTGCTGCTGCGCATCGCCGTGACCCAGGTCGAGCTTCTCGAGCTTGGCGATCACCCCCATCGCCGCCGGCGCTGGCGAGCCCAAACCCAATGGTCTGAGCAGCTGCTCAACCCTTGATGAGGGTCTCAAGTGCGGCCAGGCGGCGGCTGTTGACTCCAAGATCGGAGTCGCCAAGCCGCGACACCGAGCGTGCCTGAAGCACGGCTCCACCTGGGTCGGCAAAGAGCTCCAGATCGTCAACAAAGCCGAAGATCGCGCTGCTGACGGTGGCGTGCAGGTAGCCATCGCGCTGCTCCACCACGGTGGTCCTTGGCGTGCTGGCCACCGCGGTGACGAGCTTGTTCAGGGCAACATCGGCATCGTCCACACGCCAGTTGGCACGGGCGCAATGGGCCGGTGCGGGGCACGGCGAGAGCGCTCCGTTGTGCACGCCAAGGTCGGCTGGCACTGGGCCGACCAGTTGCAACAGGGCTAGCTGGAGCCACAGCACCACGGGAAGCAACAGGTTCATCCGTTGTCCGCGTTGGGGGTTGGCTGGGCAGGCTCTTGAGCGGGAGCCTTGTCCATGGGCACGCCCAGGTCTTGGCAGGTGCGCAGCGGATCGACCCCGGGTGCCAGCCCCAGGGCCTTGCGCAGTGTGTCGATCTGGTTCACCGACTGCACATCAATGGAGCTGGCCACGTGCTCACAGGCCAGTTTCTGCAGGGCACGGGTGTCGGGCTTGCCACAGGCCACGAGTCCCCCCAGTGCCGCTGCCAGGCCAATGGTGACGGTTCGGTGCATCCTTTGGAGGCAGGGTTGATCGCACGTTATTCGCACTTCAGAGTGCGTCGACGAGTGCGCGCTCTGGCCGATGAACGACCGTCTGCTCCGCTTGGGTCGCTTTGGCCTACGGGCTCTGCGCATCACCGCGAGCACGGTCTCTATTCTTGAGTTGTTGCGTTCGGATCTGGCCGGTGGCCTAACGGCCGGCCTCGCCTGGCTGGTGTTTGTACAGGTGGAACGACGGCTGCCTCCTGGTCCAAGCCCTGATCCAGGCTCCGATCAGACGTCGTTGCCATAGCACCCCGAAGAGCCTGCTCAATTCTTAAGAACATCTGAAGATGTCAGCCTGCCTGAGGGCTTTGGGGCTGGGACGTGTGGCGCCTTCTTTGCAAACGATGACGCCCGCGGTGAGTGCTTGTACTGTCAGCAATCCCAGTCGTCTCACGCGTCGTCTCGTGGCTTGCCAGCTGAGCATTGGCGTCCTGTCGACTTGAGGACCTGTTCCCTTGCGCCACCTTCTTCATGACTCTTGTTCGAGCCGCCGAACTTGGCATTGATCGCTTCGCCAACGCCAGTGACAAGGAAAGTTGGTCGATCGCGTCTGCCCAAGACAGGGACACCCTGATCCGTGCTGTTTACCAACAGGTTCTGGGGCAACAGCACGTGATGGCCAGTGAGCGACTCAGCGGTGCTGAATCATTGTTTCGCAACGGCGATCTGACCGTGCGCGAGTTGGTGCGCACCATCGCCCAGAGCAGCCTTTATCGCAGCAAGTTCTTTGAGCACTGCAATGCCTACCGGTTCATTGAGCTGAACCACAAGCATCTACTTGGCCGGGCTCCCCACAACCGTGAGGAGATGCTGCATCACTTCACCATCCTGCAGGAACAGGGGTATGAGGCGGAGATCGACTCCTACATCGATAGTGCTGAGTATCAGCAGCGGTTTGGTCACTCTGTGGTGCCTTATCTGCACGGCTGGGGTTATTCGATTGGTCACGAGGGACGTCAGTTCTCCTGGTTGATGCAACTCGCCCGCGGTGCTGCTGCTTCTGTGAAAGGACAGCCCAGCGGTCGCCAGGCAGCGCTCAACCGCTCTCTGCATCAAAACCGTGCGGTTGCGGTTCCGGGTGCACTGCCCGCCGTGTCGGTCGCCTATGGGGCCGCTGCGCGGTACCAGCACATCAGCACCGAGGGCCCGTTTGCTGCTTTGGTGTCGGAGCATGACGGCCTCTACGGCGACGCTGGTCCGGGAGGTGCCCGATACAGTCCGGCACAGACGCACCGCCAGTCGGCAATGCTCGGCAGCTCGGGTTACCGCGGCCGGGGTGCGCGAACGGTGACGATCACTGTGGCTGGTGTTGCTGACCAGTCGTTTGTGCGCAGCGGTGAGTACGTGATCCGGGTACCCCTTGCCCGCATGAATCAGGGCTTGCAGCGGGCCAATGCCCTTGGTCGTGTCACCAACGTTCTGGTGGCTTGAGATGGTTTGAGACCTGACCATCGCCGATCGTCAGGCCGATGGTCAGGGCTCATCAAGGGACAGCCCCACAGGCTGGCCCAGCAAACAAGGAAAGGATCTGGAACGGAACGGGTTGCTGAGCCTTAGAAGCGGGCCATGGCAGACACCTTGGCCAGTTTTTCGGCCTCGAGGCCCGAGAGTTCTTCGATCTCGAGAAGTTGGTCTTTAACGAGGCTCGCAAAGACAAACAGAATTCCATCCAGCTTGAAGGCAAAACGTCCTTCTATCGTGTGCCTTTCAATGCTGAGAAAATCATGCAGTTCCCAGATTTCCTCGGCAGTGTTCAGGCTTGCTCCACGCTGTTGGATGGTTGCGATCAATTGCTTGACTGCTCTCCCATAGGCCAGCCCGAAGGCTTGCTGGGCAATGGCTTGTTCTGCGCTGGTCCAGCCTTCGATCAGCTCCAGTTCCATGTGCCTTGCTCGCTCGTGACTGACCCTACTCACTTCATTGAGTGGGTGCGAGTTTCTGTGACAGGCGGCGTTGGGCCGGCAATTCATACCAGGCCAGGCCAGGGTAGTCATGATGCTCGCGGTGATAGCTGAAGTGGAAGCAGGTCAGCAGCGAGAGCCAGGGAGGTAAAGCCAGGCTGTCTGGATCATGGTTATTGATCGGTGTTCGTTGATTGCGATGGGGTAGGTAAGTGCCAAACACAAAAAGCTGGATGGAACTCAACCACAAGGGAACGATACAGAAAACCAGCACATTGAGTGCGGCTGATGCATTGATTGCAGAGCCTAGGCCGACCAATAGGCTCCAAGCAGTCAGTAGACGTGCCAGCTGCCGATAGGAAAAATAGCTGGCCATGAATTTCAAATACCACCCCAACCCATTTGTGTTAAAGCTCGCTGAGAAATCTGGATCTTGGCGGCTCGCCGTCAACCGATGGTGCCGGCGGTGTTTGCTTAAGCTACTTTCGTAGGGAAGTGCAGCATAGAAAGCCAGTGCAAGGGCGCCAAGCCTGTGATTCCAGTTTCTCTTATGAGGTACGAGAAGGCCGTGCATGGCATCGTGCGCTGTGATGAATAGGCCTGTTTGCAGTACTGTGCGGATCACAATGCATATGCCAACACTCCAGAAGGGCATGGCTGAAAGCTTGTAATGCATCAGCGCAAGCAGTGAGCCAGACCAGCATAAAAAAAGGACTGCCGCGAACAGCAATCCCTTATGCTTGATGATCATCATCAACGCGTTTGCTCAGCGTCCGAGTTTCAAAAGCTCTGCAGGGGAGGCCAGAAGATCAATGGCTACAAAGTAGATCTTTCCTTCTGGATTGAGCAGAAAGCGCCAGGCCACATTCATGCCGACACCCGAACCAAACCAGGGGGTTTGAACCTTGCCGGTCACTTTGATGCGGGTAAATCCGTCTGATTCTGCTTCAGACGTGCCGCGCTCAGGCAGCAGCCTGAGATTCTGGCAGTCTTCGCGGAAGAACCGAAGGATTGAATCAACACCGACGATCGGCTTTTGAAAAGGAGGCTGAAGCGCCCCATCAGGAAGGAAGAGCTGGATCAGATTGTCGAAATCATTCGCATTCAACAAGTCCATGTAGTTGGAGATTGTTGCATTGCTGATCCCTTCGATGCTGACTTTACTGCGTTGATCTTCAGGTGTTGGTGGTACGACTGGCTCCGCCACACGCTGGGCAGCTCCCTTCTCGGGGTCATAGCCCATGTCGACAACAAAGTTGCGCAGCAAGGTGATCTGCTGGCCTTGCTCAACTTTCTGAACTGAGGCAAGAATCGCTGCTGCGTTGGCCGACAGTTGATACCCCTGAGGAATCGGAGCGACAAGTCCTGCCGCCATCCATTCACCGAGCTGGTACCAGAATCCCAGCTTAATATTGACTGACCACACCGAGTAAGTACGACAAATATCAGTGTCAGCACGATTGGCAAGATCACACATCACCTTGCTCTGTTCTGCAAAGCTCATCGCTTTGATTTCGTTGAGCACCCGCTCTGCAAATTGCATTCTTGCCGCGGCTGGTGCAGCGACGGTGATCGTGCGGCCCATCTCCAGATAGGCGTACCAGATCAGCGCGAGCTGGTCTTCGGCGCTGAGCAGTTGAAACCGCGCGGTGATGGCGGGAACCACGTCTGCCGACAACGTGTTGGGAAAGATCTGCGACGCTTTTTCAATCGTGAACATGCTCGAGACCGTCCCTGTTGTAAAGGAATCTTACAAAACCTAGCAGTCTGACCGGCTTTCTGGCAAGCAATCGCAAATCTGCCGCTGCTGGGCCGGCTCCCTGCGCTCCTCTTGCCGCAGCCTGCCGCCCTGGTACGCCATGGTGACTTGCCAAGGCGTGATCCATCCATGTCGGCGAACGCTCCGTCGATGACCACGGGCAACACGGCGTCGGTCGGCTTGACGCTTCTTTATGACGGTGGCTGTCCGCTGTGTCTGAGGGAGGTCACGTTTCTCAGGCGCCGCGACCAGCTGCTGCACCCCGAGGCGCCGCGGTTGGCGTTTGTTGATGTGGATGCCGCTGACTACGACCCTGCGGCCCACGGGCAGATCGACTACCGCATGGCCATGGGACGCATTCATGGCCTGTTGGCCGACGGCGCCATCGTGCGTGATGTGGAGGTGTTTCGCAGGTCCTACGCGTTGGTGGGTCTGGGTTGGTTGTATGCACCGACCGCCTGGCCCGGGCTTGGCCCGCTGGTCGATGCCGTCTATGGCCTCTGGGCCCGTTGGCGGCTGCGGCTCACCGGCCGCCCGGACCTCGATCAGCTCTGTGCCTGCCGCGGAGTCTGCAGTTCAAAATCCTGAAAGTCGAAGCCCGGCCCGACGCAGCAGCTCACCAGGCTCCAAGGTCCAATGCTTCGGGCCATCTGCCACCACCCCGCAGGCACCACGGCCAGGGGTTGCAGCTGTGGCTCGGTGTCTGCGTGGGAGTGACTGAACCCCAACAGCAGCCTGTTGTGCGCGGTTGCATCGACATTGCGCATCTGCAGCTCCAGCGGTGCACCACCGATGAAATGCCAGCTTTCATCGGCGCCATGCACCCGATGCCAGTCACTGGGGTTGTTCTCTTCCAACAGGAACAGAATCACCGTGAGACCAGCACGCTGCGCCCCGTCGCTGCGGTTCACGATCTGACTGCTGCGGTGCATCTCGCGGTACCAGCCCCCCTCGGGATGGGGTTGGAGCTGATGGCGCGCAATCAAGACCTGGCTTGTCTCCAGGGTGTTCTCCACAGACGTGCTGGGGCTGGGTGGATAGGGTCTGCGAACCATGTTGCCGCCACCAAGCCGCCATGAACCAGAGCATCAAGGGGTTTCTGTACGTCAGTGTCTGGGTGCTGCTCTGGGGCACGGCAGCCTCGCTTGCCGATTTCGTATTGCTGGAGCGCGGGGCCTATGCAAGCGGCACGCCCGGCCAGGCGATCACCTTTGTTTCCTACGCCATTGCCGCTGTGGTGCTGGCGTTCAAGCTGTCAGGACGGTTTCTGGCCGTGAAGGATTAAGCCACGCTGCGCTGCGTCATGGCTCCTCGTTCTCGCCTGATCGATGGCCCGGTTGATGCCGCCGTGACGCTGGTGCTGGCCCATGGCGCCGGCGCACCGATGGACAGCCTCTTCATGGAAGCGATGGCCCAGGGGTTGGCCAAGCGGGGCGCTCGGGTGGTGCGCTTCGAGTTTCCTTACATGGCCCAGCGGCGTGCCGACGGCCGGCAGCGCGCGCCCGATCGTCTGCCAAGGCTGCTTGACGCCTTTCGTGAGCAGGTTGCCATGGAGAAGGTCACGGCCAAGCTGGTCATCGGCGGCAAGTCGATGGGCGGCCGCATCGCCTCGCTGTTGGTTGATGAGCTGGCCGCCCACAGCAACGTGAGCGGTTGTCTTTGTCTGGGGTACCCGTTTCATGCGCCAGGAAAACCCGAACAACGGCGCACCACCCATCTCGAAACGCTCAGCACCCCCACCCTGATCCTGCAGGGCGAGCGCGACAGCTTCGGCCGCCGAGCTGAGGTCGAGGGCTACAGCCTTTCGCCAGCGATTGCTGTGCAGTGGATCACGGCCGGTGACCACAGCTTCAAGCCCACCCGCCGTTCGGGCTTGAGCGAATCCGGCAACTGGTCGCAGGCGGTTGAACAAGCCAGCCACTTTCTTGGCCTGGCCAGCCGATGACCCTGCCTGTCCTGTTGTTCTGGCTGTGCCTGGGGCTGGGCTGGGGTCTGCTGCTTTGGCCCTATCAGGCCCTGTCGGAGCTTGGGTTTCAACTCCAGCACCGGCTGTGGCTGCAACCCCAGACCCATGGAGCCGCTGGGGCCGCGTTGGTGTTTGTGGCTTCGGCACTGCTGATCACCCTGGCCTGGGGTCCGTTGGCGTCAGGACGCGGCGGCGGCGTGGCGCCATTGCTGGCGCTCGATCGCGCGCCGCAGCCTCGGAACGCTGAAGCCGAAGCCCGCTGGCTGCAGCAGCTCAGCCTCGCCAGTCAGCTGCAACGTCTGCCACTGATGCTGTTGACCCATCTGGGGGGTCTGGCGGTGGGGGTGGAGTCGCCATCGGTGGCGCTCGGAGCCAGTGTGACGCTGGCGATCCGGCAGTGCTGGCCCGGTTGTGGGGTGCTGGCCAGCCTCCCGCCCCGCCTGGTGGCGGTGATCGGCGGTGCGGCGGGGCTGGGGGCGGCGTTCCGTTCGCCCCTGCTGGCGATCACCTACGGGCTTGAGGAGCTCGGCCAGACCACGGGTCTGCCGCTGGTGCTACCCGCGCTGCTGCTCGCTGGCAGTGGCACCCTGGTGGCCACCACCATGGGGCAGCCGGCCCGTCTGGCTGGTCTGGATCTGGGATCACTGCCGCCTGAGCTGTGGGCGTGGACCCTGGTGCTCACCGTGGTGGGTGCGGCTGCGGGTGCCCTGCTGGTGCGTCTGACGATTCCCGCCGCTGCCATGACCCGACATCTGTTGAGTCGGCAGCGTCTTGGGGGCGCCATGTTTCTGGCGGGGGGCTTGACCCTGCTGGCCCTGTTCAGCGGGGGACTCAGCCTCAATGACGGCTCACTGTCATTGGCGGCCGCCCTGGCCGGCCAGGACCCGGGCTCCCCCTTGACCCTTGTGTGGCGTCTTCTGGCCACCGTGATCAGCCTGGCGGCCGGTGCTCCTGGCGGGCTGATGCACGACAGCATGACCCTGGGTGCCCTGCTGATCAGCCCCCTGCAGGGTCTGGCAGCGATGGACAGCAATGCCCTGGCCCAGCTGGCCGCGGTGGGTGCCACGGCCCTGTTTGCCAGCAGCAACGGGACGCCTCTGTTCTGCGCGGTCTTTGTGTTCACCCTGCAGGGCGATCCGGCCCTGTTACCCCTGCTGTTGGCTGTCAGCGCCGTGGCCGCTGCTCTGGGTCAAGGCTGGCGCGGCGAAACCTGGAATGATCATCAGGCCAAGGTTCTGCTTCACGTGGCGCTGCCAGACAACACCCCCAGCAGCGCCTCGCCGTAGCGCGTCAGCTTGGCTGTGCCGATGCCGCCGATGCGGCCCAGGGCCTCGAGGGTGGCGGGCTGCTGCGCCGCCAGCTCCACCAGTGTGCGGTCGTGGAACACCACATAGGGCGGCACCCCCTGCTGGCGGGCCTGCTCGCGGCGCCATGTCTTCAGTGCTGTGAGCAGGGCTTCGTCGACCTCCAGGTCGCCATCGAGGCCGGCCATGACTCCCGGCGATCGTGCTGGCGCCGCTGATGCGCCCTTGCGTGCGTTGCGTTGGGGCTGCGGAAGCGGCAGTTCGAGGCTGATCTCGCCCCGCAGCAACGGTCGCACCGACGCGGCTGGCCCCAGCTGCAGGCCCCCTTTGCCTCCGGGCACTGGCTGCAGATAGCCAAGGCCGCCCAACTGACGCACCAGCGTTCGCCATTGGCTGCGGTCGAGCTCGCGACCGATGCCATACACGCTCAGCTGATCGTGCCCCAGCTGGCGGATCTTCTCGGTGCTGCCCCCCAGCAGCACATCGACCACATGGGCGGCGCCGAAGCGCTGGCCTGTGCGCACCACGGCAGAGAGCAGTTTCTGGGCCGGCACCGTGAGGTCGACCAGGGCTCTGGGTTCCAGGCAGCCATCGCAGTTGCCACAGGGATGGGGCAGGTCTTCTCCGAAGTGCTTCAGCAGCACCTGGCGGCGGCAACCGGCCGCCTCGCTGTAGGCGATCAGGGCCTCGAGCTTGCCGTGCTCGATCCGCTTTTGCTCTTCGGGGGCGCTCGAGTCGTCGATGAAGCGTCGCAGCTGGGGGATGTCACCAGGCCCGTGCAGCATCCAGGCCACCGCCGGCAACCCGTCGCGTCCGGCGCGTCCCGTTTCCTGGTAGTAGGCCTCCAGGCTCTTGGGCAGATCGACATGGGCCACGAAGCGCACGTCGGGCTTGTCGATGCCCATGCCGAAGGCGATCGTCGCCACCACCACGACGGCAGCGTCGTTGCGAAAGCGCTGCAGGGCGCTGCTGCGCTGCTCGCTGCTGAGCCCGGCGTGATAGGCGAGCGCATCGACGCCGGCCTGACGCACCTGGGCGGCAATGGCATCGACCCGGCTGCGGGAGCGGGCGTACACGATGCCGGCTTCGCCCCGATGCTCGGCCAGAAACTCGAGCAACTGCTGCGGCGCTTGTTGCTTGCCGCGCAGCAGGTAGCGAATGTTGGGACGATCAAAGCTGGCCAGAAACACCTGGCCGGCCTCGAGCTGCAGCCGCGCGATGATCTCGTCGCGGGTGCGGGGGTCGGCGGTGGCGGTCAGCGCCAGCCGCGGCACAGCGGGGAAGCGTTCGGCGAGCACCCCCAGCTCGATGTACTCGGGTCTGAAGTCGTGGCCCCATTGCGAGACGCAATGGGCCTCATCGATCGCAAACAGGCTGATCGCCGGCCCCAGTCGCGCGAGCAGATCGCCACCCAGCAGCCGTTCGGGCGAGACATACAGCAGCTTGAGGCTGCCGGCCTGCAGCTGATGCCAGATGGCACCGACAGCGTCAGCCCCGTGCCCCGAGTGCAGGGCCGCCGCGGCCACCCCCAGCTGCTGCAGCGCCGCCACCTGGTCTTGCATCAGGGCGATCAGCGGCGACACCACCACCGCCAGTCCGGGACGGCACAGCGCCGGCACCTGGTAGCAGAGCGATTTGCCGCCACCGGTGGGCATCAGCACCAGGCCCGAGCCGCCGCCGATGACATGGCGCACGATCGCCTCCTGGGGCCCGCGAAAGGCTGGGTAGCCCCACACCTGCTGCAACACCTGCAGGGGGTCGGCGGTCACAGCGCTGCTGGCAGTCGACAGGACGTCCCACAATGACGCCCAGCCGGTCTGCCGTGATGTCTGCCTCTGCGCCCCGCACCGCCACGGCCTGGGGATTTCTGGCCCCGGCGCTGCTGCTGCTGGGGGTGTCGGTGCTCATCCCTGCGGCGATGGCGCTAGTCATGGCTTTCACCCGCAGCGGGCTCGACGTCAGTGAGCCCCTGCGCTTCATCGGCCTGGCCAACTTCAGGCGCCTGCTGGCCGATCCGATGATGGCGCGGGTGTCGCTCACCACCGGGGCCTATCTGCTGGGGATCGTGCCACCGATCGTGCTGGGTTCGCTGGCGCTGGCGGTGCTGGTCAACCGACAACTGCCCGGCATGCATTGGTTCAGGGGCGCGTTCTACACACCGGTGCTGGTCTCGATCGTGGTGGCGGCGATCGCCTTCCGCTGGCTCTACGCCGACAACGGCCTGATCAACGGCTGGATGGTGGCCCTGCTGGGGGAGCGATTCACACCGATCGCGTTTCTGAGCTCCCCCCAGCTGGCCCTGCCGGCCGTGATGGTGGTGACCCTGTGGAAAGGCCTTGGCTACTACATGGTGATCTTTTTGGCCGGGCTGCAGGGCATTGCTCCCGAGCTCTATGAGGCTGCCGCCCTCGATGGCAGTGACGGTTGGCGCCGGCATCTGGACATCACCCTGCCCCTGCTGCGGCCCTACGTGACCCTGGTGGCTGTGATCTCGGCCATCGCCGCCACCAAGGTGTTTGAGGAGGTCTATCTGATGACCCAGGGGGGGCCCGCCGATGCGACACGCACCATCGTGTACTACGTCTACGACCAGGCCTTCGCTGAACTCGAAATCAGCTACGCCTGCACGGTGGGCCTGGCCCTGTTCCTCGGGGTGCTGCTGTTGAGCCTGGTTCGCGTTCTGGTCGCCGGTGATCGTGGCCTCACCTGATGCCCCACCGTCGCGGTTGAAGATGGAAGATTGGACCTCACGGGGCGTGTGGTCGTGCAGGTGCTCATGGATTCTTCCGGTTCAGAGACCGCTTCAGGCCAGGAATCCCTGGCTGCCGATTCCATCGGCATCGTCGGCGGTGGCCAGTTGGCCCTGATGCTGGCCGAAGCCGCCCAGGAGCTGGGCATGAGCCTGCACGTCCAGACCCCGGCTGCCCATGATCCGGCAACGGCGGCAGCCAGCTCGGTGGTGCTCGCACCGCTCGATGATCTGTATGCCACGCGCCAGCTGGCCCGGCGTTGTGCCGCGATCAGCTTCGAAAACGAATGGCTGGACCTGGCTGCCCTCGGCGCCCTCGCCGCCGAGGGCATTCGCTTTGTGCCCGGGCTTGACGCCCTGGAGCAGCTGGTCAGCAAGCGCGCGCAGCGCCAGTTGCTCAACCGCCTCAATCTGCCCTCACCCCGTTGGTGCGGACTTGAGGAAGCGCTCAGACCGCTGCCGCGCCAGAACGCTGACCAGGATCGAGCCGATCGCGATGGGGCCGAGCCCCAACCACCGCAGGCCCAGCAGCAGGATCCCGATGCACCCACCGCACCCCACCTGCCCGAAGGTCTGAGCTTTCCTGTCATGGCCAAGGCGTCCACAGGGGGCTACGACGGCAAGGGCACACGGGTGCTCGCCACCCAGGCTGAGCTTGAGTCGCTGCTGGCTGAGGTTGATCCGCGCGACTGGATCCTCGAGCAGCTGGTGAGCTTTGAACTGGAACTGGCCCAGCTGGCCTGCCGCGATCGCCATGGACGGGTGCAGTGCTATCCCCTGGTGCAGACCCATCAGCACCTGCAGGTGTGCGACTGGGTCCTGGCTCCGGCGCCGGTGCCCCATGCGGTGCAGGCCCATGCCAGAAACCTGGCGGCCTCGTTGCTCACGGCGATCGGCTATGTCGGAATGGTTTCGCTTGAGCTTTTTTATGGACCTGCCGGACTGCAGGTCAACGAGATCGCTCCGCGCACCCACAACGCCGGCCATTTCACGATCGAGGCCTGCCAGACGAGCCAGTTTGCACAGCAGCTGCGGATCGTCGCCGGGCTGCCGATGGGCCCGGCCGAGCTCTGCGTGCCGGGTGCGCTGATGGTCAACCTGCTGGGCTTCAGCGCCACCGAGTCGGACTACCACAACCAGCGCGATGCTCTGGCGCAGCTCCCCGATGCAGCCCTGCACTGGTACGGCAAGACAGGCTCCGGCCTTGGCCGCAAGCTCGGCCATCTGACCCTCACCCTGCACGATGCCGATCCGGCTCAGCGCACCCAGGAAGCGATGGCGCGGCTGGCCGAGGTGCGGCAGATCTGGCCCCTGCCGCCGGCCGGCTGAGGGCCCTAGAGTCGCTGCGGACTGCCGTGTTGGTGACTGCCTTTCACAGTTTTCTGATCTGACTCCCTTTTCGACATGGGGGGTCTGCAGCGGAAGCAACGTAAGCCGGCCTTGCAGCCGGAAACGGCGCCCCGCCCTTGACCCCCCTTCTGGTTCCACCAGGTCGAACACTGGGGCAAGACGGCACGGCGGTTCACCCCTTTGCTGAGCTTGAGCAAGGCTCGATCAACCCAGCCTGTTCAACGCACCTCAATCAACGCGCTGGCCGGATAGCGCACCTTGGAAAGTTGGGCGTAGCGGTCATCTTCGGCGCGATAGCCCGCTGCACAGACCACCCAGCTGCGGTAGGGGCTCCCTTCGAGTCCCAGCAGGCGGTCATAGGCCCCCGGGTCAAACCCCTCGATCGGACAGGTGTCGACCCCCAGCAGGGCCGCTGCTGTCATGAAGGTGCCCAGGGCGATGTATACCTGGCGACCATTCCAACCGGCGATCTCGTCGGCGGGCACCTGCTCATGCTCCACCACGTTGCGCCGCAGCAGGTCGGCGTAGAAGGCCACCTGCTCGCTTTCGAGTCCACGGGTCTGGCAGGTGGTGCTGATCAGCGTGTCGACATCAGCCTGATCGATCGTGCGGCGGCCCAGAAACACCACCAGCTCGGCGCAGTCAGTGATCTGACTCTGGTCCCACGAATGGGGCCGCAGTTGCTGCCTGAGCGCCCGGTCGCGAATCAGCAGGAACTTCCAGGGTTGGAGCCCGTAGCTCGATGGAGACAGCACCAGGCTCTGCTCCAGCGCAGCCCAGGTCTGGGCCGGGATCGAACGCGTCGGGTCAAAGGCCTTGGTGGCATAGCGCCAGTGCAGGGCCTGCTCCAGGGTCTCGGGCGTGATGGACATGGGAAGCAAAGGCGATGGGTGTGATCAGCACAGCAGTCCCTGGGGTCAGGCGTTCAGCGCCGCCTCGAGCAGGGGTTGCAGGCTCTCGGCACTGAGGCCGGTCACCACAAACACCTCCTGCACGCTGCTGCCGCGGCGGGCCACCAGTTTGTGGCCACCGTTGATCGGTGTTGAGATGCGGAGCTGCAGCTTCGGGCTGCGGCCCCGCACACGGCCAATCACCGCCGGGGTGATGGTGTCGATCCCGGGCTGCCGGGCCAGGCTCTGAAGCACCGGGATCAACCCTTCCACATAGGTGCTGTGGGTGATGACCACTCTGCCCATGGCAAGGTTTAGACCGGTTCGAGCGGTGCCATGGTCAGACCCTGGCCGCCGAGCTGCTGGTGATAGAGCTCGGCCGGTTCCTGGGGGCCAGCCCAGACCACGGCCGAGCCCAGGCCGTCGATCTCATGGGCCAGCTCCCAGGCGCGATCCGGGGTCATCGCCGGGATGAACCGCACCAGGCACTCGACGACATGCACGAAGGTGTTCACGTCGTCGTCGAGCACCACCACCCTGTAGTTGGGGTAGGGCTGGCGCTCGCGCATTGCCGCAGAGCTGCGTTCGCGCAGGGGGGTGGAGCTCGCCCGGCTCATCAATGTTGTCCTCATGGCGCTCAGCACGCCGCCAAGCCTAGGTATTGTGGCGCCACGCAAACGCGACATCGGGCATGCTGATCACCGCCGGTTGGGCCGCTCTGGCCGCCATCTTCTCCTTCTCCATCGCCATGGTGGTGTGGGGACGCAACGGCGACGGCAGCATCAACTTCTGAGTGGTTGACGCTGTCTCTGACCCCTCCAGGATCCTCTCGCTGACGGCAGCAGTCCTGCTGGTCTTCGTGAGTCTTGGGGTGATCTATCTCTCGAGCGTCGAATGGCGGGACCGGCGGCGTCGCAAGCAGCAGGAACGCAGAGCCAGGTCCTGAGCCCGTGGGCCTGGGAGCTTGCCGACCGTCTGCTCCAGCCCGCTGCCCCGGCAGAGCCGGGCTTGAGGGCCTCGGCTGCTACGGGGTCACCATCAAGGCTTGAGGTGCTTCAGCAGTTGATCGATCAGTTGCAGCATCCGTTATCTGGTCAATACACCGGCACCCCTGCCGATCACCACACGGCCACCCGGTTGCTGCACCTCGGCGGGTCGCTGCTCACGAACCCCGATTCAGACACGGCGGCAGGCCTGCAGATGCTGCGCGACAGGGCCGATCGGTTGCGCAGCGATCTGGTGGGTGAGACGGTGACCTATGTGGTCAACCGCAACATCAACCTCACCAACCACTGCGTCAAGCACTGCAGTTTCTGTGCTTTTCGCCGTGACCCGGGGGAACCCGGTGCGTACCGGCTCAGCCGCTCTGAGCTGCAGCACAAGGCCCACGAGGCGCAGCGACGTGGAGCCACCGAGCTCTGCATCCAGAGTGGTCTTGACCCTGCCGCCAGCCTCGATGGCAGCCATCTGGCCCATGCCGAAACCGTGCTGAGCGATCTGCTCGCGGCAGCGCCTGGCATCCATCTGCATGCGTTTTCGCCCCAGGAACTGTTGTTCATGGCTGAAGCCGATGGGCTGCCGCTCCAGCAGGTGCTGCAGCGGCTGCGCCAGGCGGGGCTCGCCTCGGTGCCGGGCACGGCGGCCGAGGTGCTGAGCGAGCCGCTGCGGCGGCGCCTCTGCCCCGAGAAGCTCAGTGCCCGCGCCTGGGTGGCCGTCATGCTCGAAGTGCACGCCCAGGGCCTGCCCGCCACCAGCACCCTGATGGCCGGTCACATCGAGACCGCGGCCGACGTGGCCGCCCATCTGCTCACCCTGGTTGCGATGCAGCGCCACGCCTGGAGCCAGGGCCTGCCAGGTTTCACTGAATTTGTGCTGCTGCCGTTTGTGGGGCTGAATGCGCCTGCTGCTCTGCGACGTCAGGTGGGCCGCGACCAGCCCGATCTGCAGGCAATGTTGGTGCTGACGGCCCTGGCCCGACTGCTGCTGGGCCCCTGGATCCGCCACCACCAACCCAGCTGGGTGAAGCTGGGGCTGGAAGGTGCCGCTGAGGCCCTGCGTTGGGGTGCCGATGACCTGGGTGGCACCTTGATGGAAGAGCACATCACCACCATGGCCGGAGCCAGCGGCGGCACCAATCAGGAGCCCCAGGCTCTGGAGGCGGCGGCAGCCCGCGTCGGGCGCCGGGTGCGGCGGCGCAACACCACCTATGGCGAGCTGCCATGAGGGTGCTGCCCTGGCGACTGGTGCCCAGGCGAGTGCTGTTGCCCAACACGGCGGCCGCCGCGGCCGCTCTGCTGCTGGTTCCGGCCCTCGCCCTGCTGGTCTGGCCCCGCTCCCAGGCCCAGGGGCTGGCCCGTCTGTTCAACCAGTCGCAGCTGATCCAGAGCTTCGCTGCCGCACCCACGCGTCCGCCGCCGGCGCTCTGGCGCCAACGGCTCGGCCCCCTGGCCGCTGCGCTGTGGTCACGCCAGCAGGGGGTCTGGTGGCAGTTCTGGGGGGTCCATGGCGATGCCGGGGCCTTCCTGGTGCTGCCCGCGGTGAGCCTCAGCGGCGCAGCTGGCGATCGCCTGCCGGTGCCTCCGCTGCTGGTCGATGAGCTGGCCGTCGTGGCGGCCGACCCGCTGTCGCGGCAGTGGCTCTCGGATCGACTGCGCAGCGTGCCACGGTCGCCCCGGGGCCTGGAGCAGCGCTGCCTGTTGCAGTTGCGCCAGCCCCAGACGGTCAGCTGGAGTCCGGCTGGACTGGGCGCCCTCGCGGGCCCGGTCGCTCCGCTGTTGCAACGGTTCCAACAGGGGTGTCTGACCCTGGACCTGCTGGGCCAGAGGGTCGATCTCAGTGGCGAGGCCGCAGCCGCGGTGGGCGTGCTCAGCCCGGCCTCCCAGGCACGACCCGAGCCCGCGTCCCGGCCGCTGACACCGGGTCAGTTGCTCGAGCTTCGCGGTCCGGCTCTCGAGGCCCTGCTGCAGGGGTTGCTGTCCCGTCAGCTGGTGCGTGAGCCGTTGGCATCCCGTTATGCGATCGCCGAGCCCCAGCTGGCCCTGCTACGCCGCAGTCCGTTTGTGCTGCGGCTGCGCGAACTGCCGCAGGGTCCGTTCCAGGCCGGCCTGGAACTGGCTCTTGCCCCCGCTGCCCGCGATCGCCAGGCCTGGGAGCGGTTGCTGGCTGCCCTGCGCCAGCCGCTCCTCCAGCAGGGACTGCAGGAGCAGGGGGCGAGCCCGCAGCGCACCCACTGGCGCGACGAGCAGGGCCGGGTCGTGGGCGGATGGTTCTGGCAGACCCCCGACGCAGGGGGAGCACGCAGGCTGGTGTTCTTCGTGGGACCCGAGCCGGCACCCGGGTCAGCACCACCGGGCCCGTCAGGGGTGGTGGTGTTGCAGGCCCGACCCAGCGACCTCGACCGTCTGGGGCTCTGGCCCGGAAGTTTTCCACCGCTGGTCAGGCGCGCCGATCAGCTGGAGATTCAGGCAGACGCCGAGCGCGGCCAGCCGATCAGCCGGCTGACGGGACGCCTGGCGTTGACCCGTTCTCGTTAGTGGCTTCTTCCGAAGCCGCCGGTGCCGCGGCACGGCGCTCGCGCTTGCGTTTCTCGGCGGCCACGGTCTCTTCCATCAGCTCGACCGCCTGGGCCATTTTTTCGAGGTTGCTGGCGTAGAGCTTGAGATCCTTATCGAGCCGATCACGCAGCAGTCCCATGGATGCGCCCAGGTCATGGGCATAGTCACGCAGGGCCGACGGATCCATGGCATCGGCGCCCTGGGCCTGCTCCAGCAGGGCCATGAGCCCGACCGCCATCAAACGTGAGTAGTGAAAGTCGGGCCGTTGAATGCCGGCCAGCGCCTGGGCCAAGGGTTCAGGGGCGCCCTGACCCTGTTGCTCGACCCATTGCCGCACGGCGTCGACGCTGTGGCTGCCCATGGCCGCCAGGGCCTGCCCGTGCTGCTGTCGCAGTGCAGAGGCGTCAAAGCCGCTGGCACTGCACAGCGCGTCAAACAGGGGAGCCTTCTGGGCTTCTGGGCGGTACCCCTTGGCGAACCCATCGAACACCTGCACCAGCCCCACCGCAAACAGGGGGTCAGCCTTGAACCCCTGCTGGCGGCTGAGCAGATGCAGCTCCACCAGCAGCTCATCGACCATGCGCCGGTACAACGGACCGATCACATAGGGGAAGGCGCGGTGAAAGGCCCGCTTGCTGTCGGCAACGGTGAGAGCAGCGCTCACGCAGGTGCAACCAAGGTGCAGCGACCCTAGCGCCGCCCCCATCGAGGCGTTTCCAGCCTCAGTAGGATCACGACTGTGCTGAGAGCGGGCCTGTGACCACGATCCCCATTGTCATCGAGGAGTCGGGTCGCGGTGAGCGGGCGTTTGACATTTACTCGCGTCTGCTGCGCGAGCGCATCGTCTTTCTGGGCGAGCCGGTGACGGCCGAATCAGCCAACCGCATCGTGGCCCAGCTGCTGTTCCTGGAAGCCGAGGACCCCGACAAAGACATTTTCCTCTACATCAACTCGCCCGGGGGCTCGGTCTATGACGGGCTCGGGATCTTCGACACCATGCAGCACATCAAACCCGACGTGCAGACGGTGTGCCTGGGCCTGGCCGCCTCCATGGGTGCCTTTCTGCTGTGCGCCGGCGCCAAGGGCAAGCGCAGCAGCCTGACCCACTCGCGCATCATGATTCACCAGCCCCTGGGCGGGGCTCGCGGTCAGGCCAGCGACATCCGCATTCAGGCCGACGAGATTCTCTACCTCAAGAAAAAGCTCAATCAGGAACTTGCCGATCGCACCGGCCAGCCGCTGCCCCGCATCGAAGAAGACACCGACCGCGATTTCTTCATGTCGCCGGCCGAAGCGGTTGACTACGGCCTGATTGACAAGGTGATCGACAAACGTCCCGTCCGCCCGGTGTGAAGTCCGGCGGCAAGGGGCGCCCGCCCAGCCAGCGGCCCAGCAAGATCTGCCCGGTCTGCGGACGTTCGTTCAGTTGGCGAAAAAAGTGGGAGCGGGTCTGGGAGCAGGTTGTCTATTGCTCTGATCGCTGCCGCAATCGGCGTTGAGGTGCCGATCGGCTCCCTCCGATCAGTGCGATCAGTGCGATCAGTTCCGTGATTGACAGACCTTGGTAGCCATCTCCATGTCAGCGGTGCCGGGGGCAATGGTTTTCCAGCCCGTGGAGACCGGACTGGTCGCATTGCGGATCTTCATGGCCTTGCAATCGATCGACTCACTGCTGATGGCCTCGCCTGGGCTGAGGCCCTGCACCTCGATGTTGCAGATGCCGTCCTTGCAGCCCAGGGGCCGATAGCGCACCTTGATCTCATCGATGCGGGTGGGGATGGCGACCCAGCCGCCACCGCTGGCAGGAGTGTTGGCTTCCGCCGCCAGCGGTGCCCAACCAGCCAGAGTGATGTCGCCCAGCATGGAGGCCAGCCCAAGGCAATGGAGTCGACCGATTCGAGCTGAGATCAACGCCATGCTCTTTGCCCTGTCTGCTTGGTGATATGGCTATTTTATGGGGCGCCACCTTCGCTGAGCGCTGGGGTCTCGGGCGCCCTTAAAAACCGTCAGTTTGGCGTGGGTGAGACCCGTTTCTTGCCGCTGTCGCAGATCGCCGGCAGGAAGGCTGGCCCACCTGTGCGGCGGCGGCCTCTACTTGGCCTCGTCCGAGCTTGATCTCGATCGCGTCCATGCCGTAATCGCGATAGAGGACTACCTCGCCATCCAGCGACTGGACCTCAGGTGCATCCCGCATGCTCGCCAGCGCCGATCGGGGTGTCGCTCCCGGCGAAGGCACGGTGTTCGTGGCTCAGAGCTCCGGCTGGGTGAGGGTTAGCCCGAAGAACGTTTCTGACGCCCCAACGACAGTGGGATCACCTGGCGTTGGGGCAACGGCGTGAGCAACACGCATGGCAACCAGAAGGTCACAAGCAGCGTGGTCACCTCCATGCCCGCCAGCAGCAGGTGGGTGCTGGCAGATACATCGTTTGGCCCCAGACGAGCAATCTGGCTCTGCATCGCGATTGAGCCCAGCAGAACCAGTGTCATCAGCATCCACCAACGTTGCCTGGCCTTGGCCAGTGAGGAACGTTTGCTGATCCACCCGAGCCAGCTGACCTGGGCGGCAAGGCTGAGCCAATAGCTGACCATCAGCACCGGTTCGAGCTCACTGTCGATGTAGGCCGTTGCCCTGGGCAGAGGAACCGCCAAGAGCGTCACCAGCCATGGTGTTCCCACCACACCGGCCATCCATGACCAGATGGTGTCAACGCCGATGACCAGTGCAGGCTTGATCAGCTGGGGCCGGGTCAGGCGGGACCCCAGCCAGCGTTGCCCATGGGAGGTCTCGCTCAAACCAGGGCGGTTGTGATCGTCGCGTTGCTGTACCAGCTGTAGGGCCCTTCACGAACCGGTTCAATCCCCAGTTCGGCGCGCAGCTCTTCGAGGTTCTGGGCCATGCGCTCCTCCCAGATCATGGGGAACAGTGGCTTGGCCCGAATGCCCATCTCCATACCCTGGGTCATCAGGTCGAAGTTGTAGCCGATGCTGTTGGCGTACTCCTCGATGCTGTTGAAGTCTTCGTCGGCCTTGTCGGTGTCAAAGAAGCTGAGCATCAACCCCACCAGGTTGAGAAACGAGAAGCCCGGGAAGCTGAACTGCCCCACGCTGATGCTGATGACACCCAGCTCACCGAAGTTGTCGAGGCTGTAGCCGCTGAGGATGTGGTGCAGGTCGTGGGTGGCGTAGACGCGGTAATTGACGTAGTCGCCGTCCGTCTCGAGGTTGTTGTAGAAGGCTGGATCGGGAAAAAAGTCGATGTCATAGCCCAACGCCTCCATCACCGTGGCGTAGGTATGACCCAGGCTTCCCTTGGGGAGCTGCTTCATGGCAGCCACGTCGTAAGGGCCGCAGAGCTGGCGCGACTGGATCAGCGCCGCAGCATCGGGATCCTGCTGCAGACGTCGCAGGCAGCGCTTCATCGGATTGCCCGTGAGCCGGCGCGACAATTCAAAGACGTTACCGGCATCGTCAGTGCCGCCCGCTGCCAAATCGGCGAGTTCAAGAAACTCCTTGATGTGTTCGCCAGAAGCGACCTTGTTGAGGTAACGGAATCCCATGGACGCGGGGGTGGTTGAGCGTTAGTTCGCCGCCTCAGCGTAAGGGTGAACGGCTGTGGGGATCACCTCACACAACACCGGTCCATGAAGCGTCCCGATCAGCTCCTGCTCGACCGCCAGCCGCAGCGCATCGATCTGGACTGCCGTCATGGCGCTGGCCGGCTCGATGTAGGCAACTGCGGTGACGGTGCGGCCCAGGCGGATCATGGCTAGTTCCAGCAGCGCACAATCCTGCTGAGCAAGTATCGCCCCGATGGCCTTGGCGCAGTAGGTCTGGGTTGCGGTTGCGATGGACTGGCTGGACCCCGCCGCCTCGGCCACGGCACCCTTGAGAATGGCGACCGGTTCGCCCAGCAGCGCAACGCTCAGCACCAGCACCAGCAGGGCATCGGCGATCGGCACCAGGGGCGCCCACGGTGTGCCCAGCAGCAGCGGCGAACCCAGCAGCGCGATGCCCGTTCCAGCCGAGATCAACGCATCAAAGCGGGCTGAGATGGCCATGCCCAACAGCATGGTGTTGTTGGAACCGCTGCGCCTCCAGCTGGCTGCAAAGACGCGCCAGAGCCACAGGTTGAGCAGCACCATGGCGCTGAAGTACCAGCCGAGGCCGTCGAGCCTCACTGGCGGAATGGGCATGCCCTGCAGGTAGGTGAGAACCTTGCCGGCTGCAGAGACCATCGCGAACGCGATGATGCCCAGCACCACCAGGGTGCGAAACAGCACGTAGAGCGGTTCCTGCCCCGAGGCGCCAAAGGGGTATGCGCGGCTTCGTGGCTGCAGGGCCGCGCGGTTGACCGCGCCGGCAATCACTGAAGCCCCGGCCATCACGGCGGTATAGAGCCCATCCAGCAGCAGGGCATCAGAACCGGAGCGCAGGTAGAACACAAGAGCCGCCGCAGCGCCGACGGTATTGCCGATGCTGCCCAGCTGCAGGGCTCTGGCTTCGGCGGTCTGATGGTTGTGGTGCTGAACAGTCACTTCGTTGCTGCTGTGAGTCACTTGGTCTGGTGGGGTGGCTGGCGCAAATTCATACGATTTCGTCCAACTGTGGCACATTAGATCGGTTCGACGTTCCGTTTCCGTCGGTCTGTCTCACGCAGTGATCGACGATACGTTCTGATCCATTCATCCATCGCCTTGTCTGAGCATAAGCCTGGATGCCAGACACGCTGCCGTGATGACCGGCATGGTCAGATCTTTGCGGAAGCCGTCCTGGGTTTGACGCATGCCAACGCACTGATGCATTAGTTTTCGAAACACATCGGACGATTTTGCTAGTCATCGGAGGTGGCTGAAGTGACGTTGAGTGTTCTCCATTGGAATCAAATTGGAATTGGTTCTTCCCAGACAAGCCATTGTCAGCGGTTAAGTCAGAGAGCTTGTGAAGTTGATGGATCAGTCCTGGGTCAAGAGTCATGACCAGCCTACGTTTCTTTGCTGCACTTCCATGTGGGGCTTGCCAGGTCTCTGATTTGCTGTAGCATAGAAATAACATATTTGAATAAAATGTCAATCAGCATTGCAGATGCCCCCAAAAATATCGTTGTTTTTATTCGTGATCAGGTTAAGCCAGAAGATCTGTGGTTTCCACGTGACTGGGCCAAGGAGAATCTCCCGAACCAGCAGTGGCTGAAGGATAACGGCCTGTCGTTCAGCAATGCATTTACAAACTCGGCCATGTGTACAGCTGCGCGTGCATCTTTTTTTACAGGGAAGTTCCCTGCTCAGCATGAAGTTGGTCTGGTCCTTTCAGATATTCAGAACCCGATACTTGATAAACAACCCCAGCTGAGCACGGATTTGCCAAACCTGGCAACAGTGTTGAAGGGTCAAGGCTATGACGTGAGTTTCATTGGCAAAGCACATTTAAGCAAGACATTTACCCGTCAGGATGGGGAACTTGTCTATCAGGATATGAAGTCCTATGGCTTTGATGATTGGCAGGGACCGGATGCTGGTCAAGACATGGAGATTGAAAATGCCGGTGGAGGTTATGCCAATCATGACCAGCGCTATACAGATCAAGCCATTAAGTGGCTTTCTGATCGTGCTGCGACAGGTAACACCAAGCCTTTTTGTCTTGTTGTCTCTCTGATCAACCCCCATGATGTCTTGGCCTATCCGAAAGAGTATAAGGATTTTGGTTATGACGAGTCATGGCTTCAAGGAGACATCAAAGATCTCCCCCCAACAGTCACTGAGATTCTGAAGAACAACTTCAAGCCTTCGGTTCAGTCTCAGTGGAACCTAGTACAACAATTTGGTCAGCCAATGCAGAATGACCAGCAACGCCTTGAATATCTCAACTTCTATGGCAATCTCCTGAAGGATGTGGATAAGAAGATGGGCGATATAATCACTACATTAGGAAAGACCAAGGACCCATCGAAGGCTTCTTCACTATTGCAAAATACCATGATTGTCAGTACGGCTGATCATGGCGAGATGGGTCTCAGTCACGGCGGCCTCGTTCAAAAAATGGAGGTTGCCTATGACGAAGCACTGAAGGTTCCGCTCGTATGGTCGAATCCTCAGTATTTCAAAGGTGGTCAAGAAACAAATGCTATGGTTTCCCATGTTGACTTTCTACAGACACTTAGTGGTTATTTGGATTTTGATCCAGCTTATGTAGCTTCACAGGATTTGCGTGGTGTGGATTATTCTGATTTACTTCGGTACGCACATCACAATGCCGACATGAATGGCGCTCCTGAGCCGCAGGAGTCGATCCTGTTCACATTTGACGATATTTACGCCGGACAGGATCCTGCTCTTATCGTGAATGGAAGCGTTGAGCATGGACTTTTCCCCGCCGCCAATCGTATTCAGGCAGTCAGAACTAAAGACTTCAAATATGCCCGCTATTATTCGGGTGACAAGGAGTATACCCCCAGAAATTGGGAAGGAGAACTCTACGACCTTCGTCCTATTGGTGGCGACTATTACCCTGATCGCGATCCTTTGACTGGTCAACTGAATCCTTTCAAAGGCGCACCACTCGAGCTCAAAAACTTTGACCCGAAAACTGGCGGTGACCGCCGTCGCTTTGAAGGGCTACTTCCCTCATCAGGTCGTGCACAGCGCGCTATCTATTTGCAAATGGCTAATTTGCTCAATCAGCAGATTGACTCGCGTCTTGATCCACTGCCTGAGCCGAAGGCAAAGGCACCAGAAGTGTTTGCGTACCCTGGAGGATCCTTCAATGGTGCGATCTACAGTGTTGGTCAGAAGATCAGCCGATTGCTTCCTTCTTCTTCTGGACAGGATCTTGAGTTGGCATTTACAACACAGAGTAACCAAATTTATAATGTGGTCTACAAGAATAGTGTTGGTTCCTACACGACATTGGCATCCAATATTGTCGGCACCAATGGACCAGTGTATCAATACCTTTCCGGTCTTCCCGCTTCAGTTGAACTTGCTGATGTCAGTATTCAGTGGCAAAATGGCTACCAAAGCATCATCTAGGATCCCATTAATCGTAATAGTTGATGCTTTCTACGCCATCAATATGGTACTGAAGGAGTTCCATCGTTCTTCTTGCTACAAATGCATTTTCCATTTCAAAAAGCCAAAAGCTGCTTAGCTTCTTGCATTGCATTTCGATGATTTGTGTCAATGTCAATCGATATCCATAGTCTCTCGCGACGGCAATAACCTTATTAATATCAATATCCACGGGTAGATGACTGTCTTCCCAAAGATCGATTTGGCAGTCAGCTAGCCTGATTCTTGCATCAGTGCTCGTTCGAGCAAATTCGATGAACTGTTCGACTTGATTGTTGGGTTTCATGTCCTTCGCCATTGATTGTCTTGTTTTGCAAGCTTAATGCCTGACTCGTGCTTTCGATTCCTACCAAGAATGACATTTGTACAATGCTTATAACAATGCAGTATTGTGATCATCGCTTCAATCGAATTTTGCTTTTTAAGTTTTAGGTCCATGGCCCCCGATGATTGGAGAATTCCTGTGACGACATGAAAAAACCGCCGGACAGGCCGGCGGTCAAAGCGAGTCAATGTTCAATTACTCGATTTAATGGTTCGACCATTGAGAGGCTGAACCGGTCTTGCATTCATGGGATATAACTTCTGAAACGCTTTCAATTGCTGGGTTGAGATTGAGATAGGCTGCTTGAGAATATAAAATCTGACTCCTTCTGTGCATGGTGGGGTTGTCAATGAACCCATATACGTGTAGTAATTTAAGTCTTTCGGAAGAAGTTCCATCAAGGATGGCAGTGAAACCTTCTTCTGCTGACCTTTCGATTGAGGGAGGGCTTTCCAAAGATCAGCTACGAAGGAATTTGGGGCTCCTTCCTTGAAATTTACTCCAATGACTGCAAGCCTGCCGCCAGCATCTTGATGCACAAGGTGCACATTCATGCCAAAATGAACACCATTGATTGACTCTTCGCTGGGGGTGTGAAAATGATATTGCAGCAGTTTGTACTGAGTGGTGCCAATTTTAAGTGACCCTTGCGTGTTGACTTGAATGGTTGTGCCAGTATTGACGACCACGTCGTTTGTTGTTGCAGTGTAGGAAGGCCGCAAAGGGGTTGCGTTAGAAACCTTTTTGGTCGATTTTGAGACAATATTGAGTGGTGCCTGCTCAATTCCATCGCTACATTTGACATAATCTTTGCTTAATTTACCCCACTTGTCAGGAGCAACATTGCCAGAATAGCCATACTGAGGTTTTGCATCCGACGCCAGTGGGGCTAGAGCGATGCTCAGTAGAGCAAGATGAGAAAACGTTTTGGCCAGCATGATATGCAAGGTTATTGCTCTAACAGTCTATGCAGCTCGAATTGATCGTCAACCCATCAAGGGCGTTTGAGGATGCCTGCAGAATTCAAGCTTGATCATTGTTACGACCAGGAACTCCTGCAGCCATTGGTGATCCTTCAAAAGCCGACGCCATCACGCCGTTGTCGCTTCCCCCAGCAACGGCGAAAATCGTTCCTTCTCGGGGATGGCCGTGTACTCGCTGACGATGGCGCGGAACTCCTCGCCATCCAGGCTTTCCTTCTCGATCAGGACGTCAACAACGCGGTCCATGCAGCTGCGATGGTCGGCGACCAACTTGACAGTGTCGGCGTAGCAGTGCTCAACGATGGCGCGCACGGCCTCATCCACCTTGGTGGCCATGGCATCAGAGCCATCGCTGCGGGTCATCAGGTCGCGGCCCAGGAAGACCTCCTGGTTTCCGGCCTCCAGCGAAAACTGGCCGATGTCACTCATGCCGAAGCGGGTGACCATCTGACGGGCGATGGAAGCAACCTGTTGGATGTCACCGCCGGCGCCGGTTGTGACTTCTTCGTGGCCGAACACAACCTGCTCGGCTGCCCTGCCGCCCAGTGCCCCCATGATGCGAGCTCGCAATTGGGCACGGCTCACCAGCATCTGCTCTTCATCGGGTGAGAACCAGGTCAATCCCTGGGCCTGCCCCCTTGGAATCAGGGTCACCTTTTGTACAGGGTCATGGGCCTTGACCAGGGTGCCCACCAAGGCATGGCCGACCTCGTGGTAGGCAATCAGGCGCTTGCTGCGGCCGTCGGTCAGGGGTTTGCCCTCCATGCCTGCAATCACGCGATCGACGGCGTCGTCGATTTCTGCCAGACCTGTGGCCTCCTTGCGGCGGCGGGCCGTGAGAATGGCCGCTTCGTTGAGCAGGTTGGCAAGGTCGGCACCGGAAAATCCGGGCGTGCGCCGGGCAATGGCCTCGAGGCTCACGTCGTCGGCGAGCTTCTTGTTGCGGCTGTGGACGTTGAGAATCGAGAGGCGCCCCTTGATGTCGGGCACGTCGACCATGACCTGACGATCGAAACGACCGGGACGCATCAGGGCCGAATCGAGCACGTCGGCCCGGTTGGTGGCCGCGATGATGATGATGCCGCTGTTGCCCTCAAATCCGTCCATTTCGGTGAGGAGCTGGTTGAGGGTCTGTTCGCGCTCGTCGTTGCCGCCGCCGATGCCGGCGCCACGCTGACGGCCCACCGCATCGATTTCATCGATGAAGATCAGGCAGGGGCTGTTCTCCTTGGCCCGCTTGAACAGGTCGCGCACGCGGCTGGCGCCCACGCCCACAAACATTTCCACGAATTCGGAGCCCGACAGCGAGAAGAACGGCACGCCTGCTTCGCCTGCGATCGCTTTGGCCAGGAGGGTCTTGCCCGTGCCGGGGGGGCCAACCAACAGCACCCCCTTGGGAATTCTTGCTCCAACCGACGTGAAGCGTTCTGGCGTCTTGAGGAAGGTGACCACCTCTTCGAGATCCTGTTTTGCTTCATCGACGCCTGCCACGTCGTTGAACAGGACACCGGTCTCGGCTTCCATCAGGAAACGGGCCTTGGTCTTGCCGAACTGCATCGCCTGGCCGGGACCTCCGGGCATGCCGTTGCCGCGGCGGGCGAGAAACACCAGCGAACCGATCAGCAGCAGCGGGAACAGAAGATTGCCAAGCAGGCCGAGCACCGGTGGTGATTGCTTGGGTGGATGGATGTCAAAACTGATGCCCTGATCTTTGAGATTGTTGATCAACTCGGGTGCCACGCCCGGCAGATCAACGCGCAGCCTTTGCACGCGGTTGTCGAGATCGGGGTCGACGGCCTCGATCACCGCGGTGCGCCCGCCATCGAAGATATCGACCGCCGTCACCCGGCCAGCTTCGACGTAGTCAAGGAAGCGGCCATAGCTCATGCGGGCCACGGCGGCATTGCGGGGAGCCACGGTTGGACCGGCTGCAGCGCCACGACCCGACAAGCGACCCAGGGAGCCGTTGCCCAACACCTGCCAGGCAAGAAATCCAGCGACGGCCAGGGGAAGCAGCCAGAGGGCCAGAACACGCCAGCGCTGATTCATCGCGGGGACCGCTCAGTATTTGAACAAGTGTAACGGCGACGCCCCAACCCGGTGTGGGCCCGGGCCCTCTGGTTTGTCGCTCAGGCGGCCGATTCGAAGGCGGCCGTGCTTCGACCCTCGAACGCGACCGGTTTTGGGCTGTCTTCGGTTCCCTCGACGAGCAGGTCGCGGGTCGGGATGGTCTCGACCAGCTCGGCGCCGCCCAGGCCATGGGTCCAGATCTCCAGCTCACTGTCCTCTGGACACTGGAAGCTGAGCAGCTCAAACGGGAACACGACGCGCTCCAGGAAGAACTGCTCCGGCCCAAGGCAGCGGGCGATCACCATGCGATCCGTGGAATTGAGGTAGCCACACGACACGAGTTTCACGGCCCTGGGCCCGATCAGACCATCTAATAAGCCATCCAACCGGGTCTGCCTTTGGTGACAAAGGCGACGGTTTGCCGTCTTTCATCTTTTTTTCGGATTTGTTCAGAGACTGCGCAGCGCCACGATCGGATCCAGGCGTGCCGCCCTGCGCGCCGGCACCACACCAAAAAACAGCCCGATCGAACCGGACAGCATCACGGTGACCAGCACCGTGCCGGCGCCGATGCTCGCCGGTAGGGGAGTGACCAGCCCCACCAGGCTCACCACGCCGATGCCGATGGCGCTGCCCACCGCTCCGCCCAGGCTGCTCAGCACCAGCGACTCCACCAGAAACTGCAGCAGAACGTCATTGCTGCGGGCCCCCAGTGCCTTGCGCAGGCCGATTTCGGAGGTGCGCTCACTGACCGACACCAACATGATGTTCATGATGCCGATGCCTCCCACCAGCAGCGACACGCCACCGATGGCGGCGAGCATCAGTGTGAGTCCTCCGGTGATCGTGCTCACGATCGAGAGAGCATCCTTCTGGGAGCGCACGGCGAAGTCGTCCTCCCGCAGGATGCGGTGACGCTGCCGCAGCAGGTTGGTGATCTGAAAGCCTGCCGCGCCCATGCTGGCTTCATCGCGGGCCTCCACGCTGATGAAGTTGAGGCTGATGCCATAGGTGGGGTCGCGTCCCGAGAGGCGGCTGACCATGGTGGTCAGCGGCACATAGGCGGCTTCGTCCTGGTTCTGGCCGAACACAGCCCCCTTGGGCTGCAGCACCCCGATCACCTCGAAACTCTGATCGCGAAGCCTCAGCCGGCGCCCCAGGGCCTGACGACCCGGAAACATCTTGGTCGCCAGATCGGGGCCGATCACGGTCACATTCCGGGCTGAACGCAGGTCGTCGGCACTGAAGAACCGACCGGTGGCCATTTCGAACTGCCTGACGGGCAAAAACTCGGGCGTCACCCCAGACACCGAGGCCGTGGCACTGATGCCACCGGCCTGCACCACCTCGCTCAGGGTGATCTGGGGGGCGACCCGGCGCACACTGGGCACCTGCTCGACAATCGCCTCGGCGTCTTCGAGCACCAGGCTCTTGGGAAAATCAATGCCCTGGCGTCGGGTGTCGTTGTTGCCCGGCACCACAAACAGCACATTGGCCCCCAGGTTGCTCAGCTGACCCTCGGCCAGGTTCTGGGCACCCCGGCCGATGCCCACGAGGGTGATCACCGAGGCATTGCCGATCACGATGCCCAGCATCGTGAGGGCGCTGCGCAGTCGGTTGGCCCGCAAAGTATTGAAGGCCATGCCGACCGTTTCGGCCACGGGCAGACGCGAGCCGGCAAGGCTGAATCGCGGGTTGAAGGGCAGGCGCATGCCTACAGCATGGAGCCGATCGTTTCCGGATTGTGGCTGCGGGCGCCGCGGTGCACCACACCCTGCCTGAGGTCGAGGGTAACGATCTCGCCCTGGCAGAGCTGTTGCATGGCATCGGTGACGCCGAGAATCGCCGGGATGCCGATGCGCTCGGCGACCTGGGCTGCAATGCTCTGCAGCCCCTCGCTCTCAGCGATCAGGGCCTTGGCTCGCTTCAGCGCTTCGAGGTAGGCGAGATCGCCGTCGTGAACCACGACGATCTCGCCCGACTGCACCGCATCGGCGGTCTCAATGGAATTCACCAGTCGCACCCGTCCGCTCACCGAGCCTGTGCCGATGCCCGTGCCGGGGGGCAGGGTTGCCGTGACCACCCCGACCTTGATGAAGTCGGTTGAACCGCTCACGCCGGCCAGGGTTCCCGCCGTCTGCACAACCAGATCACCGTCATTGAGGTATCCCTGCTGGCGAGCCATGCCCATGGCCAGGCTGAACGTGCTGGTCGACGATCCCTGCTCGGTCACCAGCAGGGGGTTGACGCCCCAGATCAGCTGCAGCTGGCGCGCCACGCGCTCGTCAGCTGTGATCGCCAGGATTGGAGTGCTCGGCCTGAACTTGCTGACGTTGCGGGCGGTCGAACCGCTCTTGGTGAGAGGCAGGATCGCTGCCGCGTTCATGTTGCGGGCGATGTTGCTGACCGCCTGGCAGATCGCATTGGGAATGGTGGTGGCCATGTGGCTGTCGAGCACCCGCCTGGGGTAATCGCGCTCGATCCGCTGGGCAATGGTGGCCATGGTGGCCACTGCTTCGACCGGAAAATCACCCACCGCGCTTTCGTTGGAGAGCATCACCGCATCGGTGCCATCGAGAATGGCGTTGGCCACATCACTCACTTCGGCCCTGGTGGGCCGGGGGCAACTCACCATCGAATCGAGCATCTGGGTGGCGGTGATCACGGGGATGCCCAGGCTGTTGGCCTTGCGGATCAGTTCCTTCTGCAGCAGCGGCACTTCCTCGGCAGGCATTTCAACGCCCAGATCGCCGCGGGCCACCATGACCCCGTCGCACAGGGGCAGGATCGAATCGATCTGATCGATGGCCTCGAATTTTTCGATCTTGGCGACCACCGGTGTGCGATGGCCCTGGCTGCTGATCAGCTCGCGGATCTCGAGCATGTCTGAGGGGTTGCGCACAAAGCTCAGGGCCACCCAGTCGACCCCATGGGCCAGGCCGAAACTCAGATCTTCACGGTCCTTGTCGGTGAGGGCGCGGATCGAGAGCTGCACATCCGGAAAATTGACCCCCTTGTTGTTGGAGAGAACCCCACCCACGGTGACCGTGCAGTGAAGGGTCTGGGCGGGCTGGTCAACGCTCTCGACAGCCATCTCGACCCGGCCGTCATCCAGCAGGATGCGACTGCCGGCCGTCACCTCATCGGCCAGACGGTCGTAGGTGACGGTGGCGATCTGTTGGTCGCAGCTCACATCGCGCGACGTGAGGCTGAATCGGTCACCCTTGGCCAGGGTGATCGGACCGCACCCGAAACGGCCCAGCCGAATCTTGGGGCCCTGGAGGTCCTGGAGGATGCCGATGTGCACCCCCATCTCCTGGGAGACCTGGCGAATCGTGGCGATGCGCGCGGCGTGTTCGCTGTGGTCGCCGTGGGAAAAGTTGAGCCTGAAGGTGGTGGCCCCGGCCTCGATCAGCTGACGCAACCGTTCTGGGGACTCGGTGGCCGGGCCGATGGTGGCCACGATCTTGGTGCGACGCATGAGATCGGGCCTGGCCATCAGGTTGCCAAAGGTACCGCTGAAACTACCATTCAGCCCTGTCTCAACCTGGCTGGCCATGGACTTTCAGGAGTATCAGCGCCGCTCCCGCCAGACGGCCCGTTACCCCCAGGCGGGCGCCAATCCGATCTATCCGACCCTGGGCCTCTGCGGCGAAGCCGGCGAGGTGGCCGACAAGGTCAAAAAGGTGATCCGAGATCGCGAGGGGAACTTCGACGCGGCCATCCGCGATGACCTGCTGCTCGAGCTGGGGGATGTGCTCTGGTATGTCGCCCAGCTCTGCAGTGAGCTGGATCTCGACCTCGACGCTGTGGCTGCTGCCAACCTCGACAAGCTGGCCAGCCGCATGGCCCGTAACGTGCTTGCAGGCAGCGGGGATCGGCGGTGAACGGTGCAGCATCAGGCCGATGGACACCCCACGGGCAGCTGGTCGTGAGCTTGCTGCTGGCCGTTGTGCTGCTGGTGGGCCTGCCGGTCAGGCCTGCCTGGGCGGCCGACCTGTCGGTGAGCGATGTGCATCTGGAGCCCTGCCCCTCCAGTGACGCGGCATCCCAGAGCGGTCTGACCCGTTCGACGGGTGCTGGCTGCTGGGCCCTCAGTGGTGAGGTCAACAACCCCTCGCGCCGTGCGGTGGTCGACACCGATGTGTTTGCGGTGATCCTTGATGCCAGCGGTGAGCCGGTGCTGCAGAACCGGACACGGGTGGGTTCCATCGGGGATGTCCCCTCCGGCAGTTCCCGTTTTGCCCTGCGCCTGGCGGTGCCGATGGGGACCCCGGGTCCGCTGCGCTTCCGCAATGTCAAGGCGCGGGGGTTTTCGGCTCCGGTGCGCACCCGCGCTGGCGCCGATGACGAGCTGTTGCCGCTGGAGCAGCAACTCGAGCTGGGCTAGGCCTCAGAGGCCGTACCCCCCCAGCGCCGCCCCGGCACCCAGCAGCAGGTTCTGGCCCAGTTGCAGTGCCAGAAAGGCCAGGATCGCCGACAGGTCGAGTCCACCCAGCGGCGGAATCAGGCCGCGAAAGGCATTCAGATAGGGATCGGTGATCGAACTCACTGTGGCCAGCACCGGATTGCTGCTCCAGTCGAGGTTGGGGAACCAGCTCAGCAGAACTCTGACCAGCAGGATCAGCGAGTAAATCTCAAGGGTGCGGGCCAGCACCGGCAGCAGCTGGGTGACGATCTCCATGGGCTGGACGTTGGGGCGGGGCGCAGCGCCTCAACGCTAGTCAACCGCCGCCAGCCGGCCCACGGGTCTGAGGTCGTCGGCCTTGACCGCAAACGTGCGGTGAAATTTTTCGCTGAGGCTTAGCCAGAACGAGCGACCGTCGCTCTGGCGCTTGCGTTCGATGAAGTCCTGGGCCAGCAGCTCCTTGATGTGGTCGTAGGCCCCCGAGCCGCGCAGCTCAACCAGCTCCGACTGCAGGATCCGCTTCTTGAGGGCGATGGTGGCCAGGGTGCGCAGGGCGGCGGTGGACAGATCCACCGGCAGCAGGTTCTGCACCAGATCCGCTAGCCCCTGGCGCAGCTGCAGGCTGTAGCGCGGGCCGTCCTGAACGATCTCCAGGGCGGTGTTGCGGTGGGCGTAGTCGGCCATCAGGGTGAGCAGACCGAGCTCCACCTCGTCGCGCGGCAGGGCTGCGATCTCGGCCAGTTCACCCAGGCTCAGGGGCTTGCCTTTGAGATACAGGATCGCCTCAAGCCGTGCCGGCAGCGAGAGCTGCTCAGGTGGCAGGGCAGACGTCGACTCCATTGTTCGCGACGCTAGCCAACGGGCACGCCGCTGGCCACCTCGCCCAGAAACAGCCGGTAGGCCGGATTGGCGGTCTCGTCGACATAGCTGTACCCCAGACCGTCGAGAAAGCTCTGCCAGTCGGCCAGTTCGGCGCTCGGCACCTGAACCCCCACCACGATGCGCCCCACATCGGCGCCGTGGTTTCGGTAGTGAAAGATGCTGATGTTCCAGTTCGGATGCAGGCTGGTCAGGAATCGCATCAGGGCACCGGGGCGTTCCGGAAACTCAAAGCGGTACAGCAGTTCCTGCCCGGCACCGCCTGACTCGCCGGCACCGGCCGGCAGCCGCCCGCCCACCATGTGGCGCAGGTGCAGTTTCGAGAGTTCGTCGTTGGAGAGATCCAGGCAGGCAAAGCCGGCCGCACGCACGTCGTGGATCAGCTCCAGTTCGTCGCTGGTGCCACTGGTCTGGACCCCTACAAAAATGTGGGCCCGACGTGGGTCGGCCAGCCGGTAGCTGAATTCGCTCAGGTTGCGGGTGCCCAGCAGGGTGCAGAAGCGCCGCAGGCTGCCTGGTTCCTCGGGGATTTCGACCGCCAGCATCGCTTCCTTGTCTTCGCTGATCTCGGTGCGTTCAGCGACGAAGCGCAGGCGATCGAAGTTCATGTTGGCCCCGCAGGCGATCGCCACCAGTCGCTTGCCCTGCAGATCGCGCCGCTCCACGTCGGCCTTCAGCCCTGCGACCGCCAGGGCGCCGGCCGGCTCCAGGATCGATCGGGTGTCACCGAAGACGTCCTTGATCGCCGCACAGATGGCGTCGGTATCGACCGTGACCATGGCGTCGACGGTCTGGCGGGCGAGGGCGAAGGTGAGGGCCCCCACCTCCCTGACGGCCACTCCGTCGGCAAACAGCCCCACCTGGTCAAGCCGCACCCGCTTGCCCTGCTGCAACGAGCGGGTCATGGCATCGGCATCGCTGGGCTCGACGCCCACCACCTCGACCTGGGGCCAGATGCTCTTGAGGAACGACGCCACCCCGGCGATCAGCCCACCGCCGCCAACGGCCACGTAGACCACGTCGGGCGGCTGGGAGCACTGCCGCACCAGCTCCAGGGCGATCGTGCCCTGGCCGGCGATCACGTCGGGGTCGTCGAACGGGTGAATGAAGCTGTAGCCCCGTTCAGCCTCGAGCCGCCGCGCCTCTTCGCAGGCGGCGTCGTAGGTGTCGCCATGCAGCACCACCTCGGCCCCCCGGCCGGCAACGGCCCTGACCTTCATCTCGGGGGTGGTGACCGGCATCACGATCACCGCCCGGCAATTCAGCTTCTGGGCGGCAAGCGCCACACCCTGGGCATGGTTGCCGGCACTGGCGGCGATCACGCCGCGCCCGAGCTCGGCAGCACTGAGCCTTGCCATCTTGTTGTAGGCGCCACGCAGCTTGAAACTGAACACCGGTTGCAGGTCTTCGCGCTTGAGCCAGACGCTGTTCCCCAACCGCCGCGACAGGTCGGGGGCCGGCTCCAGCGGCGATTCAATCGCCACGTCATAAACCCGTGCCTGCAGCACCCGCTGCACGTAGCTCAGTGGGTTGACCAGGGTGTCATCCGGCGGGACTGCGGGCTTGCTGGTGTCGTAGGGGCTCATGGCTCCAGTGTCGCAAGGGGTGCCCTGCCTGGTCGCAAACGGTCGCGGTTGCGGCCGCCGGGAGAACCGAAAGGCCTAGATTGCACCCCACCTGACGGGCATGCATGCATCTCAGCGAGCTGAGCCATCCGAACCAGCTGCATGGCCTCAGCACCACTGAGCTTGAGGCCATTGCCCGCCAGATCCGCGAGCGTCATCTTCAGGTGGTCAGTACCAGCGGCGGCCACCTGGGCCCAGGTCTGGGCGTGGTGGAGCTCACGCTGGCTCTGTACCAGACCCTCGATCTCGACCACGACAAGGTCGTCTGGGACGTGGGCCATCAGGCCTATCCCCACAAACTGATCACCGGTCGTTACCGCAGCTTCGACACTCTGCGTCAGAAGGACGGTGTCGCAGGCTATTTGAAGCGTTGCGAGAGCCGCTTCGACCACTTCGGCGCCGGTCACGCCTCCACCAGCATCTCGGCGGCGCTGGGCATGGCCCTGGCTCGCGATCAGCGCGGCGAAACCTTCAAGTGTGTCGCCGTGATCGGCGACGGTGCCCTGACGGGCGGCATGGCCCTTGAAGCCATCAACCATGCCGGTCACCTGCCCAAGACCAACCTGCTCGTGGTGCTGAACGACAACGACATGTCGATCAGCCCCCCGGTGGGGGCCCTCTCCACCCACCTGAACCGCATGCGGCACAGCAAGCCGCTGCAGTTTCTGACCGACAACGTCGAAGAGGCGATCCGCAGCCTGCCGCTGATGCACGGCGAGCTCCCCAGTGAGCTCAAGAACCTCAAGGAGAGCATGAAGCGCCTCGCGGTGCCCAAGCTGGGCGCCGTCTTCGAGGAGCTCGGCTTCACCTACATGGGCCCCGTTGACGGTCACAACATCGCCGAGATGGTCCGCACCTTCGAGCAGGCCCACCGCACCGGAGGACCGGTGCTGGTGCATGTGGCCACCACCAAGGGCAAGGGGTATCCCTATGCCGAGGAAGACCAGGTCGGCTACCACGCCCAGAGCGCCTTTGATCTGGCCACCGGCAAGGCTTACCCCTCGAGCAAGCCCAAGCCCCCCAGTTACAGCAAGGTCTTCGGTCAGACCCTGGTCAAGCTGTGTGAGCAGGATCCCACCGTGGTGGGTATCACCGCTGCCATGGCCACCGGTACGGGCCTCGATCTGCTCGAGAAGGCACTGCCCAAGCAGTATTTCGACGTGGGTATCGCCGAGCAGCACGCGGTGACCATGGCGGCCGGCATGGCCTGCGAGGGGCTCAGACCTGTGGTGGCCATCTACAGCACCTTTTTGCAGCGGGCCTACGACCAGCTGATCCACGACGTCGGCATCCAGAACCTGCCGGTCACCTTTGTGCTCGACCGGGCCGGCATCGTCGGCGCGGACGGCCCCACCCATCAGGGCCAGTACGACATCAGCTACCTGCGCGCCGTGCCCAATTTCACAGTCATGGCCCCCAAGGACGAAGCCGAGCTGCAGCGCATGCTGGTGACCGCGATTCACCACAGCGGCCCCTGTGCCCTGCGCATCCCGCGGGGCGAAGGCGAAGGCGTGCCCCTGGCCGAAGAGGGCTTCGAGCCCCTGCAGATCGGCCGCGGTGAGCTGCTCACCGATGGTGACGATCTGGTGATGGTGGCCTATGGCTCCATGGTCTATCCAGCGCTGGCGACCGCCGGCCTGCTGCAGGAGCAGGGCATCCGCGCCGCCGTGATCAACGCCCGCTTCCTGCGGCCCCTCGATGAGGCGCTGATCGCCCCGATGGCCCAGCGCATCGGCAAGGTGGTCACCATCGAAGAGGGCGCCCTGGCCGGTGGGTTCGGCGCCGCAGTGGTCGAGGCGCTCAACGATCGTGACGTGCTCGTGCCGGTGCTGCGCCTGGGTATACCCGATGTGCTCGTCGACCATGCCAGCCCCGATCAGAGCAAACAGAGTCTCGGGCTCACCCCGCCTCAGATGGCGGAACGCATCATGGAGCGTTTTGGCGAACAGTTCGGCCAGAGCAGAACCCCGGGCGTGATCGCTGCAGCTCCCCGGGCTCTGGCTGTCTGACCCCGTGCTCCGGGGCCCACAGGCCCGGGACCCGAGGTTCTGGGTCCCGCTCGGCTACCGCCGGCGAGACCCATCTCTTCAGCTTCAGAGCACGCCGCGGGTGGCCAGACCCTGGATGGCGCCGATGCCCAGTAGGTGACCCAGGCTCAGGGTGCCCAGCATGGCGCCGTGGCTGAGGCCGCCGAACATGGCTGCGCTCGGCAGTTGCAGACCCACATTGGGCTGCTTGATCGTGGCCTTGCCGATGGCGATCGCGATCACGTTGCAGACGATCATCACCAGGGCGACCTTGGGCGACCAGGTGATCGAAGCCGGAGCAATGGCCAGAAGGGGGGCGAGCATGGATCTCAATGCCAACTGCACCATCTTCCGGGGCGCTTCGCGGCCTCAGGGCACCGCTTAAGACTTGTTCATCCCTGCGCGCACGGCCAGTCCGAAGCCCGCTGCCACGATCAGGTTGGCCAGGGTCAGAAAGGCTTCGGCTCCCCCATGCAGGGGATCCACATCGGCGAGCTGGTGGCCGTAGCGCTGCTGGGCGACCACGGCGGCGCCGATCGTTACCGCCACGAACACCAGCGTGAGCACGAAGCCCCTCAGCGCCAGTGGCGGAAACCCCTTGACCTGGCGTGCCCACCACAGAAAGGCCAGATAGGGCAGCAGTGAACCGGCAAACAGGGGTGCTGGATCGATGCCGGCGAGCCAGGTCAGGGCTGCGGTGATCGCATCAGCCATGGGGAAGCCGTTGCAGACGCAGCAGATTCCAGGTCGCCAGCGCCATGGCCCCATTGCCCAGGCAGGTGAGACCGGCCTGAAAGACCACCAGCCCATCGAGCGCCGGGCTGTTGTCAAACAGATGCCAGGTGCAGGCGGCCATGGCACTGGTCAGGGCCGGCACCATCGCCAGCCCCAGCCAGCGCCACCCGCCTTCGCCGCGGAGGCGCCCCAGGGCCACCACAGCGGCGATGGCCACCATCCACTCAGCCACGGAGGTGATGTGGATCCACCAAGTGGGCAACGACAACGCATGCATGCCCTGACTCTATGGAGCCGGATCTAAGCTCGTGGTAATGGCCACCCTTCTGAGGGCTCAGCAGTCAGCTGGGCAACCGCTGCTGCTCTGCGGCTATTACGGCGAGCACAACCTCGGTGATGACGCCCTGCTCGAGGTGCTTCTGGCCCAGCTTGCGCCAGGTACGGCGGTTGTGATCACCGCCCATGACGAACAGCTGGTGCAGCAGCGCCATGGCCTGCCCACCGTGCAACGCCGCAGTCTCAGGGCGGTGTTAGCTGCCTTGCGCCATTGCCGCGCCCTTGTGCTGGGTGGCGGAAGCCTCCTGCAGGATGCCACCAGCTTCACAAGCCTGCTCTACTACGGGGCCCTGATCACCGCTGCCCGGGCCCAGGGCAAGCCGGTGGTGTTGTGGGGCCAGGGCCTGGGACCGTTGCACAGACGTCGCAGCCGCTGGTTGGTCCGCCTGCTGCTGCCCCTGGCCACGGCGGTCTGTTGGCGCGACTCGGCGTCGGCTGCCCTGGCGGCTTCGCTGGGACGCCGGGCTCCCGTTGCTGCCGATCCAGTCTGGGCGAGTCAAGCTGTGCCCTGGCATGGCCAGGGCGGCCCGATCGTGGTGTGCCTGCGCCCCACGCCACAGCTTGGTGCCAGTGATTGGCCTGCGTATCTGGAGGCGTTGGCGGCCCTGGCCGACACTGCCGACCGGCCGGTGCTGTGGCTGCCCTTTCATGGCGACCAGGATCAGACCCTGCTGAGCGATCTGCAGCGTGCCGGTCTGCTGCCCCCAACCCTGAGCGCCCGCAGCCGTCAGGTGCAGGTGCTCACGCCTGCTGAGGCCAAGGCCGTGTTTGCATCGGCCGGTCTGGTCATCGCCATGCGCCTGCACGGCCTGATCCTGGCGGCGGTGAGCGGAGCTCCCGCAGCGGCACTCAGCTACGACCCCAAGGTTGAGGCCGCCGCCTTGGCCCTGGGCTGCCCGTGCCACAGCCTGCTGGCGCCCGCCTCCCCCGAGCAACTGCGACACAGTTGGCAACGGCAACTGGATCGACCCACCCCTGCCGAGCTGACAGAGACCCTGCGGCGTCAGGCTGCCCAGCTGGCCGATCTGCTCAACGTCTGAGCGTGGCGGTGTCGAGCAGCTGGCCCTGGCTGTCGATGCCGTTGATCGTGAGGCTGCGCTCGTTGACGATCAGTTCCACGAAACTGTGCACGCTGGCTGCTCGGGCGGTGCGGCTGTTGGCTGTCACGGGTCTGAGGCTGGCGCCGCCTCCGCCAACGGTCAGATAGGTGGTGCCCGCAATGGCACGGGTGCGTTCGTAGTTGTGCTCGTGTCCGTTGATGTACAGCTGCACCCCGTGGCGGGCCAGGATCGGCCCCAGCCGGGCAATCAGCCTGGCGTCGTCGCCGTAGTGGCCGGCCGAGTAGATCGGATGGTGACCCACCACCACCTTCCAGGGTGCGCTGCTGGCCATCAGTGCCCCATCGAGCCAACGCAGCTGCCGCGTCCAGTCGGTGTTGCCATTGGTGTCGAGCATGAAGAACTCGACCGGGCCCCGCCGCACCCCGTACCAGCGACCCTTCATGCCGAAGCCTGGGTAGCTGAGCTGGGGATTGCCGTTGGCCGTGCGGATGTCGTGGTTGCCCAGCACCGCGTGAAACGGCACTCCCGATGCGATCAGTTCGCGATAGGGCCGCTCAAATGTGGCCGCAACGCCCTTGAGATCGCCGTCGCGCCAACCCGGCCCGGCATAGATGTTGTCGCCGCCCAGAATCACCAGATCCACCGGATCACGCCGGTGCAACGCCGCCATCTGGCCAGCGACGGAACGTTGCTGCCTGTTGCCGCTGCCGAAGTCGGCGGTCACCAGCACATGCAACCGCGGCAGCGGCGTTGCAGCGGGCAGGTTTGGCGGCGGCGGCGGCGGGGTGCTCGGCGCGTTGGGCTGCAGCTGGGCCCCGGCCGCATTGACGCCAGCCCCAAGACGGCCGGCCCCACCTCCCAACAGTCCCCAGCCCAGAAGCTGCAGCAGCCGCCGACGTTTCATGACGTCCGGCTTTGCAGGCTCATCAACTGGCCCAGCACCTCCTGGCTGTGCCCGGCGGGCCTGACGGCCGTCCAGCTGGCCTGCAGGACGCCGTTGGGATCGATCAGAAACGTGTGGCGCTGGGAGAAGGGAGCGATCCAGGAGCCGTAACGTTGGCTCACCAGACCTCCCGGGTCTGAGAGCAGCGTGTAGCGCAGTCCTTCGCTGCCGCAGAAGTCGGCATGTTGATCAGGGTCATCGGCACTGACGCCGATCACCACGGCATTGGCTGCTGCAAAAGTCTCGAGATCCCGCTGGAACCCCCGGGCTTCGAGGGTGCAGCCGCTGGTGAAATCCTTGGGATAGAAGTACAACACCACCCAGCGGCCCTCCAACTGGTTGAGGGAGACCGTGGTGGCGATGGGCTGGCCGTCTGGGTCAGGACTCACGCCTGCCAGAACAAAGCCTGGAGCTGACTGCCCCAAGGGGGGCAAGACGCCCCCCAGTGCCAAACCCTGACGTGGTGCCAGCAACAGACCCAGACCGAGGCTGACTGCACTCGAGAGGCCCCGGGTCAACAGCTCTCGGCGTTTCATGCAGTCGTTGAAGATCTTGCGCTTCTAGCTCAGGCCCTACCTCTGGTGCGGTGCGAAAGGCTGTTGAAGCGTGCCGCCCACGACCTGCCGCAGCTTCAGAGGCGGGCGAGGTTGATGCCCAGCTCGCGGGCATAGGCACCCAGACCCTTCTTCTGAATGGTCTTCAGGGCCCGGGTCGAGACGCGCAGCTTGACGAAACGATTGCCCTCGGCCCACCAGAGGCGACGTTCTTGCAGGTTGACCTGCTGGAGCTTCTTGGTGCGCACGTGGGAGTGCGACACGGCCATGCCGTTGTTGGCGCGCTTGCCAGTGAGTTCACAGACGCGAGACATGACCAGACCTGACAGACGAAAAAATGGACCCATGGCTGGCAACACAACAGGGCAATGCTTTGAGGGGCAGTGCCTTGAGGAATGTGACCAGCTTCACCATCGTATCAAGCGACTCCTTACTCTCCCGGCAGCCTGGTTGCTCCCCTCAATGCTGCACGTGCTCAAGTTCAGCTCAGAAGACTGCGGCACCTGTCACCGCATGAGCCACTACGACGAAGTGGTCTGCACAGAACTGGGCTGCAGTTTCGTCAGCGTGATGCTCCAGGACACGGAGACCTACCGCCGTTACCGCAAGGTGCTGCTCGCTCAGTACCCCAACAAGCAGGGCATGGGATGGCCGACCTACCTGTTGGTGAGCGAGCCAGAGGGCGATTTCACGATTCATGGTGAGCTCAGGGGTGGCATGCCCAAGGGCGATTTCCGGGAGCGACTGGCCGCGCTGATCCCCGCTTGAGCTGGTACGCCCATGGGGCACAGGTCCGTTTCGTAGCGATCGCGACCGCAGCGCCACCACCGCTCACCGACAGTTCGGCAGCGGAAAGGATGCCTAGGGTTCCGGCTCCAATGGAGTGACTCGTCCAAGAGGGTCCGGCCGGTCACACCGGCTGCACGGAGGGACAAAAGCCCGGGAGACCGCTTCTTCCCCACCTCTGGCGACCGGACCCTCACCATGACATCAGATTCAGGCGCAGCTGGCGCCTTCGAACGCGTGCACCCTGGTGAAGGCATGCGTGCTCTTGAGAAGGAGCGCGCCCTGCCGCTCACCGGCTGGCAGCAGGAGGTCGATCAGGCCCACCGCTGGGGTCTGGAAGCGGCCGAGAGCATTGTCGACCGTCGCATCTCCACGTTTTCTCGCGGTGAGCTGCCCCATTTCGCGGGCATCAACACCTTCATGAAGGCGGGTCGATCCCATTCATGCATGTGTCGGCCATGCCCAGGGGCCCTTGGTGAGTCTGGCTTTTGCTTCAGGATGGATGACTGAGCTGAACAGGAAGCGCATCGCCGCGCAAGATCAGGCCGGCCTTGATCGTCTTGCCTAGGACAACGTCGTTGGCGATCAACAGGCCGGCGCGGGGTCCACGTCGATGCCGACCCGGTAGGGGGCCTGGTGCATCTCGGCGCGTCCGTGGCGGTGACGCTCGGTCGTCTCTTCCCTTTCCCAGCGCCACAACTTCGTGGCCGGCTGACTTGTGCGCGACCCGTGGCGAACATCCCAGATCAGCGGCCACTGCCAGTGGATGGTGCAGGCAGGCTTGTTCGTCTCTCTGTTGTCACTGACTACAGCAGACGAGTCCTGCCCGTTGCAGGTGCTCAGAGCCTCAGAGACCCCGCTCCATGAGCCGGCCCATCAGATCGGCGCTGCGCTGTTGGAAGCCGGCCAGCTCATTGGGCTCGATGCCGCCGACCGCCAGGCGGGCCATCTCATAGAGATGGCGGCCCAGATCGTCTGCGAGTTGCTGGCTGGGCGAAGCGCTGGCGCCGGCGCCGGGTGTGGTGATCACCGAGCCGGCCGAGAGCTTCAGCAGCCCTTCGACCAGGCGATGGCGGCGGTTCACCAGCAGCACGTGGTGTTCGGGCAGGCCGGGAAGGCGTTGCTCCATCAGCGCTCCCATGTCGTTGATGCGGCGCATTTGCTCGGGCAGCAGGATCAGGGCTGCCGGCGCCGTGTCGCCCTTGAGCGATTGAACCTGGATCGTCACCTTGTCGTTGGCCAGTGCCGCCTTGAACAGCTCGCGCAGTTTTTCGCTGGCGTCTTTGCCGTCGGCATCAGAAAGCTCGCTGTCTTTCTCCTGCAGGGAGTCGTCAAGCTCAGCATCGACACGCTGAAACTTCAGTTCCTCGTGGCGGTATTCGAGCCAGGGGATGAACTGCGAATCAATGAACGTGTCGGCCAGTAGCACCTCGGCCCCCTGGCTCTTCCACAGGGCGAGGGCTCCGGCCTGGGCGGCCTCGTCGGTGCAGTACAGGATCCGCTTGTCATTCGCGGCTTCCAGTCGTGAGCGGTAGCCAGCCAGGGTGGTGTAGGCCTTGCCACCGTCACCCGGGATCGGATCGATGATCTTGCTGGCATCAGACCAGGCATCGCCGCTTGGCTCCCCGGAGTCAGTGGCGGCAGGCTGTTCATGCGCTGGCGCGGTCGTGCCGAACAGCACGAGTTCGGCCACCTGTTCGGCGAATTTCTCGTCTTCCATGGCCCCGATCTTGATGAAGGGTGCGAGCGACTCCCAGATCTCGGCATAGCGCTTGGGATCATCGCGGTGCAGCTCCTTGAGCCGATCGCCCACCTTCTTGGCCACAAAGCCCCCGATGGAGCGCACCCGACGGTCGGTCTGCAGGGCCGAACGGCTCACATTGAGTGGAATATCTGGGGAATCGATCACGCCGCGCAGGGGCAGCAGATAACGGGGGACCACCTCCTTGATCGAATCGCTCACGAACACCTGGTTGCAGTACAGGCGGATCTCACCTTTTTCCCAGTCGGCCCGACCGCTGAATCGGGGGAAGTAGAGGATGCCTTGCAGGTTGTAGGGATAATCGGTGTTGAGGTGAACCCACAACAGTGGGTCCCCCTGGAAGGGATAGAGGTACCGGTAGAGCTCGATGTAGTCGTTGTCGCTCAGATCTCGCTGACTCTTGCGCCAGGGCGCCTCCCGCTTGTTGACGGTCTCGCCCTCGAGCCGCACATCCACCGGCATGAAATCGCAGTAGGTGGTGATCAGCGTCTTGATGCGCGCTGGCTCGATGTACTCGAGCTCCTCGTCCATCAAATGCAGGATTACATCGGTGCCGGGCTCGCTGCGTTCGGCCGCCTCGAGGTTGAAGCTGGGGGAGCCGTCACAGCTCCAACGCACGGCCTCACTGCCCTCCCGGGCGCTGAGGGTCACCAGTTCGACCTGCTTGGCCACCATGAAGCTCGAATAGAAGCCCAGGCCGAAGTGGCCGATGATGGCATCGCTTTCGCTTTTGTACTTCTCGAGGAAGTCTTCGGCGCTCGAGAAGGCCACCTGGTTGATGTAGCGCTTCACCTCATCGGCGCTCATGCCGATGCCGTTGTCGCTGATCGTGAGGGTCTTGGCCTCGCGGTCGATGCGGATCTCGATCCTGCCGTCACTCCCTTCGCTGCAGTCACCCGCCATGGCCGCCATGCGGCGCTTGCTGATGGCATCAACGCCGTTGCTCACCAGCTCACGCAGGAACACCTCGTGGCCGCTGTAGACGGCTTTCTTGATGATCGGGAAGATGTTTTCGGTATGGATCTGAATCTGACCCTGTTCGGCTTGCAGCACCACAGATCAACAGGCGGAATGACCCCCAGCGTCTCCTGAGCCAGGGTCAGGCGCCAAGGGGCCGGGATGGGTGGACAACCGTCCTCTGGCATCCGCAGACCCTCAGGCCCAGGGGTGCTGAAAGAGCTCTCCCTGAATCACCGAGCACCAACCAGCCCGGCTGGGTCGCTTCGTTACCAGGGCTGCAGAGGACTGGACCTGAGCCAGGGGAGCGCGCCCAGCGGGCCGAGCTGATGGCACGAGCTGAGGCCAGTGGTCATCCGCGGCCCTGAACAGCGCATAGGGGGAAGAGACGGCCATCGCGATGTGATCAGTACGCCTGTACTAAGTCATCTGTTTCGGGATGTCAAGCACTGCCTCTGGCTGGCTCCCTGCGGCCCCTGTGGCGCTGATGGGCTCCGGTGCGGCGGTAGTCGTGCTAGCAACGGCAGGATGCAGTCCTGTCGGGTCTCCGTTCGGTGTCTCCAACCAAGCCCCCCGCCGATGCTGATGATCAGGACGAGCCGTTGGTTGACCCAGGGCGCAGCCTCGGTCTGCGACTGCTGGCGATGCTGGGTGCGGTGTCGTTTCTGATGCTGGGAGTCAGCACCGTCGTGATGCCGTTGCTGCAGCCGACCGAACCACCGCCCAGGCACGAGGTTCAGGCGGTTGGTTGAACGCTGCGGTGAAGCGGCACCGCTCAGGCAGCCAAAAAGGACTCCAGGAAGCGAAGGGGGCGATCCATCGTCGCCGAGAAGCCCAGAATGCCGCGGTCGCGGTAGCTGTAGAGCACTGAATCGTCGACCTCGAGCAGGTAGGTGCCCCCCCGTTGGGTGATGTAGTCGTCACGGTGCACATAAGTGCGCCAGTGGCCGAGCACTTCGACCATGTTGCGCAGACGCACCGTGGCCAGTTCAAACGGCCGTTGGTATCCAGACCCCAACCGGCCAAACAGGGATCCACGGATCCTTAGCCACCGACCCAGCTGCACGACCTGATCAGCGCCGATGCGCTCGGCTGCCGTGCGATCACCGCTGTACCCCCGCAGCACTTCTGCCAGGGTTCCCGGTGAGCCGATGCCGGCACACATCAGCAACAGGCCCGGCCATGGTCCACCCGGTGGTTGCAGTCCGCCGTAGAGATCGAGGGCGCGATGCAGGATCGGTTCGTCGTCGACGATCAGTCGGTTCCTCGGAAGACCGGTGAAGGCGCAGAACCGATCCGCGCCCGCGTCGTCGCCGATGCCGATGGCCTGCAGAGCGATGCCCGACGCCTCAAGTCTGGGCAGCACACCGACCAGAGCCTGGGCGTACTCGAGGCTGTCGAAATCACCGAGCTGGCTCAGCAGCACCACCAGGCGGCGTTGCCCCGGTGCCATGCCTGGGATCTCAGCCAGACGGCTGAGCAGTGCTGCGGGTGCCTGCATCCCTTGAAGCTACCGGGTGCGGTGATGGGGTCGCGCCGCCCTGTTTGGGTGGCCACAATGGCGATTCTCGAGGCAGCGGTGCTCAGTCGTGGGCTCTGTGCAGGTCGTCTGGTTCAAGCGGGATCTGCGGATCGTTGACCATGCACCCCTGCTTGAGGCGTCTCGCCGCGGACCGGTTCTGCCTCTGTATGTGGTGGAGCCTGAGCTCTGGCAGCAGCAGGATGCCTCGGCCCGGCAGTGGGCCTTCTGCCGCGAGGCTCTGGTTGAGTTGCGCCAGGCGCTTGCCGCATTGGGGATGCCCCTGGTCGTCCGCCGGGGTGAGGTGGTCGCCCTGCTGGCGCGTGCCCATCGCCACGTCGGGATCGCCCACCTCTGGAGTCACGAGGAAACCGGAAACGGCTGGACCTATGCCCGTGACCGCAGGGTCGCAGCCTGGGCGCGCAGCCAGGGCATTCCCTGGAGCGAACGTCCCCAGTTCGGCGTGGTTAGGCCCCTGCCCAGTCGTGAGGGCTGGGCAGGCCGTTGGGAAGCACGCATGGCCAGCCCGGTGCTGCCCTCCCCGGAGGCACTGGAACCGCTGGCCGGCGTGGATCCCGGTTCCATCCCCTCGGTTGCCGAGCTGGGCCTCGCTGACGACGGCTGTGCCGCACGTCAACCATCAGGTCGCAGCAACGGCCTCGAGCTATGGCATGGTTTTTTGACGCAGCGCAGCCAGCGCTATCAGCGTGATCTGTCCAATCCGGCGCGAGCCGTGAGCAGCTGCTCCCGACTGTCAGCCCATCTCAGTTGGGGCACCCTGTCGATGAAGGAGGTGATCCAGGACTCGCGAGGCCGTCGCGACCAGTTGCTGGCTCAGGGGTGTCGCGGCTGGGCGTTGGCGTTGCACCGCTTTGAGGAGCGTCTCCATTGGCATTGCCACTTCATGCAGAAGCTCGAGGACCAGCCCTCGCTCGAGTTCAGCGCGTTGCATCCGCACACGGCGGGCCTGCGCGAGCCCTCGGCCGAGAGGTTGGCGGCCTGGAGCCTGGGACGCACCGGCCTGCCCTTTGTCGATGCCTGCATGCGGTCACTGATTGCCACCGGGTGGCTCAACTTCCGCATGCGCGCCATGTTGCTGTCGGTGGCCAGCTACCAGCTCTGGCTGCCATGGCGCGACTCCGGATTGCATCTGGCTCGCCTGTTCGTTGACTACGAGCCCGGCATTCACTGGAGTCAGTGCCAGATGCAGTCGGGTACGACCGGCATCAACACCATTCGTATTTACAACCCGCTCAAGCAGGCCTTGGATCACGATCCCCATGGGGTGTTCGTGCGTCGTTGGTTACCTGAGCTGGCCCAGGTTCCGGCCGTGCACCTGCAGCAGCCCTGGACCATGGATGGGGAGACCCAACGGCGGTGCGGCTGTGTACTCGGTCGCGACTATCCCTGCCCGATCGTCGATTGGTCGGCGGCGGCGGCCCTGGCGCGTGATCGTCTCTGGGCGTTGCGTCGAGCGGCAGGCTTTGGCACGATTGCCGATGCCATTCAGCGCCGCCATGGCTCACGGCGGGCCGGTCTACCCAAGACAGGGTCGGCACGGGGGCGCGGGGGCCGCCTGGTTGTAGATGGGAGTGTTGAGCAGCTCCGACTCGACCTCAGTTAGCCCTCGTTGGGCCCCTCGGTCTCAACTGATCTGACTGAGGAACTGCCTGCTGCGCGGATGCTGCGGGGCGGTGAAGAATTGCTCGGGCGGGGCAATTTCGACCACTTCGCCATCGGCCATCAGCACCACCCGGTCGGCCACCTGCCGAGCAAAACGCACCTCGTGGGTGACGACCACCATGGTCATGCCCTCTTTGGCCAGCTCCTGCATGACCATCAGCACCTCCTGCACCATCTCGGGATCCAGGGCGCTGGTGGGTTCGTCAAACAGCAGGAGGCGCGGTTCCATGCACAGCGAGCGGGCGATCGCCACCCGTTGCTGCTGGCCACCGGAGAGCTGACCGGGAAACTTATGCGCCTGTTCGTGGATGCCGACGCGCGCCAGCAACTCCAGGGCCTGTCGCTGCACATCGGCCTTGGTGCGGTGGCGCACCAGCGTGGGTGCCAGGGTCAGGTTGTCGAGCACGCTCAGGTGCGGAAACAGGTTGAACTGCTGGAACACCATCCCCACCTCGCGGCGGATGGCGTCGATGCGTCGCACGTCATCACAGAGTTCAATGCCATCGACCACAATCGAACCCTTCTGAAAGTCTTCAAGGGCGTTGAAGGTGCGCAGGAAGGTGCTCTTGCCCGAGCCCGAGGGCCCCATGATCACCACGACTTCACCTTGATGCACGGTCAGGTCGACCCCACGCAGGGCATGGAAGCCGTTGGGGTACCACTTCTGGACCGCGCGGGCTTCGATCATCACGGTCCGCGGGTCGTCTGCCTTGGGATGGCTGGTCATGGTTTCGGTCATGGCTGAGATCGCAGGCTTTGGCGGTTCAGGCGACGTTCCAGGGAGCGGCTGCCCAGCCCCAGGGCGGCGCAACAGCACCAGAACAGAATGGCCAGCACCAGATAAACCTCGGCATTGCGGCCCAGGAATTCTGGGTTGGCCATCACGGCGCGGGCGACGCCGAGCAGATCGAGCAGTCCGATCAACGACAGCAGCGTCGTGTCCTGCAGCAGGGTGATGAACTGGCCCACGGTCGCGGGCAGCGCCACACGCAGGGCCTGGGGGAGCACCACGTGCAGCAGGGTCTGGACCGTGTTCAGCCCCAGCGAGCGGGCGGCTTCCCATTGGCCCCGGGGCAGGGCGGCCAGACCGGCACGCACGGCCTCAGCCACATAGGCGGCGGCAAAGAAGGTGAGGATCCAGGCGGCCCGCCAGACGCGATCGGGAGCCAGACCCCCGGGCAACAGAAAACCGAGGATGTTCTGACCCAGAAACAGCAGGGTGATCAGCGGCGCCCCGCGGATGAACTCGATGTAGAGCGTCGAACACCAGCGCAACAGAGGCAGCTCACTGCGCCGCCCCAGGGCCAGCGCGATCCCCAGGGGAAAACACACCAGAATCGCGAAACTGGCCTCGATCAGGGTGAGCAGCAGTCCGCCCCACTGGGACGGTCTGACGCTCATCAGGCCAAGCCCACCGCCGATCAGCCCCAGGCCCAGCAGATACAGCATCGGCCAGGCCAGGGGCAACAGACGCCGCCAGCGCGATGGCAGCTCTCCACCCCAGCGACCGGCTGCCCAGCGACCGGCAATCAGCAAGGCGGTGATCCACCACCAGTGCTGCTGCACCGTTGCCGTCAGCCCCAGAGTTGCAGGCAGCACGAGGCCGAACACGACCAGCACCGCTGCGGCGAGGCGATCGCTGTGTGGCCAGCCACGACCGCGCAGTAGCCCCCAGCTGCTGCCTGTCGCTCCGCTCAGCAGTGCGGTCAACAGCCACAGGCGCCACTGTTGTTCGAGGGGGTAGCGACCGACGGCCAGCAGGGTGCTGTTGGCCTGGATCACGGCCCAGTCGGCCTGGGTCAGGGTCCAGTGCAGCAGGGCCTTGAGACCGGCGCCCAGGCCGAGGAGCAGGGCCACGGTGATCAAACCGTCGAGCGGGGTCGCGAACAGTTCGCGGCGCAGTCGGTTGGTGAGTGCCTGTGGTCTGTTCATCAGCGTTCCTGAATCTGAACCAGCTGGTTGAGTCGGTTCATCAGCAGTGAGATCACCAGGTCCATGGCCAGATAGGTGCCCAGCAGGATCAGCACCACTTCGACCGCGCGACCTGTCTGGTTGAGGGTGGTTTCGGCGACTGAATAGAGGTCGCTGTAGCCACAGGCCACGGCCAGCGACGAGTTCTTGGCCAGGGAGATGTACTGGCTGTTGAGGGCGGGCACGATCACCCGCAGGGCCTGGGGCAGCACAACGCGCGAGAGCGTCTGGCCCGCGCTCAGGCCGAGGGAGCGGGCCGCTTCCCACTGGCCTGCGGGCACCGCCGTCACCCCACCCCGCACCACCTCGGCGATGAAGGCCCCGCTGTGGATGATCAGACCGGTCAGCAGGGCGGCAAATTCGAGTGTGATGCGCAGACTGCCCTGCCAGACCCCATCAATGAGCTGGGTTGATCCAAGGTAGAGACCCGATTTGGCCAGCACGACCCAGGGCAGCTGGATGGCGGCAGGGCCGTTGGGGAGGCTGAGAAACACCACGAAATACCAGAACAGCAGCTGCAACAGCAGCGGCACATTGCGGACCAATTCCACATAGGTGCGCGACAGACGTCGCAGCAGCCCGTTGCTGCTGAACGCAGCGGTGCCCGCCAATGTGCCGAGCAGGGTGGCCCCCACCAGACCGATCAGCACAACGCGCACGGTGTTGACCAGCCCCGCCAGCAGCGCACGCCAGTAGGGCAATTCGGCGTTGAACGGCAGCAGCGTCTCAGAGATGTCGAAACCCGCCGGCAGGTTCAGCCAGCGCCAGCTCAGCAGCAGACCTGCCGCGCTGAGATTGCGCACCAGGTTGCCCAGCAGAAAAGCGATCGTCACCAGCACCATCAAACCCACTGCCGCCTGCACGAGCAGGGGCAGAAGACGCCGGTTTCGCCACCAGGGTGTCTGCATCAGCGGAACGGCGGTGCATAGATCAGGCCGCCGCTCTTCCAGGAGCGGTTCAGACCCCGTTCGAGTCGGAGCAGCGAACCAGAGCCCACGTTGCGCTCGAAGATCTCTCCGTAATTGCCGACAGCCTTGAGTGCCTTGACCACAAAATCGGGGCTTAGGCCAAGCTGCTTGCCAAAATCACCCTCGACGCCCAGGAACCGCCGCAGATCGGCCAGGTTGGGGTTGGCCTTGGCTTCGGCGACCTTGGCCTCGACGTTGGCCTGGGTGATGCCGAGTTCCTCGGCCTGCATCAGCGCATAGATCGTCCAGCGCACCGCATCGCTCCAGAGGGGATCGCCGTTGACGGTGGCGGGGGCCAACGGTTCCTTGCTGATCACATCCGGCAGCAGGGTGTGGGCGTCGGGATTGGGGAACCCGGTGCGTTTGGCCGCCAGCTGGGAGCGATCGGTGGTCACAGCAGCGCAACGTCCCTGCAGATAGGCGGCATAGGTCTGATCGGAGGTTTGGAACTTGAGGGGGGTGTAGGCCTGCTTCAACTCACGCATGCGGTCGGCCAGGTTGAGCTCGCTTGTCGTACCGGTCTCGACACAGATCGGTTTGCCGCTCAGCCCCTTGATGCCGGTGATGCCGCTGGCCTTGGGAACCATCAACCCCTGGCCGTCATAGAAGACGACGGGAGCAAAGCTCAGCCCGTTGCCACCGGCGGCGTCGCGGCTCAGGGTGTAGGTGGTGTTGCGCGACAGCAGATCAACCTCTCCGCTGGCCAGCGCTGCAAACCGCTCGCTCGGGTTCAGATCCCGGTACTGAACCTTGTCGGGGTCCCCCAGGACCGCAGCCGCTGCGGCACGGCAGATGTCCACATCAAGGCCCACATAGGACCCATCGCGTTCAACGCTGCTGAAGCCCGGCAATGTTCCCTGCACCCCGCAGATGAGTTCGCCGCGCCCTTTGATCAGCGCCAGTTTCTGGCTCTGCAGGGTGCCCTCATCATTGGCACAGCCCACCAGGGCGAGACCACACAGGCCTGCCAGGGTGATCAGAAGCCGCTGTCGACGGGCCATCAGAAGTGGATCGATCGCCGCAGTTTGTCAGCAGATCATCCAAGGCCGCCGTTCATGCAGTGATCAGCCTGGGCGCCAGTGGGCACGACGCCCACGGCCCTGGACTCAAGTCATACTCACTATGAGTAAGCTCCCGCTGATGTCCGTGGTGGCGGTCGTTCACCAGCCTTCAGCTCTCATGGCCTCTGATCTCTGCACTCTTGGTGATGGTTCCCATTGGCCGTGTTCCCAGCGTGATCTTCAAGACACGGGTTTGGGATGAATCTGTCCCCGGTCCCAATCCTTACCGCTGGCAGGACCTCAGCAGTGACGAGCTCTTTGCAGGCAGGAAGGTTGTTGTGTTTTCACTCCCCGGCGCGTTCACGCCGACCTGCTCCTCCAACCATTTGCCTCGGTATGAGGAGCTTCATGGCGAGTTCAGGGCTCAAGGCGTGGACAAGATCGTGTGTGTCGGTCAATGATGCCTTTGTGATGTTCCAGCGGGGACGCCATGTCGGAGCTGGAAATGTCTTCCTCTTGCTCGACGGCAATGTTGAATTCACCCGCAAGATGGGCATGCTGGTTGACAAGTCTAATGTTGGCTTTGTTTTCCGTTTATGGCGCTATGTGATGGTTGTCAATGATGGCTTGATCGAACAAAATCTTCATCGAGCCAGGCTTCGAAGACCAATGTCAAGTTGACCCTTTCGAGGTCTCTGATGCCGACACGATGCTGGCCTGTCTCAAGGGTCAGCAGTCGACTGGTGTCACTGCACCCTTGTTCTGTTTGAGGGTTGACGCCGACATCAGCCTGTCTTGAGGCTTGCAGTCTGCGCAAGGTTGTTCCATGACTGCAGCCTCTTTTCTACGCATCTGCAGCATCGAATAATGGTGCTCGCTGGATTGCCGTGACCAGACTGACAAAGCCATTCGAGACATGTTGATCGAATGATGGTTGACCATGGCCTGCGTCTGGCTGGCCTGTGGATGGCCTGGCTTCTGGTGATGCTGTATCACGTGGAGCTGGGCTTGATGCCCCTGTTCCATGGGGTGTCGGTGGAGATCAAATCCCATGTTCCGCCGGGAAAGCTCCCGGCGGTGTTCATGGCGATGCTGGCCTATTTCCTGTTGCCGTTGCTAGCGCTGCTGTTGATGATCCATGCCATCTCAGCACCGCTGAGCTGGAGCAACGGTATCGGTTGGCGTAGCGCACAGTTCTGGTTCAGCGTTGGTTATACCGTCAGCAATGTCCTGCATCTGATTGCCGACATCCGGATTCCTGACTCCAGGAGTGATCAGGTTCTGTTGATGTTCGTTTTGACTGCCATCGGCCTCCTGATCAACCGTGAGGCCTGGTTGTGGTGGCGGGGCTGAATGCCCTGGTGATCATTGCGGCTGGTGGGCTGCTGATGAACCTGATCACGCTGGTCGGTGGGCTGACAATGGTGCTCTCGCCACAGCGCCAGGAGCGATTGCTGCTTCCATTGATTGCGCTGGCGGCAGGATCCCTGCTGGGTGGAGCCCTGTTTCACATGCTTCCTCAGGGATTGGTGGCCCTCTCACCGCTGGCGGCCGGCAGCGCTCTGGCTGCTGGATTCAGTGTGTTTCTGGCGCTTGAACAACTGCTCCATTGGCACCACTCCCACCGCCGCCAGCCCAGTGCTGTGAAACCCGTGGTGCTGCTGGTGCTGCTCGGCGATGCTCTGCACAATTTCGTGGGTGGACTGGGAATCGCCAGCACCTTTCTGATCAATCCGGCTGCGGGTGCCGCCGCCTGGCTGGCTGCTGCAGCCCATGAGCTGCCCCAGGAGCTGGGTGATTTCGGCGTGCTGGTGCACAGCGGCTGGCGTCCTGCCGTGGCCCTGCGCTGGAATGCCATCGCGGGTCTCAGTTTCCCGTTGGGTGGTCTGCTGGCCTGGTTGCTGGCTGGTTCCCTGCCCCTGCCGGTTCTGGTGGTGTTTGCAGCGGGCAATTTTCTTTACATCGCCGCCTCAGATCTGGTGCCCGAGATCAAGGGGCAGGCGACGGCAAGCCGCTCGGCCCAGTGTTTGGCTTGGTTTGCGGCTGGATTGCTGGTGTTGTGGCTGCTGGCTGTGGCCGAATCCTGATCAATCAGCCACTCGGTAGCGGTTGGTTCTTCAACAGTTGCTGTACTGCGCGAGGACTGGATCAGCCAAGTCAAAGCTGGTGCCTGTTGCGCACAAGAGCACTGCCGCAGTCCTCGAGTCGCGCTTGAAACGCGCCGGCATCACCCTGACCATGGGCGGTGAGCCCACCTATGTACCGCTCGAGCCCCAGGGGCCTGAGTGGAGTGTGGCTGCTGATGGTCCCACCAAGCTGGGCTATGCCAGAGCGCTGGCGGCCCAGCTGCAGCAGCGGGCCTGGCCTGGCAGCACCATCATCTACTGCCCCGGCAAGCGGTACGACGGTGAGGTCAACCCCCGCTGGGCCCTGCGGTTGATCACCGGAACCGATGGCACCCCGCTGGTGACCTGGCCTGAGCCATCGGCGTCGGCACCGACCAGCCCGCTGTTGCCTGACGCCGCTCGTATCGCAGCGTTGCTGTCTGGGCTGGAGCTGGCCCTGGGTGTAGCGCTGCAGGCCGTGGAGCTCAGCGACCCCAACGATCCAGACCGCCAGACCTGGGCGTTGCCCCTGAGCTGGGATCAGACGGGTTGGCACAGCTTTGCCTGGATGTTGCCCCCAGAGCAGCGGTGTCTGAGCAGCGCCAGCGGTCCGGCGGGTCTGCGGCTCCCGTTGGAGCACTTTCCGGCTGAGGAGCTGCGTCAGGTGCTCACCATCGAGCGATGGCCAGGCGGCTGGGGGCTGTTTCTGCCACCGGTGGAGCGCGCCCCCTTCGAGCAGTTGCTGGCGGCCCTGGCCAACGCCTGCCAGGGGCTTTGTCTGCCCGAGCTGAGCGGTGTGCTGCCGCTCGACATCGAGGGCCACTGGCAGGTGCTGGGGCTGGCTTCAGACCCCGGCGTGCTCGAAATCAATCTTCCGGTCTGCCGCACCTGGGCCGACTATGCCCGCTGGCTTGAGGTGCTCGAGCAAGGTGGTGGCGCCGTTGGCCTGCGCGCCTTCAAACAGCAGGGCAGCCGCACGCTGGGAACGGGTGGTGGCAACCATCTGTTGCTGGGTGGGCCCAGCCTCGAGCAGCATCCTTTCTTCAGTCGCCCCGCCTGGTTGGTGGCGATCCTGCGTTACTGGCAGTGGCATCCCGCACTGGCCTATCTCTTCAGTGGTGCCAGTGTCGGGCCAGCGTCCCAGGCGCCCCGGCCCGATGAAGGCAGCGCCAGCCTGCTCGATCTGGAGCTGGCCCACCGTCTGCTCGAGCACCTCCCAGCCGGGGATCACCGCGTTGCGATCGGAGAGACCCTGCGCCACCTCCATGCCGACCGCAGCGGCAACACCCATCGCAGCGAGATCAGTCTCGACAAGTTCTGGAACCCCGCCTGGACCGCCGGTTGCCAGGGATTGCTCGAGTTCAGAGCTCTTGAGACCATGCCCCATCACCACTGGAGCTCAGCGGTGGCACTGCTCTGGCGCGCCCTCGTGGTGATGCTGCTTGAGCCCGAGCGCCGTCCTGTTGGTCTGCGGAACTGGGGCGCTGACCTGCACGATCGCGCCCTGCTGCCCACTGCACTCTGGGCTGACCTTGAGCAGGTCCTGGGCGATCTTGCTGCCGCAGGGCTGCCGCTTGACCCCGAGCCGCTGCGCTCCATCTGGCGGTGGCGGTTTCCGAAACTGCTGCACTGGCAGTCAGGCGAGGCCACACTGACGATTCGTCAGGCACTCGAACCCTGGCCCTTGCTGTGCGATGTGCCAGTTGAAGGCGGCAGCACCAGCCGATTTGTCGATAGCTCACTGCGCCGTTTCGAGCTGATCGTCAACCCGGCGTTTCGCCGGGAGTACCGCCTGCTGTTGCAGGGGCGCGAACTGCGCTTGGCTACCGAAGGGCGTCAACCGTTGGCTGTTCGCTACCGCCAGGAGGCGTTGTTTCCCTGCCTCCATCCCTTTGAACCTCTGCATGTGCCCCTGCGGCTGGCCCTGATCGGCCCTGGCTCGCAGCAGCCCATCGAAGCCTGGATCCTTCACAGTGAGTGCAACGGTTTTGCTGCAATCGATCCAGTTGTCATCTGGCACGAGGGGCCTTCCGGTCCACCGTGGCTGCCCGTGGCGCCGGGCCTCTGCACCGTGGATCTACGTCTTGATGGCCAGGCGCCCATTCATCCATGAACGGCTGACGCTGTGAATCCGGGGCGATGTTGGGGGTTACGGAGCGCCGTTGCTATGCCGTGGGTTCATGCATCGATTGGGCTCCATGTCGCTCACCGCCATTGAATGTCCTGACGGCGTCTGTCACAGCCACCACGGTGGCCATGCCGTCTCTCGCGACGTTCTGCAAAGCAGCCTCAGGCGCCATGGCGTCAGTTGGTGCGAGCGCCTTGCCGAGCGCGTCTATGAGATTTCTCTCGACAGCTTCAGCCAGAGCGTCACGCCGCACCTCCAGGGTCAGGGGTGGCAGCGGCGTCATCTCGACTGGGAATTCAGGCTCGCCGATGACGCGGCCGAACCTGAACGCGCCCTGGTCGATGGGGCCCTCAACGCCGTTGAAAGCTTTCTGCGCAGCAATGAGGTGCAGCGCCTGTTTGTTGCTGAGCTGGTGCACGGCACCCTGGCTGAGGCGGGGGTGCACTCCAACCTGCGCAGCCGGGCCCTGCAGCAGCTGATCGAAGCCGAGCTGCTGGCGCTGATGCGCGAGCAGCGTGAGGCCCTGCTTGATCGCGTGGCTGAAGCCCTGCTCAACGAGGCCCAGGGCGAGTTCAGCCGCAGCCGTCAGGAGGCCGAGGCCGCCATGAACGAGGTGGAGCACCTGTTGCTGCACCATGCCGAAGCCAGCCGTTGAGGCAGGAGTGATGGGGGTAGAGGACTAACCTCCCCCCCATGCGAGCCCTGTCACTTCATCTCGAACCCGGCAGCGATGTGCGCCGCAGCCTCGAGCAACTCGCCCGCGAGCAGGGCGCTTCGGGTTTTGTTTTGGGCGTTGTCGGCAATCTGTCGCAGGCGGCATTCCAGTGCCCGGGCCGGCGGCAGCCCACGGTGCTCAACGGCGAGCTTGAGATCATCACCCTGCAGGGCACCCTGGCTCCCGAGGGTGTGCATCTCCATCTGAGCTTCTCCGATCCCCAGTGTCAGGTCTGGGGCGGTCATCTCGAGCACGGCACCCTGGTGCTCAAAGGCGCCGATCTGTTGGTGGGTCTTCTTGATGACCCGGCACCCTCGGTGATCGACCAATCAGCGGTTGACCATGCTGCGATCAAGCAGGCCGTGTTGGGTCGGGCAGAGCCACGCGTTGCGCTGGCGGTTTCGCCCGATTGCCCGTTCTCGCGCAGGGCCCTGCGGTTGCTGCGAACCCTGGGCATCCCCCATCGGATCGTCGACCCGCAGCCGGGGCTACCGCTGCCCCAGATCAGCATCGATGGCGATTGGATCGGTGGCTATGACGCCCTGGCCGAGCTGCATGGCAACGGGCAACTCGAAGCCTTGCGGCAGGCCTGAGTTAGTTCGCCATCGTGACGAACTCCTCGGCCACCGAGGGATGCAGCGCCATGGTGCGATCAAAGTCGGCTTTGGTGGCCCCCATGCCGATCGCGATGGCCGCCATCTGAATGATTTCGGCGGCATGGTCACCCACCATGTGCGCGCCGAGCACCTTGCCGCTCTCTGCCGCCACGATCAGTTTCAGCAGAACCTTGGGACCGCGTGCCGGCAGGGCCTGGCTCATGGGCCTGAAGCTGCAACGGTGCACCTTGATGGCATCGACGCCGAAGCGGGCGATCGCCCGCTCTTCGCTCAGGCCGACGCCCGCCAGTTCGGGCTGGCTGAACACGGCGCAGGCGACAAGGGTGTGGTCGACCTGTCTGGGCTTGTTGCCATAGACCGTGTCGGCAAAGGCACGACCCTCATCGATGGCCACCGGCGTGAGGTTGACGCGATCGGTGACATCCCCAACCGCATAGATGTGCGGCACGTTGGTGCGCTGCTCGGCATCCACAGGCACTCGGGCGCCTTCGACTGCGACACCGGCCGCTTCAAGGTTGAGACCCTCCAGAGATGGAGTCCGCCCGGTGGCCAGGATCACACCGCCGCAGGCAAGACGTTCGCCGCTCTCGGTGACCACGGTGAGTTCCCCGGGACGGCCTTCGATCGACGCGGGGCTGTGGGTGAGGCGGATGGCGATCCCGTTGGCTTCCATGGCCTCCTGCACGGCCTTGCTGGCTTCACGATCAAAGCCACGCAGCAGGTGATCACCGCGCACCAACTGGGTCACCTTCACACCCAACCCATTGAGGATGCAGGCGAACTCGCAGGCGATGAAGCCGGCACCGACCACCACAACATGGTGGGGCAGCTCCCCCAGTTCAAACAGGTCGTCGCTGACCCAGCCCAGCTCAGCCCCGGGGATCCCAGGGCGCCGGGGGCGCCCCCCGACGGCGATCAAGATGCGGTCACCGTTCAATGGATGGCGGCTGCCATCGCTGCTCTCGACCTCGATGCTGTGGGGACCTGTGAACCGGCCCCAACCCTGCACCAGCTCAACACCGGCTTTCTCCAGAAATCCGAGATGCAGCCGGTTGAGCCGATCCACTTCGGCGCGCACGTTGGCCAGCAGGGTGCCCGGATCGTGACGCACGTCCCCAAGGCTCCAGCCATAGCTGGCGGCATCTGCCAGAAGGTGACGATAGGCCGATCCGTACACCAACAGCTTCTTGGGCACACAGCCGCGGATCACGCAGGTGCCGCCGACCCGGTCCCCCTCAACGATCACCACCTTGGCCCCATGGGAGGCCGCGCGCTTGGCTGCTGCCAATCCCCCGGACCCTGCCCCGAGGACGATCAGGTCGTAGCTGGTGTCCATCGGTGTCGGGTCCATCGGTTCAGGCTGGATCGCCGGGAGTGGCGGCGGTGTCGATGATCGCCCGGGTGGTGGCTTCCACCTCGGCGGCAACGGTCTGAAGCTCGGGTTCGCTGCTCAGGCTGGCCAGCATCGCGACCGGGCTGATCATCCCGATTCTGGTCGCTCCGGCTTCGGTATAGACCGAGAGCCGGCATGGCAGGACCATGTTCAGGCTGAGGTCGGCAGCCAGCACCCGGGCAGCCTGCCGGGGCTGGCACACCTCAAAAATGCGGCATTGCTCGTCAAAGGTCACGCCTTTGCGGCGCAGTGTGTCCCCGAGATCATGGATGCCCAGCAAGCCGAAGCCGTGGGCGGGGATTGCCGCCTCAAGAGCTCTGCAGGCCGCTTCAAAGGACTGGGTGGTGTTGACCACCACCAGGGGAGTGGTTCCAGACGGGTTGGCCATGGTCTCCATGGGATCGAAAGGGTTGTGTTGGGGCGCTGGATGGGGCGCTTGCTGTTGCAGCCCGCTGGCGTTGCCATGCCTCGCCTGCCGTCAGCACTGCTGAGCCGATCAGCAGCGCCGCAAAGCCAAGACGCAGTTGACGCTCCCTGAGCCGGGGGGCCAGGCGTTGTCCGAGTGCCGCACCGACCAGGCCTCCGGCCAGCAGCGGTGTCACCAGGGGCAATTGCGCAGCAGGCCAATGGCCCTGGGCCATGAGCGCCACCAGGCTGTTGAGGGCGATCAACAGCAGGCTGGTGCCGCTGGCCAGCTGCATCGGCAGCCCCGCCAGCAGCACCAGGGCCGGAACGATCGCAAATCCACCGCCCACCCCGGCGATGCCGGTGAGCAGACCCACCACCACCCCCTGGCACGCCAGGGGGATCGGTGAGGTTCCAGGCTGCAGGGCCGCCTTCAGCGGCAAGGCGGCGCTCCTGCCTCCGCTGGCCCTGCGCAGCATCAGCCAGGAGGCGATCAGGGCAGCCGCAGCGAAGATGGCCAACTGGGCCACCTCAGGCACGACTCCCGCCTTGACCAGGGTGCCCCCGATCCAGCTGCCCGCCAGGGCCGGGATGCCGAGGATCAGGGCTGGCCTGGGCGCCACCTGCCGCCGTTTCAGGTAGGGGATGGCGTTGCCGATCGCCAACACCATCACGATGATCAGAGAGAGCGGTACCGCGTTGCGTGTCGGCAGTGCCGCCCCTGTGACCAGCAGTGGCAACAACAGGATTGACCCACCAGCACCAAGGACCGCCAATAGAAAGCCGATCAATCCACCACCTGCGGCCAGCAGCAGCAGGATCGGTGTGGCCATCACACCGTCACCCGGTTCCAGGGCAAAGCCGCCAGCAGCCTGGCCATGCCACAGAAGCCGCTGATGCCGGCAAAGATCAGACCCGCTCCCACAACGCCGCTCAGCCACAGCCAGCCCGGTGCCACAACCTGGCTCAGCACCACACCCAACAGCACCAGACCACCGGCAACAATCTGAACCTGACGCATCAACGGCAGGGGGGCGCCCTTGCGCCGCTCCAGGGGTAGCTGGGCCGCCTGCCAGGCAATCAACCCCCCTTCAAGGTCGGCAAGGCCACCACCCGAGGACGGCACGCCGCGGCGGCTCAGGGCCGCGACACCCCGTTCACTGCGGGCGCCGCTCTGGCACACCAGCACCAGCGGGCCATCCGGAAGGGGAGCTTCGGCCAGTCGTGCCAGGGGGATGTTGCGGCTACCGGGAATGTGGCCTCCCACAAATTCCATCGGTTCGCGCACGTCGATGATCGTGACCCGACCATGCGGGCGCTGGGCGTTGAGCTCGTGGGGGCTGAGGCGAAGGCAGGGAGCGTGTGTCATGGATCGATCAGAGAAAGCGTCAGAAACTGTGCAGGCGTGGTGTTGTTGGTCACAGCCATGGCTGATCAAGGCATCCGTTCGCCCTCCATCGGGTAGCCCTCGTCGCTCCAGCGGCGCAGGCCACCCCGCAGATTCGCGACCTGATGCAGCCCCGCCTTCTGCAATTGCTGCGTGGCCAGTGCCGAGCGGCTGCCCGAGTGGCACAGCACGATCACTGGCCTGTCTGTCGGTAGTTCATGCCGACGCAGTTCCAGTTCCGGAAGCGGGATCAACAGGCTTCCCGGAGCGCGTCCGTCGGGCCCGTTGAACTCGTCTTCAGATCGCACATCCAGCAGGGTCAGGGCCTGACGGTGTTCGGCGACCCAGTCAGGCGACAACTCCGGAAGCCCTGCATAGCTGCGCTGCAGGGGTGCCCAGGCCGGGCTGTCGTCACCGGCATCACTCGGTCGTCCGGAGCGCAGGTTGGCCGGCAGGGCCTGGGCGATGCGGTGGGGGTGGGGCAGCCTCATGTTCTGCATGAAGCCGACAAAGTCACGTTCGTTGGCTTCACCGCCAAGCCGGGCGTTGTAGTGGCGCTCTTCGGCCACACTGCTCACGCTGCGCCCGGTGTAGTCGTGGCCGGGGTAGAGCAGGCAGGACTCCGGCAGCGTCAGGATCTGCTCCCTGATCGAGCGGTACAGGGTTGCGGCATCGCCCTGTTGAAAGTCACAGCGGCCGCAGCCCCGGATCAGCAGTGCGTCTCCGGTGAAGGCAAGGCTCAGGTCATCGAGCACATAAGTGAGGCAGCCATCGGTGTGACCAGGGGTCGCCCGCACCTCCAGGTGTCGTGCGCCAAAGCTCACCCGGTCGCCATGCTCGAGCGGCAGGTTCACGTTGGCAGCCCGTGCCTTGCTGGCCAGCCCGATGGCGCTGCCTGTCGCCTGGTGCATCAACCAGCTGCCGGTGACGTGGTCGGCGTGGGCGTGGGTGTCCAGAGAGGCCACCAGATCAAGGCCCAGCTCATGGATCAGGGCCAGATCGCGATGGTGCTGCTCGAACACCGCATCGATCAGCACGCCGGCGCGTGAACTCACATCGGCCAGCAGATAGCTGAAGGTGCCGGTGTCGGCATCGAACAACTGGCGGAAGAGCAATCCAGTGCCCCCGGCGGCGGCGGCAAGGACCTGCGAGGAGTTGGCGCCCATGGCACCTCGTGTCCAACTGTTATGACTTTACCCGCATAAGGGCCTTTAAAGCAAGATTCTCAGGGTTTGCGGCCCACGACCTGGACCACGGCGCTCTCGCCTTGGTGATAGGGCCCCTCGTCGATGTGGCGGCGGCAGACGTTGAACAGTGCCAGCTGGAGGCCGGACAGCTCCTGGCGCAGATCAACAGGATCGACCAGCAGCGCCAGCGACGGCGGCCCCCCCGTGCCCAGTCCCAGCTGGTCCCGGGTGTAGGCCTCAAGAATCAGCAGACCTCCCGGTCTCAGCGCCGCAATCGCCATCTCATGAACCTGGGCCCGCAGCGGTGTGGGCAACTGCATCCAGATCGCCACCACCAGATCAACACTGGCGGGTTCAGGCGCGAAGCTGGCGAGGTCGCTGCAGTCTGTGGTCAGGTTGACGTGATGCCGTCGGGCCAGTTCCTGGGCGCAGCGCAGGCCAACGGGGCTCAGATCCTGGGCTGTGACCCGATGCCCCAGGCGAGCCAGGAACACGGCATTGCGTCCCTGCCCATCGGCCAGGCAGAGTGCATCCCCAGGGGGAAGGGTCTCGGCTTGCTGGCGTAGAAAGTCGTTGGGGTTGTCGCCGTAGGCCAACTCGGGCTCGTTGTAACGCCGGTTCCAGAACGCAGCGGCATCGGTGGCTGGATCGTTCACGTTGCGAACGCCTGGCAAGGGGACTGTTCAAGGTAGACGGTTAGTCCATAATTCTCATGGCGTCATAATCATGGCTGTGTCTGCGTTCGTTCCCAGTCCTCAACTGCTCGAGGAGTTCAGCCAGTTCTTTCGCCTGCTGAGCGAGCCGGCTCGGCTTCAGTTGCTCTGTGAGCTCAAGCAGGGGCCCCGTGACGTGGCGTCATTGATCGCATCGACCGGGTTCAGCCAGTCGCACATCAGCCGGCAGCTTGGGCAGTTGCAGCGGGCGGGTCTGGTCAGCTGCGACCGTGATGGCGTACGTCTCATCTACAGGGCGGATGACCGGCTGGTCGACGATCTTTGTGCGCTGGTCCAGAACCGTCTTCGCCAGCGCCTGCAGAGCCAGCTCGCGCAGCTTCAGTCGGCCTGAGGCGTGGCGCAGTCAAGGCTGGCTGCCGCCGGCAGAAACAGCACGACCTGGGGGCTGATGTGGTGGGTCCGGCCGTCCATGGCGCAGACTCCGCCGCTCACCATGTCGATCAGCCGCTGAGCCAGCCGCGGACCCAGGTGTTCGCATCGCAGCACAACGGTGCTGTTGTGTCGTACTGCCGTGATCGCCACCTCGGCGTCATCCAGACCCCTCGCCTGGACCAGCACCAGCCCACCAGCCGCCAGGCCAGGGAGCTGACCCAGTCGTTGCGTGACGTCCGAAGGTTGCAGCTGCTGAAGAGGCATGGCGTGGCTGTCAGACCGAAGGATGCCGCCGCGGTCGACGGGTCTGGAGTTCTATCTGCGCACATCCTGTCGATCGCGTCAAAGCAGCAGTTTCAGGGCTTTGCTTGCCTGGACTCACCTCAAGACTTCAGTGGAGGCATGGGCTTCGTCGACACGCTGGTTGCTGGCTGCCGGCAGGGATGCCCAGGTGCCGTGACGTCAAGCCTGAACCTGTTTTCCCCAGGTACGCATCAGTTGCCTCTCGGGCTCATCAGGCTGGGGTGCGCGCGCTGGGGAAAAGTGAGGGCCGGTATGGGGGAAACGGGGCGATCCTGAGGAAATCGCCCACCACTTTGGATCTTTGATCAATCTCGCGGCTGCTGATCAGACGCACTGATGACGACAACCGTCGACGTCCTGCCTTAATCGTCTTCCATTTCGGCGTGGATCGACCAGAGCGACGCCTGAATGCAGCGAATCTGCTGATTCAGCAGGTTTTCAAGCTCTTCCGAGAGGCCGCGGCACAGGCACTGCTGCCGCAGGAGCTTGAGTTGGTCACGCAACTCACACAGTCGTTCCGCATAACACGTGGTTGTCACGGGCAGAGCTGCCATGTCGGGTGCTGGGAGCTGCATCCATCCCACCACTCTTCAGGAAACAGCCAAGGCATCACGGCCCATACGCGCCACATGTGCGGCAGCCGGTTCAGGTCTGTCCAGAACGGATGTCGGGCGTCGCCGAGGCTCAGAGCGGGTTCGATTGGTGCATGTGGCGCATCAGATCGATGCACTTGCACGAGTAGCCCCACTCGTTGTCGTACCAGGAGACCAGTTTCACAAAGGTGTCGCTCAGTGCGAGTCCGGCTCTTGCATCAAACACCGACGTGCAGCTCTCGCCAAGGAAATCGGTGGAGACGACCTCGTCTTCGGTGTAACCGAGGATTCCGGCCATGGGACCTTCTGCTGCTGCGCGTATGGCGCTCTTGATGGCGTCGTAGCTGGCGGGACGCGCCAGATTGACTGTCAGGTCAACCACCGACACGTCGGGTGTGGGCACGCGGAAGGCCATGCCGGTCAGCTTGCCGTTGAGCTCAGGAATGACCCGACCCACGGCCTTGGCCGCCCCGGTTGAGCTTGGAATGATGTTCTGGGCTGCACCGCGACCACCGCGCCAGTCTTTGATCGAAGGGCCATCCACGGTCTTTTGGGTTGCCGTGGTGGCATGCACCGTGGTCATCAGCCCGCTGACGATGCCGAAGTTGTCATGAACCACCTTGGCCAGTGGGGCCAGGCAGTTGGTGGTGCAGCTGGCGTTGGAGACGATGGCCTGGCCTGCGTAGCTGGTGTGGTTGACCCCCATGACGAACATCGGTGTGTCGTCCTTGGAGGGGGCCGACATCACAACCCGCCTGGCGCCGGCACTCAGGTGGGCACGGGCCGATTCATCGGTCAGGAAGAAGCCCGTGCTCTCGAGCACGTAATCGGCACCGACGGCGTTCCAGGCCAGATTGGCGGGATCACGCTCGGCCGTGATGCGAATGCGCTGGCCATTGACCACCAGGGCACCATCGGTCACGGCGACTTCACCATCGAAGCGTCCATGGGTGGAGTCGTAGCGCAGCATGTAGGCCAGGTACTCCACATCGATCAGGTCATTGATCGCCACGACCTGAACATCGCTGAGGGCCATGGCCCGACGAAAGGCGAGTCGTCCGATCCGGCCGAAACCGTTGATTCCGATGCGGAGGCTCATGGCAGCTGGCAGCAGTGTCCCCAGCCTACGGATCGGTGCCACCCATGAGCCGTTGCGGGCAGATGGTGCTGCGGCTGTCGGCAAACGCCATGCCAATGCGGGTGTTGCGGCGATCGGTGTCGCTGTCGCCCCGCTCTGCCAACAGGCTGTCAAGGTCGCGGATCCAGCGCAGACGGGTGGCCTGATCGATCACCCCCTGGCGTTGCAGGGCGCAGAGCACACGCATGGCGCCATTGCCCTTGCCGAACATCAACAGAAAGGACTCCTTATGGCTGAGCTCTGCCGCCCATGCCGACCCCGTCGACATCGCCACTGAGAGGGCAAACGCACCCAGCTCCAGCATGGTGGGGTGGCGCATCAGAGGGCTTCGTCCTCCAGCAGCATCTGCTCAAATTCCACATAGCGGGGATCGGTCGCTTCAGCCGGGCTCGTCGGTCTGCTCCTCGACCTGACCGCTGCCGGCTCGGACACAGCTTGTCTGGGACGCTGTTCCAGTTGCCTGAGGCGATCGAGCAGGTGCGGGGGCACGCTCCCATCGGGGCTGGCGCGCATCAACGCGCCGAACAGCTGTTCGGGGTCGGTCTCGGTCTCGATGCGATGGCGCTTGCTGGCCGTTGAACGATCAGCCGTTGCCTCTTCGGGAGAGGGCAACGGCTGCGGGAGGCGCCGTCCCAGTTCCTCGAGACGTTGGCGACTGCGTGGGTCGAAGGCCATCTCAGCTGCAGCCAAGGGTGTCGCGGGTGAGCCTGCCGGTTACCTGATTGGTGCCCTGGGCCACCGCACAGAGGGCCTTGAGGGCATCACCCCGCAGGGACACGTTGGTGAAATCGGCCCCGTCGATGGTCACATTGCGGAACTTGGTGTTGAAGGCAAAGGCGTCTTCGAGTACGGCACCGCTCAGGTCGGTGCCGTCAAAGACGGCCGAATCCAGCGTCGCCTCCCGCAGATTCGTGTCGCTCAGATCGGCATCCTGAAGCTTGGCGCCGAACAGGCTGGCTCCCTGCAGGTCAGAACCGCTGAAATCGGCGTCCCGAAGGTTGGTGAGGTTGAAGGTGGCACCGCGCAGGTCCTGATGGCTGTAGTCAGCACCGATCAGCACCTGTTTGGCCACATCCACGGCTGCCCATGCCGGCGTCGCCATGGCCAGCAGGCCGAGGCTGCAGACGAGCAGCGCCGACAAGGCCCGACCGCGCAGCAAGCGCGAACGCAGGATGTTGAGAACATCGATGGGCCAAGGGTTCATGCTCAGCACGCTGCTGTGGGAACCCTAGGCAGGCGCCCTGCCATGTCATGCCTCACCCGGCGATCAGCGGCCACTGGGCCGAACAGCGAACCCTGCGGCTGCTGCGACTGAACGGTTGGCACCTGCTCAGCCGCAACTGGCACTGCCGTTGGGGTGAGCTCGATCTGGTCCTGGCGAAGCCCCAGCGCCTGTTGGTGGTGGAGGTCAAGGGACGTGCCTCCAGGACCCATGACGGCGGTGGCGTGGCAGCCCTGCGATCAGCGAAGCGTCGACGCCTGGAACGCAGCATCCGCTGCTGGCTGCGCGACCATCCCGACCACGGCGATGCGGCCATTGAACTCATCGCCGCCCTGGTGCCGCTGCCTCCGCGACGGCAGCCCGTGCGCTGGATCCGCCTGTCTGACTGGTGAAGCCTGCGGCGCTAGACAGGACGGGATCTCACCCTGCACTTCCGCGGTTGACCTCAGGATCCAGGCCCTTGGATGCCCACAGGGCTCGCAAGCGGTTCGGCCAGCACTGGCTCAAGGACCAGCGGGTGCTGGAACGAATCCTCGAGGCCGCTGAGCTTGGCGCCGACGACACGGTGCTCGAGGTTGGCCCTGGCCAGGGCGCCCTGACCGAGGGGCTGCTGGCCTCCCCTGTCGCCGCCCTGCATGCGGTCGAGCTCGACCGTGACCTGGTGGCAGGCCTGGCCCTGCGCTTCGCTCAGGATCCCCGTTTCACGCTTCACAGCGGGGATGTGCTGAAGCTGGATCTGCCACCCACCAGCAAGGTGGTGGCGAACATCCCTTACAACATCACCGGTCCGCTGCTGGAGCGACTGGTGGGCCGCCTCGATCGGCCCTTGAGCACTCCCTATCGGCGTCTGGTGCTGCTGGTGCAGCGTGAGGTCGGCGAGCGCATCCGGGCCGCGCCGGGCAGCAGCAACTATTCGGCCCTGAGTGTGCGCATGCAGCTGTTGGGCTCCTGCAACACGGTCTGTGCCGTGCCGCCACGTTGCTTTGTGCCACCCCCGAAGGTCGATTCCGAAGTGATCTGCATCGATCCGCTGGCGCTCGAGGCACAGCTGGCGCCGCCTTTGGCCCGTTCTGTCGAGATGCTGCTGCGGCGCTGTTTTCTGGCCCGTCGCAAGATGCTGCGCAACAGCCTGGCCGGGTTGCTGCCGAGGCCCCAGCTGGAGGAGTTGGCTCGGGCGACCGGCTTCAGTCTTGAACAGCGTCCCCAGGAGCTGGCCCCCGCAACCTGGGTGCAGATGGCGGCGGGCTTGAATCAGACCCGCTCACGTGCCGATGACGGGGTTGTCGATGGCTGAACTCACGGTGGTGGCCCCCGCCAAGATCAATCTGCATCTCGAGGTGCTGGGGCTCCGCCAGGACGGTTTCCATGAACTGGCGATGCTGATGCAGACCATTGATCTGGCCGACCGACTTGTGCTCGAGCCCACGGCCGATGCCCGGCTCGAACTGGTCTGCGATCGCGTCGATCTGCCCACCGACGGCTCCAACCTGATCGTCAGGGCGGCCCAGCTGCTGCGCCAGCGCTCCGGCTATCCGGAGTTGGGGGTACGGATGCAGCTGCACAAGCGGATTCCGATCGGCGCCGGTCTGGCCGGTGGCTCCAGCAACGGCGCTGCCGCACTTGTCGGTCTCAATGCGCTGTGGGGTCTGGGCCTCGGCGACGAGGCACTACGGGGGTTGGCCGCAGAGCTGGGCTCCGACATGCCCTTCTGCCTTGCCGGTGGAGCCCAGTTGTGCTTCGGCCGTGGCGAGCAGCTTGAACGGCTCAACCCCCAGCCTGATGAACCGCTGGGTGTGCTGTTGATCAAACATGCCGCCAGCAGCGTCAGCACCCCCTGGGCCTATGGCCGCTGCCGTGCCCTGCGGAGCGACTTCTACCTGTCGACCGAGGCCGAGTTTGAGCAGCGGCGTCAGGCGCTGCGTCAGTCGCCCCTGCTCGATGCGTTGCGGCGACAAGCCCCCTTTGCCCCTCTTCGCAATGATCTTCAGTCGGTGGTGGCGCCAGAACTGACGCCGGTTCGTGATGGACTGGAGCTGCTGCAGCGCTGCCAGGCCGCCCATGCCGTTGCCATGAGTGGCTCCGGTCCGACGCTGTTTGCCCTGTTTGGCAGCCGCGACGATGCCGACGCTGCGGCTGCCCAGCTGGCACCTGCGCTGGAGCAGGGTGGCTTTGATGTCTGGGTCTGCAGCACCACCGCGACAGGGGCCCAGCTCGAACCGTGATGACCACCCCCAGCCCAGAACCGACTGCCCAGGATCGGCCTCGCAAGGGACCACTCAGTTTTCTATCGGGAGCCCTGACGGCGGGTCTGCTGGCCTGGCTCAGCCTCAGGCTGAGCCGCACCCTGGTGGCGTACTACGCCCTGCACCCGCCCCACTACAGCGCCCGCATCGCCCAGAGCATCGCCACGGCTCTCAAGACCCTGATCGTGGGAATGTCCTTTCTGGCGACATTCACCTTTGCCTTCATCGCCCTTGGTCTCACGCTCGTGCTGCTGCGCAGCCTCGTGACCGGGACGCCATCACAGGCCCTTGCGTCTGGGGCCCCTGATCCGGCGGGATCGGGTTCTGACTCGGGGGCTGATTCTGCCTAGGGTCTGGCCATGACACTTCACGACCTGGGATTGCTGGTCACCCTGCTGCTGCCGGGCATGCTGCTGTCGGTCCTGCTGCTCAGCACCTTCGCCGCTGGCGGCTGAGATAGGTTGGCACCTCCGGGCCTGGCCTGGAACCGCCACCGGCCCGGGCCGGACTGACTGCTTCCCTGTGGCAGAAACCCTGCTGTTCAACGCCCTGCGTGAAGCCATCGACGAGGAGATGGCCCGCGATCCCCACGTCTGTGTCATGGGCGAAGACGTGGGTCATTACGGCGGCTCCTACAAGGTCACCAAGGATCTCTGCGAGAAATACGGCGAACTGCGGGTGCTTGACACACCGATCGCCGAAAACGGCTTCACGGGCATGGCCGTGGGTGCGGCGATGACCGGTCTGCGCCCGATCGTTGAAGGCATGAACATGGGCTTCCTGCTGCTGGCGTTCAACCAGATCTCCAACAACATGGGGATGCTGCGCTACACCAGCGGCGGCAATTTCACGATCCCGGCAGTGGTTAGGGGACCCGGGGGTGTCGGTCGTCAGCTCGGTGCTGAACACAGCCAGCGTCTTGAGGCCTATTTCCATGCTGTCCCAGGCATCAAGATCGTGGCCGTCAGCACCCCGACCAATGCCAAGGGCCTGATGAAGGCAGCGATCCGGGATAACAATCCCGTGCTGTTCTTTGAACACGTCCTCCTCTACAACCTCAGCGAGGAGATCCCTGAGGGCGATTACATCTGCGCCCTCGACAAGGCCGAGATCGTTCAGAGCGGCAGCGACGTCACGATCCTCACCTACTCCCGCATGCGTCACCACTGTCTCAAGGCCGTTGAGCAGCTCAACAACGACGGTGTCAGCGTTGAACTGATCGACCTGATCAGCCTCAAACCCTTTGACATGGCCACGATCGCCGCTTCGATCCGCAAGACCCACAAGGTGATCGTGGTCGAGGAGTGCATGAAGACCGGGGGGATCGGTGCCGAGTTGCTGGCCCTGATCACCGAGCAGTGCTTCGACGATCTCGACGCCCGCCCGGTGCGGCTGTCGTCGCAGGACATCCCCACCCCCTACAACGGCACGCTCGAGAATCTGACCATCATTCAGCCCCATCAGATTGTCGAGGCGGCCAAGGCCATCACCGCCGGTCAGCTCTGAGATGGCACGCCAACAGGGGTGGATCGCCCTGATCCTGGCTCTGGCAATCGCCGCTGGAGCGCTGCTGGCTTCCTTTCCCCTGCAGCTGGGGCTTGACCTGCGGGGCGGCAGCCAGCTGATGCTCCAGGTCATGCCAGCCGGTTCGATCAGTCGGGTTGGGGGTGAGCAGCTCGAGGCGGTCAAGGAGGTGCTCGAGCGCCGCATCAACGGGCTCGGCGTCGCCGAATCCACCCTCCAGACCGTTGGTGATGATCAGCTGGTGCTGCAGCTGCCGGGCGAACAGGACCCCAGCCGTGCCGCCAAGGTCCTCGGCACCACGGCATTGCTCGAATTCAGGGCTCAGAAGAGCGGCACCGAGCAGGAGATGCAGACCCTGCTGCGGCTGAAGCGCCAGGCCACGGCCGTGCTCAACCGGCGCCAGGCCAGGTCAGACGCGGCCCAGACCGGTGGTTCTTCAACTGTCCCCGCAAGGCCTGATGCCGACTTCCCCGACGCCGAACTCTCGAAGACGTTGAACCAGCTCGGTGTGACAGTGCCCCCTGGCAGCACTGAGACCGATCAGCTTGAGCTGCTGCTCGCCGCGGTCAACAGCAAGATCGTGGCCCTCTACGAGCCGGCCCAGCTCACTGGCAAGGATCTGGTGGGTGCCGGTCGTCAGCAGCAGCAGGCCGGCAATGCCTGGGATGTGACCCTCTCGTTCAACCGTGAGGGGGGGGAGCAGTTTGCCCGGCTGACCCAGTCGATTGCAGGCACCGGACGCCTGCTGGGGATCGTGCTCGACGGTCGCTCGATCAGTGAGGCCACTGTGGGGCCAGAGTTCAAGGCTGCCGGCATCTCTGGCGGCGGTGCCAGCATCACCGGCAACTTCACGGCCGATGAGGCCCGTGATCTCGAGGTGCAGCTACGCGGCGGCTCCCTGCCCTTGCCGGTCAGGATCATTGAAGTGCGCACCGTTGGCCCTTCGCTGGGTGCCGAAAACATCCGCACCTCCCTGGTGGCCGGTCTTGCCGGCCTGGCCTTGGTGGCTGTGTTCATGGTCGTGGTCTATCGGCTGCCGGGCGTCGTGGCTGTGGTCTCCCTCAGCCTCTATGCCCTGTTCAACCTTGCCGTTTATGCCTTGATCCCGGTCACGCTCACCCTGCCGGGGATCGCCGGCTTCATTCTTTCGATCGGCATGGCGGTTGATGCCAACGTGCTGATCTTTGAACGGGTCAAGGAGGAGCTCAGGGATGGAACCACCCTGATGCGCTCGGTTGACACCGGCTTCTCGTTGGCGTTCTCCTCGATCCTTGATGGGCACGTCACGGGCCTGATCAGCTGTGTGGCCCTCTTCGCACTCGGCACGGGCCTGGTCAAGGGCTTTGCCGTGACCCTGGCCATCGGCCTGGTGCTCAGCCTGTTCACGGCCCTGACCTGCACGCGCAGCATTTTGCGGTTGCTGCTGGGCTACCCGGCATTGCGCCGCACCGGCTATTTCCTCGCCGCGTCTGCCTCGGCTTCTGGGGCTTCCTCGTGATGACGACTCCTGTGGCACTCCCACCGATTCGTTTCTTTCGGGTGAGTCGCTACCGGCGACTGGCCTGGTGGGGTTCGGGTCTGGCCTGTCTGCTGAGTGTGGTGGGTATGGTTCTGTGCTGGATGACCCCATCGATCGGACTGCCCCTGCGTCCGGGCCTCGATTTCACCGGTGGCACCCAGATCCAGCTTGAGCGCGCCTGCCAATCCGACTGCGCAGCGATCACGGTCGATCGACTGCAGCAACAGCTTCAGAACCTGCGTCTCAGCCCCGGCCCAGAGGGTGCTGCCGCTCCGAATCTGGCAGCAGCCCAGGTGCAGGTGCTTGATGGTGGCCGCTCGCTGATGCTGCGCCTCCCCGAACTGAGCCCTGACCAGGCGGCCCAGCTCACCGATCAGATCACTGCAGTGACCGGCCCTTTGTCGCCGGCGGGTACTTCGATCAACACGATCGGGCCGACCCTTGGCGATCAGTTGTTGCGCGGCAGCGTGATTTCGCTGCTGGTCAGTTTTGCGGCAATCGCGGCCTACATCACCGTTCGCTACGACCGGCTCTATGCCGCGCTGGCCCTGCTTTGCCTGTTCCACGATGTCTTGGTCACCTGTGGGCTGTTTGCCTGGCTCGGTCTGCTCAGGGGGGTCGAGGTGGATTCCCTGTTCGCCGTGGCATTGATCACGGTGGCGGGCTATTCGGTGACCGACACGGTCGTGGTCTTTGACCGTATCCGCGAGCAGAGCTCGGTGCTGCGCGATCTGCCTGTGGTCGATCAGGTCGACGTCGCCGTCGATGCCACGCTGACCCGCTCGCTTTACACCTCGCTCACGACCCTGCTGCCGTTGTTGTCCTTGATCTTCTTCGGTGGCAGCAGCCTGTTCTGGTTTGCCGTGGCTCTGACCGTCGGCATTGCTGTGGGCAGCTGGTCCAGCATCGGCATTGCACCGACCCTGCTGCCCGTGGTGGGCCGCCGCCGCTGACGGTGCGCCTGGCCACGCTCCACCCCACAGGCCGTCGTGCATGGATTCCAGGGCTCTGAAACTGCTTCTGGGCCTGTTGGCCCTCTGGGATCTGCGCATCGACCTGCAGCTTCTGCTCCAGCACCTCACCTGGACCAGCCTGGTGGCCATGGTCAGCGCCCATCCCCTGGCGGTGGCCGTGCTGCTGCTGCTGCCGTCGATCGGGCGCCGTGGCCGGCGCTAGGCCCAGCGATCCATCACATCACGCACCACGACCTGCTGGCAGACCACTTGCAACACCACCACCAGGGGCAGGGCCAGCAGGACCCCGGGCAGCCCGAGCAGGGCTCCCAGGCTGAGCTGGGCCATCAGCGCCACCGTGGGCAACAGATTGACGGTATGGCTCAGCAGCAACGGTGTGATCACGAACGCCTCCAGGTTCTGGAGGGCCAGGCGCAGGATCAGCACCTGCAGCATTGCCCCGGGCGAGACCAGCAGGGCCACCGACAACGGCAGCAGCGTTGCTGCTGTGGGGCCGATCGTGGGTACAAACGTCAGCAACCCGCAGACCAGGGCACTCAGCAATGCCAATGGGATCCCCAGTGCGGCCAGGCCGGCCCAGGTCAGCAGAAACACGGTCACCGCCGCAATGGTCATGCCAGCCAGCCAGCCACCCAGTGCTGAGCGGCAACGGGCCAGCAGGGTCTGCATGTCGGGTCTGTAAAAGCTTGGCGTGATCGCCACTGCCAGGCGTTGGTGGGCCCGAGGATCCAGGGCCAGCAGGATCGCCAGAAGCACCATGAGCAGCAACTGCACCGTGGTGCTGGCTGCTCCTCCTGCCAGACCCAGCAGCTGCCCGCCCAGGGGCTGCAGGCGTTGCAGCAGCGAACCGTTCATCAACGAGCGCTCCAGGTTCGGCAACCAGGCGATGTCGCCTCCCAGCTCGCCCAGCCGTTGCACCAGCCGTGGCAGCAGTTCGCCCAGCTGACGCACCTGATCGACCAGCTCAGGCAGCAGCTGCTGTCCCAGCAGGGCGCCCAGCAGCAGCAGGGACACCAGCACCGCGGCCAGTGCTGCCGGGCGGTTGAGTGGGGTGAGGCGACGCAGCGCCGTGATCGGAACATCGAGTGCCACAGCCAGCACCACGGCCCCGAACAGGACCAGCAGAACCCAGCGGAGCTCCCAGATCAGCAGGGCCAGCACGATCAGGGCCAGAGCCCCCAGGACGGTGCGGGCGTTCATGACGGTAGTCGGGGCCGTTTCCAGCCGTCGAGGATGTCGTGGATCAGCACCTCGCGCAAAATCACCTGCACGCAGACCGCCAGGGGAAGCGCCAGCAGCAGCCCCAGCGGTCCGAACACAACGGTGAACAGCAGCTGGGCGGTGAGGGTGAGTCCAGGTAACAGCCGCAGCTGGTGATGCATCACCGAGGGAGTGATGACATAGCTCTCGAGGTTCTGAACGGCGACATAGAGCCCCAGCACTGCCAGCGCTTTCCAGGGACTCTCGAGCAGGGCCACCGACATCGGGAAGATGGTGCTCAGGGTGGGACCCACATTGGGCACCACATTCAGCAGACCCGCCAGCACCGCGTTGGCCGCCACCAGCTTCACGCCCAGCAGCGACAGACCGATTGCCGCCAGGGTGCCCACGCACAGCGAGCTGAGGGCGACACCCACCATCCAGGCACTCAGCGCCTCGCCGCAACGCAGCAGAATCTGCCTGAACCGCCTGCGATAAAACGAGGGGGCCAGCAGGACCACCGCCTCGCGGTAGGCCGTTGGCTGACTCGCCACCATGAGGCCGACGGCAAACACGAACAGCGTCTGAATCAGACCGCTGCCGAGATTGCCCGCCAGGCCCAGCAGACGGGCGGCCCCGCCCCCGAGTCCTTCGGGGGCGGTCTGGAGGCTGTCCTTGAGCCAGAGCAGCGCCCCATCGCCGCGTCCGTAGAGCATCTGGCCCACGGAGACCATGGCGCCGCGCAGCAGTTTGATCAGTTCTCCCGCCGCTTCGGGCAGCTTCGCCAGCAGCTGGGAGAACTGACCCACAAAGGGCGGAATCACCGCCGTGGCCACAACGACCAGCACCAGCGCCACCAAGACGAGGCTGATCAGCAGGGCCAGCGGTCGTTGGCAGCCCAGGCGCTGGCGTACCCAGCCCACCAGGGTGCACAGGGCGACCGCCAGCACAATGGCAGCAAACAGATGGATCAGGCTGTCACGCAGGCTCCACAGCAGCACCAGTGCCGCCAACAGGCCGAGCAGACCGAGCCACTGTCCGAACTTCACCGCTGTTGTTCCCCGCTGGCGGATCAGCTTTCGTCGGCGTCGACGTCGCCGGCCTCGGGCTGGTTGCCGCTGAAGCCCAGCTCATGGCTGTCGGCATAGCGCTGGGCAAAGCGCATGAAACGGTCGAAATCTTCGTTGTTCTTCCAGGTGTAGGTGGCCTCGAGGGCACTCGCCTTGCCGTTGACGAAGCGCGCCTTCACCTCTCGGGTCACCAGGGTGCCTTCCTCATCGACCATGAACATGCCTGTGATGTCGCCCATGGTTTCAGGGGCCAGTGCCTCGGGTTCCTCAAACACGAACAGGGCCTGGCCGGTGCGGCCATCGCGCGAGCGGGTCAGACGAATGTCGGGCACCACCGGTTCATCGACGCCGCGAAAGAACTGAATGGCAGCGCCCATGACCGATCCTCAAAGGGCGATGTTAGGGGAGCATCGCAGCCCTGATCTGCTCGGCCTCCTGCCGTTGCCACGCCAGCAGCTGCTCGGCCAGCAGCGTCTCGCTGAGGCCGGCTCCGTTGAGCTGCAGCAAGGGAGAGCGGCGCCGCTGCTGCAGTTCGTGGTCGTAGCAACGGTCGTAGTACTCGAGCATCTGCACGCAGGCGGCAGCCATGTCACCGGCGGCGATCGCCGCCAGCGCCAGGCTGGTGCGCTGGGGTCCCAGGCGGCGGCTGATCCGTTCGGTGGCCAGATGCAGTGCCTCCCGCTCCTGGGCTCCGTACACGGCCACCAGTCGTGCGATCCGCTCGCTGTCGTGGCGCTGCAGTTCAACCACGGGGGCCTGCTGCATCTGTCGCCAGAGGCCTGCAGGGATGCGGCAGCGACCCACCTGGGCGCTTTCGGCCTCCAGCCAGATCGGTTGGCGTTGATCGAGCCGCTCCAGGGCGATGGCCAGCAGGTTCTCAAACTGCTCGCTGCTGGGTTGCGGCTGCTGGCCAAGGCCGCCAAAGCTGCTGCCCCGGTGGTGGGCCAGCCCCTCCAGATCGATGACCGAGGCACCGGCCTGGTGCAGAGCCTGCAGCAGATCGGTCTTGCCACTGCCGGTTCGCCCCCCCAGCAGCAGCAGTGGCAAGGAGGCCTCAAAACGCTCGAGCACCCAGCGACGAAAGCGTTTGTAGCCCCCGTCGAGACGTGTGCTGCGCAAGCCGAGGGTCTCGGCCAGCCAGGCCACGCTGGCCGAGCGCATGCCACCCCGCCAGCAGTACAGGTGCAGAGGCCCGGGCGACGCGTCTGCCAGCTCCTGCAGCCCAGCTGCCATGGTGTGGAGCCTGGGGCCGACCGCAGCCAGGCCATGCAGCACAGCGGCCCGGCTGCCCTGCTGCTTGTAGAGGGTGCCCACCTCAGCCCGTTCGGCGTCGCTGAACAAGGGCAGATTGACGGCTCCAGGGATGTGGCCCTGGGCATATTCGGCAGGGCTGCGCACGTCGATGCGGCATCCACCGGCCAACAGGGCTGCGGCATCAAGACTTTCAACTGACATAGTGGCCCCCATCGGCCTGCCCTGCCCCTCCATGCTCTCCGGTCCACCGGCTGCCAACCTCACCGCTGCGCAGTTACTGGATCGTTTTGTTGCCTCCTCTGATCGACAGCGTCGCACGCTGATCAGCCAGCTTGAGCAACGGATCGCCGAGCTGCTTCCCCTGATCCAGCCCGCTCTGGATGGACTGGATCCGAGCGGCGACGACTGGACTGCGGGCACCCTGATCCAATTGTTGCTGCAGCACGCTGAGCCCGCCCTTCGGGAGGCGTGGTGGCAGCGTCATCCCGATGGCTGGCTGTCGGTGACCAGCGCCATGGACCTCGACCTGGTGGCGCTGCAGCGGGCCCTGGCCGAGCAGCGGTTTGAGCAGGCTGATCGCCTGACCAGCAGCCTGTTGCGCCAGCTTGCCGGTCCCCAGGCCGAGCAGCGCGGCTACGTCTACTACAGCGAAGTGCCACCCATCCCGGCTGTTGATCTGCAGAGCCTGGATCGGCTCTGGGTCGTCTACTCACGCGGTCGTTACGGCTTCACGGTGCAGGCCCGGCTGTTGCGCAGCTGCGATGGGCGCTGGGAGCGACTCTGGCCCCGCATCGGCTGGAAGCAGGCCGGCATCTGGACCCGGTACCCCGGCTCCTTCACCTGGTCCCACGAGGCGCCAGAGGGCCACATGCCACTGGTCAACCAGCTCCGCGGTGTGCGGCTCATGGATGCTCTGCTCAACCATCCCGGTCTGCAACAGCGCGTGTGAGCCTGGGCCCTGCATTCCTCCGGAGGCCTAGGGTCAATCCAGTGGTTGCGGTTGCCTCCCGGTGGGCCTGCGTTGGTCTGACTTCACCACTCCGTCGACCCTGCAGCTGGCGCCGCTGATCGAGCTGCTGCTCGAGCCTGTGGGCTGCCGCATGCTGCAGAGCCGCCTGCAGCTCGGGCTGCAGGAAGCCCTCGTGAATGCGGTGCGCCATGGCAACGGCTGTGATCCCTGCAAATGCGTGCGAGTCCGTCGCATCGAAACGCCGCGCTGGTGGATCTGGCAGGTCCAGGACGAAGGTCCGGGCCTGGCACCGAACGCGCGGTTCACCGCCTTGCCCGACCGGTGCGACGCCACCGCCGGACGGGGGCTGTTTCTGATCCACCACTGCTTTGATGATGTGCGCTGGAGCCGCCGCGGCAATCGGCTGCAGCTGGCGGTGGTCCGCAGCGCCACCGTTCGCGACGGCGCCGAGGGTGAGGCGGTGGTCAGCGCTTCTGGTGGCTTTCGCAGCCAGGGTCGCTGAGCTCACCCCGCAGCCAGCCACTGGCGTTGTCGACCAGGGATAGGGCCCTCTGGCGCGCCTCGCTCACCTGTGGTGCCGTTGGCCGGTCGCCACTGAGCAGCTGCACCAGCGCTGCTGCGAGCTGTTCGGCGGCGCGTCGGGGTCGCTGCCCCTTGAGGGCGTGCCAATCGCGGTCGTTGATGCTCAGCAATTGATGCAGCCTGATGGCGCAGTCGTGGGCCTCGGCTGGCCAGTCAGCTTGCCTGGGACTGTGATCGGTACCGTTGCCGTCGCTCAAGGGGTGCCCCTGGCTCATCTGCAGGCCATCCTGACGTCAGCCGAACCGCTCTGAGACCATGCACAACCGCCCGGGGCGCCTGAGGGGTCGGGTCCGCGTGCTGCATCACCTGCAGGCGCTGCTGAGTTTGCCGGCCATGGCCCGCGTCTCCAGTGGGACTGCGGGGCGGCGCCAGCGCCAGCGCCTGGCCATTGCCCAGCGCCTGCTGGATCCCCTGCCCGCAGGGCTGGCGGCTCGCGGCGATGGTGAACGCTTCTGGCGCCTGCTGCGCTGGGGCGGGGCCGGCATGGTGCTGGCCTGGTTGCTGCAGCGCTGAGCTCAGCGGGGCTTGCGACCCTGCCAGACCCGCGTCATGTAATGCGACGCTGCCGACACCGCTTCAAAGCCCGCCGAGCTCAGGCGTGCGTTGATGTCGTCCCTGATGTAGTCGGGGTAGTAGGGCTCGTGGAACGCCCGCCTGAAGTTCTCCATCGCCAGTTCGAACTGGGGGGAATCGGCCAGCTGCACGGAGTCGGCGAGCACGAACACGCCGCCGGGCTCGAGCACGCGGAACGCTTCGTCGAGCACGTTCTGGCGCGCCTGCGGCGGCAGCTCATGCAGCAGAAACACACAGGTCACGGCCTGCACGCTGCCGTCGGCGAAGGGTGTCGCCTCGGCATTGCCCTGCACCAGCTGGGGCAGCTCGCCGGGCACGTCGGCCAGCCAACGGTTGGCCTGGCGCAGGTAGGCCTTTGACAGGTCGAGCCCCACCAGCTGGGCGTTGGGCAAGGCGCCGCGCAGTTGCATCAGCGTGCGTCCGGTGCCGGTGGCCAGATCCAGCACCCGGATCTGGCTTGCCGGTCGGTCGCTGAAGCTGCCCAGCCCCTGCAGCAGCGGTGCGATCACGCGCCGTCGCATGGGGTCGGCGGTGCCGTTGAACAGAATCTCGACCTGCAGGTCGTAGAGCGACGCCGAGGTGTCGCTCAGGTACCCATCGGTCTGGTGATGGAAGTTCTGCAGGTAGTAGTCAGGAAAGGCGTCGGTCTCGACGTCATGTGGCAGATCGCGAACGTTGCGTTCCTGGCGTCGGCTCCAGGTGCGGGGCGTGTCCAGCCACACCAACGGGTATCGGGCAGCCCAGTCAAGCCAGGGGGCGTCAAACAGCAGCGAGCTTGGGTAGAGGCCGCGCTCGGCCTCCTCCAGGTCGAGCTCATGCAGCCTGTCCATGGAACGCTTGAGCTCCTTGAACAGCTCTGGAGGAACCGGCACCGTGTTGGGGGCACCCTCAGGCGCCACCAGACCCATCAGTCGGGTGCTTGCTTCCTTGTGGACCAGACCCAGCAACCCCTTGCCGGTCTGCATCGTCTGGTAGGCCAGTTTGGTCAGCAGATCTGCCATCGCTCTCAGCAGGACCGGGCCAGGCCCGTCACAGGTACAGGTCTCATTTCAACGGATCCAGGTCGATGACCGCGGCTCGGAGGCCGGTCACAAGCGAGAAGCCCCGGGTTGACCGGGGCTCCAAATGACGTCTCAGGGTTGGCGCAGCCGCCGATCAGGCGTCGTAGTACATGGTGAACTCGTGGGGGTGCGGCCGCTGGCGCAGCTGCTGCACCTCCTCGTACTTGAGGGCGATCCAGTTGTTGATGAAATCTTCGGTGAAGACCCCACCGGCCAGCAGATAGTCCTTGTCGGCGTCGAGGGCCTCAAGGGCGCCGTTGAGCGAAGCGGGCACGGTCGAAATCTTGGCCAGTTCCTCGGCCGACAGCTCGAACAGGTCGACATCGGTGCCATCGCCGGGGTCGATCTGATTCTTGATGCCGTCGATTCCGGCCATCAGCATGGCGGCAAACCCCAGGTAAGGGTTCGAGAGGGCGTCACCCGAGCGGAACTCGAGGCGCTTGGCCTTGGGGCTGGGACCGGTGAGGGGAATGCGCACGGCGGCCGAGCGGTTGCCCTGGCTGTAGACCAGGTTCACCGGGGCCTCGAAGCCGGGCACCAGGCGCTTGTAGCTGTTGGTGGTGGGGTTGGTGAAGGCCAGGAAGCTGGGGGCGTGCTTGAGCAGGCCGCCGATGTACCAACGGGCTGTCTGCGACAGGTTGGCGTAGGTGCCTTCTCCGAAGAACAGCGGGTTGCCGCCCTTCCAGAGACTCTGGTGCACGTGCATGCCGCTGCCGTTGTCGCCGAAGACCGGCTTGGGCATGAACGTGGCGGTCTTGCCGTACTTGCGCGCAATGTTGCGCACGACGTACTTGTACATCATCACGTTGTCGGCGGCGCTGATCAGCTCCGCAAACTTGATGCCCAGCTCGTGCTGGGCCGTGGCCACCTCGTGGTGCTGCTTCTCGATGGGGACACCCAGGCTGCCCATGGTGAGCAGCATCTCGCTGCGCATGTCCTGCAGGGTGTCGTTGGGCGCAACCGGGAAGTAACCCTCCTTCAACTGGATTTTGTAGGCCAGGTTTCCGCCTTCCTCAAGACGGGCCGTGTTCCAGGGCGCTTCGATCGAGTCGACGCTGTAAAAGCTGCTGCCGTTGGCGCTGTTGTAGCGCACATCGTCGAACACGAAGAATTCTGGTTCGGGGCCGAAATAGGCGGTGTCGGCGATCCCGGTGGTGCCGAGATAATCGAGGGCCTTCTGGGCCAGGGCGCGGGGGCAGCGGGCGTAGGGCTTGCCGCTGCGGGGCTCCTGGATCGAGCAGATCAGGCTGAGGGTCTTATGGCTGTAAAACGGATCGATCCAGGCGGTATTGGGGTCGGGCACCATCGCCATGTCGGACTCGTTGATGGCTTTCCACCCGCGGATCGAAGAGCCGTCAAAGGCCACGCCGCTGACGAAGGCTTCGGCATCGATCAGGTCTTCACAGACCGTCAGGTGCTGCCACTTGCCGTGCAGATCGACGAACTTGAGATCGATCAGTTCGATCCCTTCGTCTTTGATCATGCGAAGGACGTCTTGGGCTGATTTGGCCATGACAAGGGAAGAGAGAATGCCGCGCTCGCGTCGGCGTGCTGCGAAGGTACGGATCGCCCCGGGGAGTGTTTTGTATCAGCCGTAACGGTTTTTTCGGTTCAGGCGCGCAGCTCGGGCAGGCGTCGGTTGCGTAACCGTTTCTGTCAATCGGCCCAGAACGGCCCGCCCGCCTGGGTTCTGTCTGTTCAGCGGTGCTACTTTCGCGATGCTGCAGCGACTTGATCGTTCCGCCATGCGCGATGCCATCACCGGTCTGATCGGCCGATACGACCAGCTCGGTCGCTACCTGGATCGCGACGCCGTCGATCGCATGAACGGCTACTACGCCGAGGCTGCCGAGCGTCTGGCTGTCGTCGAGCTGATCAACCGGGAGGCGGCCGAGATCGTGCGCGAAGCAGCCCAGCGGCTCTGGCTCGAAGATCCCGAGCTGATCCTGCCTGGTGGCAATGCCTACACCACGCGCCGGCTCTCGGCCTGTCTGCGTGACATGGACTACTTCCTGCGATACGCCAGCTATGCCCTGGTGGCTGATGACGTCACCATGCTCAACGAGCGGGTGCTGAACGGGCTCGACGACACCTATAAAAGTCTTGGCGTGCCGACGGGCCCCACGGTGCGCAGCATCGCCCTGCTGGCTGAAGTGGTCTGTGAAAAGGCCTCTGCTGCCGCTGTGATCAGCTCCGAAGACTGGGTTCGGGCTCCCTTCAATCACCTGTGCCAGGGTCTGGCCGCCACCAACGTGAGAGCGCGCTGAGTGGCCTTTTAGGCTCCAACGATCGCCCCAGTTCGCCCTCCTTGCCACCATCCGTGCTGCCCCCCATCAACACCAGTCACCGCAAGGTGCTGGATCCCATCAACACCCCGTCACGGTTGCTGTTGGGCCCTGGTCCATCCAACGCCCACCCCACGGTGCTGGAAGCCCTGAGCCGCACCCCCATCGGTCACCTTGACCCGCTCTATGTCCATCTCATGGGTGAGGTGCAGGAGCTGCTGCGCTACGCCTGGCAGACCGACAACCGCCTGACGATTCCGATGAGCGGTACCGGCAGTGCGGCCATGGAGGCGACGCTCGCCAACACGATTGAGCCCGGCGACACGGTGTTGGTGGCGATCAAGGGATATTTCGGCCTGCGCCTGGCTGACATGGCCTCCCGTTACCGGGCCAAGGTGGTCACCATCGAGAAGCCCTGGGGTGAGGCCTTCTCAGCTGCCGAGATCGAGCATGCGCTCAGCACCCACAAACCGGCCATCCTGGCCATGGTGCATGCAGAGACCTCCAGTGGTGTCTGCCAGCCCATGGAGGGCATCGGCGACCTGTGCCGCGCCCACGACTGCCTGCTGCTGCTCGACACCGTCACCTCCCTGGGTGGGGTGCCACTGTTTCTCGATGCTTGGAAGGTTGATCTGGCCTACAGCTGCAGCCAGAAAGGGCTGAGCTGCCCGCCCGGTCTGGGTCCCTTCACCATGGGGCCCCGGGCCGAAGCCAAGATGACCGCCCGCAGCAGCAAGGTCCCCAACTGGTACCTCGATGTGACCCTGCTCAACCAGTACTGGGGCAGCGACCGCGTCTACCACCACACAGCGCCGGTCAACATGAACTTCGGCATGCGCGAGGCGCTGCGCCTGCTGGCCGAAGAGGGTCTTGACGCGGCCTGGGCCCGCCACCGCAGCAACGCAGAACGGCTGTGGGCCGGCCTTGAGCGACTTGGTCTGCAGCTGCATGTGCCAGAACCCCTGCGACTGCCGACCCTGACGACCGTGCGCATTCCCGAGGGGGTTGATGGCAAGGCGTTCAGCCTGCACTTGCTCAACAAGCACGGCATCGAAATGGGTGGTGGCCTCGGTGAGCTGGCCGGCAAGGTCTGGCGCATCGGACTCATGGGCTACAACAGCCAGCCGGCCAACGTCGATCGCCTGCTCAACCTGATCGAAACCGAATTGCCGGCCTTTGCGCCCGCCGGCCTCAGCGCTGCCGTCGCAGCCTGAACCAGTCGCTCAGTTGCTGGCTCGCCTGCAGGGCCAGCACCCCGCCAGTGACCTGCATGGTGTGATGGGCGCTCGGATCGGTCGCCAGATCGAGACAACCGCCCAGGGCTCCCCGCTTGGGATCGTCAGCCCCAAAGACCACACGCCCCACCCGCGCCTGGATCAGGGCGCCGGCGCACATGGGACAGGGTTCGAGCGTCACCAGCAGGGTGCAGTCGTTGAAGCGCCAGTCGCCCAGCAACCGTGCCGCCTGGCCCAGAGCCACCAGCTCGGCATGGCCTAGGGGATCGGCATGCTGCTCACGGCGGTTGCTGCCCCAGCCGATGCAGCGCCCGCGGCCATCCAGCACGACCGCCGCCACGGGAATCTCCCCGCAGCGGCCGGTTCTGGCTGCACACCGCAGCAGGCGGGCCATCCATGATTCCAGTACGGGGTCGTAGGACCCGGGCCGTTCCATGACGCCGTTGTAGCCGAGCGCGACAGGTGACAATGGGCCCACTGCGATCCAGTGCCGTTGGCCGTTGCGCCCCCAGCCCCACAGGCGAGTGCCGCCCTCCCCTTCGCCAGTGCAGAGCAGCTGGATCCGCGCCTGCAGGAGCTGCTCGAGGCCGCTTCGGCGCAGTTGTGTCATTGGCTGGGGTCGGCGGCCCAGCGTTCCCCCCTGCCTGGATTGTCGGTGCTGCCCGAGGTGGCACCCAGGCCCGCCGGACTGGCGACCCCGGCCTTGATGGCCGAGCTGCAGCTGGTGATGGAGGGGTCCTACAACGTCAACCATCCAGGCGCCCTGGCCCACCTGGACCCACCGCCGCTGATGGCGTCGATTGCGGCCGAGCTGGTCTGCGCGGGCCTCAACAACAACCTTCTGGCTGAAGAACTGTCCCCGAGCCTCAGCCGCCTGGAACGCAGTCTCTGTGGCTGGCTGGCCGAGGCCATCGGGCTGCCGCAGGGCAGTGGTGGAGTGCCTGCCAGCGGTGGGACCCTCTCCAACCTGATGGCCCTGGTCACCGCCCGGGTGAGTCGCGGGCTTCAGCACTGCAGCGAGGCGGTGGTGCTGGCCAGCAGTGCGGCCCATGTCTCACTGAGCAAGGCGCTGCTGGTCATGGGGCTGCCGCCATCGGCCCTGCGCCCGCTGCCGGTCGATGCGCAGGGGCGGCTGGAACCCGACGCCCTGGCCCTCGAGCTCGAGACTTGTGCGGCCGCCGGCATTCCGGTGCTGGCGGTGGTTGCCACGGCAGGGACAACGGTCTGCGGGGCCGTTGATCCACTGCCGGCCATGGCCTCACTGTGCCGGCTGCACGGCGTCTGGCTCCATGTGGATGGGGCGATCGGTGCGGTCTATGCCCTTGATCCTGCGCATGCACCCAGGGTCGAGGGACTCGCTCTGGCCGATTCGGTCACCATGAATCCCCAGAAGCTGCTGGGCATCACCAAGACCTCGTCACTGCTGCTTCTGGCCCAACCCGCCCAGTTGGCTGCCACGTTTGCCACAGGGCTTCCTTACATGGAGCCGAGCTGGGGCGGCAGCCATGGCGGTGACTGCGGCCTGCAGGGCACCCGGTCGGCCGAGGTGCTCAAGCTCTGGCTGGGGCTGCGCCAGTTGGGCTGCGAGGGCATCACGGCGATCCTGGATGGGGCCATCGCCCGGCGCCGTTGCCTGCAGGCCTTGCTCGAGCCCTGCCCGCGCCTGCTGCTGCGCCAGGGGGGGCTGCATCTGCTGGCCTTCACGCCCGATGCACTGAGCGCAGCTGAGGCCGACAGCTGGAGCCGTTCGACACGGCAGGAGCTCTTGGAGGCTCAACTGATGCTGTCGCGGCCCATGCATCTGGGCCGCCACCACCTCAAGGCGGTGCTCGGCAATCCCCACACCCGCCAGGAGCACCTGCAGCAGCTGGCGACGATCGTCGGGCGCAGCGTCGAGGTCCAGCCATGAGTCAGACCCGTGGACGCTGGGTGGCCCTGGTGACCGGCGCGTTGTCGGTGTTGATCGGTGTGGCCTACCTGGTCCTGATCACGCTGCTTGACAGTCGTGGGCCCCTGTTGCCGCCGCCACCGGAAGCCCTGGGTTTCAGCGTGAATCAGGACGCGGCGGCAGCTGTTTCTCCCGTTGGCGTTTCAACGGCTCCACCACTCGGCTGAACGCCTTTTCGAGGAAACGGCGCAGATCGGCATCGCGCCGGCTCAGATCAAACTGTTGCTGCACCACCTCCTGGATGCCGCCGTCGCCCCAGTCCTGGTTCTGGGCGAAATAGGTGATGAAGCTGAGCCCGGCGACCCGGGTCAGCCAGGCGGCGCTGACAGCCTGCAGGGCCCGTCCGACCAGCAGGGTCGGCAGGCTCAGGCTCAGGCTGGTGCTCACCAGACTGACCCCACCTTTGACCAGCCCCAGCGCTGCCAGGGTCTTGCCCACGGAGACGGCAAGGTCCTGGGCGGTGTCGCGGCTCAGCTGGATGCCGTAGACCCTGGCGATCTCGACCACCATCTGGGCATTGACCGCCGCGGCGGCCAGCAGGTCGAGCCCTGGCAACGGCGTCACGGCCAGGGCCCCAGCGCCGATCCACATCGTCCGCTCGACGATCGACTCGGCATCCTGGCGTCGCTGCTGGGCCAGCAGGGCCTGGCTGGCTTCGCTGAGGCGACGGCTCTGCAGCAGCAGGTTGTCGGCGATCAGTTCCTCACCGTCGCGATGCAGCACCGCGGCGATGCGTTGCACCAGGATGTCGACCTCGGGCAGGGGTTGCAGCGGCGTTCCTCCAGGCCTGGGAACGCTCTGCGGTGAAGCACTGGCGGCGACGACATCGTCAGGAGCGAGCAGCCCGCGGCAACGCTGGCGCAGCAGGCCGAGCAGCCTGGCCTCCTCCTGTTCACCGCGCAGATCGCACTTGTTGAGGACCAACACCAGCCGCTTGCCAAGCGAGGCCAGGGTCTCAAACACGTGCATCTCAGCGGCCCGCAGATCACCATCGACAACCAGCAGCAGCAGATCGGCGCGGGCGGCCAGTTCCCGGGCTTGCCGCTCGCGACTGTCACCGGCATCGCCCGACTCCAGGATTCCGGGCGTGTCGATCAACCAGATGGCGCGCTGCAGCCCCCGGAGCCGCAGGCGATAGCGCTGGCTGGCGCCGGTGGTGCCCATCGGGGCCCCCACCGAGCCCACCAGCTCGCCCAGCAGGGCCCGGATCAGCGATGTCTTGCCACTGGAGCCGGCCCCGAGCACCACGATCATCAGATCGCCCCGTTCAAGCTCGTGGGCCATGCGTTGCCGTTCCTGCTCGAGCAGAGTCCGCTCGACGGCATCGCGCACGCGCTCCAGGGTCTGGTCGATCGCTTCGAGGTTCTGCCGGGCAGCGTCGCGTCGGCTTGACGGAGCCGGCAGGGGCGTGCGCGAGCCGTTGTCGCGTTGCAGACCGCGCAGTGCCCGCAGCCAGGGCCAGAGCAACTGGCCCAAGACCAATGCCGCCGCCAGCAGCAGCAGCCACAGCACCGGGGCGACCAGGCCATAGGGCAGAACGGCGCTGAGTTGCCAGATCAGGCTGTTGATGGCCTGCAGCAGCAGCCCGACCACCACAAGCGCCGCCAGCAGCAGGGCGAGTGCAAGCCAGAGCCGTTGGCGCAGGTTCACCCGCCGCTCCCCGCTGCGGCGATGATCTCGTTCCACAGAGCCGCTGCAAGCCCGCTGCCGGCGCGGGTCGGTCGGTTGTCATCGTTGCCGAGCCACACCCCCACCACCCAGTGGCGGGCTGGATCAAAGCCGATGAACCAGAGGTCGCGGCTGTCGTTGGTGGTGCCGGTCTTCCCCCCTTCGCCGCCGCCGCGGTAGGCGGCTCTGCCGGTGCCCTGGCGCACCACGGCCTGCAACATCGTTCGCAGGGTGTCGCTCACCCGCGGCGTGGTGGCCCGGCGTCCGGGGTTCGCCAGTGGGGCCGCCTGATCGGCAGCCCGGCGACAGCGTTGATCAGCCAGTCCCTGGCACCGCTCGGCGTCGACCAGGCGCCGGATCGTGCGTGGTGCATGCCAGATTCCGCCGTTGGCGATGGCGGCATAGAGACTGCTCATCTCGAGCAGGGTGGCTTCGCTCTGACCCAGCACCAGGCCCGGAACCGCGCGCATCGGTGAATCGATGCCCAGATCCCTGGCTTTCTGAACGACCGACTCCAGCCCGACGCGACGGCTCAGCCGCAGGGCTGCGGTGTTGCTGCTGCTGGCCAGTGCTGTGGTCAGACTGAGCCCCCCGCGGCAGGGGGAGCTGTAATGAATGCCGCCCCAGTTGAGGGGATCGCAGGGCACCACCGACCCCGCTGCCAGGCCGCGCTCGAGCGCCAGGGTGAAGGGCACAACCTTGAAGGTGCTGCCCGGTTGCCGCATCGCCATCGAGGCACGGTTGAACTGACTGCTGCTGTAGTCACGGCCGCCGGCAATGGCGACGATGCCGCCGGTGCGGTAATCGAGCACCACCACGGCTCCCTGGCTCACCTGCTGGTCGCGGTGCGTGTCGATCCAGCGACGCAGCAGGGATTCGATGCGTTGTTGCAGGACCGGATCCAGGTGGGTGTCGATCAGGTAGTTCCCCTGCTGGGCGGCATCAGGACCGACCAGCTGCTGGAGATCCCGGCGAACCTGATCGGTGTAGTAAGGCGCTCCACGCAGGGCGGGGTTGCTGCGACAGGCCTGGGGAGCGATCACAACAGGAGCTCGCGTGGCCCGTCGCGCCCGGTCGTCGCTGATGCGACCGGTGGCGGCCATTTTGTTGAGCACCTGGTTGCGTGAGGCCAGGGATGCGGCAGGGTCGACGCAGGGGTCATAGCCATTCGGCGAGGGCAGCAGCCCGACCAGCAGAGCCGCTTCCTCGAGGCTCAGCTCTCGGGCCGAGCGGCCGAAATAGTGGCGTGCAGCATCCTCAAACCCCCAGCCCACGCCGAGATAAACGCGGTTGAGGTAGCTCAACAGCAGATCACGCTTGCTGTAACGCGCTTCGAGCTGCAGAGCGACCAGCAGTTCCCGCCATTTGCGTTGCAAGGTTTCGCCATTGCCCACCTCATCGGGATAGAGGCTGCGGGCCAGCTGCTGGGTCAGGGTGCTGCCCCCCTGCAGCACGCGCCCACCCAGCAGGTTGGTGAACAGGGCCCGGGCCGTGCCGATCGGATCGACCCCTGGATGCCACCAGAAGCGGCTGTCTTCACTGGCCAGCAGGGCATCGACAAGGACTCCCGGATACTCGCTGAGACCGCCCAGTTCGCGGTGTTTGATCGTGTCCAGACTGCTGATCGGCCTGCCGTTGCGGTCGTAGAGAGCCAGCGGCCCACGCACGGTGGCCAGACTGCCCCTGATCGGCATCAGGGCAGCCGAGAGCAACAGCAGCGTCGCCCCGCAGCCGAGGCCGCCACAAATCATCGAGCCGATGGTGGCGCGCAGCCGTTGCAGCTCCGGCAGCGGCGGCAGGCTGAACTGCAGGGTTGGCAGATCGGCCTGGCTGGGTGGACCCAGCTGCACCCGGTCACCATCGTTGAGCAGCAGCTCGCGGATGCGCCGTCCCTGCCACCAGAGCCCATTGGTGGATCCAGCATCCCGCAGGACCCACGTCCTGCCGCGACCTTTAAGCAGGGCATGCTCCCGGCTGACCGCACCGTTGTCGATCACCACGTCGAGGTTGCTATCACGGCCGATGCGGTACTGGCCCGGCAGCAGGTCAACGGTCTGCGGCTGGGTGAGCCCTTGGTGCACCAGCAGCTGTGGCCTGGCGGGCTGACGCAGCCGTTGCCACAGGTCCTGCAGTGAGCCGATCAGCCGATCAGCGGGCATCGGTTTGCCTGCGGCTGAGCAGGTCGATGATGAAGCAGACGACCGCCAGATTGATCGCCACATCGGCCACGTTGAACACCGGGAACTCGAACGGAACCAACCGCAGAAAGTCGACCACCGCGCCCATGCGCCAGCGGTCGATTCCGTTCCCCACCGTGCCACCCAGCAACAGTCCAAGCGCTGCCATCTGAGCAGGATGCAGCCGCGGTTGCCCCAACACCCACACCACCAGCACCACCGCGACCGTGGCGCTGATCAGGGCCAGCAGCGTCTGGGCCTGGGTGAACAGGCTGAAGGCTGCACCCCGGTTGAACACCAACTGCAGATCCACCAGCCCTGGCAGCCAGCGCCGCGTGACGCCCACAGGAAGGGTTGTGAGGATCCAGGTTTTGCTGAACTGGTCCAGCAGCACGACCAGCAGGGCCAGCACCAGGGTGCTCAGGCGTCCAGAGCGGCGCATGGTCATGGCGCCAGTCTCAGCCCCCGGCGCAGCGCCAGGGCGGCCACGGCGACCGCGCAGCACAGCAAGACCTGGGCGGGCAGTGGGGCCAGGCTGTAGCTGACCGTGAGCTGGAGCAGCCCGGCGCTCCAGCGTCCAGACAGGGCGCCCAGCATCAGATTGAGCAGCCCACACACTTGCAGCACCGCCAGCCCCAGCAGGCTCACACCAAACAGGCTGAGCAGGTCGTCCATGCCGCCCTGGCGCGCGAGCCTGCCGCTCAGCCAGGCCGCCGGCACAAAGCCCACCAGATATCCGAATCCCGGTTCGAGCAGGTAGCCGGGTCCACCGCCCCCCTGAAACACGGGCAACTGAAACAGGCCGATGCTGAGGTAGGCCACGGCCGCGAGCATCGCGCTGCGCGGCCCGCAGACCAGAGCCGTCAGCAGCAGTGCCGGTACCTGCAGTGTCATCGGCAGGGTCACCAGCTGCAGGGATCCGTTGCCGCCAGGCAGCGGCACAGCGGCACTGACCAGCCCGCCGGCCAGGATCAGCATCAGCCCCGCCAGGGCTCCGGTCCAGATGGCGATCGCACGCAACGGTCGAGACGGTTCAGCGGACTGATGGCCATCCTGCTGCAGTTAGGGTCCGACGTCATCCGGCCCCACTGGTGCGATGCCTGATCCGAGCCCTGTTGCCCTCGGCGATGCTGTCAGGTTGGCGATCCAGCGCCCCTACCTGAAGACCGCTGACCCCATGCCGATGCTGCGGCCAGGCGATCTGGTCTCTCCCGACGAGGTCGGGCAGGTTGTGGGGCTGCGGGCTGCCGACCAGGTGGCTGTCAGGTTTCGCCGCGGTACTTTTCTGCTCGAGGCGAGCTGGCTCAGCCGCGCCTGAGTGGGTGCCGCTCCCAGGCCCGCTGGGCCGCCTGCAGGCCACGGCTGGGGCCGCAGAGACTCAGCCGGGGGTTGAGCAGGCAGCGCCTGGCCACGTTCAACAGGTCCTCGGAACTGATCTGTCCGGCCCGTTCCAGACAGCTGTCGATGTAATCAGCACCGAGCCCGAACGAGAGCAACAGGGCATGCCGATCGGCCTGCTGTCCGCAGGTCTGGCGTCCCATGGCCTCCTGACCTCTGTACTTCGCCACGGCCAGCTGCAGTGCAGCGTCTGTGATGGGGGCCTGCAGCAGTGCTTCCCATTCATCGAGCAGCGCCGTGCAGGCGTCTTCGGCCCGCTCAGCCGATGTCGACAGATGCCAGACGAACGGCGTGGGTCCTCGCCGTGCCGGCATGTGCACACCGACGTCGTAGGCGAGGCCACGCTCCTCCCGCAGCGCGATGAACAGCCGGCTCGACATCCCCAGGCCCAGGTGGGCCTGCAGCAGCCGCAGGGGCAGGCTGTCCGGATGGCTTAGGGGCGGAATGCGGCAGCCAAGCATCAGCACGACCTGACCGGTGTCGTCGTCGACCAGCTCCAGCGCGTCGGCATCGGGCTCGGGGTGAGCGACCGGAATCTCCAGGCCGGGAGAAGCTGGATTCCAGCCATGGCGCCCGGCCACCAGGGCCAGCTGCTCCTCCAGACCCGCTGGCAGGGTGCCGGCGATGACCAGAGCTGCACCACAGCGGCCCAGCGCGGCCTGCAGCCGGGCCAGGTCGTCGCGTTTCAGCGCGACGAGATCCGTGTCTACGCCGAGGGGATCATGGCCATAGGGCCCGTTCCCATACAACTGGTGGCGCAGCGCTTCATGGCAGAGGTGAAAGGGATCTTCCCGTTGCCGCTGCAGCGTCTGCAGGTTGAGCTGGCGTTCGATGGCGATCTGCTCCGGCTCCAGCCTGGGTTCGAGCACCATCTGCAACAGCAGGGGGAGGAGCCTTGCCGCATCGCCACTGGCGCATTTGAGGTGGAGCCCCAGGTGATCTTCACTCGCCTCGCAGCGCAGCGCCGCGCCGCATCCTTCGACCAGGTCGGCCAGGGCCTCGGCATCGAGAGTTCCACAGCCGCGGGTGAGCAGACCGGCCAGCAGTTGATGGGCCCCCCGTTGACCTGCCGGATCAGCGCTGCTGCCTCCGGCGATCCACAACCGGCCTGCCACCAGATCGGGCGACGGACTGGCACTGCAGGCCAGAAGCAATCCCCCGGGCAGCGTCTGCTCATGCCATGGGCTTCTGCTCATGCGGGCACGGCCTCGAGCACGCAGGCGCGGCCGGGCTCCAGCAGCAACAGGCTCGCGTGCAGGGCACGCTGGTCGATCCGGTTGATGCTGTTCAACGGTTCAGCCAGATCGAGGGGGCGGTCCCACAGGCCGTTGTTGCCGATCACGGCGGCAATGCCTGCGGCAGCTTCGAGGCTGAAGCGGTAACCGTTGCGCACCAGGGCCAGGCCCCTGGCCAGTTCGGGACCCTCGGGCAGATGCTGGGGGCCTTCCTGCAACACCGTGGTGATTTCCTGCCGCACAGCTGGCAGATCCTCGGCTTCGCAGACAGCCTCCAGCAAGGCCAGGCTGCCGAATTCGAGCACCTGCAGATCGAGGTCAATGCTCTCGACCAGCTGCAGTTGCTCGCGCAGGCGCGCCACCAGTCGGCTGCGTCGACCTTCGGCCATCAGGCTGGTGGCCAGGTCCATCGCGGCCAGGGCATCCCGCTGGGCCGCACCCGGCAGCGACCAGGCCATCAGCAGCCGGGCCGATTCGAGCTGGGCAAACGTCTGCCGATGCACGCCTGGCTGGATCTGCAGCAGTGGCGGTTCGCTGATCGCGCCGCGCCGTGGCAACTGGCCCAGGGGAGAGCAGGCCAGCTGGGTCAGCAACGCCTGCCAGCAGGCCTGGTCGAGGGGACCGCAGACGGCCAGCACACAGCGCTCGCCGCTGTACACCCCCTGCTGGAACTGCCGCATTGCCCCTGGAGTGTGGCTGTTCAAAGCGGTCTCGACGCCCAGGATCGCGCGGCCATAGGGGTGGTTGCCGCAACCCAGCTCCAGCAGGGTCTGGAGGGCCAGTTCGTCGGGCTGGTCCTGGCTCTGGGCGAGTTCTTCGAGAACGACCTGGCGCTCCATGTCGAAATCGCCGGGATCCAACCGCGGCTGCAGGACCAGATCGAGCAACAGCGCCACCGCCTCAGCGAGGGCATCCGGCGGCACCAGAACGTGGTAATGAACGTCATCAAAGCCGGTGGCGGCATTGCTGCTGCCTCCGAGCGCCTCGATGCGCAGGTCAAAGTCCCCGGCCCCGAGCTGCTCACTGCCCTTGAACACCATGTGCTCAAGGAAATGGGCCATGCCGCTCTCGCTGGGCCCTTCAAAGGCGCTGCCGGCCTGGCACCAGAGATCGATGCACACCAGTGGCGCCTCGGCCATGGGGAGCCACACCACGCGGCTGCCACTGGGAAGTGTGCAGCTGCGCGCCGGATTCAGACCAGCGAACCGTTCGGTGGACTCCGGCAGGGACAAGGCAAGACCCGTGGCAGGATCTGCATTCTGCTGCGCACGACGCGCCCATGAGCCTCCACCCCCTGATGGACGCGCTGGCGAGCTGCATCCGCAGGCGGTGGCACGACCTGCCCGACCGAGGCCCCCTGCCTCTGGCTGAGGACCTGGCAGAGATCAGCGGCAGTCTCGATGGCGAGGCCCTGTTCATCCGCAACGAGCTCGGCACGGCGCGGGGCCTGCGCAAGCTCCATCTCGAGACCGCGCGCCTGGGTGCCGGATTGCAGATCCTGCACTGTGTGTTTTTTCCCGATCCACGCTTCGATCTGCCGATCTTCGGCGCCGATGTGGTGGCCTCACCGGCCGGCGTCTCAGCCGCCATCGCCGACCTCTCACCGGTCGCGGATCAGCTTCCGCTTTGCTTTGCCCAGGACCTGGCTGCCAATCCTGGGCCCGGTTTCCGTGAGCCCCGGGAGCTGCCCCCCTGGGGCTCGATCTTCTCGCCCCATGTCTGTTTCATCCGTCCTCACGGTCCAGAGGAGGAGCAGGCCTTCGTGGAACGGGTCGATCAGTTCCTGGCCTTGATGGCCCGTGGCTGCGCCGAGACGCTCCCCGATGCCGCCGATGCCCCCGCTACGGTTGGACGCTGGCAGTCACAGCTGGGCTATTGCTGGCAGCAGAAACGCAACGACAAGACCCGGCGCGTGCTCGAGAAGGCCTTCAATCCGATCTGGGCGGAGCGGTACATCGAAGACCTGCTGTTCGACGATCCACCGCAGCCATGACACGCCTCCTGGAGCGTTTGCCGCGCCCGGCCTGGATCGCTCTCGGTGCCGTGGGCCTCGTGCTGTTGCTGCTTGCCGTGTTGCGCGGCCCGTCGCGCCGCACCCAACCGATGGTGCCTGCAGCCCCTGCTGCGCTGAACAGGCAGCAGAGCCCCAGGGGCGTGGCCGCCCTCGGACGCCTGGAACCAGCCGGTGATGTGCGTACCCTGGCGGCACCCACGGGCGGGGTCGGCATGAGCCCACGCCTGGCCACCCTGCTGGTGCGCGAGGGCGACCCGGTGCGTCGCGGCCAGGTGCTGGCCAGTTTCGACAACCGAACCGGACTGCTGGCCCAGCGGGAGCTGCTGATCACCCGCGTGAACAGCCTGATGAACCAGCTTGCGATTCTCGAGGCCCAGACCACGCGCTATCGCAACCTGACCCGCTCAGGAGCCAACCCAGCCGGCGACCTCGATGAACGGGAGATTCAGCTCACCGATCGACGGGGCCGGCTCAACGAGGCCCGGGCCGAACTCAAGCGGCTCAAGGCCGATCTCGAACTTTCAGAGCTGCGTTCACCAATCGATGGTGTGGTGTTGCGCGTGTTCACCCAGCCCGGTGAAAGGCCCGACGCCAACGGCATCCTTGAGGTCGGCGCCAACCAGCGGATGGAGGCCATCGCCGAGGTCTACGAAAGTGATGTCGCTCGCATCCGCATCGGCCAGACGGTTCTGCTGGAGAGTGAAAGCGGTGGTTTCAAGGGCACCCTGCGCGCCCGCGTTCTGCGCATCAGCCCCCAGGTGCGGCAGCGGCAGGTGCTCAGCACCGATCCCAGTGCCGACGCTGATGCCCGCATCGTTGAGGTTCGTCTTGGGCTTGACCCAGCCCAGCTGCAGAAGGTCGCTGCCCTGGCCGGTCTGAAGGTGATCGCCCGATTCCAACCCTGAGTGATGCCCACACCTGCGGCAGGCCGGCTCACGGGCTTTTGGCGCCGCCGGCGCATTCCCTTGGCGTGGCTGTTGTTGACGCGCCAACCCATGCGTCTGGCGGTCGCCCTGGCGGGCATTGCCTTCGCCGGCATTCTGATGTTCATGCAGCTGGGGTTCCGCGATGGCCTGTTCGAAGCCAGCGTCACGATCCACAAGCTGTTTGACACCGACGTGGTGCTGCTCAGTCCACGCACCACAAGCTCGATCGGCATGGCCAGCTTCCCCCGCCGTCGCCTGGTGCAGACCCTGGCGGATCCCGATGTGCTGAGCATTAGTCCGGTCAACTGGAATCTGCTGCTCTGGCGCAACCCCGAGGCGCGCACCACCCGTTCGATCCTGACGCTCGGATTTGAACCCGGTGATCCGATTTTCCTGGACCCCGCCATCAGCCTTCAGGCTCCCCTGTTGCAGGATCGCGGGCGGGTTCTGTTCGACGAGCGCTCCAGGCCCGAATTCGGTCCGATCGCCAGCTGGCTCAGTCAGGGGCGCACGGTCGAGACCGAGGTGTCCGGTCAACGCATCCGCGTGGCCGGACTGGTGGCCCTCGGGCCCTCCTTTGGCGCCGACGGCAACATGATCACCAGCCGGGAGACCTACTTCCGGTTGATGCCCAACAGTCCCCCCGGGAGCATCGAGCTTGGCCTGGTCCGGCTGAGGCCCGGCGCCGACCCCGACGCGGCGGTTGCACGGCTCAGGCGCGAACTGCCGGCCGATGTGCGGGTGCTCACCAAAGCCGGCTTTGAGGAGTTGGAGAAGACCTACTGGCGCACCAGCACGGCCATCGGCTTCATCTTCACCCTCGGCGCCGGCATGGGCTTTGTGGTGGGCTGCGTGATCGTCTATCAGATCCTGTATTCCGATGTCAGCGATCACCTTCCCGAGTACGCCACGTTGATGGCCATGGGCTATCGCCTGCCCACCCTGCTCGGGGTGGTGGGTCGCGAGGGCCTGTTGCTGGCGGTGCTGGGCTACCTGCCGGCCTATGTGGCTGGACAGGGGCTGTATGCCCTCGTGCGCAGCGGTACCCGGTTGCCGGTGGTCATGGATCCAGGCAGAGCCCTGCTGGTGTTCAGCCTGATTCTGGTGATGTGCCTCGGTTCGGCTGGTCTGGCCATGCGCCGTCTGGGTGATGCCGATCCGGCTGAGATTTTCTGACCATGACCCCGTCTGCAAGCGCCGCGATTCACCTGCAGGGCCTCAGCCACTGGTACGGCGTGGGGTCCACCCGGCGCCAGGTGTTGCAGGGGGTGGATCTGCACGTGGAGGCCGGCGAGGTGGTCCTGCTCACCGGGCCGTCGGGCTGTGGCAAGACCACCCTGCTCACCCTGGTGGGCGCCCTCAGACAGGTGCAGGAAGGCGCGGTCGCGGTGCTCGGCCAGCAGCTGCGCGGTGCCGGTCGCCGCGAACGCCAGCGACTGCGACGTTCGATCGGCATGATCTTTCAGGGTCACAATCTGCTGCGCTGTCTCAGCGCCGAACAGAACGTCCAGATGGGTGCCGATCTGCTGCATGGCCTCAGCTATCGGCAGCGCCGCGACCAGGCCCGCGACTGGTTGCGGGCCGTGGGTCTGGGCGATGAACTCCACAAACTCCCCCACGACCTCTCCGGAGGTCAGAAACAGCGTGTGGCCATCGCCCGCGCCTTGGCGGCGCGTCCGCGCCTGCTGCTTGCCGATGAACCCACGGCTGCCCTCGATTCACGCACGGGACGCGAGGTGGTCGAGCTGCTGCAGAGCCTGGCGCGCGAGCAGGGCTGTGCCGTGTTGATGGTCACCCATGACCCCCGCATTCTCGACATCGCCGATCGCCTCGTGCGCATGGAGGATGGGCGCCTCAGCGACGCCAGCGCCGAAGCTCTGGCTGCCCAGGCCGGTGGGTAAGCTGATCAACAGACCGCACCTGAAGTCGCTCAACGCATGGCCAAGCGCAGAAATCTGAAGAAGGAAAAGCAGGAACGCAACCGGGCCTATGCCCGCAAGTTCAAGAAGCGCAAGCTCCGCAACGACGGCCGCGGTGAAGGTGCCGGCAACGGTGTCACCGGCACGGCCAACAACGGTGGTGCCGCCGACTGATCCGGTCCGGTTCACGGCCTTCAGCACCAGGGGGTGACCGCAGGGCACCCCCTTTTTTTGACTGCGAGTGAGCATGTTCATCAGCGTCGTCATCCCCACCTACAACCGGTTGCCGATCCTGCAGAAGTGTCTGCTGGCACTCGAGCAGCAGCGTGTCGCCGAGCCGATCAGCCGCTATGAGGTGGTGTTGGTGGATGACGGCTCGACCGATGCAACGGTCGCCTGGCTTGCCGAGCAGGCCGAGGCCCTTCCCCATGTGCGGCTGATCCGCCAGGACCACGGTGGGCCGGCACTGGGCCGCAACCGGGGCGTCGAGGCCGCCCGTGGCGATGTGATCGTCTTCATCGACAGCGATCTGATCGTCACCGAGGGCTTTCTGATGGCCCATGCCACTGCCCTGCACCAGGCCTGGCGACGCCAGGGCAACCACCTGTGCTTCACCTACGGAGCCGTCATCAACACGGCCGACTTCGAGAACCCCACAGGCGAGCGGCACAAGCTTCGCGATCTCTCCTGGGCCTACTTCGCAACTGGCAACGTGGCCATCGACCGTGCCTTGCTCGAGCAGGCCGGGCTGTTTGATCCGGCCTTCCGGCTCTATGGCTGGGAAGATCTCGAGCTCGGCGAGCGGCTGCGTCGCCTTGGGGTTCGCCTGATCCGCTGCCCCGAGGCTGTGGGCTACCACTGGCACCCGCCCCTGAGCCTGGAGCAGATTCCGCGACTGATCCAGGTGGAGCGGGAACGAGCCCGCATGGGCCTGGTTTTCTATCGCAAGCACCCCACCCGCCGGGTGCGCCTGATCATCCAGTACACCCTTGTCCACCGGCTGTTGTGGGAGGTGCTGACCCTGGGCGGACTGCTCAACGAACGCAGCCTGCGTCCCCTGCTCGGCTGGTTGATCCGCCATGGTCAGGCCGCCCTGGCCATGGAACTGTTGCGGCTCCCCCTTAACCGCATCGGTGTGCGGAGACTGTTTGAGGAAGCCCGCAACCCTGTTTGATAGGTTGGCCTGGTAACCCAAATTCCGCACACCTGCGCGTTTCGGGTGATCAGCTCCGCTCCGGTCTGCCGGATGCCGTGGCCGATCCCTGGCAGGTGGTGGCCAACCCGAAACTCCCTGCATCCATGGCTGTCGTCACCCTCGCCGAAATGATGGAGGCTGGCGCCCACTTCGGGCACCAGACTCGCCGCTGGAATCCCAAGATGTCGCGCTACATCTACTGCGCGCGCAACGGGGTTCACATCATTGATCTCGTGCAGACCGCGGTCTGCATGAACAACGCCTACAAATGGGTGCGCAGTGCCGCCCGCAGCGGCAAGCGTTTTCTGTTCGTAGGCACCAAGAAGCAGGCCTCCGAGGTCATTGCCCAGGAGGCCAGCCGTTGCGGTGCCGCCTATGTCAACCAGCGCTGGCTGGGGGGCATGCTTACCAACTGGACAACGATGCGGGCTCGCATCGATCGTCTCAAAGACCTGGAGCGCATGGAGTCCTCCGGGGCCATCGCCATGCGTCCCAAGAAGGAAGCCGCGGTGCTGCGCCGTGAACTGGAGCGTCTTCAGAAGTACCTGGGCGGTCTCAAGTCGATGCGCCGCCTGCCCGACGTGGTGATCCTGGTTGACCAGCGTCGTGAGACCAATGCCGTGCTGGAGGCCCGCAAGCTCGACATCCCCCTGGTGTCGATGCTCGACACCAACTGCGATCCCGATCTGTGCGACGTGCCCATTCCCTGCAACGACGACGCCGTGCGTTCGGTGCAGCTGGTGCTCGGACGCCTCGCCGACGCCATCAATGAAGGCCGTCACGGCGCATCCAACCAGGACCCTGACGACGAGGGCTGAGCCCTCACCCTCAGGTCACCTGGTCCAACCGTCATCGATCCGGGGACCGGCTGTCATGGCCGGTCCCCTGCTGCTTTCACCCACCCCCTACTTCAGTCATGGCTGAGATCTCCGCCAAACTCGTCAAGGAACTGCGCGACAAGACCGGCGCAGGAATGATGGATTGCAAGAAGGCACTCGCCGAAACCAACGGCGATTCCGACAAGGCGATCGAGTGGCTGCGTCAGAAAGGCATCGCCAGCGCCGAGAAGAAGTCAGGTCGCACGGCCGCTGAAGGCGCAATCGGCAGCTACATCCACACAGGTGCCAGGGTCGGCGTGCTGGTTGAGGTGAACTGCGAAACTGATTTCGTGGCCCGAGGTGAGCAGTTCCAGGAGCTGCTCCGCAATGTGGCCATGCAGATCGCCGCCTGCCCCAATGTGGAGTACGTCACGGTCGACCAGATCCCTGCTGAAGTGGCCGACAAGGAGAAAGCCATCGAAATGGGTCGAGATGATCTGGCTGGCAAGCCTGAGGCCATGAAGGTCAAGATCGTCGAAGGACGCATCGGCAAGCGCCTCAAGGAACTGTCGCTGCTGGACCAGCCCTTCATCAAGGACAGCACCATGACCGTTTCTGAGATGGTCAAGCAGGTGGCAGGCAAGCTGGGTGAAAACATCCAGGTGCGTCGGTTCACCCGCTACACCCTGGGAGAGGGCATCGAGATCGAGAAGGCTGATTTCGCTGCCGAAGTCGCCGCCATGCAGGCCGCCTGATCCCCTTGGAGCCGTCCTCGCCCGATCGCGAGACAGCTCAGCAGCTTGAACAGTTGCGAGCCCGTGTCGCTGCGGGCAATCCGCAGCTCTATCGCCACTGGGCCCTGTATCTGCAGGTGCTGCGCGAAGGCCTGGGCCAGGTTGTGGACCAGGCCTGTTTCCGACTGGCTGTGGAGGTGTATCCGCAGCGTTACAGAGCGATGACGGTTGCCAGTCGCCACGACCTGCACCGTCGCCTGGCCGCCCTGGTCAGGCGCAGTTGCAGCCTGCTCACCGTCGAGCAGCTGCAGGCCCTGGCCGCGCAGATCCGCCGCCGCCAGCAGCGTCGCATCGCGCGGCAACGCCGCCAATGGCTGAGCAGTCTCCAACAGCAGGGCGACGGGGCTTCAACCCCTGAGGAACCCAGCGGTTCGGTGCGACTCGGCATGGCGCTGCCGATCAGCCTGTCTCCGTTTGGTCTCGGCGAGTCGAAAGGTCCGGTCGCCGATTCAGATGGCCAGATCGGCGATGACCGCGAATCCGAGCCATCCGACGGGTTGCTAGCAGCGATGGCTGCGCTGATGGAGGACGCAGAGGCCCATCTGCAGGCCGAACCAGCCCCAACCGCGACACCCGGCCACGATGGGCTGATGCCGTTGCACCCACTGGCTTTGCTGACCTGGGTCGATGACCTCGATGCGGCCCTTGCCCGGCGCCTTCGCAACCTGTCCCATGGAATCAATGTGGAACTGGTCAGGCTTGGGCTGGGTCCCAGCCTCGTGCCATTGCAACTGCTCGAAGCGGCCGCAGCCGGCCAGCTCGAGATCCAGAACGCTCCGACCAACCTGATCAAGCTGACCCTGCCCCTTCCCGAAGAGCTCGGCACCCACGGCAGCGAGACCCTGGCGGTATGGCTCCGCCCCACCGACATCGAGGTCGACCAGAGCCGTCTGCGAACCTGCCGCAGCCGTCTGCAGCAGGCGCGCCAGGAGGTGCGCAGAATGGCGCAGACGTACCACCGCCTGGAGCGTCGCCTGCAGGCCCTCGAAGCCGAACAGCTGTGGCTGAACGATCACTCCACAGCCCATCGTCTCCCGAACCGGCCGACGGGGTAGATCCTCGCCTGCATGCCTGGATGCTGCCCTTGCAGCAGGGGCTGCAGCTGGAGGCCGACCGGGGTTTCGCCAATCTGCAGGGACGTCGCGACACCTTTTCCGTCTTTCTGCAGCAGCAGCTCAGTCAGGCCCCGATCCCGCTCAACACGGCCGAGCGATCCCGTCAGGATGAACTGCTGGCGGGCTACGGCCGGTACGACACCCTCTCGCTGGCCCAGCGGCAGCGGCTCGTGCGCGTGAGCCGTGAATGGCTTCTGGCCCTGCGGCAGCGCAGTCGGCCCCCGCAACCGATCAAGCCCCCCAGGCTGCGCACAGCGAACCAGGTGTCTGCCGGTTCAGCCGCAACTGTGGGCCTCACCCTCGACACGCCGCTTGCCGAGGTGAAGGGCATCGGCCCCCGCACCGCCACCCGTCTGGCCCAGCTTGGCTTGTTGCTGACCAGAGATCTGCTGCATTACTACCCGCGGGACTACGTCGATTACGCCAACCTGCGACGGATCGTGCAGCTTGAGGCGGGTGAGACCGCCACGATCGTGGCCACCGTGCGGCGCTCCCATGCCTTCGTGAGCCCACGCAACCCCAACCTCGGCATTCTCGAACTGCAGCTCCAGGACCCCACAGGCCGGTTGAAGGTCAGTCGTTTCTACGCCGGCCGACGCTTCAGCTCCCCGGCCTGGCTCGCCTCCCAACAACGGCTCTTCCCCGCTGGGAGCGTCGTTGCGGTGAGCGGCCTGGTCAAGACCACCCCCTACGGGCCGGCGTTTCAGGATCCCCTGATGGAGGTACTCGAACACCCCAATGCCCCGCTGCAGTCGCAGAGCATCGGCCGTTTGCTGCCGGTTTACGGTCTGACAGAAGGTCTCACCGCCGAGCGCCTGCGTCTGGCTGTGGGTGCGGTGTTGCCCGTGATCGAGGGTTGGGCCGATCCCCTGCCCCAGTCCGTGCGGCAAGCCCAGGGACTGATGCTCCGATCCCATGCCCTGCGGGAGATCCACCAACCGTCAGACCAGGAACGGTTGGCAGCGGCGCGGCGCCGCCTGGTCTTCGACGAGTTTCTGGTGCTGCAGCTCGGTTTGGCCCAGCGCCGCCGGCAGTTGCGCAGCGCCCAGGCTCCTGTGCTGGTGACGTCGGATCCCCAGCCATCCCTGTTGGCACGGTTCTTCGCCCTGCTGCCCTTTGGCCTCACCGGCGCTCAGGAGCGAGTGCTGGCCGAGATCCGACAGGATCTGAGCCGGCCGGAGCCCATGGCCCGGCTGGTGCAGGGTGATGTGGGCAGTGGCAAAACGGTGGTGGCCCTGGCGGCGCTGTTTGCTGCGATTGAGGCCGGTTGCCAGGGTGCGCTGATGGCACCCACCGAAGTGCTGGCCCAACAGCATTTTGCCAAAGTGGCTGACTGGTTGACCCAGCTGCACGTCAGCACCGCCCTACTCACCGGCTCGACCCCGGCCCGCCGCCGGCGTGCGCTGCTCGAAGATCTCAGCAACGGACAGGTGCAGTTGCTCGTCGGCACCCATGCCCTGCTGGAAGACCCGGTTGATTTCGCCCGCCTGGGGCTGGTGGTGGTCGATGAACAACACCGTTTCGGCGTCAACCAGCGCAACCGCCTGCTCGCCAAAGGCCTGCAGCCGCACCTGCTGACCATGACGGCCACGCCGATTCCACGCACCCTGGCGCTGTCGCTCCATGGCGATCTCGATGTAAGCCAGATCGACGAGCTGCCACCCGGTCGTCAGCCCGTGGTCACCAAGGTGTTGCGCAGCAGCGCCCGGCAGGAGGCCTATGACCTGATTCGGGCCGAAGTGGCCGGCGGACAGCGGGCCTATGTGGTTCTGCCGCTGGTCCAGGAGTCTGAAAAACTCGATTTGCGCTCAGCGGTCGAGGTCCACGAGCAGCTCAGCACCGTTGTGTTTCCTGACCTGTCGGTCGGGCTGCTGCACGGCCGGCTCAGCAGTGAGGCCAAGCAACAGGCCATCGCCGCGTTTGCCGACGGGCGCACCCAGGTTCTGGTCAGCACCACCGTGGTCGAAGTGGGTGTCGATGTGCCGGCCGCCACCGTGATGGTGATCGAGCATGCCGAGCGCTTCGGTCTGGCCCAGCTCCACCAGTTGCGCGGTCGGGTCGGTCGCGGCGCGGCGCGGTCGACCTGCCTGTTGATCAACGACAGCAGCAACGGCCAGGCCAGGCAACGGTTGGAGTTGCTCGAGCGCTCCTCAGATGGATTCGAAATCGCTGAGATGGATCTGCGATTCCGCGGCCCTGGCCAGGTGCTCGGAACCCGTCAGTCGGGCCTGCCCGATCTGGCACTCGCCAGCCTGGCCAGCGACGGTGCCGTACTGGAGCAGGCGCGTGAGGTGGCCCAGGCGATCACGGCCGCGGATCCAGATCTGAGCCAGCACCGCCAGCTCGCCGCGATGCTGCTGGCGCAACGGCGGCGTCAGTGTGAGGCTGCCGTTCAACTCAACTGAGCCCAACCCCGTGATGGAGCTGCGTCCCTGGCATCCGATCCCGATCGTCGATTGCGGAGAGCCGCTGCTGCCCCTGCCAGCGACCCTATGGCGGCTCGAGCCCCATCCTTACGTCGCTGTCGGGGCGCCCTATGGACCGGGTCAATGCCCCTTTCAGCTGCGCCAGGGTGTGGTGCATCGCCTGCTGCAGGCCCAGGACCGGCTGCAACAACAACAGCCCACGTGGCGCCTGGCGATCATGGATGGATGGCGACCGTTAGCGGTCCAACGGCACATGGTGGCCCACGCGATCGCTGAGCAGTGCCAGATCGAAGGAGTGGATCCACGCGTTGCCTCGCCCCAGCGCGCTGCCATTGAGGCCGTGGTCGGACGCTTCTGGGCTCCGCCCAGCGACGATCCAGCCGCTCCGCCCCCCCACAGCACGGGAGCGGCCGTGGACCTCACCCTGGCCACAGCATCGGGCGTGGAGCTTGACATGGGCGGGGCCATCGACGCCATCGGCGCGGTGTCGGAACCCGACCACTACGCCCAGCCTGCCCTCGCCTCGCCCGACGGGCCTGAAGCCCAGTGGCACAACCGGCGCCGACTGCTGCAGCGCACCATGGCTTCGGTGGGGTTCTGCCAGCACCCCAACGAGTGGTGGCATTTCAGCTGGGGGGATCAACTGTGGGCCTGGCGCACCGAGCACCGGCAGGCCTGCTATGGCCGCGTTGACGCCTGAAATGCAGGCTCTGATTCAGGCGGCCGCCGCGAGCATCCGTTCGACGGCATCGCGTCCGGTGGCTGCCACAAAAGCGCCCAGACTGCGACGACCACCGGCCTGTTGCCAGGCCACCAACAGGGGCTCAAGGGTGCTCTCCAGCGCCTCAAGGGGCATCTTCTCAAGGTAGGGCTCAGCCAGACGGCTGAGGTTCGGGGTGCCGCCCAGCCACAGCTGGTACTGCTCAACGCCGCTGCCCACCAGGCCGATCTCGGCCATGTAAGGGCGTGCGCAACCGTTGGGACAGCCGGTCATGCGCACCAGCACCGGCTTGCTGATGCCAAGCCTTGCAAACTGTGCGTCGAGCCGTTCCAGAACGGCCGGCAGAATGCGTTCGGCTTCAGTCACCGCCAGGCCACACAGGGGCAGGGCCGGGCAGGCAATGGCATGCCGGGCAAGCAGGGGCGGCGCTTCAGGGGTGGCAAAACCGATGGCTTCAAGGTCGCGCACCAGGCTCGCCCGTTGGGCCGTGGCGATGTTGCAGAGCAGCAGATCCTGGTTGGGGGTGAGCCGAATCTCGAGCTGATAGGTCTCGACCAGGCGCCTCAGGCCCTGTTTCTGGGTGCCGGAGAGGCGTCCACACAGCAACGGCAGGCCCACGAACCATTTGCCGGCTGCGATGCGATGCCAGCCCAGATAATCCTCGAGCCGTCGGGTCGGTTCCTGTCGCAGGGCCTTGATCGGATGGGCGAAGTAGCGCTGCAACTCCTGCCTGAACCAGGTGATGCCCCTGTCATGGATCAGGTACTTCATGCGCGCATGTCGCCGCTGTTCGCGATCGCCGTGATCCCGTTGCAGGGCGACGATCGCCTGCACGAGCTCAAGCACGTGCTCCTGGGCCACATAACCCAACGGATCTGCGGTGCGGGCAAAGGTTTCGTCCTTGTTGTGGGTGCGGCCCATCCCGCCACCCACATAGACGTTGCAGCCCTGGGCACGGCCATTGGGATCGGCAAACTGCACCAGGCCGATGTCCTGGGTCAGCAGGTCAACCGAATTGTCACCGGGCACCGAAACCGCAACCTTGAATTTGCGTGGCAGGTAGGTGCCGCCGTAAAGCGGTTCGGCCGGATCACCCGAGGTCATGGCCCCTTCGCTCTGCAGAGCCCGCACTTTTTTCACCGCGGTCTGTGGCTTGATCCGGTAGCGCAGATCGCCATCGACCCACAGATCGAGATAGGCGCCTTCGGCCGCCTGGGGAGTCAGCAGGTCGGCCACAGCATCGGCCAGCTCACGGGCAGCGGGATAGGCCCCTTTCACAAAGGGAGCGGCGGGCGCCATCACATTGCGGTTGATGTCGCCGCAGGCAGCCAGGGTGGAGCCGAGGGACCGCACGATCGTGCCGATCACCTCCTTGAGGTTCTCCTTGCGAATGCCGTGCAACTGAAAGGCCTGACGGGTCGTAGCACGCAGGGTCCCGTTGCCAAAGCGGTCAGCCAGGTCATCCAGGGCAAGAAACAACGCCGCCGGAATGCGTCCTCCCGGGCTGCGCAGGCGCAGCATCATCTGCCAGTCCTTGTCTTTGCCTTTCTGGCGGTTGTCGCGGTTGTCCTGCTGATAGCTCCCGTGAAACTTCAGGATTTGCACGGCCCCTTCCGTGAAGTTGGGCAGTGCATTGGCCAGCTCACTGATCAGCGGTTCACGCAGGTGGTCACTGGTGGCCTTGAGCTGTTCAAACTTGGTGGCAGGGGCACCACTGGCAAGGCTTGGCAGCGGGCCTGAATCAGTGGCGAGGGGTCCTGCGGTCACAGAGGCAGCCAAGGCTTGACGCCTCTCGACCGTAGCGAACAGCCCTGCCGTGCAGGGGCATTCATACAGTGGACGGCTACTGATTGCACCGTCCGTTGGCGACCTTTCTGCTGGAACTCGGGACCGAGGAACTGCCTGCCGATTTCGTGCGCCTGGCCCTGCCCCAGCTCGAAGACCTGGTGTGCCGTGACCTGGCCGAGGCGCGACTCAGCCATGGGGCTGTGCAGTGCAGCGGCACTCCACGGCGTCTTGCGGTGTTGGTTCATGACCTGGCTGGTGCAGCTCCAGACCTTCAGGACGAGCGCAAGGGTCCGCCTGCCGCCCAGGCGTTCAAGGATGGAGAGCCGACCGACGCTGCCATTGGCTTTGCCAGGCGCTGCGGGGTGGACCCCAGCAGTCTCGAGGTGCGCGAGACCGCCAAGGGCCCGTTTGTGTTTGCAAGCGTGCTGGAGCGCGGTCGCACGGCCAGTGACAGTCTCACAACTGCCATTCCTGGCTGGATTTCCAGCCTCCAGGGACGTCGCTTCATGCGTTGGGGCAGCGGTGAGACGCGGTTCTCCAGGCCCTTGCGATGGTTGATCGCGCTGCTGGATACGGCCGTGCTGCCTGTGACCCTTGAGGCTGCCGATCCACCGGTGGTGGCGGGCAATCGCAGTCGCGGGCATCGGTTGCATGGCGAGGTCACGATCAGCGATGCAGCCTCCTACGGGCTTTTGCTTGCGGGGGTCGGCGTGCAGATCGATCGCAGCAAGCGCTCAGCTGCCATCCAGCAGAGCATTGCCGAAGCCTCGACACGGCTGCAGGCCGATCCCGATCTGCCTGATGAGCTCTTGGATGAGCTCATCGATCTGGTCGAGTCACCGCTTCTGGTGGAGGGTTCGGTGGCCGAGCAGTACCTCGATCTCCCGGCTGAGGTGCTGAGCACGGTGATGCGCTCACACCAGCGTTATGTGCCCCTCTACCGGCGTGGAGCCACGGCCGACTCCCTGGCCCTCGATGCCCGCGCCAGTCTGCTGCCGAAATTTCTGTGCATCACCAATGGTCTGCCGGGCGCGGCAGAGACCATTCGCCGCGGCAATGAACGGGTGCTCAAGGCGCGTCTGGCTGATGCGGCCTTCTTTCTTAAGACTGACCAGACGATGGCCAGCATTGATCGCCGCGACCAGCTGGACCGCGTCACCTTTGCCGAGGGGCTCGGCTCCTTGCGCGACCGTGTCGAGCGGCTCGAATGGTGCACCGATGTGGTGCTCGAGCAGCTCAACCTGCCCGCGGCCTGCGCTGACCACGCCCGTCGCGCGGCCCATCTCTGCAAGCACGACCTGGTCAGTCAGATGGTCGGTGAGTTTCCTGAACTTCAGGGAGTCATGGGCGGGAAGTATCTCCTGGCTGAAGGCGAACCGCGCGAGGTGGCGCTGGCCGTTCAGGAGCACTATCTGCCCAGGGGGGCCGGCGACGAACTCCCCACCACAGCCTCGGGTTCGGTGGTTGCCCTGGCTGAACGGCTTGAACTGCTGCTGAGCATCTTTGCCAAGGGGCAACGACCGACTGGCTCCTCGGATCCCTATGCGCTGCGACGCGCCGGCAATGGCCTGCTGCAGATCCTCTGGCACAACGGCTGGTGTCTTGATCTGAAGGCGCTGCTGGAGCGCGCCTCGGTCCACTGGGCTCGGTTGTTGCCGCATTGCGACGTTGATGCCACGGTTCTGAGTGCAGAACTCGCTGAGTTTTTGCGGCAGCGCATCAGCAGCCTTCTGGATGAGGAGGGCCTCGACCCCGACCTGGTTCAGGCGGTGGCCGGGGAGGGCATCTCCCTCGAGCGACTGCTCGGTGATCCTGCCGATGCACGGTTGCGAGCCGATCTGTTGGCTCAGTTGCGGCGCAGCGGCGAACTGAGCGGCGTTCAGGCCGTGGTCACCCGCGCCGCGCGCCTTGCTGAGAAAGGGGATCTCCCACCTGACCAGCTCTCACCCGATGGGGTGGTCGATCCGGCATTGTTTGAGAAACCCAGTGAGGCAGGCATGTTGGCTGTGCTCAAGGGTCTCGAACCGATCGCCACAGGCCGTGAGGCAGAGCGATACGGCCGGCTTGCCGAGGCGCTGAGCCGTGGAGCCGATGCTCTGGGCGCCTTCTTTGACGGTGACCAGAGTGTCATGGTGATGGCCGACGACCCTGCCGTGCGACGCAACCGACTGTCCCTGCTGGGCGTCTTGCGCAATCAGGCCGCCGTCCTGGCCGACTTCAGCCGCATCAGCGGCTGAGGGCCGGCTCCCGGGTGGTGTCTGACTCGTTGCTGGGCTGCCCGTTGTCGGGCTGCAGTGCCGCGGCGCCATCAGCGGAACCACGTTTGCCCTTCTGGGCTCCCACACGAATGCCGCCCTTGATGCTGCTCACGGCCAGCATGGCGCTGACCTCGGCTTCATCACGCACGGCGCTGGGCACGGGTTTGTAACCCTGGGGTGCCAGGGCGTTGCCCCGCAGCACAGAACCAAGGGTCAGCAGGGTCAACTTGATCTGCTGCCAGGGGTTCATGGTGACGACGCGCTTGTAGAGGTAGCTGTCGAAGGTGAGCCGCTGTACATCCTTGTCATCGCACATCTCGACAAAGGCTTCTCGCGCAGCATCGTTGCGGTAGAAGATGTTCTGCAACAGTTCCAGCACTTTGTAGGTGGCGCCGTATTGGCGGTCCCACTTCTTCAGATACTTCTTGAGATCGGCTTCGCTGGGAATACGCTGACCGCCGTTGCTCGCCGCGACGATTTCTTCGGCGCACATGCGACCGCTCTTGGCAGCGAAATAAATGCCCTCCCCTGAGCTCTTGGTGACATAACCGGCGGCGTCGCCGACCAGGGCCATGCGCCCCACAACACGACGCGGACGCGGATGTTCCGGAATGGGATGGGCTTCCACCTTGATCACCTCACCGTTGACAAGGCGCTTCTTGGCCCGCTCCCGAATCCCCTCCTGCAGGCTCTTGATCAGTCCCTGGTTCTCCTGCATGGTGCCGGTGCCAACCGCCACGTGGTCGTATTTGGGAAACACCCAGGCGTAGAAGTCGGGGGAGACATCAGTGCCCACATACATCTCGGCGAGACTTTCGTAGTACTTCATCTCTTCTGCAGGCAGCTTGATGCGCTCCTGGAAGGCGATCGCCACGTTGTAATCACCGGCATCCATGGCCTTGGCCACCCGGCTGTTGGCACCGTCAGCGCCAACGATCAGATCAACCTCGAGGGTCTTGGTTTCACCGGTCGCTTCGCCACCGCTGTAGTCCGAATAGGTGAGGGTGTAAGGGCCCTGTCGATTGCTGCCGGTGTCGATCTTGGTGACCAGCCCGTTGACGAGGTTTGCACCGAGTTCGGCGGCGCGGTCCCGCAGGAAGGCGTCCATCACTTCGCGGCGACACATGCCGATGTATTCGGCCTCGTTGTCCAGATTGATGTCCACTTCCCGATTGGAAGGGGAGATCATCTTCATGTTGCGAACCTTGCGATCGATGATCGTCTCGGGCAGGTCGAACTCCTCGACCATGCACAGCGGGATTGCCCCACCGCAGGGTTTGGCATTGTCGAGCTTGCGCTCGAACACCCAGGTCGCAATGCCGGCCTTGGCCAGCACTTCAGCTGCACAGGAGCCGCTGGGACCGCCGCCCACCACCGCCACTCGCAACATGAAAACCGCTCCGGCTCAGGGATTTGGGCTGGACGCTAACACTGCAGTCGGTCCATCGGCTGGCCTGCCGCAAGACCCGAATTAGGATGACAAGATCGTCCGGGGGCAGGATCCTGGCATCGCTCGGCCGCCGCTCGGCACCCGGAACCCAGCAGCGTCCTGCCGAGCGGCAGACCGTGGCTGATCTGACGGTCGACATCCCCCAGGCCCGCCGCAGTGGGGCGGCACTGAAGCCCGGGGGATCACGGGGTTCGAGAACCACCGTCGGTCTTGGCCTGGGTCTGGGTCTGGCACTCGCACTCACCGCGGTCGCCATCAGTCCGGGCCTTCTCCAGCGCAATGGCACGACGCAGCTGCCCGGGGGCGTTCGCCCCGACCGCGACGGCAGGCTCCTGGGGCATTTTCCCTATCGCGAGCTGCCGCGCAGCGAGCTGATCGCCGTGGCACCGGGCCTCGAGCTTCAGCGTGAAGCCGCCCGAGCCCTGCTGGCGATGCAAGAGGCGGCCCGTGCCGATGGCGTTGCCCTGGTGGTGCTCAGCGGATTCCGTTCAATCGATCTGCAGAAGCGTCTGTTCTTTGAGGTCAAGTCAGCACGCAACCAGACCGCCCTGGAACGGGCACGCGTCAGCGCTCCACCGGGTTATTCCGAACACAGCACCGGCTACGCCGTCGATCTGGCCGATGGTGCGGCACCGAGCAGCGACCTGTCCACCGATTTTGATCAGACCGCTGCGTTTGCCTGGCTGCAGAACAACGCGCGCAGGTTCCACTTCACCCTGTCGTTTCCGCAGGGCAATGCCCAGGGGGTGAACTACGAGCCCTGGCACTGGCGTTATGAAGGCTCTGCCCAGGCCCTGAGAACCTTTGAGCCAGCCCAGCGTCTGAGCCGCTGAACCGCTCGACCCGGGCTTGGGGGTCCAGGGGGGCCTGGGATAGAGTCTCCGCTTGGACTCAAACGTAAACGGAACATCCCCATGGGTGATGAGCATTCGGCCGGTGAGCACAAAGCTGCGGCCATCCGCAACATTGCCATCATTGCCCACGTTGACCACGGCAAGACCACACTGGTGGATGCTCTGCTGAGTCAGTCAGGCATCTTTCGTGATGGCGAAGCCGTACCAACATGCGTGCTTGATTCCAATGATCTTGAACGCGAGCGTGGCATCACGATTCTATCGAAAAACACGGCTGTTGATTACAACGGAATTCGCATCAATATTGTTGACACTCCTGGCCACGCCGATTTCGGAGGTGAGGTCGAGCGCGTTCTCGGCATGGTTGACGGCGCCCTTCTGATTGTCGATGCCAACGAGGGGCCCATGCCCCAGACCCGTTTTGTGCTTAAGAAGGCGCTGGAGAAGGGCCTGAGGCCGATCGTGTTTGTCAACAAGATTGATCGGGCCCGTGTGGATCCTGAGGTCGCAGTTGACAAAGTGCTGGACCTGTTCCTTGAGCTGGGTGCCGACGATGATCAGTGTGACTTTCCCTACCTGTTCGGTAGCGGTATGGGTGGCTACGCCAAGCCCGACATGAAAACAGACAGCGACAACATGAAGCCGCTGTTTGATGCCATTTTGCGCCATGTTCCGCCCCCGGTCGGCGATGCAGGCAAGCCCCTTCAGCTGCAAGTGACTACGCTCGATTACAGCGATTTCCTTGGCCGCATCATGATCGGCCGCATTCACAACGGCACCATCAAATCGGGCCAGAGTGCGGCACTCATCCGTGATGACGGATCCATCAAACGGGGTCGCATCAGCAAGTTGCTCGGTTTCCAGGGCCTCCAGAGAGTGGAGATTGAGGCGGCCAGTGCAGGCGATCTCGTGGCCGTGGCGGGCTTCGACGAGGTCAACATCGGTGAAACCATCGCCTGCCCTGACAACCCCGAGGCACTTCCACTCATCAAGGTTGACGAACCAACCCTGCAGATGACCTTTGTGGTCAACGACTCCCCCTTTGCGGGCAAAGAGGGCAAGTTCGTCACCAGCCGCCAGCTGCGCGATCGCCTTCAGCGCGAGCTGCTCACCAACGTGGCACTGCGTGTCGAGGACACCGATTCACCGGATCGCTTCTCCGTGAGCGGCAGGGGCGAATTGCATCTCGGCATTCTCATTGAAACCATGCGTCGCGAGGGCTACGAATTTCAGGTCAGTCAGCCTCAGGTGATCTTCCGCACCATCGACGGCACGCCCCATGAGCCGTTCGAAACCCTGGTCATGGATGTGCCCGAAGCGTCTGTCGGTGGTTGCATCGAAAAGCTCGGCGTTCGCAAGGGCGAAATGCAGAACATGGAGACCAGCAATGATGGGCGAACCCAGTTGGAATTCGTCGTTCCATCTCGGGGGCTGATCGGCTTCCGCGGCGAATTCATCCGTGCCACCCGCGGTGAAGGCATCATGAGCCACTCCTTTCTGGACTATCGGCCGATGCAGGGTGATTTCGACACCCGCCGCAATGGCGTGCTGATTGCCTTCGAGGAAGGGACAGCCACGTTCTATGCGCTCAAGAACGCCGAAGACCGTGGTCAGTTCTTCATCAGCCCTGGCACCAAGGTCTACAAGGGCATGATCGTTGGTGAGAACAACCGCCCCCAGGACCTCGAGATCAACGTCTGCAAAGCCAAGCAGCTCACCAACATGCGATCGGCCGGTGCCGAGGAACTCGACACCCTGCAGGCACCGTTGCAGATGACCCTTGAACGGGCACTCGAATACATCGGCCCCGACGAGATGCTCGAAGTCACGCCAGAGTCCATCCGGCTGCGCAAGCTGCCCGCCAAGAAACCAGCGCGCCGCTGAGGCACCCTGAAGTCTTTGCGACAGGCAGAAGCAACGCCAGACGACACAGGCCCGCTTCAACCAGCCGCCGCCGTGGATCCGCTTCTGTCGGATCCACGCTTGGCAGCGGCCGTTGACCTGTTTGATGCGGGCGAGTGGTACGCGTGCCATGACGAATTTGAGTCCCTCTGGCACGACACCACAGGTCCCTGGCGCCCGGCGCTGCAGGGGCTGCTCCAGATCGCGGTTTCACGGCTGCATCTGGAGCGGGGCAACCGTCGCGGAGCCACGATTCTTCTGGGGGAGGGTCTGGGTCGTCTGCGCAACCTTCCCGATGCAGTGCTGGGCCTGGACCTCAGTGAGCTCAAGCTGGTTGCGGCTGCCCAGCTCGAGCTGCTGCAGACCACGGAGGTGGCGACGCCTGGTCCCTTCCCACCCCTCAAACCACCCCTTGAGACAGACGGGTGATCTGTAGATTGCAGCACTTCGCTGCTCGCTGCCGATGCCGCTGAAGCTGCCACGGTCTGGCCCCATCGGCATCGCGGCCCTGCTGGTCATCACCAGTCAGGGTGGTGCCGATGTGCTGTTCAACCGCGCCGGTGCCCAGGGTGATCCCAATCCGACGGCCGCTTCTGCACTGACCAATGCCGGCCTGGTCTCGATCGAGTCAGACATTCAGAAGGCCGACAATGTCACCGGCGTGATCACGGCCAGCGGCAATGTGCGCATCGTCTACCCCGACCAGAGCGTGGTCGCGACGGCGCGCCAGGCCCAGTACTTCTCACGCGAAGCGCGCATCGTTCTGCGGGGCGATGTCGATGTGATCCAGCGCGATGGCAAATCGCTCAGGGCCGAGCGGGTTACGGTGTTGCTCGACAGCAAGCGGGTGATTGCAGAGCCACGGGTGGGCGAACAGGTCGTGAGCACCATGCGCCTTGATTCGCCCTCAGCGTCCTCCATGCCATGAGCCTGGTTGTCGCGCAGGCTTCGTTGAGCATCGACGGTCGCCCACTGGTGCAGGGCGTCAGCCTTGAGCTGCAGCCGTCTGAGGTGGTCGGTCTTCTGGGCCCCAACGGTGCTGGCAAGACAACCACGTTTCATCTGATCACCGGCCTGCTCAGGCCAGACGATGGCAGCATTGTGCTCGACGGGATGCCCGTTGAGCAGTTGCCCATGTCCAAGCGAGCCAGGCTTGGCGTCGGCTATCTGCCGCAGGAACCCAGCGTGTTCCGGCAGTTGACGGTGCGCGACAACCTCAAACTCGCACTCGAGGTGAGCGGCACACCCGAGCAGCATCGACGTGAACGTCTCGACAGCTTGATCGCCGAATTCAGGCTGGAGGCATTCCAGGCGCGCAAGGGCTACCAGCTCTCGGGTGGGGAACGACGACGCTGTGAGGTGGCCAGAGCCCTGGCAGTTGGTGATCAGGGACCGCGCTACCTGCTGCTGGATGAACCCTTCGCCGGGGTGGATCCGATGGCTGTCGCCGATCTCCAGGAGCTGGTGGCCAACCTGCGCGACCGCGGCATGGGGGTGCTCATCACCGACCACAACGTGCGTGAGACCCTGGCCATCACCGATCGGGCCTACATCCTCACCGACGGCAGGATTCTTGCTTCTGGAACCGCAGAAGCGATGGGCTCCGATCCCATGGTGCGCCGTCACTACCTCGGCGAGGGGTTTCAGCTGTGAGCACCTTGCCACTGGCCTGGCTGCAACGGCGCTGGCGCCGGATCCCCCTGCTCGACCGCTGGCTGGTCGGCGAACTGATCGGACCACTGCTGTTCGGCATCGCCGCCTTCACCGCCGTCTCGCTGTCGGTGGGTGTGGTCTTCGAACTGGTGCGGCGGGTTGCCGAATCGGGGCTGCCGCTGTGGGCAGCCCTTCAGGTTCTGATGCTCAACCTGCCCGCGTTTCTGGTGCTGGCGTTCCCCATGGCCACGCTGATGGCCACGCTGCTGGCCTACAGCAGGCTGTCGGGCAACAGTGAGCTCACGGCCCTGCGCAGCGTGGGTGTCAGCACATGGCGGATGGTGATGCCCGCACTGGCTCTGGCGCTGTTGATGAGTCTGCTGACCTTTGTCTTCAACGATGTGATCGTGCCGCGGGCCAATCTCGCAGCAGCCAACACCCTGAACCGGGCGCTCGGGCAGGCCATTGCCACAGAAACAGCTGACGACACGCTCTACTCACGCTTTGGTGACCTCTCGGGCCCCGATGGTCGGATCGAACAGGGACTGTCCCAGCTGTTCTATGCCCGCCGTTTCGAGGGCGGTGAGATGAAGGAGGTCACCTTGATCGACTTTTCTCGCATCGGTCAGCGTCAGATGCTGATGGCCAAGACAGGGGTCTGGAACCCAGCAATGGCCATGTGGGAATTTCGCGATGGTCGGCTGATCAGTGTCGACGAGAACGGTGGTCAGACCACCTCGGCAAATTTCGATCGCTACCTCTACCCCCTGGGACAGGGACCGGTGGACGTCGCCAGCCTCCCCACCGATGCCAACCAGATGACCGTGGCCCAGGCTCGACGGGCTGAGCGCCTGCTGAGCGAGGCCAACAATCTCAAAGAGGCACGTCGACTTCGGGTGCGGATTCAGGAAAAGTTCGCCTTTCCGGCAATCTGTCTGGTGTTCGGCCTGCTCGGCAGCAGCCTGGGTGTGAGGCCCAATTCCAGAACAAGCCGCAGCCAGGGCTTTGGCATCAGCGTTCTGTTGATCTTCGGCTACTACCTCATGTCATTCATCTTCAGTTCCCTGGGGGTGAAGGGCACGCTCTGGCCCCTGGTGTCAGCCTGGATGCCGGTGCTGATCGGTCTGGGGGCAGGCGCCTGGCTTCTGCGTCAGGCCAGTCGCTGAGGCGCCGGGATCGCCAGACTGTCCCCTGGCTATGGATCGCTCCCTTTGTTGTCTGTTGCTTGCCCGCTCTGATGGATCCGGTTTTCACTCTTGGTCTGGCTGCCTTTGCACTGCTGTTGCTCGCCCTGCCCGTGGCCTTCTGGGGCCTGAGCGGCGGCCGTCGCAGCTCTTTGGTCACGGTGCTCGTGGCCAGCGCCAATCTCTGCCTGACAGCCCAGCTGCTGCTGCGCTGGCTTGACTCCGGCCATTTTCCAATCAGCAACCTCTACGAGTCGCTGTGCTTTCTGGCCTGGGGCTGCAGTCTTGCCCAGCTGCTCGTGGAGCGCAGCTGGCCCTCGCCACTGGTGAGCGCCGCCTGTTCTCCCATGGCACTGGGTTGCGTTGCCTTTGCCAGTTTCGCCCTGCCCGATCGGCTCCAGGAAGCATCACCGCTGGTGCCGGCACTGCGTTCGAGCTGGCTGATCATGCACGTCAGCGTGATCATGCTCAGCTACGCGGCACTGCTGATCGGGTCGTTGCTGTCGGTGGCGGTCCTGTTCACCGACCGCGGTCAGGCCCTCGAACTGCGCAGCAGCTCGATCGGCAGCGGTGCCTGGCGGCAGTCGGCACTGGCCGGGCCCGATGGAACATCGCTGCAGCTCCAGAGCGTCTCGATGTCGATCGCCGAACAGCTTGACAGCCTGAGTTACCGCACGATCACGGTTGGTTTTCTGCTGCTTTCGGTCGGTTTGGTGAGCGGAGCCGTCTGGGCCAACGAGGCCTGGGGCAGCTGGTGGAGCTGGGATCCGAAGGAAACCTGGGCTCTGATCACCTGGTTGGTGTATGCGGCCTACCTACACACCCGGCTGATCAGAGGCTGGCAGGGCCGCAAACCTGCCCTCGTGGCTTCAGCCGGACTGGTGGTCATCGCCGTTTGCTACATCGGGGTCAATCTGTTGGGGATTGGCCTGCACAGCTATGGCTGGTTCTTCGACAGCTGAGCGATGCCCTGTGGTCGTGGCCCGCTGCCACCGTCACTGGGAGACGGGGGCAGCAGAGCTGGGTCCGATCAGGCGGCAGTGGCCACAGGCCGGCGGCTGTTGCGGATCCCTGTGATCGCCTCGGCATAGCTGGGCTGGTTGAACACACCGGAACCGCTGACGATCGCGTTGGCCCCGGCTTCGATCACCTTCCAGGCATTTTCAGCCTTGATGCCGCCGTCGACCTCGATCCAGGGATCGATCCCTTTGGCCTCACACATGGCACGCAGATCGCGGATCTTCTGCACCTGGTTCTCGATGAAGCTCTGACCACCGAAGCCCGGGTTGACGCTCATCACCAAAACGAGATCACAAAGCTCCAGGCAGTACTCCAGGGTGTCGATCGGTGTGCTCGGATTGAGCACGGCGCCGGCCATCTTGCCCAGATCTCGGATCTGAGCCAGGTTGCGATGCAGATGGGGACACGCCTCCACCTGAACACTGATGATGTCGGCGCCGGCCTTGGCAAAATCCGGCACATATTTCTCGGGCTCCACAATCATCAGGTGCACATCCAGCGGTTTGCTGGTCACCGGCCGGAGGGCCTGCACGATCAGTGGACCGATGGTGATGTTCGGCACGAAGCGTCCATCCATGACATCCACATGGATCCAATCGGCACCGGCCTGATCGACGGCGCGCACGTCCTCGCCCAGACGGGAGAAGTCAGCCGAGAGAATCGAAGGCGATACGACCAGGGGCTTGGTGCTCATGGAGCGGCATCGGAAGGGATGCCGGATTGTAGGAAGCGGTCCGTAACCGCACCCCGCAAGGGCTGGCCCTGGAAAGCCTGCCGGACGTTCAGGCCGAGACTGATACAGTTGCGGCCACTTCGAGACCGAGAAACGCTGCAGCGACAAGCCCTGTTGGGTCAATGCGCTTCCCGGCTCTCTCTCTGGAAGTCTTCCTCCCTTGCCGCACCGCTGTGGATCGCACCCTCATCCAGGAAATTCTCGAGGTCGTTGAGCAGGCCGGCATCGCCTCGGCGAAGCTCACCGGTCTGGGTCTCAAAAACGAGGCCGACGCCGCTGCCGTCGAGGCCATGCGTGAGCGCATGTACAAGATCCAGATGCAGGGTCGCATCGTCATCGGCGAAGGCGAGCGTGACGAAGCTCCCATGCTCTACATCGGCGAAGAGGTGGGCAGCGGCACCGGCCCCGGCGTCGACTTTGCCGTGGACCCCTGCGAGGGCACCAATCTCTGTGCCAACAGTCAGCGCGGCTCGATGGCCGTGTTGGCAGCCTCTGACCGCGGCGGCCTGTTCAATGCACCTGACTTCTACATGAAGAAGCTGGCTGCGCCGCCGGCTGCCAAAGGCAAGGTCGACATTCGCAAGTCAGCCACCGAGAACATCGCCATCCTGAGCCAGTGCCTCGGCATTCCCGCCGATGAGCTGGTCATCGTGGTGATGGACCGAGCCCGTCACAAGGACCTGATCAAGGAGATCCGCGCCACCGGCGCCCGCGTGCAGCCCATCAGCGACGGCGATGTGCAGGCCGCGATCGCCTGTGGCTTCTCCGGAACGGGAACCCACTGCCTGATGGGGATCGGCGCCGCACCCGAGGGGGTGATTTCGGCCGCAGCCCTGCGCGCCCTGGGCGGCCACTTCCAGGGACAACTCGTCTATGACCCTGCCGTGGCCCAGACTTCCGAGTGGGAAGGTCTCACCAGGGAAGGAAACCTGGCCCGGCTGGCCGAGATGGGGATCACCGATCCCGATCGCGTCTATGAGGCTGAGGAACTCGCCTGTGGCGAGAATGTGGTGTTCGCCGCCACCGGCATCACCGATGGCCTGTTGTTTGACGGTGTGAAGTTTGAAAAGGACTGCACCCGCACCAGTTCACTGGTGATCAGCACACTCGACAACACCGCCCGCTTCACCACCACGGTGCACATCAAGGACGGCGCCCAGAGCATCGCCCTGCGCTGATCCCAGCACCCCAGCATCCATGCACCTCGCCGTCATTGGCCTCAGTCATCGCACGGCTCCGGTGGAGATCCGGGAGAGGCTCAGCATCCCCGAGCAGACCATGGAGGACTCCCTCCAGCAGCTGCGCAGTGACGAGCAGGTGCTCGAGGCCTCAATCCTCAGCACCTGCAACCGACTCGAGATCTACACCCTGCTGCGACATCCCGAGCTGGGGGTATCGGCCGTTGGCTCCTTTCTGAGCCGCCTGTCTGGACTGGGGGTTGAACAGCTCTCCCCGCATCTGTTCACCTACCACCACGAAGAGGCGGTCGACCACCTTCTGCGGGTGGCGGCAGGTCTGGATTCGCTCGTTCTCGGCGAAGGTCAGATCCTGTCGCAGGTCAAGAAAATGGTGCGGCTCGGTCAGGAGCATCGGTCGGTGGGACCGATCCTCAACCGTCTGATGAACCAGGCCGTGAGCACCGGCAAGCGGGTTCGCACCGAAACCAATCTCGGTACCGGTGCCGTCTCGATCAGTTCGGCAGCGGTCGAGCTGGCCCAGCTCAAGGTGGGGCAAGCCCGCGGTCTCGACCAGCTTGTGGGGCTCGATGACGAGCAGGTGGCTGTCGTCGGGGCCGGCCGCATGGCCAGACTGCTGTTGCAGCACCTGCAGGCCAAGGGCTGTCGCGGTGTGGTGCTCCTCAATCGGACCGTCGCACGCGCTGAACTGATGGCGGCTGATTTTCCGACACTGCCGGTGCAGTGCCGACCGATCACCGATCTGGACCACTGTCTCAGCACCTGCTCGCTGGTGTTCACCAGCACAGCCGCTGAGGAGCCCATCATCGATGCCCCGCGACTGAAGCCACTCAACCGACGCTCCAGCCTCATGCTGGTCGACATCGGTGTGCCTCGCAACATCGCCTCCGACGTCGGTGACCTTCCCGGTGTTCAGCGCTTTGATGTCGACGACCTCCAGGAAGTGGTGAACCGCAACCAGGAGGCCAGGCGCGAAATGGCGCAGGAGGCCGAAGCTCTGCTTGCCGAAGAGTCCCGTCTGTTTCTGGAGTGGTGGGATGGACTCGAGGCCGTACCGGTGCTCAACCGCTTGCGGCGCCAGCTCGAGGAGATTCGTGAATCCGAACTGCAGAAAGCACTCAGTCGGATGGGGCCCGATTTTTCAGCCCGGGAGCGCAAGGTCGTTGAGGCGCTCAGCAAGGGGATCATCAACAAAATTCTGCACCCCCCGATCACCCATCTGCGCTCTCCCCAGAGCAGACAGCAACGCCACCAGTCGATGCGCACCCTGTCCGAATTGTTCGGCCTGAACGAGGGCAGCGATGAGGCCTGACCCACGTCCGCTCACCACGACGGCTTCCGCATTCCTTCGCTCTGCAACAGTTCCTGGCACTGTTTCGGAAAACACACGCACCACAGGCGAACGCTCCGGTACCGTCACCTCACCTCAAGGACGGTCGGCACAATGAAACGGGTTCTGGCGATCATTCTTGGTGGTGGAGCGGGTACTCGTCTGTACCCCCTGACCAAGATGCGGGCCAAGCCCGCCGTTCCACTGGCCGGCAAATATCGCTTGATCGACATTCCGATCAGCAACTGCATCAATTCAGAGATCAACAAGATCTATGTCCTGACCCAATTCAACAGTGCCTCGCTCAACAGGCACCTGACCATGACCTACAACCTCTCAGCGGGGTTTGGTCAGGGGTTTGTCGAGGTGTTGGCAGCGCAGCAGACACCGGACAGTCCCAGTTGGTTTGAAGGCACGGCCGATGCGGTTCGTAAGTATCAGTGGCTGTTCCAGGAATGGGATGTCGACTATTACCTGATTCTCTCGGGTGATCAGCTGTACCGCATGGATTACAGCCGCTTCGTTCAGCACCATGTCGATACCGGTGCCGACCTGACGGTTGGGGCCCTCCCCGTTGATGCGGCGCAAGCTGAGGGATTCGGCCTGATGCGCACCAGCAGTGATGGCCGGATCCAAGAATTCCGGGAGAAGCCCAAGGGTGCAGATCTTGAAGCCATGCGCGTCGACACCCAGAGCCTGGGACTGACCGCTGAAGAAGCCCACAAGCGCCCCTATCTGGCCTCGATGGGGATCTATGTGTTCAGCCGTAAGACGCTGTTTGATCTGCTTCACAGCAACCCCACCTCCACCGACTTCGGCAAGGAGATCATTCCAACCTCGCTGGCGCAGGGCGACCGGCTGCAGAGTTTTCTCTTTGATGACTACTGGGAGGACATCGGCACCATCGGTGCGTTCTATGAGGCGAACCTGGCCCTGACCCAGCAACCCAACCCCCCGTTCTCCTTCTACGACGAGCAGTTCCCGATTTACACCCGGCCCCGTTATCTGCCACCCAGCAAGTTGCAGGATGCCCAGGTCACCGAGTCGATCATCGGTGAAGGCTCACTCCTGAAGGCCTGCAGCATTCATCACTGCGTACTGGGTGTGCGCTCCAGGGTCGAAGACGAGGTCGTGCTTCAGGACACCCTGGTCATGGGCGCCGATTACTTCGAATCCTCCGAGGAACGCCTGGTGCTACGTGAACGGGGTGGCATCCCCCTCGGCGTTGGGCGCGGCACCACGGTCAAGGGGGCGATCCTCGACAAGAACGTACGCATCGGCAGCAACGTCACGATCATCAACAAGGACCGCATCGAGGAGGCAGACCGCCCCGAGCTCAACTTCTACATTCGCAATGGCATCGTCGTGGTCGTCAAGAACGGCACCATCGCCGATGGCACCGTGATCTGAAGCGGCGGCGCCGACGCTCCTTGAGGGAATCCTCACGTTGTTGTGACAGGGGTCACCAACACGGTTGGTGACACCGGCCAGGCTGGCCACACTGTGGGGGCGCTACTGCTGACCGCACTCCATGGGCAAGGCACATTTCGGCCTGATCGGCCTCGGTGTGATGGGCGAGAACCTCGTGCTCAACGCTGAGCGCAATGGCTTCTCGTCTGTCGTGTACAACCGCACCCATGCCAAGACCGAGGAGTTCCTGGCTGGCCGTGGGGCAGGGAAGGACATCGTCGGCGCCGCGACCCTCGAGGACTTCGTGGCCACGCTCGAGCGCCCGCGCCGGATCCTCATGATGGTCAAGGCAGGCCAGCCGATCGACGATCTGATCGCCACGCTCTCGCCCCTGCTCGAGGAGGGTGATCTGCTCATCGACGGAGGCAACTCCCTCTATACCGACACCGAACGCCGTGTGGCCGAGCTCGAGAGCAAGAGCTTCGGGTACATCGGCATGGGCGTCTCGGGTGGTGCCAAGGGCGCACTCGAGGGCCCCAGCATGATGCCGGGCGGGACCCGGGCGGCCTACGACGCCATTGAGAGCCTGGTGCGCAAGATGGCGGCTCAGGTCGATGACGGTCCCTGTGTCACTTACATCGGCCCGGGTGGTGCCGGCCACTTCGTCAAGACCGTTCACAACGGCATTGAGTACGGCATCGAGCAGGTGCTGGCCGAGGCCTACGACCTGATGAAACGGGTCGGCGGTCTCGGCGGCAGCCAGATGGCCGATGTGCTCGCCCACTGGAACAGCAGCGAAGAGCTGGCCTCCTTCCTGGTCGAGATCACCGAGGTCTGCCTGCGGACCAAGGACCCCGACAACGGCAGCGACCTGGTCGAGGCAATCGTGGACGCGGCCGGTCAGAAGGGCACCGGTCTGTGGACCGTCGAGAGCGCACTCAACATGGGCATAGCCGTGCCGACCATCTACGCAGCGCTCAATGCGCGGGTGATGAGTTCGCTGCGACCCGAGCGTCTGGCAGCCGAGGCGATCCTGCCGGCCGTGCGGCCCGCCAGCACACCGAGCCATGCCTTCTCCCTCGGGGAGGGGGCCGACCTCAGCGATCTGCGCGACGCCACGATCCTGGCGGCCATGGCCAGCTATGCCCAGGGGATGGCATTGCTGCAGGAAGCCAGCAGCCTTCACGGTTATCACCTCGACTTTGCTGCCATCGGCCAGATCTGGAAGGGGGGCTGCATCATTCGCGCCCGGCTGCTGCAGCGCATCCAGAATGCCTACACCGCCAACCAGCAGCTTCCGAACCTGTTGATCGATCCTTGGTTTGCCGAGCAGGTCAACCGCCGCATCGCCGGGCTGCGGCGCATCGTGGCCGGTGCCGCTGCAAACGGTATTCCCGTGCCCTGTTTCAGCAGCACCCTGGACTACATCACCAGCTACGGCACCGGCCGCCTGCCCCAGAACCTGGTGCAGGCCATGCGTGACTGTTTCGGCAGTCACACCTACCAGCGCGTTGACCGTGATGGCACCTTCCACACCGAGTGGCTGCCATGACCGGCTATCGCCTGCAGATCTGCCCGACGCCGGCAGATCTGGCCCGGCAGTGTGCCGAGCAGATCGCCAGCGTGATCGACCAGGCCCTGGGCGAGCGCGACAGGGTGCAGATCGCCCTGGCTGGCGGTGAGACCCCGCGAGCGGCCTACAGCCTGCTGGCCCGTCAGCACCTGCCCTGGGATCGGGTTGATGTGCTGCTTGGCGATGAGCGCTGGGTTTCGCCCGAGGATCCCAGCAGCAATGCGTTGATGCTGCGGCAGACCCTGCTGGCGGCCGGTGAACCCGGAAGTGAGGCCCGCTTCCATCCGGTGCCGACCCATCTGGCGGATCCCCTCGCCGGTGCCGATGCGGTGGCCGATCTACTCGAGACACTGTGCCCGGGTAGCCCGCCGCAACTGGATCTGGTGGTGCTGGGTCTTGGCGATGACGGCCACACGGCATCGCTGTTCCCCGGCACCCGGGCTCCAGAGGTCAAGGACCGCTGGACCACCATCGGCGAAGGCAAGGGCCTGCCCCGGGTCACCCTCACGGCACCGGTGCTCAGCGCCGCCAGACGGGTCCTGTTTCTGGTCAGTGGCGTCGGCAAACAAACGGCCCTGGGCCGTTTGCTCGATCCCGCTGAAGACCCCAGCCGCACGCCGGCGCGCCTGGTCCAACCCAGCCACGAGATCCTGGTTCTGGCTGATCAGGCGGCAGCGGCCGCTCATGCTCCTGGCTGAGTGGCTCAGCGATCTGCCAGTCTCGACTGCCGTTGACTGCCATGGCCATGCCAGCCGCCGAAGCCAGGGTTCTGTTCAAAGGAGACGACTTCGCCGGTTGGCATGCCCTCAATGACCCGATCATGGGTGGCCGCAGCAGCGGCCAGGTGCGGATCCACAGTCAGCAGGGGCTGCTGTTTGATGGTGAGGTCGTCGAGCAGGGTGGCGGCTTCATCAGCGTCCGTTCTCCACAGTTTTCGCCGCCGCTGGATCTGTCGAGCGACGCAGCCCTTCAACTGGAGATTGCCGGTGAAGGCCGACGATTCAAGCTCGCGCTGGCCTGCAGCGACGGCGTCGGAGGCCTGACCAATCTGATTCCAGGAGGTCTGCGCTGGGTGTGCGAATTCGCTACCGACGGCAGCGGCATCACCGCGGTGAGGATTCCCTTCGAGAGCCTGAGCGCTTCGGTGCGAGCCCAGCCTGTGCAAACGTTGCCGATGGGCTATGTGCCGAGGTTTGATCCAGCCCGCATCACACGGCTGCAAGTGCTGCATTCCAAGTTTGACGATCAAGGCGGGCTGAATCAGGGCTTTCGTGCCGGTCCCATTGCCCTGCAGCTCAGGCAGATCTCTGCCCTGCCAAAGCTGCCTTCGGCGAGCTGAGCCATGAATCTGGCCGAGGAGCCGAACGACGCTGAGGACCTGCTGCAGGCCGTTGCCCAGGCAGCAGATCTGTGCCGCAAGCCCTGGCGGCATGCCGCACGATTTGGCGGTGATGGGCCCAGCTGCATCGGCGAGAGCAGCGACTGCCTCGTGCTGGTCGAAACCCGCGATGCCGATGGTGCCAGGCAGCCCAGCCTCGATCTGGAACTGGAGATCTACCGCAGCGGTGAGGCTCACCACCTGATGGTCGCACTCGCTGCGGATCAGCAGGCCCCGTTGCTGTGGCACGGACACCATTCGGTCTGGATGGAAGCCCAGAGCGGCGAACGGGTCGAACGGCCAGCCTCAGGGGCTGCGCTTGAAGCTCTGTGCAGACGGCTGCAGGCCTGGCTTCAGACCTGATCGGTCACAGCCCCCTTGCTGCTGCTGCTGACCAGACGGGCATATTTGCCCAGCACGCCGGCGCGGTAGCGGGGCTCGGGGCTGACCCAGGCAGCGCGGCGACGCGTTAGCTCGTCGTCGCTCACGTTGAGCTGGATCAGCAACTGATGGGCATCGACCGTGATGCTGTCGCCCTCGTGCACGAGGCCGATGGTGCCGCCCACGGCGGCCTCAGGTGCCACGTGGCCCACCACCATGCCGTAGGTGCCGCCTGAGAAGCGTCCGTCGGTGATCAATGCCACCGTGTCGCCCAGACCCTCACCGATGATCGCGGCGGTCGGAGCCAACATCTCGCGCATGCCCGGGCCCCCGACCGGCCCCTCGTTGCGGATCACGACCACGTCACCGGCGTGGATCCGTTTGGCGAGAATCGCAGCCAGGGCTTCCTCTTCACTTTCAAAGACCCGGGCCGGGCCCGTGACCGAGGGATTCTTGACGCCGCTGATCTTGGCCACGCTGCCCTCGCTGGCCAGGTTTCCCTTGAGAATTGCCAGGTGCCCTTTGTCATAGAGCGGATTGCTCAGCGGGCGAATCACCTCCTGACCGGAAGGGGGCTCACCGGGCACGTCGGCCAGAACCTCGCGCAGGGTCCTGCCTTCCACCGTGCGGCAGTCACCGTGCAGGAGCCCTGCATCGAGCAGCAGCTTCATCACCTGGGGAATCCCCCCGGCGTTGTGCAGATCGACGGTGACAAAGCGGCCGCTGGGCTTGAGATCACAGATCACCGGCACCCGCTGACGGATCGTCTCAAAGTCATCGATGTTGAGCTCGACCCCGGCCGTGCGGGCCACGGCCAACAGGTGCAGCACCGAATTGGTCGAGCCCCCAACGGCCATGATCACGCTGATGGCGTTTTCAAACGCCTCGCGCGTCAACAGGTCGCGCGGGCGAATGTTCTGGGCGATCGCCTGAACAAGCACCTCGGCGCTGCGGGCGGCGCTGTCGGCCTTTTCGGGGTCTTCGGCGGCCATCGTTGAGCTGTAAGGCAGGCTCAGGCCCATCACTTCGAAGGCGGCGCTCATCGTATTGGCGGTGAACATGCCGCCGCAGCTGCCCGCCCCGGGACAGGCATTCTTTTCGATGGCGGTGAGCTGCTGCTCGTCGATCTTGCCGCCGCTGTATTGGCCTACCGCTTCAAAAGCGCTGACCACCGTCAGGTCGCAGGCACCCAGCTTGCCCGGCTTGATCGTTCCTCCATAAACGAACACAGCCGGAATGTTCATGCGCGCCATGGCCAGCATGGCGCCGGGCATGTTCTTGTCACAGCCGCCGATCGCCAGCAACCCGTCCATGCTCTGGGCGTTGCAGGCGGTTTCGATCGAATCGGCGATCACCTCGCGGCTGACGAGCGAGTACTTCATGCCCTCGGTTCCCATCGAGATGCCATCGCTGACGGTGATGGTGCCGAAGGTCTGGGGCATGGAGCCGGCCCTCTGAGCAGCCTGCTCAGCCCTGCGGGTCAGGTCATTGAGCCCGATGTTGCAGGGTGTGATCGTGCTGTATCCGTTGGCGATGCCGATGATCGGCTTGTTGAAATCGCCGTCACCGAAGCCGACCGCCCGCAACATGGCCCGATTGGGCGAACGCTGGATTCCCTGGGTGATGGCGGCAGAACGAAGCATGGGCGGTGAGAGGTGCCGCTCTGCAACCTACCGACTCCCGAGACTCTCGAGCTGGCGGCGCACATCGTCGATCGCCTGGTTGAGTTCGTGGACCTTGTCGTGCAGGTCGCTGTCACGCTGGGGTCCGTGACCATTGCCGCCCGTCAGGATCTGGGACGAGTCCTCGGTGTCGGCTCCCTCGTGGAATCGACTGAGCCGCAGGGCCCGTTGCTGACGAGGTTCGAGTCGCCGGCGCTCCGCTTCGGAGAGGAGCCACCAGGCCAGGCCGGCGGCCCCGAGCACGGCACCTGCCATGGCCGTAAGCACCAGGCTGCCGCCAGAACCACCCTGGTTGTGTGATGCCATCGCCGAGGTCAGATCTGAAGCCTGAGCTCAGGTTAGTTGTCGCTGGCAAATCCGAGCAGGCGTTGCTGCATGTTGCCAATGCCGGGCACGACCCGACCCGTTTCTGTGAGATCGGGATCGATTGCGGCGGTGTAGATCGTCAGCGAGCCATGCCGCTCGCCCACCGCATGCAGGGCCGGTGCGGAGGCGATGGCTGTGATCAGGCGCAGGCGTTCACCGCTCACCCCCTCGGCGGCCAGATGGTCGAGCAGGGTTAGCAGAGGTGCGGGCTCTGCGAGTTCGCCCCAATAAACCAGGACCCCGGCGCGGGCATCGATGGCCCGCGGAAGGACCGAGGGCCCAGAGGCACCAAGGTCTGACCCCACCAGCGCCAGCTGGGCCGCAGGCAGCACGGCCTGCGCCCCTTGCCACAGTCCGAGCGCTGCGGGCAGACACACCGCTGCCAGCAGCGGCACCGAGGCCTCGATGACCTGGCCCTGGCAGATTCCGTGATCGGTTTCGACCTGAAGGTCGCGGTGCGGCAGCCAGTCGCGCAGCGCCTCGTAACTGAGCCACCGCCCCAGCTCAGCCAGAGCTGATCCGTAAAGCGGCTGGGGGGTCTGGCGGTCACGCAAGACGGTCAGCCAGTGCTTGAGCAGGGGGTGGGGCGGGACCACCACCCGCAGAGCCATCGCCATGGCTGCCATAACTTGTTGAGCCACCGTAGATCCCGCCCCATGGCCCGCCTGCTTGCTGCCGCCGTTCTGGTCTGGGCGCTGTTGGTCACAAGCGTCGTCGGAGCACCCCCCGCCTGGGCGATCACGGCGCCTGAACTGCGGGGTCAGCGATCGCTGCAGGATCTGCAACCCGACATGCACGGGCGCGACCTCAAGCAGCAGGAGTTTCTCAAGGCCGAGCTGGCTGGTTTTGATTTCAGTGGTGCAGATCTCCGCGGTGCTGTGTTCAACGGCAGCAACCTGCAGCAGGCGAACCTGCAAGCGGCCGACCTTGAAGATGTGGTCGCCTACGCCAGTCGCTTTGAACGGGCCGATCTGCGCGACGCCGTGCTGCGCAACGCCATGCTCATGCAAAGCCACTTCGCCGGGGCTGAGATCAGCGGTGCCGACTTCAGCGATGCGGTGCTCGATCTGCCCGAGCAGAAGGCTCTCTGCGCCAGAGCCAGCGGCAGCAACTCCCGCACCGGTGTGAGCACCCGTGACAGTCTGGCTTGCCGCTGAGGCTGGCCCATAGATTGGTCATACCGGTTGCGGAGGGGATCAGCCTCCGCACGCAAGGGGGAAAGTCCGGTGTCAATCCGGCGCTGTCCCGCAGCTGTGATGGCCCCAGGGCCCAGTCAGAACGCCCGCCGGTTTCATCTCAGCATCCGGCGCGGACCGACTCCCATGGCTTCTGTTTCATTCAAGGCTGCAGCCCTGCCTGCAGGCGCAGCTGCCACGCTGTGCCTCATGGCGGCTCTGCCGGCCCAGGCCCATCACCTGATGGACCTGGGTGCGATGGCACCCACGCCGCTCAACGGACTGCTGAGCGGTCTGGCGCATCCGGTCGTCGGTCCTGACCATCTGTTGTTTCTGTTGTCTCTGACGCTGGTCGCCCTGCGTCGCCCCCTGACCTGGGTGATCACGCTGCTCGGGGTGGGTCTGCTGGGCAGCGCTGCCGGTTTGCTCTGGCCGGCAGCACCCGGGGCTGAGGTGCTCGTGAGCCTGTCGCTGGTGGTCGAGGCCCTGGTGATCCTGGAGCGCCTGCCTGCGGCCCTTCTGGTGCCGTCCATGGCGTTGCATGGCTACGTGCTGAGCGCGCCCGTGCTGGGGTGGAGCACCATGCCCGTTGCCACCTATCTCATGGGTCTGCTGGTCAGCCAGCTCGTGCTTCTGGTGATGACGCAGACCCTGATCAAGCGGGCGGCCACCGTGCTGCAACCGCCGCTGCGGCGGCTGATCGCTCTGGCCCTGATCGGCCTTGGTGGAGCCTGGGCCCTGGCCCAGGTGATGGCCTGATCCACCATGACGACGATCCAACGACGCCTGCCGGTCACGGTGGTGACCGGTTTTCTCGGTGCTGGAAAAACCACGCTCCTGCGCAGGTTGCTGCTGGACAGCGGCCAGCGACTGGCCGTGGTGGTCAACGAATTCGGCGAGGTCGGCATCGATGGTGCCCTGATCCGCTCCTGCGGCTTCTGCCCGGATGAGGAACTTGACACCCGCCTGATCGAGCTGGCGAATGGATGTCTCTGCTGCACGGTGCAGGACGATTTCCTGCCCACCATGGAGCGGTTGCTGGAGCGGGCTGATCAACTCGACGGCATCGTTGTTGAAACCAGTGGTCTCGCTCTGCCAGAGCCTCTGGTGGCCGCCTTCGGCTGGCCGCAGATCCGTTCGCGCACCCGCGTGCACGCGGTGGTCACCGTCGTCGACGGGGAAGCGCTGGCGGCTGGCCATGTGGTCGCCAATCCCGAAGCCCTCGAAGCCCAGCGGCAGGCTGATCCAAGCCTCGACCACAGCGATGCGATCGACGATCTGTTTGATGAACAGCTCGAGGCTTCAGATCTGGTGCTGATCAGCCGAGCTGATCTGTTGCGGCCAGAGCAGCTCGAGACCGTTGCCGCCTTGCTGCAGGCGCGATGCCGGCCGGGGCTTCCTGTGCTGCCCATGGCCGCCGGTCATGTGGATGCCGATCTGCTGCTCGGCGCCAACGATGAGGCCGCGTTGCCCCGACACGGCCGCAGCCATGGCCGGGACGCGGCGACACACGAGCATCATGAAGACCATGACCATGATCACAGCCATGTGGCGATTGAATCAGTGGCGATCAGCCTGCGAGGGCGCTGGACCCAGGTGCAGCTGGAGACGCAGCTGCGCCAGCTGATCGCCGAGCACCGTCTGATCCGTGCCAAGGGCTGGTTGGCCATGCCAGACAAACAGAGGCTGCTTCAGATCCAGGCCGTCGGGCCGCGTCTGAATTGCTGGTACGAGGGGCAGCCGACCCAGCTCACCCATGCCAGCGAGCCCACCACCAGTAATCTGGGTGAGCTGCAGTTGGTGCTGCTCGGTTTCCAGTTGGACCCAAGCCGTATGGAGCAGCAACTCAGCATCCCGGCTGATTCTGCGGGTACCGTGCCGCGCTCCTGAGATCGCCTCACCAATCTCGGTTCATCAATCCAGGGGAATCGGACCCCTGGCGCAGATCCCATCCCAGCAGAGGCTGGCATCGGCAGACCAACGCGCCTCAACGGCCCGCCAGCCATCGGGAGTGCGGCGCATGGTGATCTGTCCATGGCCGTCATGACGAAACTCAATGGTTTGCGGGCCGATCAGCAGAGTCCAGGCCAGACCGTTGGTTGCCAGAACCATCCGGCAGCGCTGCCAGTCACCTGGTGTCAGGCGACAGCGCAGATCGGCCATGCTCTGGGCCTGAGCGGGGTTTGCTGAAAGCGACAGCACACCCAGCAGGGCGATGCACGCGCGCCGGATGCCAGTCACAGGGCCCAGCCCCCAGGGTGCGGATCCACACCGTGATCACGGCGGCGAGAGCCGAGAACGGGGGCTGGCAAGATTTAACAACTGTCTGGCTGGATCCGGTGCCTCTCTTTCGCGCGCGTGTGCAGGTCTCACTGCGGCCGTCTGTGCTTGACCCAGCCGGGGAGGCCACGCGTGCAGCGGCTGCCAGGCTTGGGGTCGACGGCATCAGCCGGTTGCGCATCGGCAAGGCCATTGAGGTGGAGCTCGAAGCCGTTGACGCCGCGACCGCGCGTGCCCAGCTTGAGCTGCTGAGCGATCGACTGCTCGCCAATCCCGTGATCGAGAACTGGCAGCTGGACCTCGTCCCTGACACCAGCGCTGGAGCCTGAGCGATGACACTGGGCATCGTGGTGTTTCCCGGCTCCAACTGCGACCGTGATGTGCAGTGGGCGGCCGAAGGGTGTCTCGGAATCCCGACCCGCTTTCTCTGGCATGAGGAGCGTGACCTGAGTGGTCTGCAGGCCGTGGTCATTCCGGGTGGCTTCAGCTACGGCGATTACCTGCGCTGCGGTGCCATCGCCCGGTTTGCACCTGTACTGCAGGAGGTGGCTGCATTTGCCCAACGCGGAGGCCCGGTGCTGGGCATCTGCAATGGCTTTCAGGTCTTGACCGAGATGGGGCTGTTACCCGGTGCTCTGACCCGCAACGCCCATCTGCATTTCATCTGTGAATCGGCTGACCTCGAGGTCACGCCTGGCACTTGCCAGTGGCTGCGGCACTACCAGAGCGGCGAAGTGATCAGCTTTCCGATCGCCCACGGTGAGGGTCGTTACCAGGTGGAGCCCGATCAGCTCCAGGAGCTCGAAGACAACGGCCAGGTGGTGCTCCGTTACCAGCGCAATCCGAATGGATCTCTGGGTGGGGTTGCCGGAGTCAGCAACACCAACGGCAATGTGCTGGGATTGATGCCGCACCCCGAACGGGCGTGTGATCCTGCCACTGGTGGCAGTGATGGCCGCCGGTTGCTGGCAACGCTGTTGGGCTGAGCACTAAAAAAGGGGGGCAAGCCCCCCTCTCGCAGACTGTTGACGGCAACTCAGTTGACCGCTGCAAAAAAGTCCTTGGACTTTACGGGGTCGGGATTCATGGTCTTGTCACCGGGATTCCAGTTGGCCGGACAAACTTCATCCGGGTGGGATTGCACATACTGGAAGGCCTGCAGCAGGCGCAGGGTTTCATCGACGCTGCGTCCCACCGGCAGGTTGTTGATCGTGGCCTGCATGATCACGCCCTGCGGGTCAATAATGAACAGACCCCGAAGCGCCACACCGGCGTCTTCGTCGAGCACCTCGTAGGCCCGGGCGATCTCTTTCTTGAGGTCGGCAACCAGTGGGTAGGCGATGTCGCCAAGCCCGCCATTCTTGCGGTCGGTCTGAATCCAGGCCAGGTGGCTGAACTCGCTGTCGACTGACACACCGAGAACTTCGCAGTTACGGGTCGAGAAGTCGCTGTAACGATCTGAAAATGCGGTGATTTCGGTGGGGCAGACGAAGGTGAAGTCCAGTGGGTAGAAGAACAGCACGACGTACTTGCCCCGGTATTGGGAGAGGGACACCGTCTTGAATTCCTGGTCCACCACGGCGGTGGCAGTGAAATCGGGAGCAGGCAGGCCGACGAGCCGGGACATGGGTTGCTGTGCTGCAAGGGGAATGGATGGGCAGACGCCTCGGGATCAAGACATTCGGGTTCCGAAGGTCGGGTCAAACCAGAGCAATCAGGGCGAAGTCGAACTGAGTACGTCTTGCACCATTACAATCTATCACATTTGCCGGGGCTTCCAGTCCTTCTAGGCTGGTCGAAAAGGAGCGATGCCTTGAGCTGGGATCCCACTGTTCTGCGCAAATACAACACCACGGGTCACTTCAGGCTCCTGAATCAGGTCCGTACCGAGCTCAAGGACAACCCGCTGGTCCGTCCCCAGGAAGGGCAGACCGTGGCAGAGGTCAACCGCAGCCGTGCACTGATCCGGGCAACCGAAGGCAGGTCGGCATCAACCCAGCGGGGCTCGCGCCGCGGCGCCGCAGCGCGCGAGGAACGGGGGCATGTTGAGCGCACACCCCACACGAAGCGCAGCGTGAGCTCAGCACCTGCGCCTGAGCTGCAGGAGGAGACCTTCACGGTGGTTCCAGTGATCAGTCTTGAAGATGACGCTGGTGTGAATGGCTTCCGTGACCGACTCAACGCAGTGGACCTGCGCTGAGTCAAGGCACGACGCAATGGCTCGGGGGAGACTTGAACTCCCGACCTTGGGGTTATGAATCCCACGCTCTAACCAGCTGAGCTACCGAGCCGCGGTAGAAAGACTTTAGACGATGGTGTGGCGACTGCCGAACGGCGGTCAGGCGCGCTGGGGAAGCAGGGCCAACGGATTGACGGCGCCACGCCCCGGTGGATGGATCTCGAAATGGAGATGGGGTCCGGTGCTGCGACCGGTGCTGCCCATCTGGGCAATTGGCTGTCCCTGCGCCACCGTTTCACCGACCTGAACCAGCAGGCGGCTGTTGTGCGCATACAGCGAACGACTGCCGTCGGCATGGCTGATGCTGACCAGATAGCCATAACCGCCGCTGTGCCAACCCGAAAAACTCACGACGCCCTCCTTGGCCGCCACGATCGAGGTGCCTACGTTGTTGGCGATGTCGATGCCCTTGTGCATGCGACCCCAGCGCCAACCGAAGCCAGAGCTGAACAACCCGCGGGTCGGCCAGATCCAGCCATCACTGGAGATCGGCAGGTCGTCTCCAGGGTTGTCGCCACCGAGATCGGGGAGTTCCGGCCAGCTCAGACCGCTGGCTGACGGCTTGAGGCCCAACAGAAGCCTCGGCCGCGATGGTGACGACTGCACCACGGTGATCGGGGCACCCACCACCAGCCGAGCGGTCTCAAGACCCGGATTGAGCTTGAGAAGCTCCTGGAGGGTCATGCCATAGCGCCGGGCAATCTGACGCAGGGTGTCGCCGAGGCGCACGACAGCATTGGTCTGCAGCGGAGGCAACTGCTGCAGCGGTGGTGTGCGGCGTGCGTCACTGCTGTCGAGCTGGGGGATCAGACGAGCCAGCCGGCTCGACGACGCCGGCAGCACAAGCCAGTCACCCTTGCTGAACTGGTGGTCAGCGGGGACATCGTTCAGTTGGGCGAGGCGGCTGGGAGGTAGGGCAAGGGAGTCAGCCAGAACGCTGAGTGGGAGCTCCTGACGCAACCTCAGCCAAACCCGTTCAGAACCCGTCGTGACGGGAGGGAGGGCTGCAATCTGGTGGGACTGCTCGGAGCGATCTCGACCACCGGGCCCCATAGCCACGACGACAGCCGGCACGGCAACTGGCAGGAGGCACAACAGTGGTAAACACAATCGCAAAGGCTTCACACATCACCCATCGAACAACACCCTCAGAGAAGCCACTATCTGGGGGCGCGCAGACAGTAGCCCACGGACTCTCTGAAGACAAGCATTCGTGACTACATTCGCAAACGTGAGAATCGGCAGAGCCTTTGTGGCACAGGCGATGTGCGCGCATCCGTCGGCCCGATCCAGGGCGGAAGCACGACAGTTGAGATTCAGACGTGATGGTCAGCGTGTCTGCGGGGCGTCGCCCAGTTGCCGCAGGGCCTCAAACAGCACGACGCCGACAGCCACCGAGAGGTTCAAGGAGCGCACCCCTGGCTGCGCCGCCGTGGCCTTCTGGGGCATTGGAATCGTCAATGCGGCGTCTGCCTGAAGCAGGACCTCCTGCGGGAGACCGTCGGTTTCGCGACCGAACAGCAGCCAGTCATCAGCAGCAAAGCGAAACGACGTGTAGGTGCGGTCGGCATGGCTGCTCAGGGCGATCAGCCGGCCTCTGCCGCGGCGATGGGTTTCGAAGGACTGCCAATGGCCATGACACTGCAGGTCGATCAGGGGCCAGTAGTCGAGCCCGGCACGCTTGAGGGTCCTGTCGTCGATGGAAAATCCGAGGGGTTCGATCAGGTGAAGCGGTGTGGCCGTGGCAGCGCAGGTACGACCGATGTTGCCGGTGTTGGGTGGGATCTGCGGTTGAAACAGAACAACGGCGGGCATCAGGGCGTGCAGCGAGGACGGGCGGCTTCAACAACCGGCTCGCTGTGGCGCAGCAGGTCGATGGCTCGCCCGTGCAACACCAGCCACGCCGCATCGCAGCAGGGCATCAGCCGCTGCGTGAGTGCACCGAGACGTTCGCGAAACAGGCCGCCGGCAGCGGTGCTGGGGACCACACCCCAACCGGTCTCTTCGGCAACCAGGATCACAGGCCCCTGGACCGCGTGCAATGCAGCTTCCAGATCCTGGCAGTGGTGTTCCCAGGAGGCCACCGCAGCATCAAGGCCACTGGCGACCCAGGTGCCAAGCGAATCGACCAGGGCGAGTTGACCGTGCTCCAGATTCAGCAGAGCCTGCGGCAATGCCAGCGAGACCTCACGGCACAGCCAATGGCTGGGGCGCCGCTGCCGGTGGGCAAGCAGTCGGGCCTGCCAGGCGGCATCCCCCGGCAGCTGTGGCCCCGTGGCGAGATAACAGACCTGCAGGCCGGAGCCGATGGCGAGCCGTTCAGCCCAGAGGCTTTTGCCACTGCTGGCAGGCCCGCTCACCAGGGTGATGCGGGCTGCTTCAGCCACCACCGTTCATGTTGCGCAAGGTGGCCACAGACGAGGGCGAGACCCGATTGAGATAGCGGAAGATCCAGTACTTGAACACCGTGGCCAGAACCACAGGAAAGGTCGCGATGAACAGCATGATGAAGTTCTCCCGTGCCGGGACTCCGAGATGGTGAGCGACACCGTCGAGCAACACCGTCCAGCCTTCAGGGGAGTGGAAACCGACAAAGATATCGGTGAACAGAATGATGGCAAACGCCTTGGCACTGTCACTCAGTCCATAGATCAGTTCATCAATGAATCCTCGTAAAACCTGAAGATCTCTACGACAGAACACACAGACAAGTACAAAACCGACAAGAGCAAACAGATCAGCAATGACGTTCTTGATGGCCTCTGTGCTTTCATCATCTGCTTGATCCTTCAGAGACTGCGCCTTCTCGGCCAGTTGCAGCTGCAGTTCCTGCCGGGTGGGAAGGGGTTTGCCGTTGAGGAGTGCGTCGAATTCAATCTCCGCCTGAAACACCCGAAGTTTCTCGACTGCACGTTCTTCGAGAGCCGGCTTGGGGTAAGTCAGGAAGCCACTGGTTGGGGCGTACTGATCAACTAGTGGCGAAACGATGAACAGACGCGTGGCCTGCTGCACCAAGACCGGCACAAGAATCAGAAGCAGCAGGACACGCAGCGAGACCAGGGTGGAATCGCGTCGACGGCGAAATCCGGCGACCAAGGAAGCCTCAGCCTCTGGATCCAGTTGCCGTCTGACCTGGTCGACCACACCGATCAGACTGCGGGGCAGCACCTCTGGCGAGCGGCTCAGGGAAGGCAGAGGCTTGCGGTTGGCGTAGCGCATCACCACGTCCTCAAGGAGCTGCAGCTGGCGTAGTTCCTGTCCAGACAGCTCAGAACGATGCCCGTCGATCGCCTCGTAAGCGTCGCGACAGACCTGAAGGGCGGCTCGAAAACGCCGCAGAATCATCGCCTGGGTCGCGGCAGGCAGACGCAGGTCAATCTCAGGTCTGACGGGGCGGTCGTTGTAATGCTCGAGCTCGATGCTCTGAATCAGCAGGGCCGATTCGTAGCCCCTCTCAAGCTGATTGGTGAGATCGACAGCGCCGGCGCGGCCAAATGTTCCGATCCAGTCGTTGAGTGCCATGGATCAACGGGAGAACACCCACCAGGTCAGCATCGGCACGACGGTGCCGACCACCAGCAGTCCTGCAATCCAGGAGAACGCCTGGCTGGACTGGGTCTCTTCGCGGGTCGGAATGGTCGAGGTCACCGTGGTGGGTGTGGCGATCGCGGGTTCTCCCGGATCGGGTTCACCACTGAGTACAGCGGCGATTCGGGCGACGGCATCGAGGCTGGCCTGGCGATAACGACCGCCTTCGCGCAGGGGCTGGGCCATGGTGGTGCGGCTCGTGCTGCTCAGCAGTGAGGGCTCCAGGCGACTGCTGAGGGCGTCACTGGCAACAATTGCGGTGCCGCTGGTCTGGGCGTCGATCAGAAACAGCAGCTGGGGCGAAGTGGCCTCCTCACCAGATTGCCAGCGCAGCAACAGCGCTTGCCCAAGCTGGCCCAGTGAGAGGCCGTAATCGAGTCGCGGAACGCTGATCCAGCTGGCCTGAACGCCGTAGTCGGTCAATCCGTCGAGGCTCCTCGACAGGTCCGAACGGCCGGCACGACTCAGGACATCGGCCTGATCCAGAACATGGGCAGGCGGCGGATCCAGGGGCAGATCGACAGCACTCAGCGCCAGAACAGGCTCAATGGGCAGCACCACCAGAACACAGGCCACCAGCACAAGCAACGCGCGCATGAGGGCTTGACCAACAGCCCGTCGACGATCGGACCAGACAGCAGACAGCCGCAAGCTTGAGAAGACAGCTCACCCCAGTTTGCCGCCTGCGGGCCGACGTGTCTGCCCCTGCGGCAAGAGCTGCTCAGGCCAGGGCATCGCGATGCAGGATGGCAACCACCTCAAGGATCTGGGCGCAGCGCTCGGGAGCCAACGTCAGCAGGGAGGCCAGCTCCTGCAGAAATGTCTCTTCCACCGGACGCACTTCACGGTCAGCCCGCACAAGGTGGGCTGCCAGAGCCAGAGCCGTTTCCTGCTGTGCAGCGTTCAGGCAGGGGGCGGCTGTGGCGATCAGTGCCGACCAGCCCGACTGGCGCAGCTGGGACAGCAGGCGATCGAACAGCAGGCCCATCTCCTGTTCGCTCTGACGGTTGAACGGCGTCAGAAATTCAAGGCGCGAGCGCAGCATCTGGGCTTCCTCCTTGCCCAGCTGTCCGTCACAACCCACAGCAGCAAGGCAGATCGCCGCAAAGGCTTCTGAAGGCGTCATCGACTTGGATCAATCACAGTCATTGCAGCAAAGATTCGGCGATCCGGCATCCTTGGGTCATGTCGCTCCCCGCTCGCCTGTGCACGGCAGTCGGCACAGGTGCCCTGCTGCTGACTGTCGTCAACCAGCTGACCGCCCCTGCGCTTGACCCTGCCCTGGAGAGGGGTTCGGTACTCGCTGCCCTGCTGGCGGTGGGTCTGCTGTTGATCGGTGTGCTGTGGACTCGCCTGCAACCGGAACCCGCTGCACGGGCCCCACTGCAGGGCGATGAGGGGATGCTGCTGCGCCGCGACCTCAGCCCGCAGCTCGCCGACGAGTTGAGCTGGGGAACACGCATGCTGCTCACTGCGACTCCGGCCGCTGTGGTGCTCGTGCTGTGGGACGGAGACTGTCTGATCCATCGCGGCCTGATGGATTCCACAGCCCAGCAGAGAGGCTTTGTGCCGGGTCCGGTCTGCCAGATGGCCTGGCAGCGCGATCGCAGCATCCATCTTGTGGATCTGCGGCATTACCCGGGCCGTGATGAGTTCATGCCTCTCCTGGAGGGACTGCCGAGTGTCATCGTTCAGCCCCTGGGTCGGCGCGGCCTGGTGGTGCTGGGGGGCTGGTCACCGCGCTGCTTCAGCACCGCTGACCAGCTGTGGATCGAAGGCTGGGCCCTGAGGCTCAGGGACGCCTGGCTGCCGGCCGGGCAGGCTGTCGCTGAGGCAACACCAGCGTCGAGAGCACCCGGGACCCTGGAGCAGTGAATTCGAGCAGTCCTTCAGACCCGAGCCGTCCTCTGAGCTGACCGGCACGGGTGATCTGACGGTTCGCACGTCGATGGAGCACGACCCGCCCTGTCGCCAGAACGCCATTGGTGGTCCAGTTCCAGATGCAACGATCGGCCCGAAGCCGGCCGTCGGGCTGTTGCAGGCGGCAGTCTTCAGCAATTGCGGCTTCGGTGGTGTTGAGGGCCAGGGTCAGGCCGCGACCCGCGATCTTCAGGGCGCCGTAGGCCGCCGTGAACGGCGCCTCGGTCACCATCACATGGGTGTTGAGATCGATGGTCGTCGTGGCCGTGTTCAACCAGGCCCGCTGCTGCGGGGACGCAAAGCGCACCGGAGCCAGCAACTGCAGACTCCTGCTCAGCGAATTGCCGCGCAAACCGGCGGCCTGCAGGCGTCGACCGGCAGCACCGGGGGCACCACTGGTCGCCACGACTGGTCCCGGCGCCACAAGGGCACCGCTGCCAGGCGACCAGTCGAGCTGGGGGGCCGTCAGTCGGATCTGCTGCAGGCCATCAGCCCCGGCGCCACTGCTGGCGACGGTGGGTTTCCCCCGCAATTCGAGCAGATCACGGTCAACCCAGAGCGTCGCCTTGCTGGCCCTGAGACGCAGACGGGTGTCGTAGGCCTCTGGACTCCGGTCCAGTTCGAGGCGTTGCTGCCTCGGGTACCACCGCATGCGTGTGGCCGAAACCCTGAACGGTTCGGGGCCGAGCCGCTGGATCGTCACAATCCCCTCCAGCTGGATCACGTCTCCATCGTTGAGCACGGTTCCGTGGCTGGCGGCAAGCCGATAGAGAGGCTTGCCCTGCTGGCTGATCTCACCGCGCAGGTCGCGCGCCTGGGCCACACGACGGGCGAGGTCATAGCGGGCTTCCGGACTGGTCACCTGCCACAGCGGTCGACCCGCCGAATCCTGCTGCCGCAGATCCAGGGCCTGAAACACGAATGGGGTGGCGCGGCTGCGCGTGTCGCGACGGGCCGACTGCCCACAGCCACTCAACAGCAGCAGCAGGAACGCCAGCACCAGCGATGCGCCGCTGCGGCACCGGGCAGACCCAGCCATCACAACTGGCCCTCAAGCTCCAGTCGCGCCATCACCGGTGTGGGTTCAGGCAGAGGGGCACCCACCGTCAGCGCACCCCAGCGCAGCTGGTCCGGCCAGGGAGCCGGAGCTGCTGGCAGCTGCGCCAACATGCGATCGCTCATCAGCGGTACCAGCGGCGCCAGCAGTTGGGCGACGAGGCGCGCCGCTTCGAGCACGGCATAGAGATCGGACGACACCTGCTCGCGCTGCCCCTCCTGCTTCATGCGACTCCAGGGAGCCTGCTCGTTCAGGTAGCCATTGGCCGCCACGGCAAGACCGAGGGCGGCTTCGGCGGCGGCTCTGAAATCAAGCCGCTGCCAGGCAACGTGATAGACGCTGCAGGCGTCGCCAGCTGCAACAGCCAACGGATGGGACGGCCCAGCCGCTTCGCCAGGGTCTGGAACAGCCCCATCGAACCAGCGTCGCGCCATGGCAATGGTGCGATTCAGGAGGTTGCCGATGGTATTGGCGAGGTCGCTGTTGACCAGGTCGACAAACCGCTGCTGCTGAAAGTCGCCGTCATCGCCGAAGGGAATGTCGCGCAACAGGTACCAACGCACGGCATCGCTACCGCAACGCTCGAGCAGCAGCTGCGGGTCCAGCACATTGCCCAGTGACTTGCCCATCTTCTGGCCCTCACGGGTCAGAAAGCCATGCCCAAACACCCGTTCCGGCAGGGGAAGTCCTGCCGACAGCAACATCGCAGGCCAGTACACGGCATGAAATCGCAGGATGTCCTTGCCGATCACATGCAGTTGGGCAGGCCAGCCCCGCTCGCTCACAGCGTCGAGGTCGACATGGTCGTCGTTGTTGAGTAAAGCGGTGAGATAGCCAAGCAACGCGTCAAACCACACATAGAAGGTGTGACCGCCATGGCCAGGCACGGGGATCCCCCAGGGCAGGTTCACACGCGAAATCGAAAAGTCGCGCAGGCCCTGAGCCACAAAGTTTTCGACCTCACGGCGGCGTGACTCGGGAGCGATGAACCCGGGCCGACGGATCAACTGCTCGATCTGTTCCTGATAGTTCGACAAACGGAAGAACAGATTGACTTCATCGCGCCATTCGAGGGGCTTGTGGTGAATCGCGCAGCTGGGCTCCTGGGCTTCTGCCGGATCGTCCTTGAATTCCTCGCAGGCGACGCAGTACCAGCCCTGTTGGCGACCTTCTCGGATGTCGCCGTTGGCCTCGACCCGCGCAAAGAACTGCTCGACGATGCGGCGATGACGGGGGTCGGTCGTACGGATGAATCGGTCGTTGCTGATCTGCCAGTTCTGCCAGAGTTCTTGATAACTGGCGCTCACCAGGTCGCAATGGGCCTGGGGACTCAGTCCGGCGGCCTCGGCCGTGCGCTGAATCTTCTGCCCATGTTCATCGCAGCCGGTGATGAACACCACGGCATCGCCCATCAACCGGTGGTAGCGGGCGATCGCATCACAAGCCAGCGTGGTGTAGGCACTGCCGAGGTGGGCCCGGTCGTTGACGTAATAGAGCGGAGTGGTGAGGGTGTAGGTCATCGGCCGGATCCTACGCAGAGCTTTTCTCCGGGGCGTTGGGCTGCCAGCCTGGATCGGCCCGGCCCTGATTGCTGATGCCCGTCTCGAGGGAATCCGTCCCCGTGCTGGTCTGGGGTGGGGGTTGTGGCGGCGCGGCGGCGGCGCTCCAGGCGGCCCGCAGCGGTGCCCCCACGCTGTTGCTCACACCAGGGCCCTGGCTCGGGGGCATGGTGAGCGCCGCGGGGGTCTGCGCTCCCGACGGCAATGAACTGACTCCCTGGCAGACGGGGCTGTGGGGCGCGTTGCTGCGCGCCCTTGCCGAGGCTGAGCCAACAGGGCTCGACCACAACTGGGTCAGCTGCTTCGGATTCAGGCCCGCCACCGCCGAGGCCGTGATGCGAACCTGGGTGGGCGCAGAAGCGAGGCTGCGCTGGTGGCCCAACTGCGCGCTGGTAGGGCTGGAGCGCCACAACGAGCGGGTCTGTGCCGTCTGTGTCAGGCAGGGCGACCAGGAGCATGTTCTGACGCCCGAGCTGCTGATCGACGGCAGTGATCTGGGCGATCTGCTCGGCATGGGGGCCTCAGACTTCAGGCTGGGCTGGGAGAGCCAGGAGACCTGGAGCGAACCCAGCGCGCCCAGCGCCCAGGCGCTGTTGAACGATCCCTTCTTCACCAACCAGCCTGTGCAATCGCCGACCTGGGTGGCCATGGCCCAGCGTGACACCAGGCGCCCGCTGGAGCCGGGGAGCGACGATCTGAAGCCCCCTTTCGCCGGCGCGATCCGCCGTTTCGGCCTGGAGCGCACCCTCAGCTATGGCCGGCTGCCCGGTGACCTGCTGATGCTCAACTGGCCGATCGATGGCAACGACTGGCATCTGGATCTGGCGGGTCTCTTCGCTGGCACGCCGCAGCAGCAACGCGATTACCTGCAGCAGCTGGCTGGCCCCATGCAGGCCCACAGTCTCGCCTTTGCGGCCGCACTCACCGAGGCCAGTGGCGGGGCCGTGCAGCCTGCGGCCGTATTCCCGGAGCTGGGCCATCAGGGCGCCGACCTGCAGGGAGACTCAGCACTGGCCCTGATGCCCTACTGGCGCGAAGGACGGCGCCTGCTGGGTCTGGAGACGGTGATCGAACAGGATCTCCTGCCCCTTGCCGGGGGCACCAGCAGGGCCCCACTGCCAAGGCGTGACGGCCACTGCACCAGCATCGCGGTCGGCAACTATGCCAATGACCATCACTATCCGGGTGATGACTGGCCACTGGCACCCAAAAGCTGCCGCTGGGGTGGACGCTGGACCGGCACGCCGTTCTGTGTTCCCTACGGCGCCCTGGTCAGCGCCACAACCAGCAACCTTCTCGCCGCCGACAAGTGTCTCAGTGTCAGCCACATCGCAAACGGTGCGACGCGGCTGCAACCGCTGGTGCTCAACATCGGCCAGGCTGCAGGCATGGCGGCGGCGCTGTGCATCAGGCACCGCTGCCTGCCTGCGGATCTGCCGGTCGGTGCTCTGCAGGAGGCACTGATCGCGGAACCAGTGGCTCCGGCCGGACCCTTCCCGCTCTGGAGCACACCCTGGCACCACCCTGACTGGGCGGAGTGCCAACGCTCCATCCTGCGGGATCCCGGCAGTCTTGACGAGCAGGGCCTGCTCGATACGCCTCGGCAGTACGGCAACGGCACCGTGAGCCATCAGGCACCACCGGAACGCCATGAGCAGTTGGTTGTCGGCACCCTGCGGGGCTCGTTGGAGGCTGGCTACAACCTGGAGTCAGCTTCGCAGTCCTGGCCACTGATCACGCTGGAGCCCGCCATGCATCGGCTGCTGCAGGACACTCCCGCAGGGACACCCCTGCAGCTGATCGGCTGCCCCAACCCCTGGGGACCTTGGCTGCGGGTCAACCGGTTGGCGGCCTGAGCGGGATGCCCAGCGCAGGCTCACCGGTGGGCCCGCAACTGCAGGCAATCCTGCAGGGGGTCGACCCGGTGCACCGAGACGCTGAGGGCATCGCCCGGCGCGCTGCCCGCAGGGCACTGGGCCGGCAGTTCCATGGCCAGCGCCTCGATCCAGATCAGGGCGAGCCGCTCCGATTCGCGCAACCAGCGCAACAGGACTGCAGGCCAGTGGTCCGTGCGGTGCGACTCAAACCACACCTGCCGCCAATGGCGCTGGTCATCGCGGCTGATCTGGTTGCCCTGCCGCAGCGGATCCTCACAGGCGGCCAGCAGATCCTGCAGCTGGCCGGCCGGTAGCGGTGCTCGCCCTGCCCACAGACACTCCAACTGACGCTGCGCCAGCAGATCGCCATAGCGGCGGATCGGACTGGTCACCTGCACGTAGGCATCAAGACCAAGACTGCTGTGGGGTGCCGGGGTGGTGGTGGTCAACCCGCGGCTGAGGCAGGCCTTGAGTGCGGCATGGCGCACGGGCCCGGCAGGCAGGGCGGCCAGCTCCTGGGGAGCGGGCAGGGGGGCCGGCAGCTGACTGCGAAAGGGCAGTGCCAGCCCGTGCTCAATGGCCTGGGTCGCAGCCACACTTCCTGCCAGGATCATGGCCTCGGCAATCATGAGCCGCGAGCTGGTGGGCTCGGTGATCGCAATCGTCAGCTCCCCATCGCGGGCTCGAACCCGTCCCTCGGGCTGGTCGAGCAACAGGGCTCCACGCTGTTCCCGCCAGCGCCGCCGCCGCAGCAGCAGCCCATGGATCTCGGCCAGATCAGGCTCCTCCGGCGGCGCCAAATCGATGAGATCGTCCGCGTCGCCATAGCTGAGCCGGTAGGCCGGTCTGACCCAGGTGCGCTCGAAACTACAGGCCTGAAGGTTTCCCCCCTCGTCAAGCTCGGCCCAGAAGCTCCAGGCCGGACAGCGCCGGCCTGCCCTCAGACTCAGCGGCCCGATCGACAGGGGCCAGGGCAGCATCGGCAGAATGCCCCGGGCCAGGTAGAGGCTGGCCCCGCGGCCACGGGCCGACGCATCGAGTGGATCGTCTGGCAGCAGCAACCGGCCTGGATCGGCGACATGGATCCACAGCCTGCAGCGACCGTCGGCGCAGCGTTCAAGACCGATGGCATCGTCGATGTCCTCGGTGTCCTCATCGTCGATGGTCACGCAATGCAGATGTGTGCGATCACGGCGTCGTTCATCACCGGCCTGCGGGTCAGGGGCCCGTTCGATCAGCTGCTGCGCCTGCTTCTCGAGCGCGTCACTGAAGCCATGGGCCCATGGGCTCTGCCGCAGTGACGGCAGGGCGTGGGGATCCCACTGGCCCAGATCGACGAGCAGATGACGGATCGCCGCTGCTTCAGGTCTGCAATCGGCCTGTCGCAATGCCTGCAGCAATGACGCCGGCAAAGGCTCCTCGCTCGCCCCACCGGCCCAACGCTGCAACAACGCCAGATCCTCGACGCTACGGGAATCCAGCCCGTCGAGGCTGAGGACCTGGCGCTGCCGCAGCTGGCCATGCCAATGCCGCTCGCGCTGGTGAGCCAGCTCCGAGCGGCGACGGTCGTGCCGCCGCTGACGCAGCTGGCTCAACGGCCTCGCCGCGATTTCGCCGTGATGCAGGGTGAACCAGGGCTGATCACCCTGCAACCAGAGCCACCATCCGGCCAGCTGCAGCGGCGTGGGCTCCGCCGCCACCAGGGCGCACCACTGCTGCCATGGGGTACAACCGCCGGTGCTGCTGAGCAACAGCCAGGCTGCAGCCACATCGCGACGGGGTGGGACCCAGGCGCGCAGGGAAACTTCGTTGAGGCTCCAAGGGACGGCCCCGATGCGCTCTGGTGCTGGTGTCGAACCAAACGCAGCAGCTGCAGCAACAGGCTGCAGCTCACGCAAAGGCACTCTGGCCAGCCGCGCCTGCTGTCCGATGGCGACGGTGACGCGCTTGCCGTCCACCTTGAGCACGACCGCCAGCTTGGGCTGGCCAGCATCCTTCAGCCCAACGAGATCACCCCGCTCCACAGACCAGGCTGGCAGGGGTGAATCAGCCTTCGGGATTCACAAACGGCAGCAGGGCCACGATGCGGGCGCGCTTGACCGCGTTGGTGAGGTCGCGTTGCTGCTTGGCGGTGAGGCCCGTCAGCCGGCGGGGAAGGATCTTGCCCCGTTCGGTGATGAATTTCTTGAGCAGATCGACGTCCTTGTAGTCGATCGGATCGCCGGGCTTGATCGGCGACAGACGCTTCTTGAAAAAAGAACTCGACATGGAAGGGCTTTGGGGGGTCAGAAGTCTGGGTTGATGCCGACGTTGCAGCCGTCAGGATTCACTTGATTTCCTTGTGAACCGTCATGCCGTTGCAGTGGGGACAGAACTTCTTGAGCTCCAGCCGTTCGGTGGTGTTGCGGCGGTTCTTTTCGGTGGTGTAGCGGGACACACCTGGAGACCGCTTGGCGGGGTTGGACCGGCATTCGGTGCACTCGAGAGTGATCACGATCCGGACGCCCTTGTTTTTGGCCATGGAAGGACGTTGCGCCGCGTTAGCGAAGCGAAGTGACAATCGCCCACCATACCTGCAGGGGTGACCACCGGGGCCGATCCCTAGGATCACGGGCCGAGCTATCCCCTGGATCCATGCGCGTTTCGCTCCAGTGGCTGAAGGAGCTGGTCAACGCGGCAGAGGCCGACCTCACACCGGATCACCTCGCAGAGCGACTCTCCGTGGCGGGATTCGAGGTCGAGGCGGTTGAGGATCTCAGCCTGCTGGCGGCGGGGGTCGTGGTCGGCAAGGTGCTGCAGCGCGAACCCCATCCCGACGCCAGCAAACTGAGCGTCTGCCAGGTGGATGCCGGGCAGGGCGACGTGCTTCAGATCGTCTGCGGCGCCGCCAATGTGCGTAGTGGCATCCATGTTGCTGTAGCCGTGGTCGGCAGCACACTGCCCGCGGTTGGCCTGACCATCAAGGAAGCCGAGCTGCGCGGGGTTCCAAGTCGGGGCATGATCTGCTCCCTCAGCGAACTGGGCCTGGCTGAAACCAGCGAGGGGATCGCCATTCTCGACGACCTGCTGCCGCAGGTGCCCCCGGTGGGTTCGGCCATCGCTCCGTGCCTCGGACTCGATGACGCAGTGCTCGAGCTGGCGATCACTGCCAACCGGCCCGATGGGCTGTCGATGCTGGGGATCGCCCGCGAAGTGGCGGCCCTGGTCGGAGGCAGCACCAATGTGCCGTCGGGTCAGCCGGTGCCCGCCGAACCGCTCGACGTCGACCACGACCAGCGCGCCGCGATGAACGAGGGGGGCCTGTTCAGCCTGACCGAGCTCGAAGGGCTGACGGTCGGGCCCTCGCCCACCTGGGTGCAGCAGCGGCTCGAACGGGCGGGCATCCGTGCCATCAACAACGTCGTCGACATCACCAACCTGGTGATGCTGGAAACCGGCCAGCCCCTGCATGCCTTCGACCGCGATGCCCTCGCCGTCCACAGCCAGGGCAGACCAAATCCCAGACACATGGGCCTGCGCCAGGCCCGCGAGGGAGAGGCGCTGGTGACCCTGGATTCCGAAGCGCGGCAGCTTGACCCTGAAGCGCTGGTGGTGACCTACGCCGACGTACCGATCGCGCTCGCTGGAGTCATGGGCGGTCAGGCCGAGGCGGTCCAAGGCGGCACCACCAGCATCTGGCTGGAAGCGGCCGTGTTCTCCCCACAGGCGGTGCGGCGGTCGGCACGTCGCGTCGGTCTGCGCACCGAAGCCAGCAGTCGCTTTGAAAAGGGATTGCCACCGCAGGCCACACTCGCGGCCGCTGATCGGGCCGTGGCTCTGTTGCAGCAGCTGTGTGGCGCCACCCCCACCCGGCGATGGCTGCATCAGGCGGCGTTGGAATCGGGCGCTCCCATCAATCTGCGACGCGATGCGCTCCACAACCTTCTGGGTCCCCTCGGGGTTGGGGCTGGTGACAACGCCGGCGAGGATCTGGACGATCACAGCATCGTCGCAACACTCAGCGCGATCGGCTGCCAGCTCGAATCCACCGACCAGGGCTGGGAGGTGAGCGTGCCGGTTCAGCGGGCGATCGACCTGCAGCGTGAGGTCGATCTGATCGAGGAGGTGGCTCGGCTGATCGGCTACGACCAGTTTTCGGCACACCTGCCCGATCCGCTGGTGCCCGGCGGTCTCGACCCGCGTCTGGTGGCAGAACGACGCCTGCGTCGCGCGCTATGCGTGGCGGGGTTGCAGGAGCTGTGCAGCCTGTCGCTTGTCGGCGCAGCGCCAGAGCGCTTGCCCCTGGCCAATCCGTTACTCAGCGATTACGGCCACCTGCGCCATGAACTGCACAGCGACATGCTGGCCACCGCGCGCCGCAATCTGCAGAGCGGGCAGGAGGGCTTCTGGGGCTTCGAAATCGGCGCGGTGTTTGCGCCCGACGGGTCGGCCCGCGCTGAGCTCACAGCCGTGTTGTGTGGAAGTCGCTGCAGTGAACGCTGGAGCAGCAGCGGCAAGTCACGGCCGCTCACCTACCACCAGGCCCGCGGTCTTCTGCAACAGGCCTTTCATGCCATCGGACTGCAACCGGAGGATCGACGCTTGGTGGATCAACCGTTGCTGCATCCAGGACGTGCAGCCCAGGTCGTCGTGGAAGGGCGGCCGATCGGCTGGTTTGGCCAGTTGCATCCGGCCCAGGCCGCACAGGCTGATCTGCCTCAGGCGACCTACGTGCTGACTGTGCAGAGTGATCCCCTGTTCACGGCTGCCACGCGCAGCAACCGCTGGCACGTACCGTTCAGGCCGTTCAGCACCCAACCAGCGTCAGAGCGCGATCTCGCTGTGGTGGTGCCGCGCGAGCTGGCAGCGGCCGATCTGCTTCAGGCCATCAACAAGGCAGGTCGACCACTGCTCGAGCATGCCGAGTTGATTGACCGTTATGAGGGGGACCCGGTTCCCGATGGCCTGTGCAGCCAGGCGTTCCGGCTGCGCTACCGCGACCCGAACCGAACCCTGGTCGAAGAACAGGTCGAACAGGTTCACAGCGCTGTGATTGCGAGTGTGCAGAAGCGCTTCAAGGCCCAGCTGCGCGAGTGAGATCGCGCTGCTTGAGCACAGCCAGGGTCTCCACATGGCTGGTGTTCGGGAAGAAATCAATCGCCTGTACCGACGTGACCTCGTAACCCGTGTTCAGACGATTGAGGTCCCTGGCCAGGGTGGCCGGATCGCAACTCAACATCAGCAGTTTGGCGACGGGGCACGCGATCAAGGCCTGGATGACCGCCGGGTCAAGGCCGCGCCTTGGAGGATCCAGAAGAACCGCAGTGGCCTGATCAAGGACTCGGGTCAACCCCTCAGCCATGTCGGCCACATCAAAGGAGCAGCGGGACGTGAGTTGATTGGCAGCGGCATTTTGGCGAGCCAATGCGATCGAACCGGGATGATTTTCGATTCCATGGACGCGCCATCCTGAAGCGGCCATCGGCAGACCGTAGGTACCGATGCCGCAATAGCCATCAATCAACAGATCACCAGTTCCAGCGCCCAAAGCTGCGGCGATCAGATCGACAACACGTTCAGCCTGCGCTGTGTTCACCTGGAAGAACGTGTCAGCTGCGATCTGAAGGTCAAGACCTGCAAAATGTTCAGTGACCGAACCTCGACCCGCCACCACTTGTGTCTCAGAACCGAACAGCGTATTGCTGGTCATGGGTTGAAGATTCAGACAGACACCCACCACAGCAGGCCAGCGATCCATCCAGGTTTGGGCAAGCTGCGCCAATCCATCCAGTGCGGAGTGGCTGCTGATCAGCGTGATCACGATCTCGCCAGTGCTGGAGGCAACCCTCAATGCCAGATGCCGTAGCCCACCCTGGTGCAGGAGGTGGCGATCGACGGGCCAATCCGTACGCTCCAGATCATGCTTAAGGGGCTTGATCAGGGCATCGAGTCGGCGATCAAGAACCGGACAATGGTTCATGTTGACCAGCGTATGGCTACCCGCTCTGTAATAGCCCGCGCGCAGGCTGCCGTCGTCACGACGTTCCAGCGGGATTACGGCGCGATTGCGATATCCCAGTGCCATCGGAGCAACAAGGAGTGGTTGCAACACTCCATCCTTGAACTGGAAATGACCGATGCGTTGCAAGGCTGATGCAACTGCCTGTTGCTTGGCTGCAGCCTGAGCTGGATCACTGAGATGTTGAAGCGTGCAGCCGCCACAACGGTCGGCGAGGATACAGGGAGGTTGTCGTCGTTCAGGACTCAGCAAAGAGCGGTTCTGAAGAATTCCTTCCCAACAACTGCGTCGTTTGCGAAGCAGTCGCACACCACCCACCTCGCCAGGCAGCAGGTCAGGCACAAACACGATGGAATGATCGGGCAACCGCGCGACACCCCGACCGTCATGACTCAGGCCGTGGCAGTGAAGCTGAACGAGTTGGCCCTGGGTGGTCACAGAGGCGTTGGAGTTGTTGATGTGTTCTTGATGAAGAGTAGGTGGTTGAACCACCCCGGACACCGACTCAGGGCAACAGCGATGAAAACACAGCACCGCAGAGGCGACGCCATGGGGTGAGACGGGATGGCGTGATGAACAACGGAGAGTGCATCATTCAAGAGTTGGATATTGATAATTCAGACGTCTCTCCATCGATAACCAACAGGGGTTCAGCTGACGCTTGGCTTCCGGCGGGCCGGATCCCGGGCACACGAGCGGGCAGCCATTGATCCCGCCAGGAACAGGTGCTGGGCGGAGTGGAGTGGACCAGCTGATCCTCCGGAGCCAGATGCATGACGAAGCATGACCCAACCTTGACAGGATCATAGATGGAGCCCCACCCGGAAAGCATTCAAACCACGAAATCGTTACGCCCTGTCGCTCTGCGGCGTGCTGTTCGGATTCAGCCGATAGAGTGACCCAGCTTGTGCCCCATGCAATGAGCGTTGTTCGCGATCTGATCCTTCAGGCCGATGATCAGTTGCGCTACCCGACGGGTGGTGAACTGCGTTCCATGGCCGATTTTCTCAACGGTGGGGTCCGTCGGCTGCAGGTCGTCAGAACCCTGACCGACAGCGAACGCAAGATCGTGGACCAGGCGGCTAAGCGTCTGTTTCAGCTGAAGCCTGAGTACGTGGCACCGGGCGGCAATGCCTACGGTCAGAAGCAACGGGCCCAGTGTCTACGCGACTACAGCTGGTACCTGCGGCTCGTCACCTACGGCATCCTCTCGAGCAGCACCGAACTGATTCAACAGATTGGCCTGGTGGGAGCCCGCGAGATGTACAACAGTCTGGGTGTGCCGATGCCTGGCATGGTTGAAGCCATGCGCACTCTCAAGGAAGCCGCGATCGACCTACTCAATGCAGACGATGCCGCGATGGCCGCGCCCTACTTCGACTTTCTGATCCAGGGGATGCAAACGTCAACCTGACCTTGACCCTGCTCCTGCATGTTGGCAACCTGCTCGGCTCGAGCAGGTTTTTTTGTGCGTGCAGCAGCAATCACAACCCAGGTCACAGGTCTCAATTAAGACATGTTCCAAGACTCATTGCTATTCTCATAGGAGACGCGTGCGCCATCCAGGAGCAGCCAAGGATTCGGGAGTCACGCATCACGCTGGAACGCCGACCAGATTTCGTACTACAAGTCCCAGCCTGGACTCGTTTCAGGACTCGAAATGTGTCTCAGTCTTACCAAGTGACACTCTTCATCAAGAGAGCGGAACGCTTCAGGCAACGCATCGCAGGCCATCTGCGGAGGGGCTTTGGTCCAAATCGCATGCGTCACTGTGTCTACAGCAGGTATGCAATAGGGAAAAGCATTGTTGGCATTGACGTCTGAGGCGCGATGATCCACGCCTGGACAGGCTCCATGGCCCATCGGACACGATGATCATTGGCTCAAAGCTGATTGCGGAGAAGCAGCCAACATCCATCGCATCCGGCCAATAGGTCGGATGAAACAGACTCTGCACAAGCCGGGAGTCACGCGTATGGGATCGCTTCGTGGCAGAACCTGGGTTGCTGCAGCGCCCAGTGCCGCGCTTAGCAATGCAAGAGCACGGGTGTTTCAGATGAAATCACCGATCCAGCAGCTTTTGCCACCAAATATCTAAAACGAGACTCATCGTAAGTCTCAAAACTGATCCAGACAAGAATATCGCGACCTAATGATGGGCTCGTAAGCGGCCTATCACGGTTCCGGCGCTGTCACGTCAACACCAGGCCATGCACCCATGGACTCTCGCTCACCATGTCAAGCTGTGTCATGGGTCTTAATCTGGACCATTCTATGGTCTCGCCGCGTGTCGCACCCAAGACAATCTAGGCGGATCTGTACAGCTCCTTGAGCATCTGGTAGGCCTCATTAAGGCGACGCAT